>Ga0326728_10012856_pt1 | contig 18412 bp, 17 predicted proteins | sample MB3enrmetagenome_FD_207602 | JGI IMG/M metagenome (GOLD analysis project Ga0326728, IMG submission 207602) | Lab enriched peat soil microbial communities from McLean, Ithaca, NY, United States - MB31MN | ecosystem: Environmental > Terrestrial > Soil > Wetlands > Peat | place: USA: New York... | reverse complement strand
CCCGCTGTGGACAACCCGTGCGGGATTCTGCCATGCGCACACGAAGGAATTATCCGACCTGTTCGTCGCCACTTGACAGCAGCGCTCATAGAAGGACGAGCGGTTCTGTTGTTGTTTTCAAAGGACAATTTCCGGTCACCCTGAGGAGGTCCCTTCTTCTGGGACCGTCTCGAAGGGTGTGGTTCCCGTTTATCGACACTCTCTTTTGGGGGAGGGCCAGGGTGAGGGGTCATGCCAGCACGCGCCCGCCGTCCACCGGCAACACAGCTCCGGTGATGTACTCATTACGCACTAGCGCGAGCACCGCGTCGGCGACATCCGCGGGATCGCCTTCCCGCTTGAGGAGTGTGCGGCTGACCTCGCGGGCCTTGGCGGCGATGTCAAACGCCTCGGGAAACAGCACTGGCCCGGGGGCCACGGCATTGACGCGTACCGAGGGTGCCAGCTCCTGTGCCAGGCCGCGAGTCAGCGCGATGACGCAGGCCTTAGCAATGGAGTAGGGTAGGTGGTCGGCCCACGGGCGCAGGCCAGCGACATCGGCGATTGTGACGATCGCGCCACCGCCATGCGCATGCATGTGCAAGCCGAAGCGGTGAGCGCACAGGAATGCGGTACGCAGATTGTGGGTGATCATGTCGTCCCAGTCGGCTTCGGTCAACGTGCTCACCGGCGTGCGCCGGAACGTGCCGGCATTAGCGACGAGAATGTCGGCGCGGCCAAACTCCGCCAGCGTGCGGTCAAGCACGCCCTGAACCTGCTCCGCGTCAGCAACGTCCGCCTGCACCGCGAGTGCTTTTACGCCGCTGGCGCGTAAGCTCACAAGAGTCGCATCGGCATCGGCGGCGGAGCTCCGGTAGGTGATCACAACGTTGCACCCGGCCTCAGCCAACGCCAGCGCGATAGCGCGGCCCAAACGCCGCGCCCCAGCCGTCACCACCGCAACGCTGCCCCGAAGGTTTTGCATCACGGCCGCTCAGGATCGAACTGCGGCTCGAGAATCACTTCGGCAGGACACGCGCGTGGATCGGACGTCAGCACCTGAAAGATCGTTTCAGCTACGTCCTCCGGCTGCAGAAATTTGCTCCGGTCGACACGGCGGTTCGCCGGCACCAGGTCGGTGTCGACGTACCCCGGGCATATCACGGCGACCTTGATCCCGTTGCTGCGCACCTCGGCGAACAGCGCGCGTGTGAAAGCAACGAGCCCGGCCTTGGCGGCTGCGTAGACAGCCTCGCCCGGATGCACCGTGCGGGCCGCAACCGAACCGATGTTGATGATGGCGCCACGCTTGTGCACGAGCATGCCGGGCAGCAGCAAGCGGCTGAGCACCATCGGTGCGCGCAAGCAGGTAGCCAGCACGCGATCCCATTCGGCCACCGCGGCCTTCCCGACGCGGGTGCGCGGCGGGGCACAGCCGGCATTGTTGACCAGGATAGAGATGGTGCCCAATTGCACGACCGCGCGCTGCAGCAAGGATTCAACTTGCGCGTCGTCCGTGACGTCGGCGGGCAAGACCAATGTCCGTATGCCGCTCGGTGCTGCCTCGGTAGCAACTGCTTCCAACTCGGCTCGCGTGCGTGCGACCAGCACGAGATCGCATCCGGCGCGCGCCAAACGCAGCGCCGTGGCGCGGCCGATGCCGCGGCCGGCGCCTGTAATCAGTGCGATGTTGTCGCTCAGCTCTGTCGACACAGCGTTGCTTTTACCAGATAGCCAGATGAGTATCACCCGCCTCGCTTCGACAGCGGTGCCCGTTGGGCTCAGTGCGCCGTTTAACGGCGCGGCATCCGGCGCCGGCAGGATAGAAGAGGGGCGTGCGATTACAGCCCAAGCACGAACGACACGCTGGTGGTGCCGCTGCCACCGATGTTCAGCGTCGCAATTCTGGTCGCGCCTTCGATCTGATACTCGCCGGCTTGTCCGGTCAGCTGCTTGAACGCGTCGAGGACCTGCCGGACGCCAGTAGCGCCGACGGGGTGGCCGCAGCCGATCAGGCCGCCACTGGCGTTGATCGGCATCTTGCCCCCGAGTTCGATCGTCCCATCTTCAACCGCCTTCCAGGACTCGCCCGGTTTTGTGATACCGAAGTGATCGATGGCCATGTACTCCGAAGTCGTGAAGCAATCGTGCGTCTCGATCCCATCCACGCCCCACACGTCGGCAACTCCGGCGCGCCGCAGCGCATCGAGGATGGCCTGGCGCGTGTGCGGCAGCACATACGGATTATTCCTGCTCTCGGCGACCTTGGCGTCGAACTCGATCGGTGCCGTGTGGTGTCCCCAACCGAGGAGGCGCGGGATGCTTTCGGGCTTGATACCCCGCGTCTTGGCGTACGCGGCCGCGGCCTTCTCGGAGGCCAGGAAGAGCGCCACCGCGCCATCGGTCACCTGCGAACAGTCCGACACCTTGATGCGCCCGCCGATCACGGTGTTGAACTTGTCGGTCGAGCGGGCGTGGTCTTCGGTCATGTACCAGTTGCGCGTTTGTGCCAACGGATTGCGTTTGGCGTTGGAGTAATTCACCGCGGCGATGTGGGCCAGGTGCTCATCCTTCAGCCCGAAGCGCTTGTCGTACTCGTCGCCCAGCCGGCCGAACAACTTCGGAAACGGAAAGTCAACGCCTTTGGCCTCCATCTCGTACCACGCGGCGGTCCCGAGATAATCACCGCCGGTTTTCGGATCCACCGTCTTCATCTGCTCGACGCCCACCACCAGCGCACAGTCGTAACGGCCAGCTTCAATCTCAGCGGACGCAGCGAGGATGGCGATACTGCCGGAAGCACAAGCTGCCTCGTGCCGTGAAGTCGGCAGGCCGGAGAACGCGGGGTCGACGTCGATCAGAAACGCGCCCAGGTGGCCCTGCATGCAGTACAGCTCCGCGGCGAAGTTGCCGACGTGCGCGACCTCGACGTCCTTGGGGTCCAGCCCGGTCGCCTCCAAGCCGCCGGTCACCCCCTCGCGCAACATCGCGACGATGTGCTTGTTCTCCTTGGCCCAGTTGCGTGCGAAGTCAGTTTGATATCCGCCCAATACATACACCGGAGCAGCCATGCGTAACCTCCCTCGCTCAAGTCCGCCGCACACCAGAAACCGTTCTCACCCTGCGAAAAACCGCCCGATGTTGACGTGCGGTTCCCTGAACAGGCGCTGATCGGGGTGTTGCGCTGCTTGCTCGAGCACGTGCGGAACGGGCAGATGCTGCGCTTCCAGCAACCGAATGGTGGTGCGCATGCCGATCATGTCTACCAGGGCGGTCGGTGGGGCCCAGTTGAACCCGAAGCCCATGATGCGGTCGATGTCACGTGCGCTGCGCACGACTTCGTTCTCACCAACCCGATTCAGACCATAACTCACGTAGCCAAGGAGCACCCGCCGCGCCAAGTCGGCCTCGGGGCCGGCGGCCTCAGCAAAAACCCGGAACGCCTGCTGGTATCGCCCGAAGCGGTTCAGTCGCTTCATCTCTTCCACGAACGCAATCGGCCGCAGCGGGGCGTCACGCATGTCCTTGTATGCGCCGGTCGCCGGATCGAGCACGAGATTGAACCTCTGCTTTCCTTCTTTGACCCGCCGGTAGAAGCCACCGCGTTCCGGCGTCTTGTTGCCGAGGTGGCCGTGCTCGAGGAGCGGTTGCATGTAAGCGGGCATGGCGAAGGTGGCGTGCGCCTCATCCTCCGTGTGAGCGTAGACGTTATCAACGATCGCCTTGTGCACGTCCCAACCGACCAGATCAACGGTAGCCAGCGGCGCCATGGCACGGCCGGTGTGCGGTCCGAGCAGGTAATCAATGAAGGCGACGCCGAAGTTGCCAGCCAGGATGGCCGCTTCGTTCAGAAACTTGAATCCGATGCGGTTGCCGGCGAATGCGGGCGTATCAGCAGTGATGATGGCGGCGCGCCCGAACCGCGTTTCCAGCATGCGCACGATCTCGGGCACCAACCGTGGGTCGGTGTCGGCGTGCGGGATGACCTCGGTGCCGACAATCACGTTGGGCGGGTTGTACAGATGCAAGCCGAGAAAATTGCGGCGGAAGCTCTCGCTCCGGCCGTGAGCCATTGCCGCGATCGACAATCCGGAAGAAACCGTCGCCACAATCGCGTGCGGCCGGCGGCAGCGATCGATGCGGGTGAAGAACTCCTGTTTCAGCTCGATGTCCTCAGCCAGCGCCTCAAAGATGAGGTCGGCCTTGGCGACCGCCTCCTCGAGATCGCCGTCGTATGTGCCCACCGAAAAGCGGTCGGCGATGCGCTGCGACTTGGCGAGGTTCTGCGCCGTAACCAGACCCTCGTGCGCCTTCTCGGCCGCCCGGGCGAGCAACAGCACGTCGCAGCCGCCCGCAGCGAAGACCTCACCACACCCGGCGCCCATCGTGCCATTGGCGCCCAAGATCACCACGTTTTTGATGTCAATCATGTGTGCCGTGGTGCCCAGATTACCGATGATCGGAGTCTCAAGCTAGTGGGCCGTTGCGTGGAGGGCTGGGCAGATGCACACCGCGAGAACCGGGAGCGGACGCTCTCGGCCAAAGAGGCGGTGCGGCGGTTGCCACGGCTGGGCGGCCGGGCGCAACAAAGCAGTTAACACGTCGCGCCTGAGGCTTGGTTGCCTCACCATGGACGGGGAGGGTATCCTGAGGACATGCGGCAGCGTCAGGACCCCTGGTTGATGCGAACGTATGCCGGGCATACGAATCCGCAGGCGGCCAACGCGTTGTTTCGAGCCAACCTCGCAAAGGGACAAACCGGGCTGAGCGTGGCGTTCGATCTGCCGACGCAGACGGGCTACGACTCCGACGATCCGATGGCAGCCGGCGAGGTCGGCAAGGTGGGGGTGCCAATCTGCCATGTCGGCGACATGGTGGCGCTGTTCGCTGAGATCCCACTGGCGAAAATGAACACGTCGATGACCATCAATGCCACAGCGGCGTGGCTGCTGGCCCTCTACGTGGCGGTGGCGGAAGGGCAGGGCGCCAACCCGCGCGAGCTGCGCGGCACGACACAGAATGACATCCTGAAGGAGTTCCTCGCCCGCGGCACCTACATCTTCCCCCCGGAGCCGTCGCTGCGGCTGACGGCGGACACGATCGAGTACACGGTCGAGCACATCCCGAAATGGAATCCGGTGAACATCTGCAGCTACCACCTGCAGGAGGCGGGCGCGACGCCGGTGCAGGAGTTGGCCTTCACCCTGGCAAATGCCTTGGCGGTGCTCGATCGCGTCCAGGCTCGTCCCGGCGTCTCGATGCCCGACGTCGTCGCGCAGACCTCTTTCTTTGTCAACGCCGGCATCCGCTTCATCGAAGAGATGTGCAAGATGAAGGCGTTCGTACGGCTGTGGGACCGCTACACGCGAGAGCGTTACGGCATCCAGGATGCGGCCAAGCGGCGCTTTCGCTACGGTGTGCAGGTCAACTCGCTCGGGCTCACGGCGCAACAGCCGGAGAACAACGTGCAACGCATCGTGCTGGAGATGCTGGCGGTGACGCTGTCGCAGGAGGCGCGGGCGCGCTCGGTGCAACTGCCGGCGTGGAATGAGGCGCTCGGTTTGCCACGTCCATGGGATCAGCAGTGGTCGTTGCGCATTCAGCAAGTGCTGGCGTTCGAGACCGATCTGCTCGAGTACGAGGGCGATATTTTCGACGGCTCGACCATCGTCGAAGCGAAAGTCAGAGAGCTGATCGACGCGGCGGAAGGCGAGTTGAAACGGATCCAGCGGCTCGGCGATGCGTGCCAGGCCATCGAGGTGATGAAGCGAGCCTTGGTCGCCAGCCACGCCGAGCGCCAGCGGCGCGTCGAGAGCGGCGAGCTGACCGTGGTCGGTGTGAATCAGTTCACCGAGCACGAGCCATCACCGCTGGTGACGGGCGAGGCCGAGAGCATCTTGGTGGTGGACCCGGAAGCCGAGCGGCGCCAGATCGAGCGGCTGGGCGCCTTTCGCGCCAGCCGCAATAGCGCTGAGGTGAACGCCGCGCTGCGCGCTCTGGGCGACGCAGCGAAAAACGGCAGCAACATCATGCCGGCATCGATTCGCGCGGCGCGTGCCGGCGTCACCACCGGCGAATGGGCTGGGGCGCTGCGCCAAGTGTTCGGCCAATATCGTGCTCCGACAGGTTTGCAGGGTGTGACGTTCGGCGGCGATGGCGCCGGGATGGCCGCGGTGCGGGCGCGCGCCGCGGCGGTGTCGAGGGAGATCGGACATCCGATCCGCCTGCTGGTCGCCAAGCCCGGTCTGGACGGGCATTCCAACGGCGCCGAGCAAGTGGCGGTGAGGGCAAAGGAGGCCGGGCTCGAGGTGATTTACGAGGGCATTCGCCTGACGCCCGAAGAGATCGCCGCCTCGGCCGCGGACGAGGACGTGGATGCCGTTGGCCTGTCGATCCATTCGGGCTCGCATCTGACGCTGGTGCCACGCGTTGCCGCACTGCTGCGCCAACGTGGTCTGGAGGATGTGCCCGTGTTCGTGGGCGGGATCATTCCCAACACAGATCGCGAGGCACTGAAGCGCTGCGGCGTCACCCGCATCTACACGCCGGGCCAGGCGACGCTGACGCAGATTGTCGCCGACATCATCGATGCGGTCGCAGAGCAACGGCTTCGCGCTGGCAGTACGGCGTAGAAGCGGATCGACGGGGCCACCCCCGGCCTGAAAATAGTGACCGCCGTCAAATCCCGTTCTTGATGGTGTTCGTGATGAGCGTTCGATGAAGAGCGGCGCACGGACGAGCCGATCGCGTACCAAGAGGAGGAACAGATGCAAGTTGGCATGATCGGTCTGGGCCGCATGGGGGCGAACATGGCGCGGCGCCTCATGCGCGGCGGCCACGAGTGTGTGGTCTACGATGTGTCCGCGGACGCGGTGCGCGCGCTGGCCGGCGAGGGCGCGGTCGGCGCCGCCTCGCTCGACGACTTCATCGCGCGTCTCAGCAGGCCGCGTGGTGTCTGGCTGATGATGCCGGCGGCAGTGGTCGACGCCACGCTGGATGATCTGGTGCCTCGCTTGGCGCCCGGCGATGTCGTGGTCGACGGCGGCAACTCGTATTACCGCGACGACATTGAGCGCGCGAAACGGCTGGCGGCAGGTGGGCTGCACTACGTCGACTGCGGTACGAGCGGCGGCGTATGGGGCCTCGAGCGCGGCTACTGTTTGATGATCGGCGGTGAAGCCGAGGTCGTGCGCCGGCTCGATCCACTGTTCGCGACGCTCGCGCCCGGCGCCGGCTCGCTGGCACGGACGCGCGGGCGCGAGAAACGGGATACAAACGCGGAACAGGGCTACCTGCATTGCGGCTCGAACGGCGCCGGCCATTTCGTCAAGATGGTCCACAACGGTATCGAGTACGGCCTCATGGCGGCGTACGCTGAAGGCTTCAACATCCTGCGGCACGCCAACGTCGGGAAGCGAAGGCAGGCGGCTGATGCCGAGACGACGCCATTGCGCAACCCGGAGTACTACCAGTACGATTTTGATCTGGCGGACATCGCCGAGGTCTGGCGACGCGGCAGCGTGATCGCCTCCTGGTTGCTCGATCTCACCGCCGCAGCGCTGGCCAAGGACCCGAGGCTCGAGCGCTTCAGCGGACGCGTCTCCGACTCGGGCGAAGGGCGGTGGACGATGGACGCCGCCGTCGACGAGGCAGTGCCGGCACACGTTCTCGCCACGGCGCTCTTCGAGCGCTTCAGCTCACGCGGTGAGGCCGAGTTCCAGGATCGCTTGCTCTCCGCGATGCGGTTCGAGTTCGGCGGCCATCTCGAGAAAGGGGCCGGCTGAGGACTGCTTTCACAAATACGGCGACGTTTCTCCGCTTCCTTACGGCCGCGGCTCGGACCGGGGCGGTTTGGCGAACTCTTGATCGGGAGCGTCAACATGGGAACCACAGTTGACACAGTCGAGATCTATCCGACCGGTGATGCGTTAATGCAGGCCGCGGCCCAACGCTTCGCCGCTTGTGCCGAGGCGGCGATACAGGCGGCCGGCCGTTTCGTCGTGGCGCTCTCCGGGGGCTCCACGCCGAAGCGGTTGTACGCACTACTCGCGACCGAGCCGTACGCCGGACGGGTACAATGGTCGCGTGTCCACGTGTTCTGGGGTGATGAGCGTTGCGTGCCTCCGGACGATCCGGCGAGCAATTATCGCACGGCGCGGGAGGCCCTGCTCAGTCGGGTGCCGGTGCCCGAGGGGAACGTGCACCGCATGCGTGGTGAAGACGATCCGGGCTCGGCCGCGGCGGCTTACGAGCGGGAGCTGCGTGAGATCTTCGTTACTCCTGATGGCCCGCCAGCGTGCACCCCGGCGCGGCGCTTCGATCTCGTTCTTCTTGGCATGGGAGACAACGGCCACACGGCCTCGCTGTTTCCGGGAACGCCGGCGGTGCGTGAGACGGAGCGCTGGGTGATGGCGCAGTGTGTGAACGCGGTGTCGATGTGGCGCGTAACGCTTACGCCGGTCATCATCAACTCGGCCGCGGAGGTAACCTTCCTCGTCTCCGGCGGCGAAAAGGCCGGGATGCTGCGCCGGGTGCTCAAAGGACCCAACATGCCCGACGCGCTCCCGGCGCAGGCGATCGCGCCGGGCCACGGCCGTCTGCGCTGGCTCGTCGACGCCACCGCCGCGGCAGACCTCGAAAGGAGTTGCGATGACATCACAGGTCGTGACCTACAGCCGGGTCGTATTCCTGCTCGACGTCGATAACACGCTGCTCGACAATGACCGGGTCGCGGCCGATCTCAAGCGCTACCTCACCCGCGAGGTCGGGGCAGAATGCCAGGAGCGCTACTGGGCAATTTTCGAAGCGCTGCGCGCCGAGCTGGGCTACGCCGACTACCTGGGCGCGCTACAACGTTACCGCATCGAGAACCCGCGCGATCCACACGTCCTCGCGGTCTCATCCTTCCTAATCAACTACCACTTTGCCAACCGGCTCTTCCCGGGCTCGCTCGACGTGATCGAGCACCTCAACAGGTTCGGACCCACTGTCATCCTTACCGATGGGGACGTCGTCTTCCAGCCGCATAAGGTCGAACGCTCGGGCTTGTTCGATGCGGTCGAAGGGCGTGTCCTCATCTACATCCACAAGGAGCGCGAGCTCGACGACGTCGAGCAGCGCTTCCCGGCGGAACACTACGTGCTCGTCGACGACAAGGTCCGCGTCCTGACGGCCGTGAAAAGGGTCTGGGAGGATCGGCTGACCACAGTCTTCCCTCGACAAGGCCACTACGCGCACGATCCGCAGGTCCGGACCTACCCGCCGCCCGACGTCACCATCGCGCGGATCGGCGACTTGCTCGGCTACGACCTGGCTGCACTGCTCCGGGCGGCACGGCGCAATTGAGTGCCGTGTGCTGAGCGCTGTGTGGGTTCAGACTTCGTTGGTGCCTTCGGCTACAATGAGGGTTGATGGAAATTGTGCGGCACGGGCTCGTGGGTGAACCGCCGGAGTGGGTCGTCTATGACGCACCGGTCCGTTGCCCGTATCTGCCGGGAGAGACGGCCCGATTGCCGCTGCGATTACCGGTGCGACGGCTGCGGCCGCACGAGTTCGCGCAGCGTTTGCGCGCGGGTGACCGCCGCCAGGGCTTGCTGCTGTATCGGCCGAGCTGTCCGACATGTCGCGCCTGTGAAGCCATCCGGATCGATGTGAGCGCGTTCGCGCCGGACAAAACCCAGCGGCGCATATTCCGGCGGGGCGAAATCACGCTGGGGACCAGCAGCGGGCGGCCGTCGCTGACGCCGGAGAAAATCGCGCTCTACAATCGCCACAAACGCGAGCGTGGCTTGCTCATCGGCGATGGCCTGATCGACGCCGATGGCTACGAGCAGTTCCTGATCGACAGCTGCACCGATACGATCGAACTCACTTATCGCTGCGAGGGTCGACTGGTCGGCGTCGCGATCGCCGACCGGGCAGCCGACGCGCTGTCGGCGGTCTACTCCTTCTACGATCCGAGCTATGCCCGTCTCAGTCCGGGAACGTACTCGATCCTGAGGCAGATCGCGGTCTGCCGCGACTGGGGGCTACGGTACTTGTATCTCGGCCTGTACGTCGCCGATTGCCGGGCCATGCGTTACAAGGCGCGCTACCTACCGCACGAGCGCCTGATCGAGGGACGGTGGCGCCGTTTCGCGTGACGGCACAAACCACACCTCCTCAACGCAGGGACCGTGAGGTCGCAGTGCGTCAAGCAGTTCTACAACACTGATTGAAAGTCCACGTAGCCGTCGTCGATTGACGTTCCGGCCCCTGCCGATTAGCGTCGCACCCTTCCTGGTTCCGCTCTGGCGGGTCCCAGCAATTCCCACGAGACGGCCTGCAGGCATTCCGCACAGGTTGGAAAGTCCTCGCCCGCGCGTAAGGCGATTACGCGCGCGCACTGGCAATCGCTCTCATACGTGCCCGGGATCTGGCAAATGTTGCCGGTCCAAAATGTTGCCATGTCGAAGTCTCTCATCCCCGACTTACGGAAGTCGAGCACGTTTGAAAAGGGCGGGTCGGGTTCCTGTTGGCTCTTGGCTCGACCCCTCAGGCCTGCATCCTAAACGGGAATCGAGCGAACTCCCGATAGAGTATTTTCGCCTTCTCGCGCGAGGCATCGTCCAGCATCTCGTCGAACTGCCACCGTTGCAGGATGGCCAGCGCCTCCTCACAGCGGATGGGGTTTTCAGCCGAGCGCAGGACCTGCTCCAGCTCCCCCACCCATTGGCTCACGTCAATCTTGGGGATTTCGTCGCTCATCATCGCGCGGCCCTCCCGCCCTCAATCGGTGTAGGAACCGCCATCGACACCATGGCTGCGTCAGTCTGGAGCGTTGACATGGCCCAATAGTCGCTGATTTATGGATCTGCACAATCTGGGAATTACCCGTAATACGATACAGCAACCTCCCCATGGCGCCGCCGCTGTTCGGCGCATCAAGTGGCGATACCGCCGCTTAGATCCCAGCACGCGGCGGCACCGGACGCAACCCGGCCGGCACCGGATTGGTCGTGGAACCTACGTCAGACGTTAGAAACCGGCGCCGGGGCAACCCTAGCCGGCCGGCCCCTGCGCGCGTCGGCTACCCGCTAAGCCGGTGATCAACCTCGAAACGGAGAGGCATGTAAGGACTGACCGCTTGACAAAGAAGGTCGGGGTCAGGGCAGGGGGGAGGGAGCCGGCAAGCCGTCGAACAAGAAGCGGCTCCCAGAATCTCCCAACAAAGAGGGGCATCATGAGAAAACCGAGCACCAAATGGCGTGGTGGGCTCACCGTGAGTGATGGTTTAGCCTCTCGTCCCGGAGCGCTCCTCTTTTGAAGATTCCCGAGAAGGGCCCCCATCCCGCGCCAGCTTCTCCCGGACCGCGGCCGTGAAACGGTGAGACGGACCGAGCACCGTTCGCAAGATTCACGAGATCAGCTGCGGCCAAACTGGTGGTGCCATGTTTGCACGATCGCGTTGGCGGCGCGCCCAACTATAATCACAAAGGCCGCTACCGCGATCGAGGCGACTACCGAGTGGTTGAACAGGTGCGGTCCAAGGTTAGTGTGCAGCGCTGGCTCAAGTGCAACACCGGCCATGCCGGCACACATCAGCCAGCCGACAGGCACCTGTGCGCGCAAGATCAGCCCGGCAGCGACGCCCGAGACGATCGCTAGTAGAAAGACCTCAAACAACGGTGCGGTTTCGAGCAGCATCCTCGATTTCCTCCAAGGCGACCACCGATGTGTAAGCCATGGCCGTGCCCGAGCGCAGTGCCTCAGCCGCACGCCTCGATTTCCGCACCGGTGTCAGTCCTTTGACAGCAAGCCTATCGAATACGGGACGCCCGTGCATGGCAAGAAGCAAGCCAGATGCGGTGAGAGTTGGCGCTCCCCCACACAACACGTCCCACTTTGAACCAACGGCACCGGTGAACAAAGGCACCAGGAAGCGACGACACTCACCCGCGAAGTTCTAAAGGATCTCGGTTTGCTCTGAGCACTCACCCGCCGCGCGGCCGTACTTCCCACACCGCGCTCTTCGATGATCAGCTAGTCGGCCGTAACCTAAATTCGCGTAATAAGCGACTAGCCATGGCGAGCCACGGTGTCAGCACAGAAGCGGGCAATCTTCGTCAGAATCTCGTCCGCGGTCTTCATCCACTTGAAAGGGTTTGGGCTGTCGTTGTGGACGTCGAGGAATTCGTGGATGGCGGCTTCGAGTTCGCGGACACTGTGATGGGAGCCCCGCTTGAGCTGCTTGTTGGTGAGGATCGCAAACCATCCCTCGACCTGATTGAGCCACGAGGAATGCGTCGGAATGAAGTGCAGGTGGAACCGTCGGTGTCGGTTCAGCCAGTTCATCACGCTCGGGGCCTTGTGCGTGGCGTAGTTGTCCATGATCAGGTGGACGCCCAGCTCTGCGGCCACGCTGTCGTCGATCAGCTTGAGGAACTGGACGAACTCTTTGGCACGGTGGCGACGAAAGCACCTGCCGAGCACACCGCCGGTGGCAACGTCGAGGGCCGCAAACAGACTGGTGGTCCCATTGCGGTCGTACTCCGGAGTTCTTCGCTCCAGCTATCCCGGGCGCATTGGCAAGATGGGCTGCGTGCGGTTCAAGGCCTGAATCTGTGCTTTCTCGTCGACCGACAGCACCACGGCGTTGGTCGGGGGATCCATATAGAGACCGACGACGTCACGGACCTTCTCGATGAACTCTGGATCAGACGACAGCTGAAAGGTCTCGGAGCGGTGGGGCTTGAGTCCGAACGCGCGCCAGATCCGCGCCACCGACATGTGGCTGAGGCCAGCCCTCTTGGCCAGATCCCGCGTGCTCCAGCGCGATGCCCCGCGGGGCATGACATTGAGAGTGGTGGTGACGATTTCCTCGACCTTGTCGTCTCCGATCTGTCGTGGAGCTCCCGGCCGCGGCGCGTCCAACAGTCCGTCGAGGCGCTCCGCAACGAAGCGGGCGCGCCACTTACCAACCGTCTGGGGGCTCACCCTCAACATCGTTGCGACCACGTCGTTGTCGACTCTTTTCGCACACGCCAGCACGATGCGCGCACGCAGCACGAGCCGCTGCGCAGTTTTGCCGCGGCGCACATAACGCAGGAGCACTGCGCGCTCCTCATCGGCGAGTATGAGCGGACTTTTCGGCCGACCGAGTTTCGGCATGCTGTCTCCTCCCATTGCCTTTATGGGGGAGACGGCCAACCTGTTTATTTCTTCAATTATTTTCTGTTACGACCGACTAGCGGCCCTGGCCTCTGTGTCGACACCAACATATTCGCCCCCTTGACGGCGATTATGCCGCGCTTGACTATCAACCCCGGCGCCAGCTATCCTGGCTGGCGGGTGCGATTCTAGCGTTCTGCTTGGCGGGGCTGTTCGGTCAGCCCTGCTGGGCCGCAGAGATGAGGGCTTGGGGCTGGGGCTAACGGCTCAATCCGTAACGCCGTTGCCAAGGAAATAGGGAAAGAGGGCGATGTCGCCAGGTACTGGTTTGTAGGGCTCGATTCCCTGGAAGGATTTTGGAAAACTCGGATTGGGAACGGCAACGATGCGAATGAATCCGGTCTGGTGATGGCCAGGGGCGAACTCGAATTGGTAATCGACGCATCCGACGATTGCTGGAATAATTACGGGCTTAGCGTTCTTTGTCCGGACTATACCGAGTTCGACATCCTTCGTATCGAAAGAAAGCTGCCTTGTTTTCGTTTCCTGGTCTGTAGGAAACAGTGTGTCTCCCATGGTGCGACTAACCCCAGGAAGGTCGGGAAGGTCATGAATCGGCCCACAGAGCGCCTTTTGTTCTTTATCGAGATCGATCGTGGGTGGATTCCAAAAACGCAGCTTCGCAACTACGGCAGTTCCAGCTGCTGGCGAATGGCCGACGTTTTTCAGCACCCAGCGCAGACTAATTGTGCCCCCCTGCGGATCGAAGACGAGCGGCTTCGCTATGCTGACATCAACCGAGACCCACGGTCGCTCAGACAATTCCAGTTCCTTCCGGCCCGTTTCGGCAGTCACCTTAGCCGCTTCGGCGGTATCCCTAGCCCTATCAACGCCAGCTATCATCGTTCGCAACTGGCAGTAGTAGATCACCCCAGCAACGATAACAGCTATGAGGGTCAAGACGCTGAGCGGAATCGAGAGTTGTTCGTAGATTCTCATCCTCCGGTAGCGCGCTACGAAATCACAAACCGGCCCGCAACGTATGCGGCAGTGTTTCTGCTGATTCTTGCCTTCTGTGCCGGCTTTGCCGGTTTTGTCTACCTTGCAGGTGGTCATGACGTGCGTCCCCTGCTTGGAATCGTCTGGCTGTTGCTGTGCATCCTTTTGACCGTGTACGCTACCTTGCTGGCCTTTACTGGTCGACTTGACGCCGGCCTCGGGAGGCGACTATGTGGCTTGGTTGTACGGTCCCATCATCCAGAATGCGTTGGGACTTTTATCCTTCACGTAAAAGAACGTGGTCACATAGGGGTCGCGCCTCTTGAAAGATCCCCAGTATTCAATTCTCCCAAAAATAGAGAGCCCGGCCTCGCGCAGTCTGCTTACAAAGAGATTAAATGCCTCGCCTTCTGGGGCGATGATCTCAGCAAGTGGGGGCTCCGCCAATTCCAGAAGTGGCAGTTCATCGGCAATTTCCAAGGACATCTTGCTGCCGATAACGCCCATTTCGTGCTCCAGAACTTTGCCTTCAACGTAAACCGGACTGGTACGGAGGTCCACTTGCGGGCGTCCAGCCAAGTTCCATCCAAGTTTCAGTTTCAGTCGCACGGCGGGCGTTGCTCCGCAATTCACCAACTTGAATCTGATTTTGATAGCGAAGGGATGCGCGGCCGCTTCGTCAATGCCCATTTCGTCCGTCACGACCCAGGGTCTGTAGGCGAGATGCAAATTCTGGCGATTGATCCGGTTGCTTTTACGCATCGCCCGCCATTGACAATAAGACATGAGTACCAACGCGCCAGTGAAGAGAGCAACGAAGAGGGTGAAGATTGTGCTCCAGGAACTAGGCGCCGCTGCTCCCCCGTCTTTGCAATATATGTTCTGGGTCACATTCTCGCGTGCATCGCCGGTTTTTTCGGCATGTATTTCCTCGCCGTCAGGGAGCCGAGAAGTTACCTGGCTGGGCTCAGCGTACTTCTGGGGATCGGCGGCTTGGGCTTCTGGCTTGCCTTGAGCCAGGTGAACGGCTGGTGGTGTTTCTGATGGTGTCGCCGCAATCAACAGCAGCAAGAGTACGGCAAGCGCGACGCGGTTCATTTCTCGGCTTCCGCTTTTGCGTGCCGCCTAGCTTTGCGTTTCCGCGCTGCCGCCCGCTGTTTCATCTCAGCATAATGCGGATGTTCCTTGTGGTGATACTCCCCACACGGACGGCAGTAAAAGTGACTGATCTCCATCGCCCACGCCGGTTTAGTCATGGTGCCTCCGTTCCGGCCACAGCGTTAGCTGCACCGGCTTCCTGGCCTCATGATTCTGCTGAAGCGCTCGCCAGTCGGGACGCCTCAGCATCTTGCTATCGCCAGCCCGAACACGTCGGGGTTCTTCCGGTTGTTGTGGCGGAACTGAAACTCAGCGAGGTAGAGCGGCAGGTACTTCCTGCTGACATGGTGGAACGAGCCCACGATACCCCGCTTCAAGAGCGACCAGAACGAGTCAATGTCTGCCGTGTGCACTTCGCCGCGGACATATTCGCCCTCACTGTGGTTCACGGTCTCGTGGTGCAGTGCCGGACGGCCAAGCGACCAACCTGGATTTTCGATAGCCTGATAGCCGGGCGCTTCGTCGGTCGCCACAAGCGAGACCTTATCCGAAACCACGTCTCGCACAAAACCGCTCAGTGTGTTGGTATCCAGGTTCTCGATCACCTTGGCAACGACGTTGCCCTTGCGCGCAATAGCACCGATGACGGGTACCTTCCCACCAAAATCACGGTGCCCGTATTTCTTGTTGTGGTGGCGGTTCGCGTCTTTCCCGCCAACGAAAGTTTCGTCCACTTCCACGATGCCCATGAGCTTCCTGAAATCGTCATCGCGCATACCAGCACGCAGCCGATGACACATGAACCACGCGGTGCGATACGAGCCGCATCCAATTTGCCTCTGAATCTGGAGCGCGCTAATGCCCTTCTTTGCGTTCAGCATGGCCCACAGGACTTCAAACCACGTCTTGAGCGGGTAATTGGTGTTCTCGAATACGGTCCCGACCAGCACGGAGAAGCGGTAGGGCTTACGTGGCCCAGGGCCACACTTCGTGCACTGCCAATGGAACGGGCGCGCCTTCGAGCCATACACGTGCTCATTGCCACAGCGGGGGCACTTCACCACACCATCAGGCCACCGACGTTCTTGCAGGTAGCGCTTGCAATCGCCGTTGGTCGGGAAGGTTGCCATCAATTGCCGGAGAGTCATCATGGTCTTTGCCCTTTCTGACAACCAAGCTAACACACAAAAGGACGTTAGTCAAGCCCGGCATAATCGCCCCCTTGACTGAAAGCGAAAATTTAGCGAAAATTATTTCGTGCTGGCCTCCACCTCGCAGCCATCCGCCGGGGCTCGTCTTGCCGCGCTCTCTTTGCCGGGGCGGGTGCGTGTAGGCCTCGCACCTGAGCCGGTGCGCCGGCTCCCGACCGGCGTGCTGCCGTTGGATGCGGCGCTGGACGGCGGATTGCCGCGCGGGCGGATCAGCGAGCTGATCGGCCCGTTCTCGTCGGGCAAGACGTCCATCGCGCTCACACTCCTCGCTATGGCCACACGCTGTGGTGAGGTCGTCGCCTGCGTCGATCCCGCGGATGCGCTGCATCCGGCGTCGCTCGCGCTCGCCGGCACCGACCTGCGGCGGCTGTTATGGGTTCGGCCACCCTCGGCCACTGCGGCCATGCGTTGCACCGAACTGCTGCTACAAGCGGGCGGCTTTGCCGCGGTCGTGCTCGATCTCGGAGTACCACTGCCTGGTCCGCTCCGCGGCCAGGTGTGGCCGCGCCTGCTGCGCGCTGCGGAACAATCGCACACGGCGCTCATCGTCGTCGCCCCACAACGTGTCGTCGGCAGCTTCGCCATCATCAGCCTCAATTTGCAGCGGCGCGCCCCGCTGTGGCGCCGTGGCCTGTGGGCACTGTTCGAAGGCTTCGAAATTGCCGTGGCGTTGATGCGTAACAAGCTCGGCGCGCCGAGAAGATCGGTCGTGATTCGTGCTCGTGAATCGTGTTCGTCTGCAGACCCTACGTTCACGCTCACGCGCGCGACTCACGAACACGACTCACGATAATGCGCCTCGCCTGTCTGTATGTTCCCGACTTCCCCCTGGCGGCGCTGCTGCGGGTGGAACCTGACCTCGTTGGAGCACCGGCAGCAGTCGCCGATGGGGCCGGGCCGCGCGCGAAACTCCTCGCTATCTCTCCGGAAGCCGTACGGCGCGGCGTAACTGTCGACCTCACGGTGGCGCAAGCCCAGGCCATTGCCGCGGATCTCGTGGTTCGGCAGGTAGCGCCCGACACGCTGCGCACGGCACAGGCGGCCTTGTGCGATGCGGCGGAGTCGTTCACGCCGCGGGTCGAAGATGCCGGCGCCGGGCTCGCGTATCTCGATGTGGAAGGACTCGGTGCGCTGTTTGAGTCCGAATCGCGGCTGGCAAATGCCTTGGCGCAGCGAGCGCAGCACCTCGGTCTCGAGGCCCGGATCGGCGTCGCCGGCTCGAAGGTCGCGGCGTATCTGGCGGCATGCCATGGTGGTGGGGTCGTCGTGATCCCGCTGGGAGAGGAATGGCACTTCCTCGCGCCCGTACCGCTCAAGCTGCTCGAACCTGATCCGGAGCTGGCTGTGACGCTGCACCGCTGGGGCATCCGCTGCATCGGCGATCTCGCGGCATTGCCGATCACTGCCGTGGGCACACGGTTGGGTCTCGAGGGCGTATCGCTGGTACGCCGCACCCGCGGCGAAGACGAGCGTCCGCTGGTGCCGCGGTCGCAACCGCTGCATTTCGAAGAAGGTGTCGAGATCGAGTACGGCATCGAGACGCTGGAACCATTGCTCTTCGTGTTGCGCGGCTTGCTCGATCGGCTGACGGCACGTCTCGCGCTACGCGGCTTCATCTGCGGCGATCTGCGCCTGTCGCTGCGTTTGGCCAATCGCGGTCGCGACGAACGGACCATCGCCGTCGCCGCGCCCAGCAATGAGGTGAAGTCGTTGCTCGCCTTGGTGCGCTTGCAGCTCGAAACGCATCCACCCACGGCCGCCATTGCAGGTGTCCGCATCGCGGCCGTTGCCGAGCGCCTGCGTGCCGCGCAACTCGATCTGTTCCGTCCGAACGGCCCGGCTCCGGCGCGCCTGGCGGTCACCCTCGCGCGCCTCGCCGCCATCTGCGGCGCCGATCGTGTCGGCGCGCCGGCGGTGGCCGACACGCATCGGCCGGATGCGTACGGGATTGCTCCCTTCGGCGCCTCCCCGCCCCA
>Ga0326728_10012854_pt1 | contig 18414 bp, 25 predicted proteins | sample MB3enrmetagenome_FD_207602 | JGI IMG/M metagenome (GOLD analysis project Ga0326728, IMG submission 207602) | Lab enriched peat soil microbial communities from McLean, Ithaca, NY, United States - MB31MN | ecosystem: Environmental > Terrestrial > Soil > Wetlands > Peat | place: USA: New York... | reverse complement strand
GCCACGATTTCGGTTATGGCGTCGGAGACAGCATGGACGACCTCCTTGCCGAGTTCACCGAGGAAAACTAGCCGACGTGCGCCGGTTGCACTCCGCCCATCGAAATCCTCATTTAAGCCCCCGGAACCACCGTTTACACAGTCCCGCCGAAAGCTCACGCTTCAACCGGGCCCGTAGCCAGGCGAAGCGCAAGCAGACGCTGGCGGCGGAGCTAGAGAAGCGGGGCATGAGCGAGGCGGACTACACCGCCCTGACGGAGAAGGCCAACGCCCAGTTCTTCACCCTGGATGGCACCGTCTACATCCCGAGCCGCAACTTCCAGTCCTTCCTGGCTCACGTGGCGCACGTGGCACCGAAGGCGGTCGCGGCGGCGGACTACCAGATCATCCGCACGGCCGTCCAGGTCCGGGAGCCGGGCCTGGTGACGGACAGGACGGTCGCCGACGCCAAGGTCTTCGGGAGGTACGTGAAGCTGGAGGCGAGCAACGAGCATTCCTGGCAGGAAAACTCGTACATCGAGGACGCCACGGCGACCGGCGCGCTCGACCTCGACGAGACGATGCTGTCGCCGAAGGACCTGCGCGAGATGATCGAGTGGGGGGCCAAGTACCTGGGCATCGGGGCGGCCCGGTCCCAGGGGTTCGGTCGGTTCGTCATCACCAAGTTTGAGACGTAGTCAGCGTCAGCGCCAACGTCAATGCCTCTGCCATTGCCCATGACGATGCCAATGCCTGTGAGCCGATGCCATTGCCAGCGCCAGTGACGGCCACTACGACTCTGCTGATGCCGGCTATCGCCCTGCGGCGGTAGTCGGCATCAGACGCTCCTGGCGTTCTCCCCGCGTCTCGGCAAGCAAACGTGAAGCGCGGGAGTGCGTCCTTCTCGCACACATTGTTCGACAAGGAGACAAGGGGTAGGGCTTGAAGTGTCAGCGCCGATCGAAGGGGAGACCTTCTTCACCAGTTTGAAGGAAACCAAGCTCCTTCGGGTTGGCGAGTCGCAGCTCACGTAGGCGCCTGCTAGTCTCCATGCACACCTCCAATCTTTGGAGCAGGCGTCTTAGGGTGCTGACACCAAGGTCCTGGTCTAGCGTTGATCAATCAAATAAATCATCAAGCTACTTCTTGGGAGGCTGCTTCGCGATAACCAGAGGCGCGATCTTCTTGTAAGTCGCCTCGGGAATGATCTTCTTACTTACAAGGTCGGTCTTGGCCCTGTAGGGCCTTCCATCAATGATCTTCTGCGAATAAGCGTCCCCAATCCCAGGCAGCGCCTTCAAGTCTTCCTTGCTAGCCGAATTGAGATCGAGGAGTTTGGCTTTGCCGGTCGTCGGCGCCGCTTTGCCCGCTGGAGCAGCTTTGGTGGCCGTCTGGGGAGTGCTTGCCTGCGCTCCCAAGCTGGGCACGAGAAACACCGCGAAGACGGAAATGACTGCGATCAGAAGAGTGATTTTCCTCAGTTTATCCATTGAGACATCCTCCCTCGCCCAGATTCCATGTTTTTATGCGCCAAGTCGAGATCGGTCGCGCTTATGTGCCGTGCTGACGTCAAAATGACAAACACAAACGCCAAGAACGTAACGACAAACGTGATGCCGAAGAATGCCAGTACGATTGCGAGTACGTAGCGACCGAGAAGAAGCTTGAAGGCCAGACCCAACAGACCCAAGACCAGCATGCCTGCAACGGTCAATGCCACGAGAGTTCTCATCGAATGCCGCCTCTGGCCCAAGCGGTTCCCGCTGATGCACGCGGATAGCTACTCGACCGGCATCACCTGGCACATTATACTCCAAAGGGCGATATGATCAGGATCGCCCAGGCGGTCAATCAGCCGTTTCGGAACGTGAGGCAGCAGAAGTTGATTTGGGCGAGGATTCTGTAAGGTCCCGGAGGTTCCGGTCCTTGTTCGGGGCAGGTGGCTATTTTCAGGGCAAGGAATTCCCAGCGGCCAGGGGGTCGGCAAAGGTGTGGGGGTGTCAAAGAACGAGGGCGACCGATCCTTGGGATCGCGCCTGGTGCGAGGTCAACTGCTATCAAGAGGTGGGGGATGGGCCAAGCTGAGTCGCAAGAGGCGAAGCAATTCTATGGCGGTGAGAACCCGGTGCGTGCCCCGGTGGAGATAGCGCAGACGATAGAGTCGCTCGATGGTCAAGGCCAAACAGGTAATCAGCCAGACCAGCAGCAAGCTCTGGGGATGGTGATGGCAAATGTGTTCCAGTCCGTAGCGATTCTTGGCGTCATTGAACCCTTGATTCTCAATCTCCCAGCGGCTCTTCGCCAAGCGAAACAGGGGGCGGCTACTCAGGTGCCGGGCGGGGAAATCGGTCAACCAGAAGGCCTCGAAAAGGTTTCCCTTGGGTTTGTATTGGCGATAACGAATGACCCGCACGGTCGGCCAGCGCAACGCGTCCCAGGGGTCGAAGTCGTCGGCGTCCCAGACCTCCACCCAATCCTCCCCCTCCCAGAAACAGGTCTTAGGGGGTTGGGCCGAGAAACGTCGTTGAGCCGCCTGGTACAACTCGGGCAGGTTACCCTTCAAGCGGGCCACCACCCGGAGATTTAAATCACCCACCGCATGCAGGTAAGGGGCTGTAGCAAATTCTCCGTCCACCACCACGTAATCGGCGAAGCGTGGCCCGAGCAAGCCCACAGCCCTCCGCACCACTCGCTGGCCCGCGGTGTATTCACTCTCCCCGGGGCCGTAGGGTTCGACGTCGAAAGGGAGTGTCAAACCGGTTCCCACCACACTGATCATCACCAAATGATGACGGTAGCCGGTGATCTGGCCGGCCTGGTTGCGATGAGGCCGGCAGAAGCGGCAGCCGCGAGCCTGACATCGCCCCACGGTGGTTCCATCCACCGCCAAGCCAATGAAGGGACTGTCGTCAAAGGCCTTGTGACGCTTAGCTTGGTGGAGCACCTGCGCTAGAGCTGCCCGCGTCGCGGAGGCCCGTAAGCGCTCCGTGAAGTAGCTCAGGGCGTCATCTCCGAAGGCCGTTTCCACCTGCAGAGCGGCACGGGCGGAAGAGCCCACCAAGGCTTCCACAGCGTGGAAGGCCCATTCCCTCAGCAAGCGGCTCAGCAGCAGGGCCCAAAGCAAAGTGCGGGCGGGAATCAGGGGAGCGATCCGACCGTCACCGGGAGAGTCGAAGTAGGGCTGCAGGCGCAGACACCGCGTCCGGTACTTCCAGAGTCGTCGCGGGCTGGGCCCCCTCACCGTTTCTTTCGCCGCTGCTGGCGGGCCAACACTAAGAGTTGGGCATTCGCCGCCAGCACTTCGCACACCGCATCTTGGAACTCCCTCCCTGCCTCCACTCTCCGTCCCACCTCCTCGGCCCAGTCTTTGGGGATACGCTCGACGTGGCGCTTGCCGTTGACCATAAAGGTCAGAGTCCAGCCCGCATGTCCTTCTCCCTGGGCGCAACGGCAGCGGGGATGACCGCAGCGAGTGTGGCTGAGGGTGAGAGAGCCGGGGAGGAGATCGGGAGGTAGAGGAAAGCGCTGGAGAAGTTCAAACTTACGTTGGCGAAGACGTGCGGCCCGAGGGCCACGAGGTTCGTTATTCATATTGTAGCAATAGTGCTACAAGAAATGAAGAAAAGCAAGAATATTTACGAATGCGAAAATAGGAAATGGGTTCCAACCTCCTCCCTTCGCTCGAAAACCACCACTGATTCAGGCCAGAGACCGATCAATCACCAGGCATGTTCCGAAACGGCTGGTGTCGCACGGCCCGCCATTGTGAACACGATCATAAAATATTCCCCAGACGCGCTAATCAGGCGGTGGAGGCCCCTGGGGGGCGCTGAAAACGGCAACGCTTGCTGCGGGTGAAGGTAATTCCCAATCGAATTTCACGAACCGCAGGCCACTTTTGGGGAGATGCTGAGGGCAGTTGTGCATAGAAATCCGCACTAAGAGGCTAAGGGATCTGTTTTGATGGCGAGCGAAAACGGTGCCCCCGGTCACGATTGCTCGCGGTGTTGGCCGTGGGTTTGAACCCAATCGAGAAAGGCCGTTACGGCCTTGGGATCGAACTGGGTACCCGTGGCGCGTCGTATTTCGGCAGCGGCATCCTCGAAAGTGAGGGCTTTCCTGTACGGCTGGTCGCATACCAAAACGTCCAAGGCTTCGGCCACCGCTACGATGCGTGCTCCTAATGGAATATCGTCCCCCGCGAGGCCCAGAGGATAGCCCCTCCCATCAAACCGCTCATGGTGGCTCAGAACGATTTCGGCTGCGTCCTTGAGGAAAGGGATGCGGCAGACCATCTCGTACCCTTTGCGCGAGTGGGTCTGCATCACTGCGAATTCTTCAGGTGTCAACTCCCCCGGCTTATTCAGAATCGTGTCTGGGATTCCGATTTTACCGATATCGTGCAGATAGGAACCACGTGAGATCTGGTTCATTTGCTCGGGCGTGCAGCCCAACTCTTTGGCAATCTCCACCGCGTAACGGGTTACTCCCTGCGCGTGCTCCTCGGTCTCATCATGCTTCGCGGCCAAAGCGGCGCTAAGCTCCTTTGATGTCTCCTCGGAGGTTCTCTGGATTTCGTCATACATCTGCTGGATGCTCTCAACAGCAGCCTGAAGCTGTTCTGTCCGCTCCTTAGCCATCTGCGCCAATTGTTCGCGATGGGCCTCTAATTCCAGTTCTACGCGCTTCTTCTGGAGCGCCCGGTCCACAGCCAAGGCGACTGTCTCAATGCGGAACGGCTTCACGATGTAGTCGTCAGCGCCAAGCTTCATGGCCTCGACACTCACGCGCACATCGTCCACGCCAGTGGCAATCAGACAGCTCATCCTGGGGTATTGGGAGCGTGCAAGCTCCAAAACCGACAAGCCGGACACCCCTGGCATCCGCAGGTCGCAGATGAGCGCGTCAAAGCGCTCAATTTCTAATATATTGATGGCCTCGCTGCCGCTATTAGCAGCCTGGCACTCGAAACCTTGTGCGGATAGCCCCTCGGTTAGTAGAGTGCAAACGGAGGGTTCATCGTCAACGATGAGAATGCGGGATTTCCTCTGAGGGGATTCCGTCAGGTTGTGAAGGGCGTTCATGGGTTTTCCTCTGCGCCGTCTAGAGTGGGCTAGATTCTATTCCAGAAGACACGAGCATTCAACGGTACAAGGGGAAGGTGTCAAAGTTCCGGCCCTGACCCCCAAGAACTCGGGGCCTTACAGGGGCCTCTGCTCGTGGGGATCACCGTTGACCATATCTGATTTCTTATCGCTTCTCGTCCTCCGATTCTTCGTCTTCCCACGGGACAAATCCTAGAACGTCGATATAATCCTGTGCGGCGAAGATGCCCTCTTCGTCATCGTCGGGATCATCATCTGGCTTCTCACGAGGCGGAACTGCCCTTCTGCCTTTGCGGACGTGGGTACCAGGGCGCGTCACCTTCTTCCTTTTCTTATTCTTGTCCCTGCCGCTCATAAAATCCCCCATTGAATCCGAGTCATTATTTTCTCCACGACAGCGTGAGCCTCCCGATTTTCCCAGCGGAGTGCGCCGGATTCCATTCCCGGCGATACCTGGATTCAACATAATAGGTGAGGCGTCGAAATTGCCGTTTTCCCGCTCAAAACTCGGCGCTTTACGGGCGCTTTAGAATAAGCACCAAAGTCACGGTAAAAATAGCAAGTTTTCAATGCCTGCCTCGTGGATGCAAGGATTTGCCGCTTCCTTGGCGGGCCTGGAATAGGCGTTATCCGCCCTTTCACGGCGGTAACAGGGGCGCTGACTTATCGGCAAGCTCCACCTGATTCAAAATAGGTTGTGGGCCCGATGCCCACAAACATCTGATTTCGGGCAGCGGAATCTGCTCAAACCGACATCGGAGAATCAAGCACTTACGACGGGCCGAACGGCAAGGTTTTTGGGCAATTGATTCGTACCCCCAGAGGGAACGGCAGGGATATATCCTGATTCTACTGCTTGTACCTGAAATTGGAAGGGGCCGTGCGAGCCTAGCTAAACCTGCCTAGAACCACGACTGCGGCAACAGTCGCAGCGAGGGTTGAGAGAAATGAACCAACTGCGCCAACGGCTGCGACAGCAACGCTTCCGCCAAAGCCTCCAAACCTTCCACTGAACGTGGTGTGATTTGCACTCCGGCGATCCTTTGGAGGCATCCATTGCAAGCACCAAAGTATGCCCAAGTTCACCACAAGAATTCCAATAGCCAAAACAACAGCCATCGGGAGAGAAGTGTTTGTGCGAGCCGGGGGCTCCGCCGAAAACCACTGAAACCAAGCGGATAGACTGGCGCCGTGTGCTGGCTGGCCTGCCTCGAAAACGATGAACCAGATCGATGCACAGTTTTGCAACAGGGAACATAAACACGCTGTCGCAACCCAGCTAATCACGAATAGGCGCCTGGTGGCTATCGTCATTGCAAGCGACATCATATCACTTTATTCGCGTTAGCCCCAATGCCTCAGCTTTGTCGGTGTCGGCTCATGTATCAGCAGGCTACGGCTCTTCCACTTATAGACCCACTTGTTTTCGGAGGATCCCCGGCGCGACGGTGGGCATCATCGCCGGAGGGGATTCCCGGCACACCATCCCGGCCCGCGTGGTTTGGGCGCAGCGGGCTGGGGCCGACCTATGGTCGCTCGCGGGGCTCGAATTCCTGGAGACCTTGCCAGACAAGGGCGTGCGCCCCGTGCCCTCGGCACAAGAGGGGTAAGACCCGAAAGTTGGCATGCCGCTTTCTGGGATGCCCGTCGCGTGTGCCTCTCGGGGAGGCAGAAGACCTGTAGTTCGCCAAAACCCTGGCCGACTGGAAAATCAATAACATAGCTGTTCCTTCCCGCCGCAGTTCTGTTATGACTCCTAGCCATGCTTGGATTCCTGAGGCTCCGCTTTGCAACGCTAGTTCGCGTCTTGCGTGGGCAGCGAAGTCTCCTCCTCGAAAATCTGGCTATACGCCAACAACTTGTCGTGCTGAAACGGCGCCCGCCGCAACCGAGCTTGGGCACCGTCGACCGACTCTTCTCGGTCGTCGTGCGGCGAGTCTGGTCGGCTTGGAAGCAGTCCCTGGTCATCGTTACGCCGGAGACTGTGGTCCGCTGGCCCCGAGTGGGTTTCCGTCTCTATTGGACGTGGGTTTCGAGAATCCGGAGGCAGGTGGGGAGAAGACAGGCCCCTCAGCAGGGACGGGACCTGAACTTCCGCAAGGTCGCCGAGAACCTGACCTGGGGCGCACCTCGCATCCACGGTGAGCTTCTCATGCTGGGTTTCGATGTTTCCGAGAGAACGATCTCCCTCTGGATGAAACGAGCCCCCAGGACCCCGGATTTACCCAGACGGTGGCGCGCCTTTCTTCGCCATCACCGGGACGACATCGCGGCGATGGATTTCTTCACGGTTCCGACGGTCACCTTGCGCGTGCTCTATGGCTTTTTCATCAGCGGCCATGATCGCCGACGCATTTTGCACTTCAGCGTTACCCGGCATCCGACGAGCCTGTGGATTGTCCAGCCGTTGCGGGAGGCGTTTCGGTTTGTGTCGGGTCCCAGGTTTCTGATCTTCGATCGGGATGCAGAGTACGGTTTGGAAGTCCCGATCGCGGCACGGTCGATGAGTTTGACGCCAGTCCGGAGCTCTGATGAGAGTCTGTGGCAGAACGGTGTTGCGGAGCGTTGGGTCGAAAGCTGCCGACGAGATCTGCTGGATCAGATTATTGCCGTGAATGAACGGCACCTCAAACGCTTGCTCTCCGCATCCATCCGCTATTATCACGAGGACCGCACGCATCGGGGACTCGGGAAGGGAACACCGAACGGTAGAAGTCGCTCGATAGCCTCGGGTGGCATCCTCTCTCAAGAGCGACGGGGAGGGCTGCATCATGGTTACGATCGGGCGGCCTGAGCCGCGGGCCAAGCTCCAAGACTGTCCACTCGAACTGCCGCCTAGGATAATGCGGCGACCAGTTCACAGGCTGCCGCCAGGAGAATTTGCACTTCGGCGCAAGGCTCCTGATTCAGTTCGCGAATCGCCCCCCAAAACGTTGGCGACGCCATCTAGACCAGTTTCCGCGCGGATGAGATTTTGGCGAGGGACAGGTTTGCGTCGATGCCGGTTTTGGCGTAGGCTCAACTAGCGCAGGTTTCAACCGATAATGACGAGAGGGGCGCTTTATGACTATCACTTTGCCGCTCAAGCCGCAGGAAGAAGCCAGGCTCGTCGCTCTGGCGCAGGCGAGGGGTGTCTCCACCGACAGCCTTGTGCGTGAGGCGCTCGATAAAATCCTCGCTGACGCGCCCGGTCAGCCGGAGGAACCGAAGCGTGAGTCACGGCCGATCTGGGACGTGATGCTCGACGACATGAAAGATGTTCCCCCGGAGGAATTCGCGAGGCTGCCGAAAGACGGGGCGAGTGAGCACGACCACCATCTGTACGGGCATCCGAAGCGCAATCAATGAACGCGTTCTTTGCCGACACCTTTTGCTGGATCGCCTTCACGAATGTTCAGGACCTTGCGCATGAAAGGGTGAAGGCCTTTACCCGCTCCGCAAGGCCGGACGTGATCTGCACGACCGAAGAAGTCCTCACCGAGTATCTGAATTACTTCGCGGCAGGGGTCCGCATTTCCGCCACAAGGCCGCCCTCAATATCCAGGACATGCTGGACAACCGGACGCTTCGAATCGTGGCGCAAACAGCGCATTCCTTTCGGACCGGCTTCGAGCTTTACCGCGCGAGTCTAGGCAAGGGATACAGCCTGACCGATTGTATCTCCACGCAGACGATGCGGAGGGAAGGAATCGCCGATGTGCTGACCAACGATGTGCACTTCGAGCAGGAAGGCTTTCGCGCCGTCCTGCGCGAATCCCGGCAGGCCGGTTAGGGAAATCAGGCAATCCACGAAGGCAGTGGATGGTCGAAGTTGGTCACCCGAGAAAGCTGATAGATCGTCTGGATCACGTCACACTCGGCAAGGCGTTTCGTGGTGAGCTCTTCATTCCGAAAGAAGCGGAAGTCTCATCGGCGGCGGCAAATGACACGGGTACCCTGGTGGTGGCGGAGGCATGGGACGTGGCGGGATGGGCGACATGGGTCGCGGACGGCTGGGAATGGGGAATCCTGGTAGCAGCGTCAGCCGCCGGGAGTGGGATCGCCTCGCTGAGAATCCTAAGTTCTTACGGATTGACCAGCGCACCGAACGGTTTGTGGTCATCGACGACTCAGACCGCGCCCAAACTTTCTACCCTGACGGTAAAAAACATAACGATAAGGACACGGACGGCAATAAGGTCTCGACCAAGGCTTCGTGGGAAGGCGGCGCCTTCAGCGCTGAGACCAAGCTGCCCCACTCGGAAAAACTCACCCAAACGTTCCGCATGAGCGACGACGGCAAACAACTCCACGTAATTACTCTGTTCGAGGCTTCCTCGGGCAACGGATCGCTCAGGATCCGGCGCGTGCACGACCCGGGGAAAGCACCAACGCAGTAGTGCTGAGAAGCTGCGGACTCTTGCCCCTTTCGGGCTCCTGTTCCCTGCATGACAGCACCCATGCGTTAACCGGACCCCGCTTGTTAGTGCACCGGCGCCTGGGCGTATAATCGCGTTTGTCTCCAACCGAGCCCATTCTGTGCATTTTCTGCCTCTGAGATGGTCCGTACGATTGTCTTCTACCTTCCGTGAGTCCTGAACGCCTGGAGTCGCCGCCTTGTCGATAACTGTTTCAGACACCTGCTTCGATCAGAGCTGGATGCCTCGCGACTAAGGCAGGCATGGCAGCGGTCTGGATCCCTCCCCATCAATCCACGCCTGCCTGGCAAAAGTGTCCCTTGACGAGCTCGAAGCATCCGCCTCACCTCCCAATGGACACAACCAGAGTGTCCAATTGGAAAAATGCCCGCTAAGACCACATCGGTCTAGACGGCCAAAACCGAATGCTTACGGCTTACGGACAATTAATTGTGCGGCATCGTCGTACCTCTGATCGCGAATGCCCAACCCAGATACGAGGACTCGTGGCAATTCTACCGGCTGTGGGCCGCAAAATGCCTGGCATCGCTGAGAGATTTGGCGCGACGTTGTAGAATCGCCTGTTTGGGATGGAAGGGAATGACGCCTACTCGGCCCTCAATGACATTGAAGCAACTTCCCTGCGAGTGTAACGCCCCGGCACCGGCCCTGTCGACCTCAATAACTGCAGCAGGTTCGTACCCGATGACCCAAGAGCGCAGGAAATAACGGGAGCTTCACTGAGCCTGTAAATTCCTGGCCTGTAGGGGATCTATCACCAGGCGAACTTCCCACGACTTATCGACAAGGAAACCGTCAATAAGCAGAGCGTCAATTCCAGAGCAGAAAAAGCTCCGCACCGCGTCGCGCGGCGTGATCACCAAGGGCTCCCCAAAAAGATTGAATGAGGTATGAACCAGCATGGGAGCGGGGGCGCGTTTCCCAAACTCCTTCAAGACCTGCCACAGAAGGGGGGCGCCGGTCCGGCTGACCGGGCAGAGACGAATTCGATTCCCCGGAAGAACAAAGTCTTTGACTAACTCCCGCCCTTCGGGCCGCACCCATCCCAGAGTGGCCATAAAACGCGCCAGCGGCGAGCAATCAAAATATCGCCCGCAGTCTTCCTCGGGGACTGAAATGGCAAAGGGGCGAAACGGCTCGCGGTGTTTAACAAACTTGTTGAGGTTCTCCTTGACGTAAGGCATCCAGGGAGATGCCAGTAGGCTGCGATGCCCGAGGGCTCGAGCGCCGAACTCCGCTGCGCCCTGGTGCCAGGCCAAGATTCCATTCTTTTCCAAGATTGTGGCGGCTCCGTGGACCCTTTCTTCCTCGGTTTCCTGCCAGCAATATCGAAGCATGCAGTTATCCAGGACTGCTTTGATCTCTTCTACGCTACAGCTTGGTCCCCAATCGAGGGTGGAGGTGGCCGCCAAGCGAGGCTTTCGGAGGATTTGGTGCCAGACCCACCAAGCTGCGCCGAGGGCAGAACCCGCGTTGCCTGCCACTGGCTGCACGAAGACTCGACCCGCGCCGAAGCGCTTTTCAAGCTCGCTGACGAGCAAGGAGTTCAGGAAGACTCCCCCCGCCAGGCACACAAAACCCTTACCGGTTTCTTTCAAAAGTCGTTCGATGCATTCGCCCACCACGTGCACGCACGCATTTTGCAGACTGCTCGCCACCTGTGGTCGGAGAGCAGCCTTCCACTCAAACGTCTTTTCGCTTTCGATCCCGAGGCGCCGATAGAACTTAGAAGAGAAAGCAATGCGGCCAACCATTCCACGGTTGAAATAGGTTACATCCAGGTGGGGAAGCCCGGAAGGGCCAGGAACGATTATTTCGCGGAAGACCTTCTCGAATGCGGGGTCGCCTTCTAGGCTGAGCCACTGGGTCTTGTGCTCCTCCCGGTGCGGAAGGAAGCCGAGCAGGGCGGTTACCTGGGAGTAAAGCCACCCCAGCGAGTGGGGAAAATCGGCCCACCGCAGGACTCGAATCTGGTTTCCCTCTCCCACCGCAGCCAAGACCGTGCGGCCGTCGCCTTGCTCATCAAGCGTCAGGATCAGGGCCTGATCGAATGGCGACGCATAGAAGGCGCTCGCGGCGTGACAAAGATGATGCTCCAGACCCAGGAACCTTCCATTGCAGCTTGTACGGCCCATGGGTGCGGCCTTGCCGGGGCGAGCATTTAATATCATGGCCTTGAGGATGCGGAAATTGTTGAGCTCGCGGCCGAGTCTACCGAAAGCTTTCGTCTGCGAATAGACGCTTTCCACCGGGACCTTTAACATCCCCTTCGCTCGAAACCAAGTCTCACGAGAGCAGGCCCTCAAAGGACGGCTTGCCACGGCAACACAGTCCAGATCTCCCCACCCAGCCTTGGCGCGCTCGAGGCAGAACTTGATGGCCGAGCGCGGGATGCCGCCCTCCGATGGAACGCGACTGAGTTTGCTCTCCTCCGCGGCCGCAAGAATGCCGTGTTCATTCAGCAGGGCTGCTGCGGAGTCATGCTCAAGAGCGGACAAACCGAGAATAAGCATCTTGGTTATTTGCGCCCCGGCTACGCGTTCAGCCGGGCCTTCCAGGAATCGGCTATCTCTTGCAGAATAGTCGGGAGCGACCTGGTGATTCCCCAGTTCGGGAAATGCGACTTCAGCTTCCTGAGGTCGCTATAGTAACAGATGTGGTCGCCGGCGCGGTTCTGATCATTGTAGCTGTATTTCTGCGGCTTGCCGGTAATCTGCTCGATCATTCGGAAGCTCTCCAGAATCGAACAGGAGTTGCCCTTGCCCCCTCCGAGGTTGTACACCTCGCCGCACCGGGGATGCTGAAAAAACTCGTGCATCATCCTGGCCACGTCCTCGGAGTGTATGTTGTCGCGAACCTGCTTGCCTTTGTAGCCGAAAACCTTGTACTCCTTCTGCTCGACATTGCAGCGGACTAAGTAGCTGAGAAAACCGTGCAACTCCACCCCGGAGTGATTCGGACCGGTCAGGCAGCCTCCGCGCAGGCAGGGCAGCACGTGGGCATGCCGAAATACCTGCCGTATTCCTGCGTCATGACATCGGCGGCCACTTTCGAAGCGCCAAAAAGCGAGTGCTTCGACTGGTCAATCGAGAACGACTCGGGGATGCCGTTGACGTAGGCGGGATCATCATACTCCCAACGCGTTTCGAGCTCGCGCAAGGGAATGGTGTTGGGGAGATCACCGTAGACCTTGTTGGTGGACATATGTACGAACGGCGATTCCGGGCAGGCTCGTCGCGCCGCTTCCAGCAGGTTCAGGGTGCCAACCGCATTGACGTCGAAGTCGTCGAAGGGGATAGCCGCCGCCCGGTCGTGGGAGGGTTGGGCCGCCGCATGGATGATGATATCGGGCTTGAGCTCTGCGACCAGCCGCAGGATTGCGTCGCGATCGCGAATGTCCACGGCATAGTGCTGATAGCCGGGAATCGTAGTCCGCAGGCGCTCCAAGACCCAGCTCGTGTCGCCCGCCGGACCGAAAAAGACCGCGCGTTGGTTGTTGTCCAAGCCGGCAATGCGAAAGCCCGAGCGGCTGAAGTACAAGCTCACTTCCGATCCAATGAGACCGCAGGAGCCGGTGACGAAGGCAAGAGGAATAGTCATAGAGCTCGCTGACAGGATTCAATCGTCCATCTACCACTGTATTAGATTCTATCCATGAAAACACACGCATTCAACGGTACAAAGGTAAGGTGCGGCGGTGTACTTTCGGTACTGCCACTACTGGTACCCTCGCTCAGGCGCATAAGCAGACTACCCTTTTCGGCGAGATTGCATAGTAGCGAGGGCAGGAACTAGGACGTTGTGCAGTCACTTGTGGACCTCTTGGCCGGTCTTGCTGCGCTGGCGTTTTTAGTCGCGGTAGCGCAGCGTTTTCTTCCGCCATTTTGGGCTTCCCGCTTTATTGCAGCTCTGTAACTCCCTTGTTACTATGGCGGAGGGGCGATGGGGGTGCCGGCCATAGCGGCTGTACCCGTTCGGAAGTAGATTTGAGACGAGGAGCTCGCCCTTTCTCGACCACATATCTGCAGTCGGCGATCGCGACGCGGGGAGATGTACGACAGAGGCAATGCAGGACTGGCCAAGCAGCGGCTACCGCCTCTTCTACTTCCTGGACATGGCTTCCAGAGAATTGGTATGACTGCGTCTGCCCCGTGCGCAGCTTTCGCTAGAGATGCAAGGACACGCCGGGACGGGCTCGCCGCCTTGTAGAGTGAGGACCTGTCTGCGGCGTCGTCAGGCGGAGACGGTTGGGACGCCATAGGCTGGCTCGCGATAAGCAGATGAGTCGCCAAGTTGATCAAGAAGTGGCGATGATGATCGGAACGGGTTTAATTTTGGCGGAGCGGGGAATTGTAGTACATTGAGGCGGTGAAAATACGGCGGGTTCATCTGGATCGGACTCGAGGTCGGTCTTGAGCATCGCTTGATATCGAATGGTCCAGAGCGGAGGAGGGGAGGGGGATGACAATTGAGCGAGTCGACCGACGCTTGCTCATCGTTCTGGTCGTTCTCGCATTCTTAACTGGCACGGGTTTTTGGGTATTCAGGAATGTGCGGCGATGGCTTGTGGTTGAAGACGCTCTACAGCCGGCGCGAGCCATTGTAGTTCTCAGCGGTCTTACCCCCTACCGCGCGATGCAGGCTGCAGAAATCTACCGACAGGGTTGGGCGCCGGAAGTGTGGTTGTTCAAAGACGATCCGCGCGGAGCCGATGAGGCGTTTGCCAAACTCGGCATCCACCATATCACCGAGGAGGAATACGACCAGCAGGTGCTCGAGCGGCTGGGTGTCCCCGCGGCGGCAATCCGGATCCTGGACACCCCCGCCACGAACACCGAGAACGAATTCGAGCTTCTCCATGAGGAGTTGCACCGGCAGAGTGGAGACAAGGTCATCCTGACGACTTCGCCCGTTCACACCCGTAGGGTGAAGGCTATCTGGCGCCGCGTCGTAGGTAGTCGCCCTCAGGCTATTGTGCGTCACGACACTTCCGAACCCTGTGATCTTGCACACTGGTGGCGGTCGACGAACGATGTTCAAGACGTACTCCACGAAATTCTCAGGGTGATTAACACCTCAATGGGCTTTGTGGTCAGGCCTAGGCGTTGATAGACCCGGAGTAACGCTTGCCTTTGAGCGACGACCGGAAAGATCAGCTCCTCATGGTGTGCTGGCCGAGCGAGGATCATTGGCACGCTCAGCCACCTCCGCGGAAGTATGCGCGGGGATATGGATCTGACTCATGGGAACAGCGTTTCTTGGTTGTTAGACGGCGCCATTGGGAGCATAAAATGCCATTTCCCAATTGGGTCAGTCCAAGTTATAATGGAAGCATGAGCAAAGTAACCCTCGACCGAGCGGGCCGTGTCGTCCTTCCCAAGAACCTCCGAGACGAGTTGCGCCTCTCTCCAGGTGACACTCTGGACGTTACGGTCCAGTGTGAAGAGATCAAATTGCGCCCCCGACGAAGCTCCTCGGCTCTGCAAAAGAAACAGGGTGTCTGGGTCTTCAGCACCGGCAAGCCGATGACCTCCGACGAAACAACCGAAGCGCTCCGCGATCTGCGCGAGCAGCGCGACCGCAAGAACCTCTGGGAGACCAAGTGAAATCTTTCCTCGATACCTCCGTTCTGGTCGCCGCGTTCCACGTCGAGCACCCGCACCACGAGCCGAGCTTCGACCTTTTCGTCCGCTGCCAAAAAGTTGACGCCTGCTGCGGCTTGCACAGCTTAGCCGAAGTCTACGGCACCCTCACCGGCATGAGAACCGCCTCCCGCCGCGCGAGCGGCGACCAGGCTCTCCTCTTCATCGGCAATATCTGCGAGCGTCTCTCGGTCGTTGGACTGAACGAACAGGAATATTTTCAGACGCTGGAAGCTTCCGCCGCGGCGGGTATCGTCGGTGGCGCGATTTACGACTCGATTCTTGGCCATTGCGCGCTCAAGGCTGGCGCCGAAACCATCTACACCTGGAACACGAAAGATTTTCTGCGGCTGCCTACGACAATCGCCGGCCGCGTGAAAACGCCGGATCAAGCAGGGTTATGACAGTCAAGCATTCCAGGCACTCCGTGCGGCACCGCAATTGGCAAATCTTCACCGAGACATCGCGCGAGGTTCGCACCGGCTTCACCGCCGTCCAGCAGGACGAGCTGCAGAAGATGATCGACCAGTCCGTCGACGACGTGTTCTTCACCATCTACATATCGGATGAGTACTACGCCAGGCAATCACGCCAAGGTAAACTAACGCGATCGTGACGCGCAGCATATGGAGTCTTATAGCAGCGAAACAGACGCCCCGAACATCGGCACTCCCCAGGGGTTCGTGAAAAGCCTGACGCCTCCCCAATCAGACCAAGCCATTCACGGATGTGCAGGCCGTTAAACAGGATGCCGCCAGCTAGAAAGGAGGGTCTATGCGCCAACTCGTGGATGTCCTGACCGGCCTTGCAGTACTGTTCTGTTGGTAGCAGTAGGGCTGCGCGAAGTGTTCGGTCAACTCTTGACCCAGGAACAGACATTTCGACCCATCGCGGAAGAAGTCATCGACGTTGACATCTGTTACGAAATGGGCGACGACCGCGGCGAGCGGGATCCGCTGATCGGCAGGTGGGCTCCAAACCTCACCTTGCATCTCGAGCGCGGCAAAACCTCTCTCGCGGAGCTGATGCGTGCAGGTAGAGGCCTGCTGGTCGATCTTGCCGAGCGATCGGAGTTGCGTAAGGTCGCTACGAAGTGGGCCGATCGAGTCGAAGTGACCTCAGCCCGTTGCTCCGAGCGGCCCGCGAATCTCGACGCGATGCTCGTCCGGCCGGATGGCTATGTGGCCTGGGCACTCAGACCTGCTGACGGGGACAACGAATCTGAGAGAACGTCGCGTGCCGCCTTGGAGAAGTGGTTTGGCACCGCCAGACCGCTTTAAGGTTACGGTGTTAGCAACGGCGAGGGTGCAAGTTGCTTTCGATAACCCATTTGAAAAACAACTCCACCAGCCAGCGGCATTTGTAAAGCTGGGTGATGACGGGCCGGCCAGGAGAAAGTTGTTAGTTAAGAAGGTCAAGCGGCAGTAGAAGTGTGAAGCGTCCGGGAATCTTTCGCAGGCCCCGTAGAGCTTGGGCAAGACGCCTCAGAAGTTTGATGTATTCCCGGCGAAAGCATGTGTGCGCGCTCTAATGTTCGGTCAAGCCGAAGCAATATAAGTTTGAATCGTGGTCAACGGCATACACCCGGCCACCGGCAATGGCCAACCCGCTGAAGTGAACCCAAGTGGCGATAGCGTCCCCGCTTTGGAACAGGACGCGGCCGGTTTTGGCGTCGAGCGCATTCAGCACCGCGCGATGAGTATTCAGGGTGCGCTGTTGGTCCGTGAGAATAGTGTGCCCGGGTTGATTCCAAACGCCGGGCCCCGAGACCTGCGCCGTGTTCTCGCCGGTGGAAAGAGCGAACATCACGCCGTTGGCGATGGCGACCGGCTCGGGAACGTCAAAATCCGCGGAAACCCAGGCCGGGGTGAGCGTCGGCAGGTTGGTCGTGGGGCTCGTCTCGAGCTTAAATGCCAGGATACTACCGTGGGGATTCGGTCCCTGCGTCACAGGGAACCGCGGAGCCTCCTTTGAGATCGGCCCCCAGATCGGTACATAAATCCAGGTGTGGCCCTCCTCGTCCCGCCAGGTTGAGAGTTCGCCCCAGATGCCCATCATTTGAAATTCCAGCTTGTCATTGGCGAACTTCTGGCGGTAAAGGGGCGTTTGATGATCCTGCGAGCCCAACGCATCAGCATCCAGCAGGTAGAGGGCGCCCTCTTTGCCGCCCCCCGCCACCAGCCGGTGGCTGCGATACGGCAGCCATAGGAGACTGGAAGCGGCAATGTCCAGATCGTACTGGGTGATCTGCTCGTGGTTTATTGGTGAGTAGTAGTCTATGACTTTAAGGTCTCCGGGACTGGCCGCGAAAATGGCGCTGCCGTATTCACCCGCTGAAGGATCGAAATTTCCGTCTCCCGTGGAGGCGTAGATTCGTCCGTCGCCGCCGACAGCCACTCCGCCTCGGCCCCAGATCCCGGCCCCGCGCTGGGCCACCAATAAATCGTGAATCGTCGGCTGTGTGGGATGGCGAATGTCGATGGAATAAATCCCTGAGAGTGCGCCGCCGCAACCCTGAGAAATCGATGTGTAGATGATGTCATCCGAAAGGTTCAGGCTCCAATCCTTGGCGTAAGGCGGCACAAACTGGACGGGACCGAAGCGCGTCTGGCCGGTGCCCAGGTCCAGGCCGTAGAACTTGCCGTCCGCGGCGATGACATAGATCCAGCCACGGGCCCTATCAATGGTGGGCGTGGCATTCAGGTTGTTCGGGCACAGCCACATGCCCTGGTCCTTGGGCAGCACGTGAGATTCAAAGGTCTGGCTCCAGACCAACTCACCCGTCTTGGCATCGATGGCGTTGATATTGTCGGAGCTTCCCGCCACGTAAACCAGGCTGCGAATGCCGGTCGGGGTGGTGATTCCTTCAGCGACTACCGGCGCCGTGAGCGCCGTTAAAGACCGCGCCTCGTTCTTCACCTGAGTTTTCCAAAGCAGCTTCAGGCCGGAAACGTTTTCGAGGTTGAGGGAATCCTCCCGGTCGGCCCAGCCGGAACGCTGCGGATCGTGGCCAAAAGTCGGCCAGTCCGCGCACCCGCCGCGTACACACAGCGTCAGGAATGTCAAACACGCAAGCGCACCGATGAATCGTGTGATTCTCATAGTTGCCTGATGAGCTCTAGTACTACTACGTTAAGTTATCGGCCTCTCCCAAGAGAGGTGTTAAGCTCCGGTTCATGACCGAGAGCGAAATTGCAAAATGTCGAACACGTTTGGAACAATTCTTGGCCGACCTGCTGGAGCCGCTGGGGCGACGCGAGCGACGCCACTG
>Ga0326728_10012851_pt1 | contig 18416 bp, 18 predicted proteins | sample MB3enrmetagenome_FD_207602 | JGI IMG/M metagenome (GOLD analysis project Ga0326728, IMG submission 207602) | Lab enriched peat soil microbial communities from McLean, Ithaca, NY, United States - MB31MN | ecosystem: Environmental > Terrestrial > Soil > Wetlands > Peat | place: USA: New York... | reverse complement strand
TCGCTGCCCCTTGATCCTGCCGATGGTCCGGAGCGCTTCCTCGTGTGTGATGGGCGCAACGGCAAAGGCGACATCCTGAAAGGCCTCAGCCATTACCCCCCCGAGCCCGACCATCACGCATGCGCCGAATTGTTTGTCCCGGAACATACCCACGATGATTTCCACTGATTTGCCCAGCTGTTTCTGGATGCACACCGTGCCTTTCCCATCCATTGCAGGCATGAGCTCTTTATAAGCACTGATTGTTGCATGGCGGTTGTCGATATTCAGCCGCACAAACCCGCGCTCGGTCTTATGAGTAATGCCCGGCTTAAGGCCCTTTAAGACCACCGGATAGCCGAGCCTCTCTGCTGCAGCTATGCAGGCATCCTGGCTTTCAGAGAGTATTTCCTCAACCACGGGTATGCCGTTCGCGCGCAGCAGAGCCTTTGCAGCATGCTCGTCGAGAGGCCCCGGCTCTGCATGATCGATTTCAGTGTTGCATCGTTTCGGTGCAATAACCCCGCCTCCTAGTTCTTCCGGCTTTCCTCTGAAGACAGCTGACATACACTCAACGGCGCGGGACAACTCCTGGAATACGGGGATACCGTACTGCCTGGCCTCTTCAAACACGCTGAACGCGGCATCGCGGCGCCCCAGGAGCCAGATAAAGACCGGTTTGCCGCTGCTGCGCGACTGTTCGGCAATATCCTTCAGGTTCATCCCTATCCTTGAGCTCCCTGCCATGACCAGTATGAGCGCACCATCAACCCCCGGGTCATTGAAAAGGCTCCGGATAGATCTGCTATACACATCCACGTCCGAACCCAGGTGCCGTTCGATGGCCGGCCAGATATCTACCGGATTATTCACCGGCATCCATAACGGGTACAGCTGCTGAAGGTCTTCTTTACACCGGGGAGAGAGTTCGGCAACCGAAAGGCCGTGCTCTTCAAGAAAATCCGCGCCGACAATTCCGGCCCCGCCGCTGAAGGTCAGGACGGCAATACGTCCCGATCCGGCAGGTTTCTTCGGATACACGGCCAGTGAACGGCAGAGGTCCATCATCCGTTTGAAATCCTTGGCCTCATGAACACCGGTCTGCGCAAGCACCCCCTCGACTACACGATGGTTGCCCGCCATTGAGGCGGTATGGCTCATTGCAGCCTCGGCCCCCTTCCGGCTCTTGCCGCTCTTCAACACCACGAGGGGTTTGGTGCTGCTCCGGCATATTTCTGCGAAGCGTCTGGCCTGAGGGATCGATTCCAGGTACATCCCCACTGCAGCCGTGTCAGGATCCTCAAAAAGCGCAGGAAGGAGATCGCACTCGTTCACGTCTATCTTGTTCCCTACGCTGCATACCTTGCTGATGCCCATGATGCCGTGGCTCATGATATCAACCAGGAAGCCTGCTGAGAGCATGCCGCTCTGCACGATGAGCGATACGTTGCCTGGGGTGAGTCCTGCCTGGAGATTCGCCGGGTCCATAAAGGAAAAGACATGCCTGTTGACCGCATCCACCAACCCCATGCAGTTGGGGCCCCAGATACGGATGCCTGTCTCTTTCCCTATCCTGACAAGCTCCTCCTGGAGCCTGCGCCCCTCTGAGCCTATCTCTGCAAAGCCGCCGGTTTCGATGATGACCCCTTTTACATGAGCCGATGCACAATCCCTTACCGCATCCGGTACCGCTGCGGCTGGGACAAAGACAATGGCCAGATCCACCGGCTTATTGATCTTGCCGGCAAAGGCATAACATGTAAGCCCCTCAATCTCGCTGTAATTCGGATTTACCGGGAAGATATCTCCTTTATATCCGATGATAAGGTTTCTCAGAATCGAATTCCCGCCTTTTTGCCTGTTCGGCGTGGCCCCGATGACGGCAATTCCCTGCGGTTTGAAAAAAAATTCCATGCATGCCTCCTGATGTGTTTATTCTCCGCGCAAACGGCGTACCTGGCTTACTGCTGAATCAAACACAGGCTGATCCATAACCCGGGTCATCTGCAGTCCGCCTTGCATGGCTGCGAGTACGACAACTGCCTGATCCCGGGGGGTTCCGGGAAATGGAAATGACCCGCTGCGCCTCCCTTCATCCAGAAACTCGCGCAACAATCTCCCTGCTTTATTACTTACTAGTTAGTAAGTTATATGTCAGACAGCATTTATTGTCTTTTTCATACTTTGATTTTGGTAATTATTTCTGTTGGATGGAGATGGGTTGGTCAAAAATAAATAGTGATAAAAACTTTTGGGCAACAACCCGGTAAGACCCCTTGATCCCTAATGATGGCTGTGGAGAGGACTTTCATGCGTTTTTGTCCTTCTCTCGACCATGACCTCATGGATGAACCCCCTGAAGCCCAGGACGATGCCGATTATCAGGCCGATAAAGGTGAAGTTGGGGGACATGCCCGTGTAGCCGTCAAGCTTCATGCCGGCATAGAGGCCAAGGAATGTCATGATCACGAGCACCAGGCTGTAACCGCTTATACGGCCGGAAAAGCCAGTGACCTTTCGAGCTTCTCATTCTTGGTCCGTTTCATGGCATTCCCATCCCCTTGTGCGGCAAAGACAAATCCGCCTTTCCCCCTTGCGTTTTAGAATTTTAGAATAGGTCCATAAGGAGCTTAAGGCCCGGACCCGTATTGATTCCCACCAGCATGACAATGATCACGAATACCGCAGTAGCTTCCGCGGGAGTGAGCCCCAGGACCATGTAACTGAACCGTATGCCTATTCCCAGCATAAACAAGCAGCCTAAAACGATCCACAGCGCTGTCATGGTGTGTCCCTCCTTTTGGATTTTTAGCGTTTAAGGTTTACTTTGTGATTGTTCCTTTTCATATGTATGGTCAGGAGGTGACGGAGTCAAGGCCCGGGGCATGGGTTGCGGAGGCTGATAACCTATTAACGGGTTCTGTGACAGAGACGATTTATCATGAGTCTACTCCGCCCACATTCTTTGATTCATCTCCGCGCAACAACGGCACTAAGCCGGTTGAACAGGGGAGTCTCTCAAAACAGCCGCGAGCACTGCATCCAGGTCTGCATGGTCCCCGGCGAATTTGTTGCGGTGCTGGAAAATAATCGCATTGCCCGGGCCCATGACAAAGACGCCGCCCTGCTGCCAGTTATCACCGTCCATGCGGCCCTGGCGGAAACCTTCTCTCATGGCCTGGATACCGCGGATCAGCGATGCAGGACCCAGCGTTTTCCAGAAGCCGCGTTCGAGCTTGAAGGCCCTGTACGCTCTGAGGTCCTGGTTGACATACATCTCGCCGGTGAAATGGAGCTTCTCGATGAAATGACTCGCACCACCTGGGCTGCCGCTCCCGACGGCAACCAGCGGTATTCCGGCCTCATCCAGTTTTCCCTTGATGTCCATGAGGGCAGCAGCCTGCTGCCGTGCGAACATTCAGCCGAAATGGCGGAGGAAGGCAAGCACAATGCGCCTGCCCTCCCACAATGACTCGATCCTGACCTCGTTTCCCTGGAGAGACTGTACGGTTATACCAACAATACGGGGCTTCAACTCATCATAGGTCATTTCTCCCTCCTGTGCATGCATAGTGGATAGAGGTCAATACCAGCGGGGAGAACAGGACTTTCCCGTCACGGACAGGACCGCACATCTTGCCTCCTTGTGCCGTAGCGTTACCCGCCGGCCTCCTCTCTCCTATATAAAGGGGGCATTTCGATTTTCAAGACTGTGCGGGGAATTGAAGAAATATAATGCTTGATTCCGGATTCGAGGCTTCCGCGGGAGTGACTTTATTTACTTGGTTGCAAAGCTCCCCATCACATCCCCCTCATCCTGTTCCACAATGTTATTGAACTAAGCCCCTTAGACTTCCCTCCCCTGGCGGGAGGGATTGAGGGAGGGTGATAGCTTACGTTTCACCTTCTCCCAGCCTCCCCCCTCATCGAAGTCCTTGTCCCGCAAGGGGAGAAGGGACTTAAGCAATGAAAAAGCCTGAGACGATTTTCTTTTTTGATCGTCTCCAACCCCATTAATTCCTTTTCAAACCTCTATGGCATCCCCTGCGATGAGCTCCTCCACGGTGATGGCCTCGGCCAGAATATCGCCGATGGTCTTGGAAAAGCGTGTCGGGTCATCCACCTTGGAGCCCTCGGCAATGAGCGCCAGGTCAAAGAGGAGACGGGCATAGTCCCTCAGGAGCGGATCCTTCTTGTTCTTCTCGTACATGAACTTGATGTTGGACACGGCCGGATGGTCGATATTGAGCTCGAGGACCCTCTTGGCAGGCTCGGTCTTCTGCCCGGTAGCCTTCAGGAGCTTCTCCAAATAGGGACTCATGTCATAGGTCTCGCCGGACAGGCAGGCAAGTGAGTCCTTGAGGTGCGTGGATGCCTTCACATCCTTGACCCTGTCCTTCAGCTCATCTTTCAGAAAGCCGAAGAAGTCGCTGAATTCGTGCTTTTTCTTCTCATCCACCGTGCCGAGGCTGAGGTCGCCCTTTTCCGCGCTCGTGAATTTCTTTTTGTCGAATTCCCTCAAGACCTGCACCACAAACTCGTCGATCGGATCGGTCATGAGCACCACCTCGATCCCCTTTTCTTTGAGGCGCTCCAAGTGCGGGCTGTTCAGCAGGGCGGCCACATTCTCGCCGGTGATGTAATAGATTGCATCCTGGTCCGGCTGCATGCGGGCCGTATAATCACTGAGCGATACGTACCCACCCTCGGAGTTCGTGGTCTGGTACCGAAGGAGCTTCGCAATCCTCTCCCTGTTATCGTGGTCGGTGGGGATGCCGATCTTCATGATGGGTCCGAACTCGGTATAGAATTGGTCATACTTCTCCTTGTCCATGCCCTCGATGAGGTCGAAGATCCGCTTGATGAGGTTCTTGCGGATGTTGACGACCAGGCTGTCCTGCTGGAGGATCTCGCGGCTGATATTGAGATTCAGATCCGGGGCATCGACCACACCCTGAATGAAGCTGAAGTATTCGGGCATGAGCTCCTTGCAGTCATCCATGATGAACACGCGCTTGCAGTAGAGATGGATCCCGTGCCTGCGCTCGCGCATGGTAAAGTCCAGCGGCAGCTTCGATGGGATGTACAGCAGGGCATTGTATTCGGTGGTCCCTTCAAACCTGATGTGAAGATGCTCCAAAGGTGGGTTCCAGTCATGGCTGATGTGCTTGTAGAATTCGGTATACTCCTCATCGGTGACCTCCACCTTGCTCCTGGCCCAGATGGCCTTCATGGAGTTGAGCGTCTCCTCGCGCTTCACCTTCCTGCTCGTCTCGCCGATGGTGTTCCCGCTGCTGTCCTTTAAGAGCTCGGCATCAGGGATGGGCTCGTCGCGCTCCACATCCATGACAATGGGGTAGCTCACGAAGTCTGAATGGCGCTTCACCACACCACGGATAGTCCATTCGTCGGTATAATCGGGTTCGTCTTCGATGCGTTCCTTGAGCTTGAGGGTGACCGACGTGCCCCTCCCCTTCTTGGTCGTCTCTTCGATGGTATAGGAACCGTCTCCGGTGGATTCCCACTTCGTCGCGCTCGAAGCGCCTGCCGCCTTCGTGATGAGGGTAACCTTCTCCGCCACGATGAACGAGCTGTAGAACCCCACCCCGAACTGGCCGATGAGCTCGGGTGCGATGCTCTGGCTCTTCTTCATGGTCCCGATGGCTTCCAGAAAGGCCTTGGTGCCGCTCTGGGCAATGGTCCCGATGTTTTCCACCACCTCGTCAAAGGTCATGCCGATCCCGTTGTCCTCGATGGTGATGGTCCCTGCCTTGCGGTCAGGGATGATCCTGATCTTGAATTCGGTGTCTTTCTCTAAGATGTCGGGCTCGGTCTGGGACCTGAACCTGATCTTGTCGATGGCATCCGAGGAGTTCGAAATAAGCTCGCGCAAAAAGATCTCGGGATGCGAATACAGCGAGTTGATGATCAGCTTCAGAACCTTGACGACCTCTGCCTTGAACTGGTGTGTCTCTTTCTTGTGCTCCATGGCACCTCTCCGTTTGTTCTCCAGTATGAATTATGTCGGATATCATTGGATTACATAGGTATTCATCGCTCAAAAATCAAGGCATAACTATAAACGGTTCGTGCCGGATTTCACTATGAAGGTGATAGTCTCCGGTAACATTCCTTGATGCACCCTGGTCCTAAGCTTTCGTGGGGATACGCTCCCAAGAGAAATGACACCCTGTTGCTTTTTACGAACATCTTCTTAATAATAAAGAATCCCAAAAAATAATCCATTGAAGCTGCTCCTGAGACCAAGAACCAAACTGAGGAGGACAAAAAATGAAAATACTTTGCCTATTCCTTGCTTTGGCAGTATTAACGATGGCCCAGCCCCAGATCGCTTATTCCGGATCTAATATGAAGGTATCCAGCACTGCAGAACTGATCATACACCTGCAGCCGCACCTTGACCCTGAAATAGCCGCCATCCATGCAAAGTACATTGATAAATATGCGAGCAAATGGAATGTGGACCGTCTGAAGGTGATCAGCATAGCCCATCAGGAATCACAGTTCAGGGCCGATGCCCAGAGTTCCGTAGGCTGTATAGGCGCAATGCAGGTGAATCCGAGGACTCACCAGGACAAACTGAAAAGGAGGGGGATCACCTGGCATGACCTGTATTTCTTGAGGAACAACTATGATATCGGCTCGGAGATATTGCATGACTGCCTGAAGTCGTCACGAAACTTTGATGAGGCCCTGACCAAGTACAGCGGGGGGAGCAAAAAATACACGAGTGAGGTAAAAAAGATCTACGCAATGCTCTATAGATGGAGGTTCATGACAAGCTGATTTCCCGCGGATAAACAGATGGAAACAGATGGGGTCAGGGTCGATTTATGAAAAATCGTCTCTGACCTTATTAATGGTAATGGGGCTTAAGGGTGCTTTCCCGCTACGGTTGTCTGAGAACAGGTCTGATATCGTGGATGTCAAGGCTCACCAGGGTCGGCCAGGGAAGAGGCCTGCTGCCGATGAGGAGCGGATATACCCGCCTTTTGGCCGGCGCCTTGATGCCGCCGAAGTCCCTGTAGTCTTCGCACAGGTGCGCTGCATGCGCCCAGGGGCCGACGACCCGGGCGGTATAATCCAGACGCCTCAAATATCGGTGTTCGTCAAAATAAAAGATCTGGGTCTGGCTGTGGGTGGGGATGTCTCGTGGGAACTTCACCTTCAGGCGAGACCACGATGCATGTGAAACCTGAAGGGGTTCAAGCATTTCAAATTCAAATCCTTTATGCAGGAAGAGAAACGGTGCGGTCAGATAGTTCCACGTGGCATAGCCGCCGAAATAGATGAAATCAAGGTCATCCCACGCAAACTGGCGGCTTATCCTGGTGAATGCCGCCCTGGGATTATTCCTCGTTGCAACGACGTTGCCTTGAGGGTCTCTGATGTTCACCTCATCATTCCCTCTAAGTTCACTGGTAAACCCTTCACGAGGAAAATCAAAGAAGGTGAACCTGGGCTCATGGGCAAAGGCCCGCATGCGCACGCGGTGAAGAGCCGGCCTTCGCTTTGCCTTGAACAGGAAGCCCGATGCAGTGATCACGGCATCGAGTGCATCGAGGCTGTTCCACAAGGCCTCGCCGCCATGCACATCGATTACTTCTTGAATCAACCCTTCAGGATCATAGGTGTTCATGGCTACCATCCTTTCTCTCCATGTAGTAAGGCCACAAAGTCCGGAATCAATACCTGGGTACGTAAGGTAAGGGAAATCCGAGAAAGCCCGTAACTGCTATCGTACCGATAAAATCGCCTCCTCGGCGGCATCTAGTGGATCGGCAGCGGGGAGACACCGTCTTTCAGCCGTTTCATGAGAAAGACGAGCGGCAATGCGCAGATCACCATGATGGCGGAGACAAAAAACGTGTCCACAAAAGAAGCCAGGGCCGCCTCTCTCACAAGCTGCTGGTAAACAACACCGTGAACCATAAGGTCGGATGCCGTACCTGTCTTTACCTGCATAAGAGGCACGATCTTCTGCACTGCTAATTGAAAGCGGGGATCAAAGGGATTGAGCGCCTCGGAAAGCCGGGACTGATGGAACTGGGTCCGTCTGGAAAAGAGCGTTATCATGAGCGCAGCCCCGGAACTGAGCGAGATGTTTCTCATCAGGGCGAATACGCTGGTGGCATTCCCTATGTCCTCATTTTCAATGGATGCAAAGGACAGGCTTAAGAGCGGAACCACAAGCATGCCCATGCCTAAGCCCATGACGACCCTCGTCCATGCGACGGTTTCATAATCAATGTATAGGTTGATGCTGATCATCATATACATGGAGTAGGCCGCGACACAGATGCCAGTACCCAGAACCAGCTTGGGATTGACCTTTTCGACCAGCTTCCCCACCACGGCCATTGCCACGAGCATGCCGATCCCGCCAGGCATCAGGGACAACCCGGCGAGCAGTGCATTGTACCCCATGAGCTGCTGAAGGAACAGCGGCAGCATGATGAGGCTTCCCATAAACATGCTGAATGCACATGCCTGGATAATGATTCCTGTAGTGAACGAACGATCTCTGAATACCCTTAGGTTCACTATGGGGTCACGCGTCTTGAACTCGACCATAATGAAAAGAACCAGGGAGGCTACGGATAGTATCGTAAGCGTTGTGATGAGGTTCGATGAGAACCAGTCCTCTCGCTGGCCGTGGTCGAGGACAACCTGCAGGCAGCCTATCCCGACAACGATGAGGGCGATCCCTAAGTAATCGATCTTCTCTTTCAGCCCTGAGAGTTTTTTCAGATAGGGCGGGTCCTGTATGAACAGATTCATCAAGAAGACGGAGAGGACACCGATGGGGATGTTTATATAGAATATCCACGGCCATGACCAGTTGTCGGTGATCCAGCCTCCCAGGACCGGACCTGCGATGGGGCCGACCATCACGCCGATGCCGAATACCGCCATGGCTATCCCGTATTCGGCAGGGGGAAATGCCTCGAGCAGTATCGCCTGCGACAGGGGCTGCAGACCGCCTCCCGCTATTCCTTGAAGAATCCTGAAAAACACCAGGGCCTCGATACTCTTTGAACTCCCGCACAGAAAGGAACTGATTGTAAAGAGGATGACCGAGGCCGTCAGATAGCGCTTCCTGCCGATAAGCCGGCTCAGCCAGCCGGTCAAAGGGATGATGACGGCGTTGGCCACGAGATACGCGGTGATGGACCAGGTGGCTTCATCCACCCCTGCGGACAGGCTGCCGCGGATATGGTCAAGGGCAACGTTTACGACGGAGATGTCCAGAACTTCCAGCAGGGTGGGAAGTATGACCGTCAGTGCGACAATCCATTTATTTACCGGATTCATTTTGGGTGAAAATGGTGGGGATGCACGACATGCCTATATGCATTTTGTGTTTGTCACACGTCCCGTTGTCGAAAACGATCTTGACCGGAATCCGCTGGACGACCTTCACATAATTGCCTAACGCGTTCTCAGGGGGGAAGAGAGAAAACGCCGAGCCTGTCCCTGCCATGATGCTTTCCACCTTCCCGGTGAAAATACTACCCGGATAGGTATCCACCTTGATCTCAGCACGCTGGCCCACCTTTACGTTCTTTAACTGCGTCTCCTTATAATTCGCAGTCACCCACACATCACCCATGTCCACCACCGCCATGAGCGGCTGGCCCGCTTGTATCTGATTGCCTGTTTCAACCGATTTTTTCGTTACATAGCCGTTGGAAGGGGCATATACTTTTGTATATTCCAGGTTGCGCCGGGCGATCTTCAGCTGTGCCTCGGCCGCCTTCAATTGAGCTTTTGCCAGATTGCAGGCGGTACAGACGTTTTCATACCGCTCTTTGGGATATATCTCCTGCCTGTACAAGGCCTCCGCCCGCACTTTGTCGCGCAAGGCCTGCTCGAACAGGACATTTTTTACCTCGAGGCTTGCCTCTACATCATTCACCTTCAGCTCATAATCCACAGGGTCGATCTCGAAGAGGAGCTCGCCCTTTTTCACACCCTGGTTGTCATTGACATACACCTCTTTGACCGTGCCGCCGACCTTGGCGGCAACGGTGTAGAACCTGCCATCCACATACGCATCGTCGGTGGTGACCCGGCTGAGACTTCTCACTGCATAGACGGCTGCAAACGTGATGGCCAGGATTGCCACGACGACGGAAAGACAAATGAATACCTTCTTTTTATTGTTCTTGAGGTTCATTTTTTACCACCCGTCTCTTTTTCAGTTTTTTCTTTTCTTCCGGATAGATGATGATGTTTTCGAATGTCACCCGCATGATGGTCTCGACGTTCTTTGAATACGGATGCCTCACCGGGTCTTCGAGCCAGAGGAAGAGGAACGCATTGGTCAGGCTGTCAACGGCAACGGCAAGATAGTATGGCTTCATCAATCTTCTGAACAGCCCCCTTTTTATCCCGCCTTCAAACACGTCGGCAAGCCTTTGAAGGATGCCCTCATAGATAGTGCGGAGCTTCACATCGAGACCGGACTTGATGTCAAAGCTTGCCCCATGCGTCTCTGCGAAATATAGACGGAGCATGGGCCTGTTGTTCTGAAAGATCCGTCCTTTTGCTGAGACATAGGCGCGTATTCGTTCCACCTCGTCTCCGGGGCTGTCAAGAGCCTTTATCAGCTCATGGTGAAACTCATGGACGTAATCGCTGACCAAAGCGCTGTACAGGTCTTCCTTGTCCTTAAAGAAATTATAGAGTGAACCGATGGAGAACCCCGATTCCTCGGCTATCACGTGCATGGAGACATTGTGGTATCCGCGGGCTGAAAAGAGCTCCAGGGCTGTCTTTAAAATCAGGGTGCGATTATACGATCTCAGGTGTTCACGCCTGGATACTGCCTTGAGATGCATAGAAACCTCTTCTGCAAATACGAACAAAAAATACAATCCATCAATTAATGAACATCATGTCATTATTTGAACTTAGTGTCAATATTTATCTTCTCTGGTGCTTAAGGATTCTCTGGGAACTTCATCTAAACGGTCCCAGCCGATTCAGAGCCCTTCAAAAACTCTGCGGAGACATTTCCCCGATCGTGCTCAACTCCCGACTGTCGGAATTACGCGAGGCTGGGATCATAGAGCTCTGTGGGGAGGAAGGCTGTTGTTTATTTTCCTGTAAACTTCCCTTTTTGTGGCATTTTCATGGAACGTTATTTCCCTTACCAAGGTTCCATGAGATAATTGAGATACATCTATCTATATATTTTAACAGGCTTTTTAAGGTGATCTCTCCCCTGTTGATAAGGTATATCCCCACCCTGGCACGTTTATTGAATAATAATCAAATGTTGCGGATGAACTCGGATAGGAGATACGACATGAAAGAAGCTCATAGAGTTGCCCTTTACGGACATGGCCTATGCAGGTCAAAGTTTTTCACGGAGATCGATGATACGATCGCCCACCAGTACAAGGGGAAGTGTCCGAATCCCAGTTGTAATCGTCGGGTGGCACTCTTCCCTGAAAAACTTTTCACATCGACCGACAAGGCGAGGAGGGAATATATCAAAAAGGCGAGGGATGAACGCAGCCCCATCTATTGGCAGAAGTGAGCCATTGAATCACATCACTCTTCCTCGGCTCTGCTGAGAAAGTATTTTATATGGTCACTTTTCCAGCAACGAACGCACCAGGTTGTACGTGGAGAACTGGTTGTTCGTAAGCCGGGCAAAGGGGTGTTCGCCCCCGAATTCCTGCTGCATGATCTCTTCAACGGTCGCACCTGAGCGATGGAGCCTTCGAACCTTTGCTGCAAGGTCCGTGAGGTAGCTGATGCACCGACCAAAAGCCTTTCTCCCGTCCTGAACGATCTTTCCCACTGCGGTGAGCAGGACGAGCCTTTCAGTGGGAAGCTCGATGACCTTGTGCATAGACTCTATGATCTGCCCGATATTCTCCTCGGGCCTGATAAACTTCGGATTTTCCCTGGCAAAGAGGTCGCCCGTGAAGCACCATCCCATTGAAGGTTCGAACAGGCAGATGTGACCTGCACAGTGGCCCGGGGTCTCCACGACCTGGAAGGCGTAGTGATCCGTGCTCACGACATCGGGGATAGGTTTTACCATGGTGGGCACCGGATAGCCCCAGGCGATCTCCTGGTAGGGGTAGAGATCGAACCTATGAGCGATCAGGGGGATGGATACCGGGTGCGCATAGAACCTTGAATATCCGGGACAAGACCCTACAAACAATTACCTCCTGCACAATTCAGGAGAGAGCGGTTTTTAAGGAGGTGATATTATGGCGAAAAGCTCAGAATTCTCTGTGAAACACGGAGAAAAGGGATCGGCCCATACCGGAGTAAGGGGCAGGAATACCTCACCGGGCAGTTACCGGGAAGAAGTAATGTATCCCGATGAGTACGGAATGGATATGTCGGCCGATGACCTCCATTATTCTTTCGAACTGCCGTCTTACCCGTTGGAGATAGTGGATTACCTCGGTCATTATTTCCTTCCGGCTGAAAAGGCTGCATAACGTTAGTGAGGCATACAAATCCAGATGCCCGGCCTTGACAATCGGGTAAATCAATCAACCATGCCAAGGCCGGGAGACGTTGTAAGGGCTGGATAAACATTATGCGGATTATGAGATATGTTTACTTCCTCATCTGTGGAGGAAATATCATGACAGATTCTTAATGTCATATCACATAATAGGCTCTTGAACAGTTCCCGGGCATGGTATAGGAAGGTGCAGAAATAAAAGTCTCTCCACGATGAATAGAGGGATACACTTACCGAGATCTCTATGGAACATATCGACACTATATTCCTCGACCATGCCGCCATAACCCCGGTACACCCGGAGGTGTTGGGCCTGATGCTGCCCTATTTCGGCAATTACTTCGGCACGCCGTCGAACCCGTTCGGCTTCGGCGATGCCCCGAGAGAGGCCCTTGAGAGGGCCCGTTGTCGCGTCGCTCAGCTCATCGGCGCACAAGGGCATGAGATCATCTTCACCTCTTCGGGCACCGAGGCCAATAACCTGGCCATCCTGGGGTGTGCCTCCGCACGAAGAGGGTTGAAAAATCATATCATCACAAGCACCATCGAGCACGCCTCGGTGCTGAACACCATACATCATCTCAAAGAGGCCGGTCTTGAGGTGACGGAGATCGGGGTTGATGCACAGGGGGTCGTCGATCCTGCCTCCGTTCAGGCTGCTATTAAGGATGACACCATACTCATCAGCATCATGCATGCAAGCAATGAGACCGGATCGATCCAGCCTGTCAGGGAAATCGGGCATATCGCCAAAGACAGAGGTATCACATTCCACTGTGATTGCATCCAGAGCGCAGGCAGGATCGAAGTCGATGTGAACACACTGAATGCGGACCTGCTCAGCATATCCTCCCATAAGCTCTACGGTCCCAAGGGTGTGGGTGCATTGTATGTGAGAGAGGATACGGCCGTCTCCCCCATCATCTTCGGATCGGATCAGGAAAGAGGCCTGAGACCGGGCACCCAAAATATACCCGGCATCGTCGGATTCGGCATGGCCTGCGAGAAGGCACGGATAGATCTGGATAAGAATGCCCGGCACATCATCCATTTAAGGGATATGCTTGAGAAGGCGCTCCATGAGAGGTTACCGGGCGTCCGGATCAATGATGAAGATGCGCTGCGCCTTCCCCACATATCGAGCATTTCCTTTGAAGGAGTCCAGGCCGATGCCCTGGCTGCCTGGCTCGACCTGGTGGGTATCACGGTCTCCGCCAGGACGCTCTTCTACTCGAAGAGGTCGTCTCATGCGCTCTCTGCGCTCCATATCCCCCCTGACCTGGCCTTTTCTACCATCCGGTTCAGTCCGGGCTGGGAAAACACCGCATCCCAGATCGAAAGGGTAGTTAAAACCATTCAGCAAACCGTCATCCGCCTGAGGGAGTTCGCCCGAGGGTTGGACAATGATGAATCCTGCGTCGTGACCTTTGCGGCCGGAGACGATGTGGCCCGCGCCCTTCGCAATCTAGAAAATGAAGGCCTCCCCTGTATAGTCACTGCACGGCCGGTAGAGCTCGCACATCTTAAAGGGACCCGGTCAGCGCTGGCCATACCCTGCTCAAGGGAGGACGAAGCAGGCAGGCTGCTGGGCTCACAAAACATCAGTATCACGGGTATGCACCGCATCAAGGGCCTCTGCAGGCACAGGGGCGAGAAAGAGGAGCAGTTCTGGAAAAATTTTAGCCGGATAAAAGAAGGGAAGAAACCGAAGAAATGCTGATGGTCGACCCTACGCAACCCTGGGCATTTCCGTTCCTGGTCCGAAGTCCGGCTCGGAACCGGTAATGATCCCAAAAAGGGAAGAGGATAATACGATAGCGTTATGCAAAAAAAAGACCTTGCAATGCTCATTATGGCATTATTACTCATGTTCGTGGGCGTCTTCGACCATTCTTTGTGGACGCCTGATGAGCCGCGGGTGGCCGAGATCGCCCGTACCATGGCAGTAACCGGGGATTACCTTATACCCCACCTCGCAAAAGATCCCTTCCTCGAACAACCCCCCCTGTACTACGCGGTGACCGGTCTATTCTGGCATATCTTCGGGACAGGGAATGAGGGATTCGGAAGGCTCTCTTCGGTCTTTTTTGCTTTGGGCTCACTGTTGGTGGTATTCTTCGGGATGCGATCCCTTTACAGCAGCCAGGCGGCGGCCCTGACATCTCTCATGCTTGCAACCACGGTCGGCTTCTTTACAATATCCCACCGGATCGTTGTCGACAATGCCCTTGCCTTTTTCATCACTGCGGCACTTTTCTCGTTCCTCCTGGCCTACCAAGGCATCCTCAAGAAGGGATACCCGCTCTTCTGGTTATGCCTTGCAGGCGCGTTCCTCGTCAAGGGTGTCATCGGGCTTGCCCTCCCCGGCCTCGCCGTTACCCTCTTCGTGCTCTGGCAGAGGGATTTTGCCGTCATAAAAAGGGCATGGGTGATCAAGGGTATCCTCGTCGTGATCGCGGTCATAGCGGCATGGGGGGTTGTCCTCTATCTTAAGGGGGGAACGGAATTCCTCTATACCTTCTTCCTGTATAACAACCTCGGGAGGTTCGTAAACGTCGGCGGCATCTATAAAGGAGGCCATGTCCAGCCGTTCTACCATTATTTAGGCGTGATCTTCTCCGACGGACTGCCCTGGTCGCTGCTCCTCTTGCCGGCACTCGTCTTCCTGAAAAGACCCGATGAGAGATTACGGATCTTTTCCTGCTGGTTCTTCGGCGGGCTCATCCTCCTGAGCCTGGCTTCCACGAAACGCAACCTCTACTTTCTTCCCATGTACCCCGCCCTGGCGGCCATGGTAGCCGTCTGGATCGAGAGGACGGCGATACAAGGCGCCTCCCTCTGGGAGCGCTGCTGGCTGTTTGGGGTCGCCACGATGGTGGGGCTCGCAGGTCTCGGCCTTCCGGTGGCGTATGTGAAGATAGGCGGATCATGGCCTGCCGCCGTTTCCATGTTTCTCCTGTCCCTGGTGCTGCTGTGGGGCTTTTTCAGGTCATTGCCCTTCACTTTATCGGATCGTATCGTCAGCAGCTGGGCGGTACTGATCATTGCATGGTCGACACTGATCTTTCCCCAGTTGGACATCCTCAAGACCTACAAACCGTTCTTCCGAGAGGCAGGCATAATTGCAGGAAAAGATACGGTCATCGGATACGACCTTAACGAGACCATGCAGGCCTTCAGCCCATTCTACGGCGGATTCCCGGTAGAAAATATCTCTGATCGAAATCGGTTTTCGCAGATGGTCGTAACGGGCAAGGCACAGTATGTCTTGTTCCAGCCGAAGAAGAATGATATGGATCTGAGTCATCTCCTGGAATCAAACGGCCGGAGGCTGCTGAAGATAGAAAACCAGGAGAAAAGGCCCACCGAGTTCTGGCGCCTTTCAAGACCTTTACCCGCACAGAAAGGATAATGACTATGGCGGACTTCATCCCCATGAGCAGACCATATTTCGGTGACGAAGAAGTCGAGGCAGTGACCGAGGTCATCAAGTCAGGCTGGATCACGACCGGTTCCAAGTGCGCCCGGTTCGAGGAGGATTTCGCACGTTACACGGGCTCGGGGCATGCACTGGCGCTGAGTTCGGGCACGGCAGGCATGCACCTCCTGTTCAAGGCATTGGGTATCGGATCGGGCGATGAGGTCGTCACCCCTTCCATGACCTTTGCATCCACGGTGAACCAGATCGTACTGGCAGGGGCAAGGCCCGTGTTCGTCGATGTGGACTACGAGACCCTGCTGGTGAAGCCTCAGGAGATCGAGAAATGCGTCACCAAGAAGACCAAGGCGGTGATCCCCGTGCACTTCGCAGGCGCACCTGCGGACATGGACGCCATAGAAGCCGTGTGCGGCAATATCCCGATCATCGAAGATGCGGCCCATGCCGTAGGCACCTTTTACAAGGGCAGGCACATCGGATGTAAAAACCTAGCCGTATTCTCGTTCCACCCCATCAAGAACATCACCACCGCTGAAGGAGGGATGATCACCGGCGGCTCCAAGGATTTGTTGGAGAAACTGAAGCTGCTGAAATTCCACGGTATCGAACGGGATGCCTGGAAGCGCTACGGCAAGGCGTCAGACCCCACCTATGATATTGAAGAGCCTGCATTCAAGTACAACCTGACGGATATCCAGGCGGCGCTGGGCATCGTACAACTAAGTAAGATCGGGGAGATCAACACCAAACGGACACGCATCGCCGAACGCTATCTGGATGCCCTCTCCGGGGTCGAGGGCCTCGAACTGCCGGGTGTGCCCGTCTATGATCACGTCCACTCCTGGCACCTCTTTGTCGTCAAAACCCGCACCGTTGAGAGGAAGACCCTCATGCAGGAGCTTGCGGAGAGGGGTATCGGCTACGGCCTCCACTTCCCGGCATGCCATACCTTGAAATATGTCAAGAAGCTCTTCGGGAAGATAGACCTGCCTGAGACCGAAACTGCATCGGAGCGTATCTTGAGCATCCCGCTGTATCCCTCCATGGATGATTCCCAGGTTGACCGGGTTATCGCTGCACTCAAGGAGATCTTTCTATGAAAAGGGCAATCTTTCTGCAGGAGGCAACATTACCATGAGCCAAGCCAAGATCTCGGTCGTCATACCGGTGTATAACGAGGAGCAGGGACTGCCGAAACTCTTCGAGCGCCTGCTGCCGGTGATGGAGGGCATGAACAGGGATTACGAGGTTGTCCTGGTGGATGACGGGAGCGCTGATGAGTCCCTGAAAATCCTTAAGCACCATGCATCGGAAAGGGTGATCGTCGTGGAACTCTCGAGGAACTACGGCCAGCACTCAGCCGTCTTCGCCGGCTTCGAGACGAGTAAGGGGGAGATCATCGTCACCATGGATGCAGACCTCCAGAATCCTCCGGAGGAGATCCCCCGGCTCGTGGATGTGATGGAAAAAGGCAACTACGAGGTAGTGGGTACGGTGAGGATGATGAGGCAGGACACGGCCTTCCGCAAGACGGCAAGCCGGATCGTCAATGCCATCACAAGGCGTATCACGGGCGTGCAGCTGAATGACTGGGGATGCATGCTCAGGGCTTACAAGAGACACGTGGTGGAGTACATGATTTCGAGCCACGAGCACTCCACCTTCATACCTGCCCTCGCCACCAGCTTTGCCAAGGATATTGCCGAGATCGAGGTGAAGCACGAAGAGCGCTTTGCAGGCGAGACCAAGTATTCGCTCTCTAAGCTCATCTCTCTGCAATTCGACCTGGTGACATCCTTCTCTGATTTTCCCCTGAAGGCAATGCTCTATACCGGCATTGTCCTGGCCTTTCTCGGCATCGGATTCGGCACTTTCCTTGCGGTGGCCAGGCTCGCCTTCGGCGCCGAATGGGCGGCACAAGGTATATTCACCCTGTTCGCCGTCCTGTTCTTCTTCATCGGCGCACAGTTCCTGGCCTTCGGTGTAATGGGCGAGTATGTAGGCAGGATCTATAAGGAGGTAAAGCAGCGGCCCCCTTATACCATCAGGAGGATATACCGTTGAAGGCCCTTGTGTTTGCCTACCACAACATGGGCATTATCGGCATCAAGAGACTCAAAGAAGCGGGTTTTGAGATACCGCTCGTGTTCTCCCACGAAGACGACCCGAACGAGAACGTGTGGTTCGGCTCCGTACCGGGGCTCTGCCGGGAGCTTGCCATCCCGTGCGTCTGCCCGAAGGACCCAAACCAGTACGGATGGATCGAGCGGATCAAGGCGGCAAAGCCGGACATCATTTTCAGTTTCTATTATCGGTATCTGCTTAAAAGCACGATCCTTTCCATTCCGCCGCTGGGCGCCTACAACCTTCACGGTTCATATCTCCCGCAGTATCGCGGCCGGTGCCCGGTAAACTGGGTCATCATCAAAGGGGAGCATACCACCGGCGTGACGCTCCACGAAATGGTGGAAAAGC
>Ga0326728_10012849_pt1 | contig 18417 bp, 18 predicted proteins | sample MB3enrmetagenome_FD_207602 | JGI IMG/M metagenome (GOLD analysis project Ga0326728, IMG submission 207602) | Lab enriched peat soil microbial communities from McLean, Ithaca, NY, United States - MB31MN | ecosystem: Environmental > Terrestrial > Soil > Wetlands > Peat | place: USA: New York... | reverse complement strand
ACAACACTTCACGCGGCAACCCTGCGGTACCAGGTCACGGCTTCATCGACCTATCTGCGGTGGTGGGCATTGCATTGCCTCAATGAACCTTATCGTATTTTCATATTTCGTTATGTAGTCAGTACGTTCAAACCTTATTTTCATTTTACGCAGCTCATCAAGACAATAATTATAGCCAAGAATGGAACCACCGATGACGAAGGCGGGCAGTGTTTTTGGGAGTGCTTCATGCGGCCTTCTGTAGGGGATCGTCCAGTACCTGTAGTTCAGGCGTTGATCGGCAGGGAGACCTATGACGGTCATTTGTTCAACGGAAGAAGGGGTTAGAATAAGACCAATCCAGTTCTGATTTTCTCCGTAGTGATATGCTTCTAAGAGTGCTTTTCCGAAGAAAAGGTTATTTTTTTTATCAGCGTAGAGGTCAGCGCAGGATATAGCCCCACGGACGGGAATGCCACGAGATACCAGAGAATCTACGAACAAGCTGGCCGCTGACTCGATGGCAGTAAAAGACAGGACAGTATCGTCCGGTGAGAACAAAATGAACGTGTCAGAAAACCATACTTTTTCAATGATTGGCTCATCCACACCACTCTCACGCATGAAATGCTCAATGGCTTGTGTGTAATCTGAGAAGATGTTAACCCAGTTTGCGGTGCGAACTAATTCACCGAAACCGAGTAAATCCAAGTAGGCGACCCATCTTCTCCCATAACAACTGGGATCAACGTTAATATGGTCATTCATACCCGCTCCTTTGCCGGTAGACTGACCCTACGATCAGCGGGGAAAACGAAACGTCCGCTGGATTGGGTTATCGTTTCATTATATCACTTTGGCGCAAGCTGCGGAAACATCCCCGCAAAACCTTTCAGCACAAAAACGGGACAAAACGATACGAACTGTCTACTTTTGGGTTTTTGCACATTTCGAGCGGCATTCCGTTATTCCTGACTCTCGCCCTGATACACGAGTAGTAGGTAGGTGGAAGAGAGAATCATCCTGTGATAAAAAGTATGCAAGAACCGGATGAACCGGAAAAGGGAAATCGCACGAATTAGAAGGCTAAACAGCAGGTTCCTGGACCCGTGAGTTTTTTTCTGAAAAAACTTCTTGACAAGATTGTATTACAATGTATAGAGTTGTCTTATGATAGAAGTCTCAGGAAATAAGGCCGGAAATCTGGACGGAATCTACAGCGTACGTCGGATAACGGGCGCGGGATGGGACATCGTGGCGGTGGTAGTTGAGAAGGGGAAGGCGGTTATGTCTGTCGATCTGCCGTTCGATGTACTGGAATTATCAGGAAAACTTGTGGTAGAAAAGAACAGGCTAATGAACAGGCTTAATCGAGCTTGACCATAGAAACTTTTCATCTCCTTTTGGAGAAGCGGCAAGGGGCGAAAATGGCCGGTCACATACGGGCGAAGGGAAAATGTCCAATATGCGGGAAACCGTTTATTGAGATTCAGAAATTGGGCTTCATATGCCTAGAACATCAGACCGTTCCGAAACGGTTTTACGTTGATTTGCCTTGGCAAGGACAGAGGATCAGGGTTTTTACGGATAAAAGCGGTCAGGTTCTTGATTCATACGATAGGGCCGACAAGCTGAGTGACCGCATTGAAGAGGAGCTTGAGGACCACACTTTCGACCCATCTCACTATGTAACGGCCGAAGCATCGAAGTTTTACGCGGAAAATCTTCTGGCAAGATTCGAGAAAGACAAGATAGGCGGGATTGCACCGAGCTATCAGAAAGACTACCGGCGCATGGTGCGGATAGGCAAGGAATTCTTTAAGAAGCAGGATGTCAGGGAGATTCGGAAGGCGAATATCATCGACTTTCAAAAGGATTGCGAGAAAAGGTTCTCGTGGAAGGCTAAGACGCTCAAGAACAGCATGGATTTGTTCAAGGTCTTCATGAACTATCTGAAAAATGACCTTGAGATGATACTCAAGGTGCCGAAATTCCCCGATATCGATGTCCCTGTGCCTTCTATAACGTGGATTCGGTCAGAGGACCAGGTGAAGCTTTATGAAGTGGTGCCGGAAGGGGATAGGCCGATTATCGGCTTCCTTATGCTGCACGGGTGCCGTCCTGGTGAGGCCCGGGCGATTCGGTGCAAAGACGTGTGCCTGGATACGCAATCGATAACCTGTCATGCCACGTTCTCAAAGAATGTATACCGGGAGAGGCGTAAGGGAAGAAAGTCAAAACCGTACATTATAGCTGTCCATCCTGAGATGTGGGCTTTGATAGAGGATAGGGTAAAGACTGCGCATCCGGAAGCGTTCCTGTTTGCGAATCCGAGGACGGGCACGTTCTACAGCATGCAAGCGATTCAGGGATTATGGGATAACGTCCGGGCGGCTGCGAAAATCACGGGGTTACGGTTGTACGATGCGTCACGGCATAGCTTCGCCTCGCAGCTGGCAAACCAGAACGTGCCGACGCATAAGATAAGTTGGCTCTTGGGTCACAGCACGGTCAAGATGTCTGAAAAATATACTCACCGTGATCTTGAAAGTCTGAGGGCGGACGTATCAAAAATGTCGCTGAAAAAGGGACAGACTGTCACCAGACTGTCACCAAGGAATAAAGACGGTGGGAAAAGCCTTTAATAGTCAGGATATTATGGTGGAGATGGCGGGATTCGAACCCGCGACCCCCTCGTTGCGAACGAGGTGCTCTCCCACTGAGCTACACCCCCAATCCTCATATCCTATTTCATAAATTCGCTCAGGTCAAGGGATCTTATAAAGGCGCCAAGCTCCTCCTTTACTTCCGGGTGCCGCAGGCCGAGGTAAAGGTTTGCTTTTAAGAACCCCGGCTTGTTCCCCGCGTCGAAGCGGATTCCCTCATATTGCAGACCGAGAAACCGCGTGCCGCCGAGAAGCCGCCTTATGGCGTCCGTGAGCTGTATCTCTCCCCCAACCCCTGCCTGTGTATCACGAAGGACAGCGAATATCTCGGGCGGCAGCACGTACCGGCCGATTATGGCAAGGTCGCTCGGGGCGTTCCCGATGGCCGGTTTTTCCACCATGTCCTTTATTTCATAGAGCCTCTCCCTTATCGGCACAGGTCTTATGATGCCGTACTGGGAGACATGCTCCTTCGGCACGACCTGCACGGCTATTACGGGGTTCCCGTATTCATTGAACACGTCGAGGAGTTGCCCGATGCAGGACCTCGGCGCGATGATAAGATCGTCGGGCAGAAGCACGGCGAAGGGCTCATTATTGATGAGGCTTTGTGCACAAAGGACGGCGTGGCCGAGGCCCATCGGGTACGACTGCCTCACTGCGACAATGCGGACCATGCTCGACAGCCTTTTCACCATATCGAGGAGATCGTCCTTTTTCTTTTTCTCGAGGAAGAGCTCCAGTTCGGTGAAGCTGTCGAAGTGATCTTCTATCGAGCCTTTTTCCCGCCCGGTAATGAGGATGACCTCTTCTATGCCCGACTCGACTATCTCCTCTACGATGAACTGTATGAGGGGTTTGTCGACGATGGGAAGCAATTCTTTCGGCACAGCCTTTGTTGCGGGGAGCATCCTCGTGCCAAACCCCCCCGCCGGGATTATGGCCTTTCTCACCTTGTGCATGCTAGACTCCCAGGATCTTCTTGATGGTATCTTTGAGTTCCCGCGTATCTGCTGATTTTACCACGTATGCATCCGAAACCCAGCTTGAGAAATCCTGCTTGAACTCTCCGTAGGCAGAGCAAAGGATCACACGTTGCTCCTTGTTCAGCTTCTTGATCTCGTTGAGTGTCTGAATGCCGTTCATGCCGGGCATCTTTATGTCGAGCACGACGAGGTCGAATTGGCTGGTTTTGAGCATCTCCAGCGCCTCAAAGCCGTTTGAGGCAAGACCTATGGAATACCCCTCCTCCTCGAGCTCTTCTTTGAAGAGAAGTCTTATATGCTCTTCGTCGTCCACCAGCAGGATCTTTATTTGTTCCATGACCTCTCACCCCTCCTTGGTTGATCTGCTTTGGGAGGGGAGATACACGACAAAACTGGCCCCCTCTCCAGGTTTATTCTTTACTTCAATGTCGCCCCCGTGATGCATGACAATCTTGTTGGAAATGGCGAGACCTAGTCCGATCCCCTTTTCTTTGGTCGTGAAGAAAGGATTAAAGATGTTGTCCAGAAGAGCCGGGCTTATGCCCCCACCGCTATCCGTAATCGATACGGCAAGGAATGGTTTCTCTTCGGAGGTCGTCTGTTCCGTGCCAATCGTGATGGTTCCTTTCCCGTGCATGGCCTCGAAGGAGTTCATAAGGATGTTGATAAAAACCTGCTTGATCTGTTGCACGTCACATAGCGCGAACATCAAATGGGAGTTGTATTTTTTTATGATTTTGATGTGGGCCCAGCTTTTGTCCGAGGTGAGGAGATAAAGGATCTCATCCAGAAGGTTATTGATATCACAAAGCTCAAAAAGGAGCGGCGTTTCATTGGCGTAGTTGAGTATCTCGTTAAGGATCGACTCGAGCCTGGCGACCTCTTTTGTGATGATGTCGACATACCTGCCGTCGTTTTCGTCAAGACGGGTGGTCTTCGCGAGTCTTTTTGTGAAGCCGCCGATAACGACAAGAGGGTTCTTTATCTCATGGGCGATGTTTGCCGTCATCTCTCCAAGGCTGCGCATCTTTTCATTCTCGATCAGCCGCCTCTGCGCATCGCCCAGCTCGCGCAGGGCATCTCGCAGCTTGATATTGAGAAGCACATTTTCAAGACCGCTGGAGATGTAGTTCGCGATCATGCTGAGGAGATACCGGTCTTCCTGGTCATCGGGGATATCCCTCTGCTCCTGTTTAAGACAGAGGGTGATCGTTCCGAGCATGCGGTCTTTTGCCACTATGGGCACGGCAAAGAGAAAAAGGGGCGGCGTCCCGCTTCCCTCCTCGATTCGGGCCTCTGTGCGGAAGACCGGCCGGCCCAGCCGCAGGGCTTCGCTTTCGAGGTCAAGGACCTGCCCCTCCATCGAGGATGCTATCGTCCCGGAGGTGAACCTTTGCCCGTTAAATTTGATGAAGGCGAGATCGAGCTTGATCGTAGTGAACCAGGCGTTGAGGGTTTTGGCGGTGATGAGCGCGATATTTTCAAGGATTGCGTGGGGCTCCATGGTCGAGGTGAGGATGCGGCCAAGTTCCGAGAGGGTGGCAAGTTCGGTGATCCGCTTCTTCGAGGACAGGAGGAGGTCATAGGTGCGGAGGATACCGCCGAGTTCCCTCGAAAGGATGGAGAGGATGATTTTTTCGTCGGCGCTGATGCTCTCTCTCGACGAGGAGCCGGCAAGAAGCACCCCGTAAAGAAAGCTGTCGTCGGCAAGGGGGAGAAAAGCGAACACCTTATACCGGGGAAGAACATCATCGAGCTGTGAATAAAAGAGGCAACCCAAACGGGGCGGCACATCCTTGAAGGTGAAGAACATAGGGGACCTCTTCTGTGCGACGGTACCTACCACGCCTTCCCCTATGTGGCTGCGGTAATCATTGAGGAGATCGAAGAGCTGGCTGCTCCTGTTCATAAACCTGCAGGAAAGCCGCCCATCCTTATCGAGCGTATAGACAAGCACTTCCTCAAACTGGAGGTCACCGGAAACAATATTCAGAATCGCGTTCATGCGGGACGCTATTTCGAGATTCGAGTGGGATATCTCAATGACCTTGCCAAGAATGTTAGCGAAATTCATGGTGTTTTATGGCTTTTTCGTAAAGTGCCTTATATGCTTCGGCGGATTTCTCCCACGAAAAGTTCTGTCTCATGCATCTACCCACCAACAGCTTCCAGTCCTCGGGGCTACGGTGGACGGCGAGGGCGCGCTCCACGGCGCCCAACATGGCGTCAACTGTGTAGTCGCCAAACTTGAATCCCGTCCTTGATTGGGGATCAGCGGGTTCGTCCTTTATTGTATCGTCGAGCCCTCCCACAGCACGCACGATGGGGACCGTGCCGTACCTCAGGCTGTAAAGCTGGTTGAGCCCGCACGGCTCGTAACGGGACGGCATGAGAAACATATCGGAGCCGGCTTCGATAAGGTGGGCGAGGGCGTTGTCGTAGGCAATCTTCAGGGAGACCGACCGAGGGTATTTTTGCGCAAGCTCGGAGAAGAGCTCATGGTACTTGCGCTCGCCTGTTCCAAGAAGGATATACTGGACACCGGAGGAGAGCATCCGTTCGAGCCCTTCGGAAACAAGGTCGAACCCCTTCTGGTCGGCGAGACGGGAGATACTCGAGATGACCGGCCTGTCGTGGCCCACGGGCAACCCGAACGCCTTTTGCAGGGCCGCCTTGCAGACAGCCTTGCCGGCAAGGTGTTCGGCGCTGTAGTTCGCGGGTATGTAGGTGTCTGTTTCAGGGCTCCACTCGTCGTAATCGATGCCGTTGACGATGCCGTAGAGCACTTCTCTCCTTGTCCGCAATACGCCCTCAAGCCCCGATCCGAATTCAGGGGTCTGGATCTCCTCGCTGTATTTCTTGCTTACGGTATTGATAATATCTGAAAAGACGATGCCGCCCTTAAGGAAATTGATCTTGCTATAAAATTCCAGGAAGTTCGGCGTGAAGTACTCCCAGCCTATATTGAGGAGGTGCCAGTCCAGGTGCCAGAAAACCCCCTGGTAACCGAGATTGTGAATAGTAAGAAGGCTGGCGATTCTCCTCAGGAGGGGCTCCTGCCGGTAGGCGGTGCGAAGAAAGACGGGAACGAGTGCGGTTTGCCAGTCATTGCAGTGGATGACGTCAGGCACGAACTTCGTTGCTTTTATCGCCTCCAGGATAGCCCTCGAAAAAAAGATAAAACGCTCGGCATTGTCTATAAAATCACCATCCTGTGTGCTGTAGAGATCATCCCGGTAATAGTATTCGTCCTTTTCCACGAGATAGACGGTGACGCCGTTGTATCGGCTCTCGGCGACCTCGCCCTCTACCATCCTATGAGAGATGGGGACCGAGATCCGGTGGCCGGGATAGGTGATCGGCAGCCCCTTCTCCTCGATGCCTTTATACTTGGGCAGTATCACCCGTACCTCGACGCCCAGCCTCGAAAGCGCCTTGGGAAGCGCCCCGGCCACATCGGCGAGGCCGCCTGTCTTTGCAAAAGGAACTGCTTCGGAAGACACGAAAAGAACTTTCATCTCATTCTCCTAGACATCGGCCTCCTGAAGGTAAATTGTCGCTTCTTCCGGCGGTGTGGGGTTGATATAAAAGCCTGTCCCCCATTCGAAGCCGGCCATCTTTGTGAGCCTTGGTATAATTTCGATGTGCCAGTGGTAATACGGGGAGTCGATCATTTCAACGGGCGTCGTATGGATCATATAGTTGTACGGCGGGCTGTTGAGCACCTTTTCGTGTTTCTTCAGAATCACGGACAGGGCGTCGGCGATGGCGAAGTAGTTGTCCTGGGTCTTCGAGAAGAGGAAAGATTCCTCGTGTACCTTGGGGAGTATCCAGGTTTCGAAGGGGAAACGGGAAGCGAAGGGAGAAATGGCGATGAAATGGTCATTTTCATAAATGGTCCTTTCCTTCTCCTCGGATTCCTGCGCGATAATATCGCAGAATACGCACCTGTCCCGGTACCTGTAGTAATTGAGCGACCCGTTGATCTCTTCTGAAAGCCGTTTTGGAATGATGGGAAGGGCAATGAGCTGCGAGTGAGAATGGGCAAGAGAGGCGCCGGCCATGGACCCCTGGTTCTTGAAGATCATGATGAACTTGAACCGCTTGTCTCTCAGGAGGTCAAGGGTCCTCTCCCGGTACGCGAGAAAAAGATTCTGAACGGACGGCACGTCCATGCCGGCCAGGGTCTGGCTGTGTAGAGGCGTTTCAACGATCACCTCATGGGCGCCGACCCCGTTCATCTTGTCATAAAGGCCGATCCCGCGCTTGTCGAGCTCACCTTCGATGCGCAAAGCGGGAAACTTGTTCGGCACGACCCTCAGGATCCAATTCGGGCTATTGGGGGGTGAGGAGACAGAGGCGGGACGGATAGCAAAAACTTCGGGAGGGGTCATCATTTCGTTTCCCGGACAAAGCGGGCAAATCGCCCCCGGTTTTGGCGCCTCCGCCTGCTCAGCGAGAAAAACCGGCCTCTGGCCGCGCTCCGACGAGATGATGACCCATCGGTCGATGATGGGGTCCTTTCTTAATTCCGGCACCTATCGCTCCATTCCGGTAGTTTCTTTGACATGGCTGAAACTGCGTGGTAATACTACATAGACAATGATACCGCTGAAGGACAATGTCCCGACACGCACATTCCCAATTATAACAATAACGCTAGTGCTTGTAAATATATTAGTCTTCCTCTGGTCTCTCATGCTTGCCGATGGTTTGGGGCAACGCGTCGTGCACACATATGCGCTGATACCAAAAGAGCTCCTCGTCGCGGCAACTGTCAGCCCGGGCCTGTTGCCCTATAATATTCTGACCATATTCACTTCCATGTTCCTCCACGGCGGAATTCTTCACCTCGGCGGAAACATGTTATATCTCTGGATTTTCGGCAACAATGTGGAGGACGCCGTGGGCCACTCCAGGTTTATCCTGTTTTACCTGTTTTCCGGGGTAGCGGCCGCCCTGGTGCAGTGCTCCGTTGATCCGGGGTCCACAGTGCCGATGATCGGAGCGAGCGGGGCTGTATCGGGAATCCTCGGGGCCTATTTACTCCTTTATCCGAGGGCGAAAGTGAAAACGCTCATATTCATATTCGTTTTCATTACCACCATAGACATACCCGCCATGGTGCTCCTGAGCTTATGGTTTTTCGTCCAGATCATCTTTTCCCACGGCCAGGGCGTTGCCTGGTTCGCCCATATAGGCGGCTTCCTGTTCGGACTGATTACCATAAAGATATTCACAAGGGGCATGCGGCCCCGGCCCGCGTGGTAAGATGTTTCACGTGAAACATCGACGCAGTTCTCTTTCCCACATTCGATCTGTACGACCACCGATATCTTGTGCCGCTTTTGACGTCCCTCGGGTGCGTTTCACGTCTACGTAGTGCGCCGCCCCGTACCTCTATCCGCGTCATGTCCGCAAGGCAGCGGAGGGTGTGCCACGGGGTCTCCCACCGGGGTAATCGCGCGATTTCCCGGTTTACCCTTTACGATGACAACCGCCTTTTCAGGGCAGGGGGGTTGTCGCGGGTGAAAACAGGGGGGATTGTTTTCCGAGGGGTGTTGGCTTTCCCAGGGTCATTTTGAGATATTCAAGCATAAGCTCTTCCACCATCTGCTCTTTTGGCGTGTCGACAAAGGATTGCTTTTTTTCTGCTTCGGATTTGCGTATTTTACCGGCCTGGATAGCTGAAGATCGTAGCGCCTGCTGTAGAGCGGCATATTCGCTGGCCAAACCTAGTGCCGGCATGCGTGAAAGCGATTGATAGACCGAGGTCAACTGACTCGGAGCAGGAAGACGGGGCGACTCAAGAACCGTTCTGAAACTCCGGGCGAAACGTTTCATGCCTCCTAGTATATCACCTGGTTTGACAAAGTTGATGCCTAACCAGCCGGCTCGAAGCCATTGAAAAACCCCGGTCCTGACGATGGCAGGCGAGCTGTCTGATTCGACATAAACGGCAACCGAAAAATAATCATAGATGTAGGACTTCACCCACCCAAGCCCGGTTTTCATAGTCCCCGGTTCATTTGAATAGAAGTAGGTCCAGTCATTGTCATTGCCCAGAATAACCCCCTTTTTCCCGACATTTGATTCGTCGATCTGTTTCGATATGGAGATTAACACCTGTCGGCCCTTGTGGTTAAAGAGGATAAGGGTTCTTTTCAGGTCATATTCATAATAGACACCGGTGGTCAGGTCAGGGGTGTTGGAGTCGTGCTGCAGACCGCGAATAACGACTGGAGCCCCTTCAGGGGGAATCGCGCTCCAACTGCTCGGCATTTTTTGCATGTCGCTTCGAGGATTGGACCAGATGGAATAGCGCAGGGAAGATGGTCTCGCAATGATTGCTGGAACGAGAGCACTGTAGGAGTACCCCATGAATCGAGGAAAGGCGATCTTTGTGTCGAATTCATAGTAGGCCCCGTAACACCGATTCGATTCCGGAAGGGAGTATTCCCTGCCGTTCTTTGACGTCAGGACGTAATCAACCAAGGTAGCAACCGCCTGTTCATCAAAACCGGCTTTGGAATCATTACCATGCTGGACGAGTTGCACTGCAGCGTCGCTGACAGGGCGGGGGATGTCCGTGAGAGAAGCAGCGGGGGCGGGCGGATACGCTACTATGAGCAGCAGCCCGAGCAGAAAGCAGCACCATATCCTCGAAAAATGCCAAAAATGAGTCTGTTGATTCACGTTGATATATTATGTTAACGATCTATTCTTTCCGCAAAGCATAAGGGCGGAAAGCCCTCCGTGTCAATGAAATACTGCATCGTAGTATCGCCCGGCCCCGGGCGTGAACTTTTCCCTTTGACGCTTCTTCTGGAATGGCGCGTGGGCAACTGATGCCTTTCAGGCGAGGCAAGGCAAAGGGGTCACCCTTGACGAGGGACAAGAAGCAACGCAAAGCCAACTAGTGGGTGCAGACTGTCTCCGCGAATGCAATTACGGCCGGCTATAGTTCTTCTCAGCAAAAAGAAAGGCCCGCCCGGACAACAAGTGAACGGTGCGTGGCTGACGAACAACGCTTCGCTTTACCCCCCGGTGTTCACTCTTTGCCGGTCGTCCATTCGACTCGTTTCATGGGGGTTATCCCTTCAAATGCCCCATGAGGTCGGTGGAGGGTCATTCCATGCCTTCTACTAACGGGCAAATATCTTGTCTATGAGTCGCTCGATCTTCGCTTTTCCCTTCGCGGTGGGGGCCTACTTAAACCGATCCCGATAGCGTTTCCCGTACAGCCGTCGGCTCGCGTCTGTGACTGACTCCGCCCTCGGTTCCGTCACGAGATCAGGACCTGTCATATTGACGGCCGGCCTAAGGGCCTCCTCCTTTTTTCTCTCGTCGATGCCGACAGATACTTCTGATAGACGGGCCGTTGGCCCACCGCGCGAAAAAACCTAGAGAAAGACATTGGGCACCGTAACGAATGAAACAGCCACCCTCCCGCCGCTAGTATCGGCCTTTCTTAGAGCGTGAGATCTTTTGATCGCGCCGCCACGCCGGACTGATTCGGGAGGTGGCTTCAGACCGGTTTAGGGCCACAAGCCTTCGATTCTGTATCCTTAATAACCCTTTCCCAGATCACGTCGGTGAGGAACTTGAGTGCCTCTTCCCTGTCCTTGTCCATAACTATGGCCCTCACGAGTTGTATTTCCCTGTCATCAAACGTCACGTTCTTCATAATCATCACCTCCTCCAATAAGCGAATGCCGGGCGGCACCGATAGTCACTCCGCACACACGCGCTCCAGGCCTCCAGGCCGGAATGTGCTTTCAGGAGTCGCAGCCTTCTGTGAGACCGCGGACCGGGGCATCGGGGTTCTCGCATCTGACCTTATTCTGATCCATCCCGGCCTTTTATCAAAAATAATGGTTTTCTTGTGTTGCTGCAATACAATAAAGGCAATTTTACATGTCGACTTTTGAATAAAGGGCATTTTCCGGAATCGAGCATGGCTGCGGTCAGCCATAGAGGGCATGGTTAAGACGATCAAGCCATGGTTTTCACCTGCCGGGGAGCAGCAACTTAGGGGCTGAGGGGGACCCGGCTCGTGTGGACCACCGAGAGGGAAGAAAAGAGAGACGGGCCGCCCGGCCAACTCCAGTTGCCCCAAGGACGAGAACATGGTACCATCTGGTATGTTCGGCTCCCCCTCCCCGGAAAAAGTGACAGAAGGCGTATACCTCGTCGGAAGCTCCGATCTGACCGACGGCAGGGATTGTTCGGTCTATCTCGTGGACGCAGGGGAGCTCGTTCTCATCGACAGTGGGGCGGGTGTCAATACGGCCCGGATCGCGAGGAACATAGAGCTTCTCGGTCTCGATCCCGCGCACCTCTCCACCCTCATCCTCACCCATTGTCACATCGACCATGTGGGCGGCGCAGCCTACTTCAAGGAGCGGTTCGGGGTCAAGATCGTCATGCACACGCTTGACGCCGCCGCCGTGGAGCATGCTGACCCGGTAAGAACGGGCGCTTCCTGGTATAACCTGCGTCTCTCTCCGCTCCCCGTCGACGTGAAGATCGCGCAAGGCGAAGAGGCGTTGAGCTTCAGCGACGGCACAAGACTCGTATGCCTCCACACACCGGGGCATACACCCGGCTCTCTCGCAGTTTACGGAGATCGGGGAGAGGAGAGGGTGCTTTTCGGCCAGGACATACACGGCCCTTTCCTCCCGGAGTTCGGCGCTGACCTCTCGGCCTGGCGGCGTTCCATGGAGGTGCTGCTCGGCCTGGAGGCCGACATCCTCTGCGAGGGCCATTTCGGCGTGTACAGGACGAAAGTGCATGTCAGGGAGTATATCGAGGGTTACCTGGACCGGTATGCTTTGTAGGGTTCCGAACGGGTGCCCTTACGACGGGACGGAACGAAAATGGGGAACCGATGTTTCACGTGAAACATCGGTTCCCCATTAGTCCGTTGGCGGCCAACTGCAAGGAATTCTTCGCTTTCTTTTGTCGCACTCCCAGGCATTGCGGCGTACGCCGCGTGTCGCGTGCCGGCTTTGTTCCACTATTCCGGGAACAGGGCGATCGTCTCGCGGTTGAAGGCGGGCAGATCCTTCGCGCTGCATTGTTACTCCATCCCTCATTTTTCGCTCCTCGCCCAAAATTCGGATTACCAAAACGCACTGCAATTTACTTGTATGTCTAAGCCCAATAGCGCGGGTAACACATTGATGTGTTCCATACAATGGCGTTCTCATGACAGAGCGCCATTTTTTTACGTTATGCGGTTGGACGAAGGCGTCCTTGTTCCAGGATATGGTCAAGGGCGCCTTCTTATTTTAAGGGAGGGGGTTTTTATGAACACAGGTGATACAGCATGGGTTCTCATGTCCACCGCGTTGGTCATGCTCATGACACCGGGCCTCGCCTTTTTTTACGGCGGGATGGTGAGGCGCAAGAATGTGCTCGGCGTGCTGATGCAGTGCTTTACAATACTCTGCGTGCTCAGCATTCAATGGGTGCTCTACGGGTACAGCCTTGCGTTTGCGCCAAGCAAGGGGTTTTGGGGCGGTTTTGACTGGATCGGGCTTACGGGCGTGGGTCTGGAGCCGTACAAGGCGTACTCGGCGACGATCCCCCATCAGGCGTTCATGATCTTCCAGGCCATGTTTGCCATTATCACGCCGGCCCTGATCATCGGAGCCTTTGCGGAGCGGATGAAGTTTTCGGGCTTCCTCTTGTTCACGATCCTCTGGGCTACCTTTATTTACGATCCCGTCGCCCACTGGGTATGGGGCGTGGGTGGATGGCTCAAGGATCTCGGGGCCCTCGATTTTGCCGGGGGTACCGTCGTGCACATCAACGCGGGTATTGCCGCCCTCGCGACAGCGCTCTTCATCGGCAGGAGAAAGGGCTACAACGGGAGTGCAGTGCCTCCCCACAACTTGCCTCACACGGTGATCGGCACGGCCCTGCTCTGGTTCGGCTGGTTCGGCTTTAACGCGGGAAGCGCTCTTGCGGCAAACGGTCTTGCGGTCAACGCCTTTGTCGTCACGAACACGGCAGCCGCCACGGCGGGCCTCACGTGGGCCGTCATCGAATGGATTTACAACGGGAAACCGACGGTTTTCGGTACGGCCACGGGCGTGGTTGCGGGCCTCGTTGCCATTACACCCGCGGCCGGTTTCGTCGGCGCCCTTTCGGCGATAGTGATCGGCATATTCGTGAGCCTTTTCTGCTTTATCGCGGTTGCCCTCATCAAGCCGTGGCTGGGTTACGATGACTCCCTCGATGCCTTTGGCGTCCACTGCGTGGGCGGTATCTGGGGCGCCCTGGCGACGGGTCTCTTTGCCTCGAAGCTGATCAACCCCGATGCGGCCAACGGTCTTTTCTTCGGCAACCCCAGGCAATTCCTGATCCAGGTCATCGCCGTCGCGGTTACCCTCGCCTATAGCTTCGTCGGGAGTCTGATCCTCTATAAGGTCGTCGACTGGCTCGTCGGCATGAGGGTCAGCGAAAAAGACGAAATCATGGGCCTCGATTTGACGCAGCATAATGAGAACGCATATACTCTCTTAGAATAGGAGACCAACGATGAAAATAATCATTGCGGTGATAAAACCGGACAGGCTGGAGGCGGTGAAACAGGAGCTCTACAAGGCGGAGGTGAACCTCATCACCGTGAGCGAGGTACTCGGGCACGGGCGTCAAATGGGCGTCACCGAGGTCTATCGCGGCGTCAAGGAGATGGGGAACCTGTTAAGAAAAATTCAGCTCTTCATTGCCGTGAATGACACCTTTGTCGAACCGACAATCAAGGCCATTATCAAAGGCGGGAGGACGGGCGAGATCGGCGACGGCAAGATATTCGTGCTGCCCCTAGAGGAATGCGTCCGCATAAGGACGGAAGAGCGCGGCGGGACCGCCATCGGTTAACGCCGCGACGTGTCGCAAGGGGCGGTTACCAATCGATGAGATTTCTTACTTGTATACCGCGTGACGTGTATGGCGCGCCGGAGTGTACGTCTTTGTCTCAAGGATGCAAACGTTCCGAGACCGGCAGCCCTGTTGGCTGAAAGCCGTCTGCACACGAGGTTTACGGATGACAGGCACAGGCAGCAAGAGCAGGTTGAGATTGGCGAGGATCGCCGGCGACAGTGTCCTCAAGGAGAAGATTCTCCCGAAAGAGAGGCTTAATAGAGAGCTTGTGGGCGTTATGGCGGGTCAGATGAAGAGCATCGTCGGGGAAATGGAAGCGGAGTGGGAATCGAACCCTGGTTCCGACGAACTGGGAGAGGGATTCCGCCTGCTCTCCCGTTACCTCGATTGCCTGAAAAAATACCAAAAAGAGAGTACATAAAAACAAGGAGGAAAGTGATGGAGAAGAAAAGCGGCACGAAAGGGAGTGGCAAATCATTCCGCTGGACTGGAGCGGTCACGGACAAAGACGTCCAGAATGTGGCGAAGCTTATCAAGCAGAACAATATCCAGATCGTGGATCTGAAATTCTGCGACCTGCCCGGCCTTTGGCAGCACTTTTCAATCCCGGCGTCCGAGCTGGTCGAAATTGAAAGCCTCGCAACGAGTATATGGGAGGACGGCATAGGTTTCGACGGTTCTTCAATCAGGGGTTTTCAGAAGATCGACGAGTCCGACATGGTCCTCCTGCCCGACCCCGGAAGCGCAGTGGTCGATCCCGTCTGCGCCGTGCCTACCCTGAGCGTTATTTGCGACATTTATGACCCCGTCACAAAGAAGCCTTATACCCGCGATCCCCGGTACATCGGCAGGAAAGCAGAGGCCTTCCTGAAGACGACGGGCTTTGCCGACGAGAGCTACTACGGCCCGGAGCCGGAGTTCTTCATCTTCGACGACATCCGCTTCGATCAGACCGTCAACAGCGGCTACTATTTTATCGACTCCGTCGAGGGCGCGTGGAACTCGGGCCGCGACGAGAAACCGAACCTGGGCTACAAGCCGCGTTACAAGGAAGGCTACTTCCCCGTCCCACCCACCGATTCCCTCCAGGACCTGAGGAGCGAGATCCTTCTCATCATGTTAAAGGCAGGGATGAAGATGGAGGTACAGCACCACGAGGTCGCTACGGCGGGCCAGGCCGAGATGGACATGAGATATGCGCCGCTCGTCCAGATGGCGGACCAGTGCATGTTGTTCAAGTACATCGTCAAGAACGTGGCCAGAAAGCACAACATGGTCGCCACATTCATGCCGAAGCCGCTCTTCGGCGACAACGGCTCGGGCATGCACACCCATGTATCCCTCTGGAACAAGGGGACAAACATCTTCTTCGACCCCAAAGGGTACGCGATGATCAGCCAGTTGGCCAAGTACGCCATCGGCGGCCTGTTGAAACACGCACCGGCGCTGCTGGCTTTCTGTGCGCCCACGACCAACTCCTACAAGAGGCTGGTGCCGGGCTACGAGGCGCCCGTCAACCTCGTTTACTCTGCGCGAAACCGCTCCGCAGCCGTCAGGATACCCATGTACTCGGATAATCCCAAGACCAAGAGGCTCGAGTTCAGGCCGCCGGACTGCACCTGCAACCCCTACCTGTCCTTCCCCGCGATCCTGATGGCCTGCATTGACGGCATCGTCAAGAAGATCGACCCGGGTAATCCGACCGATGTGAACACCTACCACATGGCGCCGGAAGAATTCGCCAAGATACCGACCGTTCCGGGCTCCCTCACCGAGGCCATCGATGCCCTGGAGAAGGACAACGAATTCCTGCTCCGCGGCAATGTCTTTACCAAAGATGTGATCGAGACGTGGATCGACTATAAGAGGGAAAACGAGATCGATCCGATCCGGCTCCGGCCGCACCCTTACGAATTCTACCTCTACTTCGATCTCTAGGAAGGTAAGGGGGCCGTGAACGGGAAGGTCTATATCATCACCCATGCGGAGAACGAAGGGCCCGGGCTCATGGGAGGTTTTTTCGAACGCCTCGGCTGGGAAGAGGCGAGTCTCTGTCTTTGGCGAGGCGACGAGCTTCCCCGGGACCTGGACTCCGCCGCAGGCGTGGTGATGCTCGGCGGCCCCATGAACGTGTATCAAGAGAGGGAATACCTGTTTTTGAAAAAGGAAGACCTGTTCATCGGGAGGGTGCTCGAAAAGGGGGTTCCCTTCCTGGGCATCTGCCTTGGCTCTCAGCTTTTGGCCAAGGCGTGCGGGGGCGCAGTCACGCAGTCACCCGAGCAAGAAAGAGGGTGGTATGAGGTGCAGTTGACGAGGGAGGGGCAGCAGGACGACCTTTTCCGCGGCCTCGGGCAGACGCTCTCCGTCTTCCAGTGGCACGACGATACCTTCGCCGTACCCGATGGCGGCATACTGCTTGCCACGGGAGGGCTGTGCCGCAACCAGGCCTTCAAGATGGGCAGTTGTGCCTACGGTCTCCAGTTCCATATGGAAGTAACGGCCGATATGGTAAGGGCGTGGTCGGAGGAGGAAGGTGCAGCCTTCGACGCCCGCCGAATTGAGGAGGAAGGGGCAGCGCAACGAGCGCGGTTTGAAAAACAGGCGCAAAAACTGGGTGAGAACTTCTCGCGCGCAATGGCATCGTACATGAGGGTGACGAAAACGCCGGGACCGTCCGTAGAGGCCGGGAAAGACGGCCCGTGCAGCGCTGCGCCCTCCTAAGATAAGGGAGATCGCCCGCTTTAGGCTGCATGAAGGATGACCTGTCAAGAGTTATTGACAAAAGCCCGGATCTGGTAGTAAACTGACGACGGCACAGAGGGGTGTCAAAAAGACAAGGACGTCCACTCCGGACGTCCTTTTTTCGTGGGTGAGAATATTTATGGAGGCCAACCGGCAGAGCACCAACACCACAATCTTTTTCTGTCAACAACTCGACCCCGATCAAGACGCGAACAGGCGGCTCCTCGAAAAGGAGCTGGGCCGGAAGATCCGCTTTTTCCCTCTGCCCTGCAGCGGCAGGATAGACGTGCTCCATCTGCTGAAGGCACTCGAGACAGGCGCGGAAAAGGTCTACCTCATTACCTGTCCCGAAGGCGCCTGCAGGTATAGACAGGGCAACGTGCGGGCAGGAAAGCGGCTCGAATACGCGAAAAGCTTGATCCGGGACATAGAAATGCCTGCCGGGTGCCTGGAGATTATTCGTGCCTCCGGCACGCTCCCGCTTTCGATAGACGGTCTCGTCCGGAACCTCCTCGGGCCGGCTCCGGCGACAGACCCCGTCCAGGCAGGGAAGGCCGGCAATGGCGGCGGGTGAGCGTGCGCGACCAAGGCCTCTTCTTTTTGATGAAGGGGACGACCCGCACGCTGAGGCACCCCGATGAGCGTGCTCGTGGAGGGGGCGACGCTAGCCCCGATAATTGCAAAGGAGTGAACCATGATAACCGCTGAAAGAAAACCCTTCCAGGAGATAAAGGCGAGCATCAAGCCCTACGAAAAGATCCTGATGGTGGGATGCGGCACGTGCGTGGCCGAATGCGCGGCAGGAGGCGAGAAGGAAGTAGCCCTGCTTGCGTCTCTGCTCCGCATGGATGCGGCCAGGGAGGGGAGAAAGACCAAGGTCAAAGAAATGACCGTGGACAGACAGTGCGTCTATGAGTTCATAGACCAGGTCACCGCGTTGGCTGATCAGTACGACGTCATCCTCTCCCTGGGATGCGGGGCGGGAGTCCAGGCCATGGCGGAAGTGCTGCCTAAGATTCACATCATCCCCGCCCTCAACACCACCTGCATCGCGGAAACAAGGGAGGCGGGGGTCTGGCTCGAGGACTGCCGGGGATGCGGCGACTGCAAGCTCGATCACTTTGCCGATATTTGTCCCATTACCCGGTGTG
>Ga0326728_10012847_pt1 | contig 18419 bp, 12 predicted proteins | sample MB3enrmetagenome_FD_207602 | JGI IMG/M metagenome (GOLD analysis project Ga0326728, IMG submission 207602) | Lab enriched peat soil microbial communities from McLean, Ithaca, NY, United States - MB31MN | ecosystem: Environmental > Terrestrial > Soil > Wetlands > Peat | place: USA: New York... | reverse complement strand
GATCGACACGGCGCTGTGCGCACACAACGGACGCCAGCGCCAATAAGGCGACTAAGACACGCTGAGCCATGATGTAAGTGAGTACCAGCGAGTACTGGTATCAGGGATTAGAATACAACAAGTACTTAGTAAGTCAAGTACCAAAATTAAGTCACCGATCTTAGATTCCCTCTGTGATCCAAGACCTCCAGAAGGTCAAGAATCTGCTCACTCACTCAATTCATCGCCACCACTTCAAACGGCACCGCCGGCAGCGTTCCCAGCGCCTGCCTGCGGTTGGCGTTCGGCCGGGGGTTGGCGGCGTTCGCCGGTGGCTCGCGGAAAGCGTCCAACACCAGGTTCCCCTGCAAGCCAGGCTTGACCCTCTTCCCATCGGCCGCGAGCACAATCGCGATGCCTTCGGGAGTCCTCGTGACTTCTCTCACGGCGATACCCTCCGGCGGGTCGTTGAGGCTAACTCGCACTTGATTGGCAAGCTGCGCTCCAGGCACTACCACGCGGACCGGGACGGTTTTGCCCACCGGAAGTCTGACCGTTTTCTCAGATGCCAGCGACCACAGCGCTTTGCGATGCGCCGGGCCGGTTACGGTCAACAGCCAGTCTTTGGCGGGGACCAGGTGGTGGTAATAGAAAGCTTGCATCATGTCTTCGGCGGGGACGGCCTGATGGACCACTTCGCGTCCCCCGATCTCGGCCCTGGCTTCCAGGTGCAGGCTGACGGGTTTCGCGATGGCGTCGGAGGGCGCCGTCAACGTGACCCGTGCATCGTCCTGATTGGCCGGAATCCAGGCGCCGCTCAGCACCAACCCCGGCGGGGCATTCACCAGCCGCAGTGAGATCTCGCCCGAAAAACCGTCGCGGCGCAACGCGTGCACTTCGATCGGCATGGTGACGCCGGTCTTGAGGTTGACGCTGGAGGGCGCCACGCGCACTTCGAAATCGGGCATCGGATGGCTGATGCGCAAACGGTAGGCGTACTCGCGGCCGCCGTGGTGTTCGGTATCGCCCAGATACAGATAGTAGGTTCCTTTGGCGGGCAGAGCGATGGCGATGCGCGAATCGGCCTGGTGGGTGATGAGCGCCGCGCCGCGGTCTACAAAATCGTCATTGACGGCCAGTTGCTTGCCTGTGGCATCGGTCAGCCGGAGGATGGAATCGAGCGGCGAATCGAGACGCCGCGCGTACACTTCGGCGACAATTTCTTCCCCGGCGCGGCCGTCGAAGCGGAACACGTCTTCATCGCCGGGGCGATCGATGCGGCCGTTGACGATCGCCGGCAGCTTGATTTTCTGCGCGTGTCTGGCGTCGTCGTTGGGCTCTTTTTCCATTACCTCCGGCAGAGTGTCGATAGCGAAGGACAGCGCATTGGAGGTCCAGTCTCCTTTGCGGACGGCAATGGGAACGAGGCCGGCCTTCTTCGTCCGCTCGGTCACGCGAGCGGCCGGCAGATTCCATCCCAGCAGCTCCACGCCCGCCTTGGCGCCGGCTTTCGCGCCGAGCGGAAAGATGCCCGTCAGGTAAGGCAATTCGCCGATGGCGATGCGGTAGACGAAATCCTCGCGGCCGCGAAAAATGGAATCCTGAATGGCGAGCGTGTAACTGCCGTCGGCGGGAATTTCGTAATAGATGACGGGGTCGGGATGAAAGCTGTGCCGGTCGGCGTACGCCAGTTGCTTTCCGTCGGCGTCGTAGAGCGCTAGGGTGGCTTGGAACCAGCCGGGGACGGCGTCGGAGATGTAGGGAATCAGCTCTTGCGCCTTGGCGGCAATCATCAGGTGTTGGCCTTTGTCGGCGGTAAAGCGATAGCGGTCCACGCGGCCGGGCATGATCTGGCCGTTGACGATGGCGGGCAGAGCGATGTTGACCGGCGGTTCGGCGGCGCCGGGTTTGGGCTGCGCGGCGGGACGCACCGGTCGTCCGATAACGGGCGCGGGCGATTTGGAGAATTCCGGCAATCGGTCCACGTGGAAGGCCAGGGGATTGGTCACTCCGGTGGGTGTGAGGAGGCGCAGCTCGCGCGCGCCGGGGGCTGCATTGGGCGCGGCGGTCACTTCCAGCGTGACTTGTTCGGCGATGGCGGGACTTGCGGGCTGGCGGACGGCGGATTGCAGCTTTTCGCGCAGCTCTACCAGAGTCTTCTGCTCATCGACGGTCAAGGTTCCGGCTTTGCGCTTGTCCGCCAGCGCCTGGACTTGTTCGCGCAGTTGATTGACTTCCATCGGCGTCATGGGTTTGAGGAAGCCAACCATGGACGCCTGGAGACCGGCGCCCGAAACAACAGCTTCGGTCACGCCATCCAGGAATTGCCCGCCGACTGTGATGCGAGTGGCCGCGCCCGCGCGGGCTCCGGCGGGATAGACGTAGCCGATGTGGGGAGCGTTCTGCTGGGAGTAGAGGGGCAGTGCACATGCCAGCGCGAGTACTCCGGACCACCTCACAGAATCTCCTTCAGAATGCCGGCGGATTTTACACCGTCGCCGGCACCCGGTAGAACGCGCGTGGGCACGCCCAGCGGATGGGGCAGCCTGGCATCGGGATCGATACCCAGCAATCGGTACATGCTGGCGATCAGATCCACGGGGTAGACGGGGCGATCCTTCACTTCTTCGCCGCGCGCATCGGAGGCGCCCACTACGTGGCCGCCCTGGAATCCGCCGCCCGCCACCAAGGCTGAAAAAACCTGGCCCCAATGGCCGCGGCCGCCGTTCCAGGGAGGCTCCCACATTACTTTCGGCGTGCGGCCGAACTCGCCGCAACACCACACGATGGTGCTCGCGAGCAGCCCGCGCTGCGCGAGATCGTCGAGCAGCGTCGCCAGGCCTTTATCGAGCTCGGGTACGCGCCGGCGCATGGTTTGGAAATTCTGTTTGTGGGTGTCCCAATCGCCGCGATAGTTGATGGTGACGTAAGGTACGCCGCGCTCCACCAGGCGGCGCGCCGCCAGGCAGGATTGCCCGAAAGTGTTGCGGCCGTAGCGGTCGCGCAAATCGTCCTTCTCCTGCGAGAGATCGAAGACTTTTCCGGCATCGCCCAGGATCAGATCGTAGGCCTGCCTTTCCGTGTCCGCGAAGGCCGCCAGGCGCGCATCGCCGGGCATGGCGTGTGCCAGGGTGTCCAGCTTGTGGAGGTATTCGCGGCGCGCCTGCTGGCGTTGGTCGGTGATGCCGGGAGCCACCACGCCTTCCACGGCGAAGCGCGCCTGCGCCGGATCGCCGCCGGTGGCGAACGGTTTGTAGCGCGAACCCAGAAAGCCGGCTTCGTCGAAGCGGCCTTGCGGCTCGGTGAGCACGATATAGGGCGGGACCAGTCCCTTATACCCGCCGTTGTAGCCTTTGAACAGCGAAACCACCGCGCCGGCGTTGGGATAAACGTCGCGGCCGCCCGAAGGCCGCGCGGTCTGCACCGTGTAGGACGCGGTTTCGTGCGCGTTAACCCCGTGGGTCATGCCGCGGATCAGGGAGTACTTGTCGGCCTGCTTGGCAAGCTGCGGCAGCAGCTCGCCGATGCGTATGCCGGGGACGTTGGTGGCGATGGGGCTCGCCAGTGGGCCGCAGTATTCGCTGCCCGCTTCGGGTTTGGGGTCGAACGTATCGAGGTGCGACGGGCCGCCCCACATCCAGATTTGGATCACGGACTTGGCTTTGGCTTCGGGCAGCCGCGCCGCGGCCAGGCCGGGAAGGCCGCGGGCGGCGGCCCCGAACAAACCGTATCGAATGGCATCGCGGCGGGTAATGGCGGTCATCTTTATATGCACCTCCTAATGCCGGTACAAGAACTCCGAGGTATTGATCAGCGCCCACGCCAGGTCCAGGACGGCTTGCCGTCCCTTGGCGTTGCCGGCTTGCGAATAAGCCTGCACGGCTTTCCACTCTTCTTCCGAGGGCGGGCGCGAGAGAATCGCCAGGTACACTCCCGTCACCACGGCTTTCGGATCCTTGGCGTTGCGCGTCATCAATTCCAGCAATTTCGGGCTTTGCTCCAGCTTGCGCTGCACGTGGGTGGAATTGAGCAGATGCAGGCGCTGGGCGGATGAGGGCCGGTTGTTGCGCTCCGATTCCAGGCCGGTATCGCGCGGCGGCCGGCCGAACAGCTCCAAAAATGAGCTGGTAATGCTGCCATCCGGCAGACCGATAGCATGCTGATCTTCCGGCATTACGGTGTAAGGCTCGGGGATGGCGCTGGTGTATGGTTCAGTGGTGCCGGTGATCTGGCACAGGGCGTCGATCAGCACTTCCGCTTCCAGGCGGCGCAGCGGATAGTACGCGAAATTCGCTTCGGCTTGAGGATTATCGCTGCGGGGAATCGAGGAGAGCTGATATACAGCCGAATTGAGAATCAGCCGATAGAGATGCTTGAGGTCGTAATGCGAGGCAATCAGTTCCTGTTCCAGAAACGCCAGCAGTTCTGGATTCGACGGGGGATTGTCCGGCCGGATATCGTCCGGCTCCTCGACGATGCCGCGGCCCACCAGCCATGACCAGACGCGGTTGCCGATGGCCCGCGCGAACCAGGGATTCCGCGGAGACGTCAGCCAATCGGCGAAAACTTCGCGCGGATCGCGCGCGGCGGAAAGTCGTGCTCGGGTGCCATCGGGAAGCGTGGCCTCTGCGGCGGGTCTGGGCTTTGAGGGATCGAAGAAGATGATTTCCTCTTTCCATTCCCGCGTTTCTTTCGAGCCTACCTGGGAGAAGAACACGGCCAGGTTCTCCAGCCGCTCCGCCGGCCATTTTTCGGCGCGCGCGCCGAGGAACGTGAGGGCCACGGTTTGGGCGATTCCGCGCGGATCGCGGTTCACCATGGCGCGGTAGAAATTCACGGGAGGGACGCTGAAATTGCTGCCGCTCGCGGTGAGCATTTCGCGCGCCATGCGGTCGTATGGCTTGTTCTCGCGAAGGGATTCCCAAATCCAGTGGTGATAGGCCTGCGCGGCATTGGGCCACAGGTCGATCGGGAATTCGGCTTTGATGCGCAGCAGATCGCTCCACTTCATGGCCCAGTAATCGGCGAACTCCGGCCGGTCGAGCAACCGGTCGATGAGAGTGCAGCGTTTCTCGGGGTCCTGGCTGGCGAGGAATTGTGACGCTTCGTCCGCCGTGGGGAGCGTGCCGATGGCATCCAGGTAGGCGCGGCGAACGAATACCGCGTCGGAGCACAAGTTGGCGGGGGAAATGGCCCGTTGCTTCAGACGTCCGAATACCAGCTCATCGATCTTGCCGCGCGGGGTGAGCGGGGCGCGGCTTTCGAAGGTGGCGGCGAAGGGACGGTCCAGACTGGCGGCGGCCACGGCCGCGGCGATCGCTAGCCCGCAGAGCAAGAACTTCGCCATTGCCTATTAAACCCCTGTCATGTTAAGGAGTTTCGAGCCTGCAAAACTTTTATCCGGCCCGTCACCGGGAACGGCGGCTGTCATAGAATGAAATTTACTTCTAGCGAAAGGAATCATCCCCCGTGCCGACCACCCAGACAATCGAAGAGCTGTGCATCAATACCATCCGCGTGCTGGCCGCCGACGCCGTGCAGAACGCCAACTCCGGGCATCCCGGAATGCCCATGGGAGCCGCCGCCATGGCTTACACGCTGTGGACGGGGTTTCTCAAACATAATCCCAAGGATCCGCACTGGTTCGACCGCGACCGGTTTATCCTTTCCGCCGGCCACGGATCGATGCTGCTCTACAGCCTGCTTTACTTGACCGGTTACGACCTCTCGCTCGACGATCTGAAACAGTTCCGCCGGCTCGGCAGCCGGACTCCGGGCCATCCCGAGCGCGGCGTCACCCCCGGGGTGGAAGTGGCCACGGGACCGCTGGGACAAGGGTTTTCGAATGGCGTGGGGATGGCGATCGCCGAAACCTGGCTGGCCCATCGCTTCAATCGGCCGGGCCACGAAATCGTGAACCATTACACCTACGCCATCTGCGGCGATGGCGACCTGATGGAGGGCATCACGCAGGAAGCCGCTTCGCTGGCCGGCCATCTCCGGCTCGGCAAAATGATCTATCTGTACGATCGCAACCACATTTCGCTGGCCGGCGCGACGCGGCTTATCTTCACCGAAAATACGCAGGAACGGTTCGACGCCTACGGATGGCACACCCGCGCGGTGGCCGATGGCAACGATCTCGACGAGGTCGCCGACGCCATTCGCGAGGCCCAGGCGGAAAAGCAACGGCCTTCGCTGATTCTGGTGCGGACGCACATCGGCTACGGCAGCCCCAAGAAGCAGGATTCGTTCTCCTCGCACGGCGCCCCGCTTGGCGAAGAGGAGCTGGCGGCCACCAAGAAGGCGTTAGGCTGGCCGACTACCGAAAAATTCTGGGTTCCCGAAGACGCCGTGGCTGAGTTCCGCAAAGCCATCGAGAAAGGCGCCAAGGCGCAAAGCGAGTGGCAACAAAAGCTCGACGCCTACCGCGCCGCGTTTCCGAAGGAAGCGGCCGAGTTCGAAATGATGATGGCCGGCAAGCTGCCGGACGATTGGGCGGCCGATCTGCCGAAATGGCAGCCCACGGACAAAGTCATCGCCACGCGTGTGGCCGGCGGACAGGCGCAGAACGCGCTCGCCAAGCGGATTCCCAACATTCTGGGCGGTTCGGCCGATCTGAACCCCTCGACCGAAACGGCCATGAAGGGGTTGGGCGATTTTCAGCCGCCCGAAGAGGGCGGACCGGGCACGCAAGGCGCCGTGGGTGGCGAGTGGGGCTACGGCGGCCGCAATATCGCGTTCGGCGTGCGCGAACACGCCATGGGCGCGGCGGTCAATGGCATGGCCGCGCACGGCGGCATCCTGCCTTTCAGCGCCACATTCATGGTGTTTTCCGATTACATGAAGCCTGCCATCCGCTTGGGCGCTCTCAGCCAACTGCGCGCCATCTACGTGTTTACGCATGACAGCATCGGTGTGGGAGAGGACGGGCCGACGCACGAACCCATCGAGCAATTGGCCGGCTTGCGCGCTATTCCGGGCTTGGTGGTGCTTCGTCCCGCCGATCCCAACGAGACGGCGGAGGCATGGGCGTTCGCGGTCCAGCACCAAGGCCCCACGCTGCTCGCCATGACGCGGCAAAACGTACCGCATCTCGATCGCAGCCGCGCCAAAGAGCCGGGCGTGGCCAAGGGCGCTTACATTCTGGCGGATGCCGAGGGCGGCGCGCCCGACGTGGTCCTCATCGGAAGCGGCTCGGAAGTGGCGCTCTGTGTGAAGGCGCAGGAAAAGCTGAAAGGTTACGGCGTGAAGGCGCGGGTGGTAAGTCTGCCCAGTTGGGAGTTGTTCGACAAGCAGGACAAGGCTTATCAGGAAGCCGTGCTGCCCAAGGCGATCAAGGCCCGCGTGACGGTGGAAGCCGGCGCCACGCAAGGTTGGCACCGTTTTGCCGGAGATGCAGGCATCGTGATCGGGCTAGATCGTTTCGGCGCATCGGCGGTGGGCACGGAAGTGATGAAGCACTTCGGGTTCACCGTGGAGCACGTCACCAGCGCGGCGTTGCGGGTTTTAGGCCGCAATGACGAAGCGGCCCAGGAGTGGGGCGGGGCCGAAGGGCATTCGTGAACGCGAGCATTAGCGAAGTTTCACGGAGCTGCTTACCGCCGTTCGTTTCCCGGTGAGGTCTTCCTCGACGAGGACCCGCAAGTTGTAGGCGCCGGGTGGGGCGTGGAGCGAGAGGGAAACGGAGAGACCGGCCGACGAGAGCGCCTCGAAGCTGCGGTTCTTGAGGGCCAGATCGGCTCGCGCCTGCCTGCCGACGACGAAATTGCCCGCGTCATCCAGTAGCGCGGCGATCACCGTCACTTGCTGCATGCGGCGGTCCTTGTTTGTTTCGAAATTCAACCGGCTGACGTCAATCCACACTTGCGCGACGACTCTGGGCCCGGTATCCGACTTGCCAGGTTCGGCGATGACACGCGCGGCAACGTCGGCCGGTGCATCCGGACCCATCAGGATGCGATCTCGGTCCGCGCGTCGAGCCAGGTCGGCGGGCGGTTCCTTGGCGGGCGCGTAATAACCATTGCGAGCCTCTACGGAGCCATGCCGGCCGCCGGTGAGCCGGACTTTGAGCGGATGATACTTGCCGTCGGCGGCGGTTTCGCCGGGAGAGAAACCGAGCAGGTAGATGACTTCCGGAACGGCGCCAAGGCGGTGAAAGCCGAGGGCCAGGTCGTTATTGTTATGGAAGAAGCTGCCACCGGTTGCCGAGGCCAGCATTGCCATTGCATCGGCCTGGGCATCTTCCACGAGGGTTTGGATCCGGATTTCCGGCATACTCCTGCCGCGTGGCGTGGCGGCATCGCCACCGGGCATCACCGTATATAGCCCCCTCAGGTCCATTCCGCTGACGATCACGCCGTTATGCAACGCGACGGTACTAAGAGCTTGTAACTCCTGCTCTTTGCCGGCGGAGACGAACCCGGAGGAGGTCAGCAGCACCAGTCGCTGGCCCGGCATCCTGCCGACCGCCGCCACCGCGGCGGCTACCGAGCGCAGTGTGTCATCGGTGTTGCTGCTGACGTGCTCCCAAATGAAGTGAGCTCTACCCTCGACCGCACGTAACGCTGCGTCCATCGGGATGAGCGCGCAGCCCGCGAATTCCGCCGCTTTGGCCCGCAGCAAAGGGGGATCCAGATGATTGGCGATGACATAGGCTTCGTATGCCCGGAGGGGGGCGCATTCGTGGAGCTCGTCGGAGTATCTGGGATGGGGATTCACTGCTTCGATGGCCTGGCGTAGCGCCGGGACGTCGGCGGTGAACTCGACGGTTTGGGACAAAGCCGTGGTAAAGATCCCAACCAGGTCGCGCGGCGTCAGGGCTTCGGAGACAAACTTCTGGGCGGCGGTTTTGCCGCGACGGAGGCTGGCGAAATCGGTGTTCAGATCATCCAGCACCAGCGCGATGTAACGCCGCGGCGGTTCGGATCTCGATTGCGGGGTCTGGGTTCGGTTAGGGTCGGGGCTCACGATGGGCTCGATGGGTTCACCGGCCCGGGAAAACGTTTCGATGGAGAAGGCGGAGATTTCCTGTCTCTTGCCGGAATCCAGAACTTCGAAGTCTTCGCGCGTGAGATTGGGAATGGCGATGCCATTGGAGTCGCGAACAACGGTAGGCACTTCCACCAGTTCCACTTGGGTGCGGATGATTCCAGCCGCGGACGACGGGAAATAGGGAGCGGCGTGTAAGCTCAGTTCGTCGGCGGGGATTTGCATTTGAGCCGGAAGAGTTTGGGAGAGCGTGAGCAGCGCAACGGTGCAAAGGCCGGATGGCGACATTTGGAATAGAGGCATGAACGTGAATCCGCTCACTCGAACTTCGCGCGAAACTCCGCGAACTCCCTTTTCAGTTCCGCTACCTCCCGTTCCAACGCGGCGATGCGTGGCTCGCGGTCGGCGACCGGCCGTTCCGCGGGTGGAGCGGCATCCTCCGCCACCGGCCCGCTCAGCAGGTGCGCATAACGCGGCTCGCGCGAACCGCGCCAGCGGGACAGCCTGGTGGCGAACTCCATCTCCGCCAGTTTTTCGAGCGTGTTCTCCACGGCTTCGAGATCGTCGAAGGCGTACAAGCGCTCGCTGCGGCCGCGCAACTCGCCCACGGTTTGCGGACCGCGCAAGAGCAGCACGCAGAGCAACGCGGCTTCGCGCCGGCCCAGGTTGAATTGCTCGGTGAAGCGCTGGCCGTGCTTGGGAACGCGGCTGTCGCGGCCGGTGATGCGCGTGGCCAAGCCCTTCGCGCGGAGGCCTTCGAGCGCGGTCTCGACGGTTTCCTCATCGTAGGCAACCACCGGCTCACGGTTCGATTTCTGATTGCACGCGTTCACCAGCGCGTTCAACGAAAGCGGATAATACTCCGGCGTCGCGATCTCTTTTTCGAGCAGCGAACCGAGCACGCGGGCTTCGGCAGCGTCGAGTTGCCAGTCCATGCAACCATACTAACTTGCCGCGCGGCCCGTTACGCCACCCGGACGGTCTTCACGTTGACGAACTCGCGGATACCGTGGACGCCCAATTCGCGTCCGTAGCCGGAGTGCTTGATGCCGCCGAAAGGCAGGCGCGGATCGGACACCACGATCGAGTTGACGAACACCATGCCGGCTTCGATTTCATCGATGAATCGCTGCTGCTCGGCGGGGTCGGCGGTCCAGACGCTGGCGCCCAGTCCGAAATCGGTGTCGTTGGCCAGGCGGATGGCGTCATCGGTATCGTATGCGCCCACTAACGCCGCCACCGGCCCGAACAGCTCTTCCCGCAATGCGGGGGCATTGGCGGGTATTTCGGTCAGCACCGTGGGCGCATAAAAGTTGCCCGGCCGGTCGAGGCGCCGGCCGCCGGTCACGATGTGTGCGCCCATCTCCACGGACCGGCGCACCTGGCGGTCGAGCCCTTCGAGGATCTCGGGAGTGGCGAGCGGCCCCAATTGCGTGGTTTCGTCCAGCGGGTCTCCCACGCGTAGCGCTTCCATGCCGGCCGCGAAGCGGCGCACGAATTCGCCGGCGATCCGGCGGTCCACGATGAAGCGTTTGGCGGCAATGCAGGACTGGCCGTTGTTGATCGAGCGCGCTTCCACGGCGGCCGCCACGGCGCGGTCGAGCGAGGCGTTGGGGGTCACAATGAAGGGATCGCTGCCGCCCAATTCGAGCACGGTTTTCTTGAGCTGGCGGCCGGCGCGGCAGGCGACCGTCATGCCGGCGGGTTCGCTGCCGGTGAGCGTTACCGCCTGCACGCGGGGGTCGTCGATGATCCGCTTCACTTCGCGCGAACCGATCAGCAACGTCTGAAAAACGCCCGTGGGAAAACCCGCGCGGCGGATAATGCTTTCAATTTCGAGCGCGCACTGGGGCACGTTGGAAGCGTGCTTCAGCAACCCCACGTTACCCGCCATCAGCGCCGGGGCGGCGAAACGGAAGACCTGCCAGAACGGAAAATTCCACGGCATGATGGCCAAAACCGGGCCGATCGGCTGGTAGCGTATGAAGCTGCGGCCGGCGCCGGCATCCACCGTTTCATCGGCCATCAGTCGCTCGCCGTGCCCGGCGTAATAGCGGCAGGCCACGGCGCATTTGGCGGCTTCGGCCCGCGCGGCGGCGATGGGCTTGCCCATTTCGAGCGTCATCAGGCAGCCGATGCGGTCTTTTTCCGATTCCAGAATCTCGGCCGCGCCTACCAGCCAGCGCGCGCGTTCGGCGAATGAAGTCCGCCGGTATAGGCGCCAGGCCGTATCGGCGCAGCGAAGCTTCTTTTCGATTTCCGCTTCCGTCAAAGGCTCGAACGTACGGAGCGTTTCTCCCGTGGCGGGGTTCGTTGACGCGATCATTTAAACCATTCTAGTGACTACGAGTTGAAACGGTTGTGATAAGCCCACAGTCCCAACGCCGGGTTGGAGATGTAGAACACGTCCTCGCCGCCGATGTGGTTGTGCCCATCACGGAGACGGGCGGGGTTGTAACACTCGAGCATCTCGGGCAGGCTGGCGTAAGCGAAATTGACGCTCTCCACTTCCTGCCGCGAGAGGTGTCCGGGACAATACGTAATGCGGAAGCGGCCTTCCGAAGAGCCGTGAATCAAGTGCGCCGCGGCGCTCAGATTGGCGGCCAAATCGGGGTTGTTCCGGACCAGGTCGAGCACGCGCGGCGTGCCCACGTATCCGTACTTGCGAATCAGCCGATCGATGGCCGGATCCTCGCCGAACTCCTTGACGCCGGGCGCCAGCACGATCAGCTCGCCGCCATCCGCCATGGCCATGCGGGTGCGGTACACGGCCTTGTTGCCGAGCCACGTGCTTTTGAACTCCGCCGGGTCGAGGTATACCACGCATTTCGCAAACTGGCGATTCACCAGCTGGAAATTCACCTGAAAGCTCAGCGCGCTCGCCAGGTGGAAACACTCCGCATCGTCGCCCACAAATAAACCGCGGACCGCGAGTTTACCGGCTTCGTCCTTGGCCAGCACCGTCAGCACATAGACGATCGGCAGGTGCTTCGCAAAATGCTCGGAAGCATAGTTCAGCACGCGGCGGACGGGCGTATCGGCGCGGCCCATGATGCGCTCCATGCCGTACACCGCGCCCAGGTAGTGGCTTTTATCGATACCTTCGGCGCCGCCCGTTCCCACGAAAACGTTCTTGTTGTAATTGGCCATGCCGATCACTTCGTGCGGCACCACCTGGCCAATGGAAAGAATCAGGTCGAAGCCGCCTTCCACCAGGAGAGGATCGACCTGGGCCGGCCAGGAGAAATCCAGGTGGCCTTCGGATTGTTCGCGGATGAACTCGGCGGGCACGTGGCCCAGGGTGGCGAGTCCCGCGCGGAAATCGTGTACCCGGAAAAGGCCGCGCGGCATGTCGCCGAACATGGTGCCGATCTGGCATTCGGTCATGGGGGTATGGGTGCCGACGGCCGGCATCACCGCGGTGAGGCGGTCCGCGTAGTATTCCCATGCGAAGCGTGTGAGCTCGCCGGCGCGCGAATGATAGCGGGTGAAGTCAGGCGGCAGCGCCAGCACGTTGCGGCGTTCGCCCAGCCGGCCGAAGGCGGAGTAGAGGCCCTGTTTCAGGGCATCGGGGGAGAGATCGGCGGTCTTCGACCCCTCCGCGAAAAAAAGACTCATCTCTCATTAGTGTAACCGGGCCGGACCGCCTTGCGGGGATTTACAGTGGAAGGGTGGATAGACCCACGCGAGCAGCGGTGGCGGTGGCGGCAGCCGCGGCGGTGCCGTTCGGATGGCTGGCGCGCCTGGTGGAGACGGGGAGTGCCCAGGCTTTCGACAACCGGGCGCGGGTGGCCGTGCACTCCCTGGCTTCGCCGGCATTGACCGGCGCCATGTGGGGGATCACGCAATTGGGCTCCGCGCTGTTCCTGATTCTGGCGACCGCGTCGATAGTGTGGCGGCTGGCCGTGTCCGGAAGACACCGGGCCGCGTGGCTGTTCGCGGCCGTTGTGGCGGGCGGCGAACTGCTGGACCAGGTTTTGAAGCTGCTGTTCCACCGGCCCCGGCCGCAAGCTTTCTTTGGCTTGCCCGAGCCGGCGTCGTACAGCTTTCCGAGCGGCCACTCGGGGACTTCCTGCTGTTTCTTTGCAATGGCCGCCATGCTGGTGGCCGCGCGCGCGCGGAGTGTGCCGGCCAAGATCGCCGTATGGGCGGGAGCGGCTCTCGCCGTCTGCCTGGTGGGATTATCGCGCGTCTACCTGGGGGTTCACTATCCCACCGATGTGTTGGGCGGTTACCTGGCCGGCATCGCGTGGCTCGCAAGCGTGCACGCCTTCGGTCCGGCCCGGTCTACATAAGAGTCCCAGCAACACCAGCGGAAACCCGACGATCGCCGGCCGCGCGATTTCGGTATAGCGCGCATCGAGCAGAAGCAGGTATGGCACGGGGAGCAGGAGAGCGTAAGCCCAAAACCGCATGGAGCGGGCGGAACGCAGGGCGAGCACGGCGAAAATGGCGGGCAGCAGCAGGACGCTGTCGTAGGCCTGCGCATGGTGGCTGACCAGCAGGCCGGCCGCCAGCGCCGCCATCATTCCAATCTCCAGGCTGCGAGTCTTGGCGATGCGCCACACGGCGACGAGAGTAGCGGCCGCGATGACCACCTCCCACACGCCCGGCAGTGGAAGGTTGTGCACCAAACCAGCCAGATTCGGCATGCGCCATATGGCGGCGTTGAACTCCGGTTTGCGAGAGGCCTCGAGCAATCGAGCGGGCCAGTCGAGCCCCTCGGTGGCAAACGATATCGTCAGGATTACCGCGCCGCCGGCCACTCCGCCGGCCAGCGCGCGCCAGCGGCGATTGGCCGCCAGCAGCACGGGAATCGCCAGCGCCAGATGGAATTTGGCGGCGCAGAGCGAGAGGACCAGGCCCGCGGCCATGTCCCGCTGCCTCGCCAGCAGCCACAGGCCGGCCATGGCCAGCGCCAGGAACAGGGCGGTATCCTGCCCGTAATTCAGCAGCATCCAAACCGGAACGGACCAAAAGAATGCGACATAATACAGCCGCGGTTTGAAGGGCCATACCATGGCGAAGCCGGCGACTGCCCCCAGATTGATTCCCCACCACAGCCAACGTCCCCATTCATACGGCAGCGCGGCAATCGGTTTGAACAGCAGGGGGAAAAACGGTAGCCGGCCGAAAGCCACGAAGCGCTCGTGGTGGGCGCGTTCCGCCTGGGCGAGGCTGTCATGATCGAACAGCTTTCCCGTGCCCACCAAGCCAGCGGCGGAACGGAACTGGTTGAAGTCCGCCCCGCGGTTTCCCGTCATGGTGAATTCGACGGTTGCGTAGGCGAACGCGCCGGAAAGGCAACAGACGGCGATCAAGAGTGCTCTTATGGCCCCAAGCGACCGAGACGGCACAAGCTGAATGTAGCACTTGGCAAGTTTCCTGCCATGCTGCGCAGGCTCCACGAAAGAGCCGGGCCAACTACCGGCGATTCCCGATAAGTCGAAGGATTCCTCCGTGGTACTTTTTCATCGAAAAGGCCGGAGAAACCTGTTGCTCGCGTTTTCTCGATCCAGTATATCTAGAACTTAAAATCTGGTTCCGGATGTGGGTGGACCATCCGTCGTGTTGGTCCCAGAACTTGGACTAGGCTCGGGCAAGATTGCAAATGGCTGAGAGCGAAACATCCGCGCCGTGTCTGCTGGCAATAGAAGCCGGCGCGGTGGTCTCCGCAATAGCGCGGCCCGAGAGAGGAAAGACAGAATGAAACGGGCACATTGCGTAATCGTTGATGCAGTCTCACGGCTTGCAAGCAGGGCCGGAGCGTGGATCATCGGCTTGGCCGCGGTCTGGATGGCGTTGGCGCCGGGAGCGGCGTGGGGCCAGTGCAGCTGGAGTGGGGGCACCGGCACATGTACCACCATGGGGTCCGTAGGGATCGGAATTACGAACCCAAGCACATTCGGCCACAGATCAACACAGATGAACACGGATAAGACAAAGCACAGCGCGAAAACCGTTTGTTGGGCTTGGTTTTATCTGTGTTTATCTGTGTTCATCTGTGGCTGAATCTCTTCGTCCGCCCCGGGCAACGTGGGTATCGGCACTACTAACCCGCAGCATCTGTTGCAGGTGGCCGGTCAGATCGGCGCCGAAGAGGTGCTCATAACCCCCACGGGCGCCGATTACGTCTTTCAGCCCGGCTACCGCTTACGCCCCCTAAGCGAAGTCGACGCCTACATCCAGGTCAACCACCACCTACCCGATATTCCATCCGCGGATGAAGCGAAGCAGAACGGCGTGGGTGTGGGCGACATGCAGTCGAGGCTTTTGGCGAAGGTTGAGGAGCTGACGCTCCACATGATCCAGCAGGAAAAGGAGAATCAGGAACTCCGCGAGCGGATTGCACGGCTGGAGAAAGACGCCGCCGGCGCAACGCCAACGGCAGCCAAATGAGGCACGCGAGATGAGACCAGCGTCCAAATCACGCGGAGCGGCGAGGATTCTGGCTTGGCCAGCGCTCTGGTTCTGCGCCTGCAACCTGCTGGCAGCCGTTCTCGCGGCGCAGTGCTCAAATCCCACCACGGTGCCAAACCAAACGATCAGCTCGGGAACCCAGACGTTCTCGGACAACAACGCGCTGTCGGCCAGCAGTGTCGTCATCGACGGCAGCGCCAGCGTCACGTTTATCGCCGGCAATTGCATCCAACTGCTGCCCGGCTTTCAGGCCATTGCCGGAACGGCGGGGACCACGTTCCAGGCCCGGATAGGAACCGTCACGCAATACCAGCTCACCACGAGCGTAAGCCCGTCGGGCGGCGGTACGATCGTTCCGGCTTGTCCTACCGGGTGCATGTACAACAGCGGATCGCCGGTGACAATAACGGCTACGGCTAACCCCGGTTACAGTTTCTCCGGCTTCAGCGGCACCACCGGCAGCAGTTCGAGCCCACTCACCGTCACAATGAGCAATGCGGTCAGCGAAACAGCGAACTTCACAGCGACACCGCCCGCCATCACCGCGCTCTCTCCAACTTCGGGGCCGTCCGGGACGGCCGTGACCATTTCCGGATCGGGCTTTGGCACCGTGAAGGGCACCGTGGCATTCGCGGGGACGCCCGCCACGGTAACGTCGTGGACGCCGGCCAGTGTGGTTGCGCTGGCCCCAGCCGGAGCCGCCGCTGGCCCCGTTACGGTCGCGGTCAGCGGGTTTACGCCGGTTTCCTCTCCAGTCAATTTCGTGCCCAGCACCCCGTTAAGCATTACCACCACGAGCATCCCCGCGGCCAGCCTCGGTTCGCCTTACTCGACTACGCTTGCGGCTGCGGGAGGCGCTCCGCCTTATGCCTGGTCGTTAGCGGCCGGGTCGCCCTCGCTTCCCTCCGGTCTGTCACTTAGCTCAACGTCCGGAGTTATCAGCGGCGATCCGGCGGTTGCGGGCAGTTTCCCGTTCACGGTGGAGGCAACGGATACAGCCAACGCGACCGCGACCCAGCCGCTTAGTTTGACGGTTGCTCTCCCCACTCTCAGCATCAATGGCGGATCGAACAGCGCAGAAGTTGCGTCTTCGGCAAATGTGTCGCTGGCGTTCAACCTGTACGACCAAGCCTATGGCGCCAACGACATTGAATGGGGTCAGTTTTATCTGGCGGACGCCTCAGGGAACGCCTATTGCTACGGCGACTGGGGACGGCCCAACGGACTCGATCTCTACGACGGCGGCACTGGAGCGACGTGGGTTTTCAACCAGCCCCAGAGCGACAGCTTCTGCACTGTTTCTCTCGCGTCCATCACGAATTCGGCAAGCGACCCGACCGAGGTAACTGCGGTCTTGAACCTCAATTTCTACCCGGCCAATGTCGGCACGTATACCGTCCTGACGCAGGTCAATTACGGTTCGGGGTACGCCGGTCCTTGGGAGGCTGCGGGAACACTGATCGTCGACCCAGGATCGGCCGTTGCCCCTACAAGTGGCAGCGGCTACTCGCAGACGTTCACGGCAAGCTTCTTGGATTCCAGCGGCGCCGCCGATATCGCACAGGCGCGCCTACTGATCCAGACAAACGCCGGCAGCAGTACGGCGAACCAATGCATTGTTCGGTACGATCCGGCGCCGAACAACCTGTACCTATTGGCCGACGACGGCGTCGCCTACCTCGGCCCGATCACAGGAGGCGGTTACGATTCTTTGGGGAATTCGCAATGCGCAGTGACCGGCGCATCCAATGTACAAATCTCCGGCACAGCCCTTCAAGTGGACTTTTCGGTCGTGTTTACGACAAACTTCGCGGGCAGCCACGCGTTGTCCCTAAGCGTGCTGAATAACGAGGGGATTATGGCGGTACCTACCATCGTCGGTTCGTGGAACGTCCCAATTGCCCCGGGGAACAGCACGGGAGGGACTACGTCCGGCCCAGGAGCGGCCCCGGACCCGATTCTTCCCACGCCAAGTCCGCAACCGCCATCTCCGGCGACAAGCCCGCAGGTTCAGGACTGCACTGATGTAAGCGGCTCGTGGACGTATGTAGGCCCCGGTGGAACCTTTACCTTTAACCTTGTTCAGACATCCGCCGCCGTTACCGGCGAGGTAACCCTCACTTGGCCCTGCGCCCCGGTATCGTGGCAGGTCGCTACAGGCGTGTCAGCGGCGGGAGTGGCAACCTTTCAGGCTACGAACCAGCAGGTGCAGTGGTGCCAGATTGGCGGCTTGATTTTCGAGAGCCCCACCACGATCAACTACACCCTCCTGCCGAGCACACCAAGCTGCCAGTTGGGAACCCTCAGCGAGTCTGACATTCGCCCGGCTGCGATCGATCCGTTTAACGGTCAAGACGTTCCTGGGGGGACAAGTTCGGCCGGCCCCAGCCCCGTTTCGAGGAACTCCGATCCGCCTGGATTAATGTTGACATCCGATATCGTGAATGATCAGCTACAGGTGACGCTTTCCGACACCTCGAAAACCGCCGACCTGCAGGTCAGGCTCTCAAGCGCCTCCTTGACCTTCGGCTATCAAGGCCCGGGGGTTGATGTTGTCCTCGTAAACCAGAGTGGCGTTTCCGGCCGCCAAAGTGCATACTCATTTCCCATTGGGCGACTGAACCTGCCGGTACACACCCAATACGGCAGCATGATCGCCACCTGGGGCAGCCTAACGGTAACCGTTGCTCCTGGATTCGCAACGTTGGGCAGCACCCGATTTTCACAGTACAACACCCCAACTGAGAGCGCGTGCGGCACAGTTACCAGCCCTGCGTTCGTATTCCATTCCGACGGCACCTGCAGTTGGACGCAGGGTGAATTGAACCCCAAGTTCATGCAGCAGGTGACCATAAACGGTACCGGTGCAGCAGCCAATTCCTACCCCGTTAGCGCTACCCTGGACGCAAACATTCTGGCTCTGCGCAGGAATCTGATGGACCTCAAGCAGGGATGACTTTCGCGAGACCCACGATTTCGGTACACTCAGCAGTTTGCGAGACAACGAGCTAACCAAACTGCTGGGATGG
>Ga0326728_10012845_pt1 | contig 18421 bp, 16 predicted proteins | sample MB3enrmetagenome_FD_207602 | JGI IMG/M metagenome (GOLD analysis project Ga0326728, IMG submission 207602) | Lab enriched peat soil microbial communities from McLean, Ithaca, NY, United States - MB31MN | ecosystem: Environmental > Terrestrial > Soil > Wetlands > Peat | place: USA: New York... | reverse complement strand
AGATGGAAACAACGCGTTTTGGGTTGAGGCCATGTTATCAAAGCGTGCGGTAACCGGCGTTCAAGTTGCCGTCGTGATCGTTGTCATAGTTTTGGCGGGTGTCGCTGTCTATTTCGTCACCCGCCCATCGTCAACAGGTCCGACTAGCATGAGTACCATGATGACGTCGAGCGCGAGCTCGCTTCCCGGACCTGCAAACACAAGTCAGCTTGTCGTCGTAGAAAATGAACCACCCAATTCGTACGATCCGGCGTCCGGCTTTTTCGCTGGCGAAGACGAAATTCTCGTAAACACATACCAGGAACTCGTAATGTTCAACTACACGAGTACGACTGAGTTCGCACCAATTCTAGCCCAGAGCTGGACCGTTAACCCGACTTACACTTCCTACACTTTCAGTCTGCGGAATAACGCCTACTTCGCCAACGGCGATGGATTCAACTCATCGGTTGTATGGTTCAACTTTTACCGAACCATGATCATGAACCAAGCCGGCGCGTTCTACTTCACTAACATCCTATACAATGAAACAGCTGCGTTAGCTTCAGGATATAATGTCCCGGTGGGCCTTCCCGCGGCACTAGAGGCAGGAGGCTACCAACTGTCTTCGACGAATTCAACCCTCCAACTGATTCAGGCGGCAAATGACCTCACCCGACTACTGAGCAATTTCAGCGCGACAAACGCGACCATTCAGAAAATAATGAGTTACCCGAATCAGGCGGTTGTGGTCGTTGATCCTTTCACAGTAACCTTCAACCTAGTTAATCCGTACGTGTACTTCGTACAGGTCGTGGCTGTCCCAGGCGCCGGCCAAGTCGACCCAGTCTTCGTCGATCAAAACGGCGGAGTCCAAGCAAACGCGCAAAACACGTACGTCAACACTCACACGATGGGCACGGCACCCTATGAAGTGAAGAGTTACGCACCCGGTGAGGTACTGACCGAAGTGGCGAATCCTAATTATTGGGCAGCCAAGCTTCCGGCCAGCGAATCGAATATTATGCTCACGCCTCCGAAGATACCCACAATCGTTGTTGAATATACAACTGTCACGAATCAGTTGATTCAAAGCATTGAAAGCAACAAGGCGGCCCTAATTGAGGGACCTCCGTTACCCGCACTCACTCCCAACTACCTACCCTCACTCGTCACCTACCCAGGCATTGAAGTTCAGAACCTTCAGGGTGCTCCAATTTTCCTCAGCCTACTTGCGGCGCTTGATACAATGCAGTACCCCTACAACATCACGAACTTCAGAGTCGCACTCTCAACTGCGGTCAACTATACGGAGATCAACACCTCCGTAGGTAATGGCTATACCACTCAGTTCGTAGGGCCAATAACTCCAGGACTTGACTACTACAACCCTGAGAGTCTACCACAGTATCCCTACGATCCATCCAAATCGATCGCACTTCTCACGCAACTTGGATTTCAGCTGAGTCTGCCGAACGGAACCACGATAAACCCAGACGGGAAAACCGCACAGTTAACCATCACTTATGTTACTCCGGACGCGGCGGAGACTAAGATTGCTGAAGAGATGCAAACAATGTTTGCGGACGTGGGTTTGCAGTTCAAGCTGAACGGCGTCACGACGGAGGCGGAGGAGTCGCTTATTTCGCAACCTGGAACTGCAGCAAGCTATCCGGGCATGCTGATCTGGTACTGGTATCCGAGCTGGCTTGACCCCGTCTACCAAGACCTTGTAGTTCAGACTAACGTGGCCTATGGGGGAGTAACCGGCAATGTGCCCTGGTTCAATAACACGCAGGTAAATGCGTTAACGAACTCTCTTGCGTTTAACACGAACGCAACTCAAGTGAAACAGCGCGTAATTCAGGTCTATAACATAGTTTACCAGCAGGTTCCCGACCTTTGGCTTTACGGAATAAACCCGTATTGGGTGCAAAGAAGTTACTTGAGCGGGATAATTTACAACCCAGGAATTCTGGGATTCTACTATCCGCTAATGTACTACAGCACTTAGCCCTCTTCGAATAGATAACAAGCGACCAGTTCACTATGCTTTGAAATCAACGCTGGCTCCCTCTCTCTGCACTTCGGCATTGCGTGGGGACACCTGGGTTCAAAGCGGCAACCCTTCGGCAGGTTGATCAGGCTCGGAGGTTCTCCCCTTATGGCTTCAGGCGAAGACCCGTCAAGTTTCGGCGCAGACGCCAAGAGCCCTTGCGTGTACGGGTGCTTAGGATGCTTCAATACATCTCCAGGCATTCCGTATTCGACGATTTTTCCAAGGTACATTACGGCGATCTTGTCAGCCATGAACCTCGCGACGTTCGGGTCGTGAGTGATTAAGACATACGTGAGGCCTCTTAGATTTTGGAGCTCAACGAGTAGATTCAGGATCTGCGCTTGAATCGAGACGTCTATTGAGGATGTTGGTTCGTCAAGAACGATTACTGTAGGATCGCTTATGAGTGCCCTTGCGATGGCTGTTCTCTGTTTCTGGCCTCCACTCAAATCCGATGTGCGCCTGGCCATGAATAATGATTCCATTCCAACAAGTTTGAGGGCCTCAGTTACCTTTGCAGTCACCTCGGACTTTCTAAAGCCCATTTTGCTGATCGGCTCAGCTATGCATGTTGAAACATTCAGGTATGGGTTGAGGGATGAGCTGGGGTCTTGAAAGACCATTTGAAGTCGGCCTCTAACCGCTCCTCTGTCACGAACGTACTTTAGTTCCGACCCTTCGTAGGAGATCCGTCCCGAATTCAGTCTCTCTAACCCGACTATGAGTCTGCCAAGTGTGGTCTTGCCGCATCCGCTCTCCCCCAAAACTACAAGAGTCTCTCCCTTCGCGACGCCGAGGGTTACGTCGTCAACCGCGTTCATGTATCGCTTCTTTTCGCGACGCAGGCGGGTGAAAATCCCTTGCTCTCCAATGCTGAACTTTTTCACAGCGTGCTCTATTTGGAGAGAAGCCTGATTGCTACTGCTCATATGACTCGCCGTAATTGACGCACCGGACTAATGTCCTATCCAATTTTGTCAACGCTGGTATGGCCCTCCTACAACTCTCGCGTACCAGAGGGCACCTAGCTGCGAAGGCGCAGGCGTCACCTACGTCGTCCCAACTAAACGCCCCTTTTATCGCGTCGAGTGAACCTTCGCTCTTGGCTTTTGATGGGATGCTCTTGATTAGGCCGAGGGTGTAAGGGTGCTTAGGGTCTGACAACACCTGCCTTGCCGGTCCAACCTCTTGCACCATTCCACCATAGAGCACAGCCATTCTGTCGCTGATTGACGCTGCTACTCCTAGGTCATGCGTGACGTAGACAATTGACATCTTTGATTTCTCCCTGATCTCTTTCAAAAGCAAGATGACTTGCGCCTGGGTCGTCACGTCAAGCGCCGTTGTTGGTTCATCTGCGATCAGCAAGCTTGGCTTCTCAGCCAATGCCATCGCGAGCATCACCCGTTGGTTTTGCCCGCCTGACAGCTGATGCGGATAACGTTCCATGATAGCTTCTGCGTCGCCTATCCTTACGGATTTCAAGATTGAGGCAACTTCACTTTCCGGCCCTCTCTTCTCAAGACTCGTGGAGGTTCGTTTGGATCGGACATTGATTGCTTCGATGACTTGACGCTTGATTTTCATAAGAGGGTTAAGACTTAGGAAGACGTTTTGGAAGATCATGAAGATCCCGGTCCCGCGAATCTGGCGTATCTGAGGCTTGTTCAGCTGGGTGAGGTCTTTACCGCGAAAGGAGATTTTGCCTCCCTTGAGTATTGTAGCGTTGGGGGGAAGTAACTTGGATACGGCCAGCGCGAACGTGCTCTTTCCGGAGCCACTTTCGCCAACTATGGAGAGAATTTCTCCTTCGTTGACGGTGAGTGATACGTTTCTTAGTGCATGTACTGTTGACGATGAAGTGGTGTAGTCAACGCTCAGGTTTTCAACTTCGAGGATGCCAGTCATGTTCACAGCTCGCCTGCAAACATGTCTCGAAGTCCGTCGCCGAGGAGTGCAGCGCCAATCACGATCACAGCGATAACCACTCCCGGCAAGACGGCGTACCACCACCATTGAGGAAACTCGTTTAATCCGTATGCGACCATTGTTCCCCATTCAGGGGCAGGGGCAGGAACGCCCAGGCCTAGAAAGCTCAGGATGGAGTAGACTAGAATGGTATTGCCGAGGTCTATCGTTGCATAAGAGATGAGGGTATTGAGCGAGTTTGTTACGACATGTTTGGAGATTATCGCGAAATTGGAGAGGCCGGAGAGAAGCGCCGCGTCAACGAATTTCATGCTCTTAATCTTGAGTGCTTCCCCGCGGACCAGTCTCGCGTATGAGGGCCACCACACTGCGACTAAGGCGATTATGGCATAAACGACGTCCCGTCCTAGCGTGGCTTCAATTGCGAGGGCGAGGATGAGGGCTGGGAAGGCTAGGAATAGGTCGGTCACTCGCATGTTAACCTCGTCAACAGACTTCCCGAAATATCCTGCAGGATATCCAACCAATCCTCCTATCAGTATACCGCCCGCAATTACCAGCACTGAGACCATCGCGTCTGTTGGCGCGGCAAAGAGAACCCTGCTCCAAATATCTCTGCCAAGATCATCGGTGCCCATCAGGTGGCTGAGGGATGGAGGAAGCAAGGAGTTTGCGAGTGTGTACTGGTAAGGATTGTACGGTATGAGAAGCCAGCCCAAGCTCTGCATATGCAGCAGTGATCCAGCGAGTTGTAGTATCCCTTCAACTAGAGACCAGGCGTAAAATGCGAATACGATGACGAGGCCTATTAGTGACGATGGCCTGGAGGCTAGCTTCCGTATATCTCGTACTAAGTTCATTTCATCCTCTCACTCTGTTCTTACGCGGGGGTCGATCACCGCGTAGAGGATGTCGGCGGCGAAGTTGATTATGATCACTGATATCGTTATGACGATTACAGATCCTACAAGCGTAGGGTAGTCGTAGTTGTATAGTGATTGTGTGATCAGATAGCCGACTCCCTCGTAACTGAAAACTTCCTCGACAACAACTGCGCCAGCTATTAGATAGGCGAAGGTAAGTGATATGACGGTTATCACGGGAATGAGCGAGTTCATTAAAGCGTGAATGTATGTCGCACGTCTTTCGCCTACCCCTTTCATTATGGCAGTTCTCACATAGTCCGCCCGCAGATTATCCAGCATAGCGGACCTCGTAATTCTAGTGATTAGCCCGAAGGAGATTAGGGCAAGCGATAAGGATGGTAGAATTAAGTGAATCAGGGATGAATAGAAGAATCCGTAGTTTCCATCAATCAATGCATCAACCGTTAGGAAGCCTGTGACAGGAGTCGGGAGAGTAAGGGAGGGGTCCGCCAATTGATTCGGTGGAAGAATCGGTCTCTGATACGCTAGGAAAAACTGAAGCAAGAGGGCTACAAGGAACGGAGGCATGCTCCAACCAATCAAATAGATTGTTCTCACTAAGTGATCTCCGGCACGCTCTTGGTGCGCAGCTGCAAAGGCTCCAGTAAAGACGCCCAGTATGATGGTTATTCCCATGGCAACAAAAGTTAGCTCAAGGGTTCTAGGGAAATATGTCTCAATCAACAAAGAAACCGGCTCTTTGAAGAAAGGAGAGACTCCGAAGTTGAAACTGAACGCGTCTATGATGTAGTAGTAAAGTTGGTTTAGAACAGGCTCATTAAGATGGTACTGGTTGACTACAGCCTGAATCTCCGCCTTCGAAGCATGGGGACCAGCCCATACTGCCGCAGGATTCGGAGCTACCATATGGGTTAGCAGGAAGGTGAGCACTACTACGCCGAGAATAAGAAGAACTGAATGTATGAAACGTTTGAGCAAATGGTCCGCTAAACCCAACCTCTTGCAACCTCCTTTACAGCAAACAATCTCTCATGGCATTAGAGACCGGTTAAGTTGAATGGCTTTACCGTATCCGGTGGTATATACACGTGAAAGAAAGTATCTCTTCGAATATCATTACACGTGCTTTGACCGAATGTGATGAACTGGGTCTCTAAACGCGGGGTCATTTGCGTGTGACCAGTTCTTCTACTGGGATGTATTCGTAGTCGAAGCCGAAATGTTTCGGGCCGAAATAGACTAGACCCTTTGGTGTCCGCCAAACCTCGGGTGACTTGACGGCGATCACGGATACTTCAAGCCCATGCTTCAATATGTCATTTGTCACGCCGAATCCGTTCTTGTCAAGGAACATTATGAGATCGGGCGGCATCACTATGGGCTTGTCGTCCAGCCAGGCTAGGATGTGTTCGTTCTTAATCCATGTACGAAGTTTCCGGCCATGCCAATCTTTTTGACCGCTCAGTGATACTTCGGCGAAGAGAAAACCCTTCTCGTTTTTCCACTCGTATTTTTCAACGACACCGGTGAATACCAACCACCCGTTTAACGTTCTCCTTGAAGCTTCAACAGGATCAGTGCCATCTTGATCGGCTTTCCTCACTGCTTTTCCAACTGTTATGGCTTTTGAGATGGTTCCTCTGATTACAACCTGTAGCGCTTTCGTTTTTGTTAGAGGTGTGTCAATTACCGCGGCGTGGCCACCTGAGATAACGGCCACGTATCGAGCGAGCGCCTCATAGTCGTCTATGTGCGCGTACCTTTCAATGAAGACAAGGTTACCGGTCTCACTTGCCACCGCGGACGGTGCCATAGATGCGTCAAATATGTGTGCGGTGCTCTGGTGAAGCTCTGGACCCGCCCGTCCCAAGAGATCTCCGTCAACAAGCGGGATGTTTAGTTGCGATGCTACATGCAATGCAGCGGCAGTGTTTCCGCCCCCAAGCTCCGAAGCAACCGTTGCCGCCACTTTGCGCTTGAAATGTCTCTCCACCAATTCCAATGCAACGGCGAAGGGATCAGGTACAGTAACTGCTCTATTCGCCTTAACTCCTGGAGCTATAGATCCGATGAAGTACGGGCTGACGATTAACCCATCGTCTGGAATTTCGTCAAGGTCTATAACCCGGAGCATGCGGCCCGCGGCCAAATCATCTTCCAGAGTCTTTCTCCCAGTCTCTGGATCTCCGCCTCCACCCGTTCCAAGAATTGTAGTGCCAACGACAAGGTTGTCGATTCCATCTTTGTCTTCAATTGAAAACAACTAACGCTACCTCAGCATCAAGTGAATTTGCTCATTGATTGTTGTTTCGAGCCTAAAGTTCTAGCTGAGAATGCCAAGGTTGAAAATCTACACACCCTGATCCAAGAGTTGCTTGATGATCGCTCGAATCCTCACGTATGGTTCGATAATCGGAATCAGCCATGGTTTGTCGAGAGGGGGTCGGTTGGTTTGCTTCAGTTGTGGAATTAGTGTTAGGCTCTCGTTGTCTCACCGAGACATGGAGGTGTGGGCAGCGCGAAAAGGCTCCTGCCCTTTTCTATATCAGCCTGCGTCTCCGGCGGGTATTGTGATTCCCTATGACACGTAGGTTTCTTCAAGCCTGCAAACAGTGCTAGAAATACAGCGAATGAAGTGCCTGAACTACCTCGATTGGGTTCTGGTAGAGTCTTTCGCGCCGTTGCTCTATTAGGAGATGGGTAGCGTTGTTGCTTGTTTACATCATGCCTGGTGGCATTCCGCCCATGCCGCCCATTCCGCCTGGCATGCCTCCCGGCATTCCGCCGCCGGGTGGTCCACTTTCTTTGGCACCTTTCGAGGAGACTACGTCGTCGATTCTGAGGAGCATGCATGCTGCCTCGGTAGCCGATTTAATGACCTGTTGTTTCACTCTGAGGGGTTCGACAACGTTGTCCGCTAGCATGTCAGCGATCTTACCGGTTTTCACTTGGACGCCGTACCATTTGTGGTCTGGTTCGGAATGTTTGGATCTTAGTTCAACCATGATGTCGATGGGGTCGAGGCCTGCGTTTTCAGCTAGGGTGAGTGGGATTGCTTCCAGTGCTTCAGCATAGGCTTCGATAGCGAGCTGCTCGCGGCCGCCAACTTTCACTGCGAATTCACGCAGCTGTTTAGCGGTTTCGGCCTCTGGGGAGCCTCCGCCGGCTACGATCTTCTGGTCCTCTACGGCGTTTCTAACTACGCATAGCGCGTCGTGGAATGAGCGTTCCGCTTCGTCAACAACATGTTCGGACCCGCCCCGAATGACTACGGTAACTGCCCTTGGGTCCTTGCATTCTCGAACGTAGACGAGCTTGTCGTCGCCGATTTTCACTTCCTCTACCAGCTTTGCCTCTCCAAGTGTCTGTGGGGATAGGTCCTTGGTGCTGGCAAGTATCGTGCCGCCTGTGGCTTTGCCCAGTTTCTCCATGTCGTTGCTGCTGATGTTTTTGACCGCCATAATGTTCTTCTTCGACAGGAAGTGGAGTGCAAGATCGTCGATTCCTTTTTCGCAGAAGACCACATTCGCACCGCTCTTCGACACTCTATCGGTCATATCCCTAAGCATCGTCTCCTCCTCGTCGAGGAAGCTCTTGATTTGGTCGGGAGAGTTGATGTTAATTTTCGCGTCGAATTCGGTTTTCTCAATCTCTAACTTGGCATTGAGCAGGGCGATCTTTGCGTTCTTCACCTGTTTGGGCATTTGAGGATGAGAAACTTCTTTGTCGACAACAATGCCCTTGATGAGTTCGCTCTGATCCATGCTCTCGCCTTTCTTCTTCAATACTTTGATTCTGTCGATGTCAGCAATCTTCTTTCCGTCACGTTCTTCGACGATCTGGCTTACTGCTTTGGTCGCGAGGGTCGCGAGATGATCACTGGTACCTACGGTTGCCTTGGTTTCCATTGATGTGACAGCTATGCGCTTGAGCATAACTTCATCGTCGGCCTGGATAGAAATCGCTAGGCCCTCGAGGATTTCCAGCGTTTTCTCAGAAGCTTTCTTGTAACCATCAACAATGATCGTTGGATGGACCTCTTGGTCCAGAAGTTTTTCGGCTTTTGAGAGTAGTTCGCCGGCAAGTACGACTGCGGTTGTCGTGCCGTCACCGACCTCGTTGTCTTGGCTCTTAGCCACCTCAACAAGCATCTTTGCTGCCGGGTGTTGAACGTCCAGCTCTTTCATGATAGTGGCGCCGTCGTTCGTGATTACGACATCACCCATTCCGGACACCAGCATCTTATCCATCCCTTCCGGCCCGAGAGTCGTGCGGATAGTTTCCGTTACGACTTTCGCTGCGAGAATATTATTCCGTTGCGCGTCACGCCCACGGGACCGGCTTGCGCCTTCCTTGAGAATAAGGACTGGGACAGTTCCTTCAGACATTACTGCAAACTCCATCGGGTGGTTAGGAAACGCAATACATAAGTCTGTCCTGTCGAAGACCCGGAAACCTCTAGTACACTTGGGGCGTGTAGTGTGCCGGAAAGACTTTAACTCTCATGGAGCCGTTGTGCGAAGAGATTTTCGAATCTGCTGAGCTGAACCCGGATGGCAAACGTAACTGAAACAGAAAAAAGGAATCCTCTCAAACTGAAGAACGTGTCGATACTAGTCATAGTTCTTGTGTCCGTTGTAATCTCCGGATGGGCACTAGTGACCGTTAGCCGCGCCTTCCAGATCCCCCCATCGGACTTCGTCACTATGCCTACAACACCCCTATCCAGGACTGGAACCGTAACGGTATTCGCCTCGGTGACACCAATTGTCCAAAACGGAGTAACGGTTGGTTTCAAAGGGTACCTTCAAACATCCTCGGGGCAACCGGTCACAGGAGCACAGGTTTACGCCCAGTACTACCTGGAGAGCGCGTACAGAACTCAAGTTACAACAAGCGACTCTAACGGATATTTCGAGATCTATTTCCCGATGAACTGGACAGGATGGTTGCCACTAACTGTTACCTACTTCGGGGATACCCAACACGAAGGGCTACAACAAATCTTCAGCCTGCCTGGCGAAAACCTCTAGCCCTTCCCACGAACACAACGGTCACAGACGTTGCATGAGTCTAGGCCCACATTCAAATCGTTAAATCAACTTAACGAGACAGTAGTTCGCTGTGAACTCTGCCCTAGACTCACACGCTACCGCCAGATCGTAGCCAGAAAGAAAAGAAGACAATACTTGGATTGGACATACTGGGGTAGGCCCCTCGTTGGTTTTGGGGATAGAAGAGCGAGGGTGCTCATACTCGGCCTCGCGCCGGCCGCACATGGAGGCAACAGGACGGGACGAATGTTCACCGGCGACGGATCCGCACAATTTCTAATGGTTGCACTTCACAGGTTCGGATTTACGAACCAATCCACATCGAACAGCGTCGACGACGGACTTGAGATGAAAGACGCGTACATGACGGCCATAGTACGGTGTGCACCGCCAAAAAACAAGCCAAGCATAAAAGAAATTCAAACCTGCAAAAACTACTGGACAGAAGAGTTACGTTTCCTGCCTGGAATCAAGGTCGTACTAGCGCTGGGACGAGTCGCCTTCGACACCTACGTCAAATTCCTGAAGAATGAAGGCTTTGAGACTAGAAGTTTCAAATTCAATCACGGTGCCTTCTACAAGCCACCTAGCCCCCAACCCGCTTTAGTGGCATCTTACCACCCCAGTAGGCAGAACACTCAAACGGGTCGGTTGACCCCACAAATGTTAGACAGTGTCCTGACCAAAATCCAACAGTACCTGAATTCCTAACTCAAGACGAGTCTTATTGGCCAATTTTTGTTGCCTTCTTCAGTTGCCGGGCCAGGTTCTTCAGTTTGTCCGCAGCCAAGTCGATATTTCGCGAATTCTCTGCGATTAGATTGACAAACGCGCTTCCAACAATCACCGCATCAGCTCCCGCCTGCACTAGTCGTTGAACTTGGTCTGGCGTAGATATTCCGAATCCGACCGCTAGAGGGATGGAGTCGGCGAGTAAGGTGTGGTAGCTCTTGACTAGGTTGAATGCAGAATCGGGAATTGTGGTACGGACGCCGGTGACTCCGTACAGCGAGATTAGGTAGAGATAGCCCGACGTCTGCTCTAAGATCTGTTTCAATCTTCTTGGTTCGGTGGATGGTGCTGCGAGAAAAATTGTATCGACACCTGCCGCTAAGCACTCCTTCCTGTACTCAGTGGCCTCCTCAGCTGGGAGATCGGGGACGATTAGCCCAGAGATTTTTGATTCTCTTGATAGTTGCAAGAACTTCGATAAACCGAGTCTGAAGATGGGGTTGAAGTAGGTCATCAGGACGAGGGGAACGTTGTACTGTTCATTTATCGTCCGTGCGATTTTGAATGCGTCCACCGGTCTAGTTCCGCTCGCGAGTGAGCGGCCAACCGCGCTCTGTATTGTCGGGCCGTCGGCGATAGGGTCTGAGAACGCAATGCCGAGTTCAATAATGTCCGCTCCCCCCTCAATCAGGGCGCCGACAAGGCGAGGAGTCTCCTTAGAGTTCGGATCCCCTACCGTAATGTACGCGATAAGGGCGCCCTCTTTTCGGTTCTTCAGTTCCGCAAACTTCTCGGCGATTCTCGTCATACTTTTACGCCTAATCTTTCGGCCACAACGTTGACATCCTTGTCCCCTCGGCCGGACAGATTGATGACTAAAATCTGGTCTGATTTCATTTTTGAGGCGAGCTTAACGGCATAATGGACTGCGTGGGCTGATTCTAGGGCCGGTATGATGCCTTCCGTCTTACTCAGTTCCATGAACGCCTCCAACGCTTCATCGTCCGTGACCGAAGTGTAAGTTGCCCGGCCAGTAGACTTCAGGTAAGCATGTTCTGGGCCGACGCCCGGGTAGTCGAGTCCAGCGGATATACTGTGGGTTGGTTGAATTTGTCCGTCAGAGTCTTGAAGGACGTATGTTAGCATGCCGTGGAAGACGCCTTCCTCCCCTGCGCAGAGCGTCGCTGCATGCTTACCGGTCGATAGACCCAAACCCCCTGCCTCCACTCCATGCAAGGAAACTCCTTCGTCTTGGATGAATGGGTAGAAGGCGCCCATTGAGTTACTTCCGCCTCCGACACACGCCACGATAGCGTCGGGCAGTCTGCCCTCTTTACGTTGAACCTGTTCCTTGATCTCTCGACCAATCACGCTTTGAAGGTCTCTGACGATGGTTGGATAGGGGTGAGGGCCCACCACTGAACCAAGCAGGTAGTAGGTACTCTCAACGTTCGTCACCCAGTCTCGGAATGACTCGTTTATTGCATCCTTGAGGGTCTTCGAACCAGAATTCACTGGATGAACCGTTGTGCCGAGAAGGTTCATGCGAAAGACGTTCAGCTTCTGCCGTTCCACATCCTCCGCGCCCATGTACACCTCACACTTCAGTCCTAGCGCAGCGCATGCAATCGCGCTGGCGACCCCATGCTGTCCCGCTCCAGTCTCCGCGATCACCCTCTGCTTTCCCATCTTCTTAGCCAGAAGAGCCTGACCGAGAGTATTGTTGATCTTATGAGCTCCACCATGAGCTAAGTCCTCCCTTTTGATGTAGATTTTCGCGCCATTTGCTTTCCGAGTTAAGTTGGCCGCGTAATACAATGGCGTGGGGCGCCCTGCAAATTCCCGAAAGAGATGGTCCAATTGCCCTTTGAACTCGGGGTCATCTTTCACTCTCATGTATTCCCGCTCGAGCTCTAGGAGTGAACTCATCAGCGTTTCCGGCACGTAACGGCCGCCGTATTTTCCAAATTTCCCTTTGACGGGCTGCGAATATTGCGTCATTACAAAAACGCCTCTTTCGCGTTCAAGATAAACTCCCGAATCTTCTCATCGTCCTTTACTCCAATCCTCTTCTCTACGCCGGTAGAGACATCAACAGCGAACGGTTTCACTTCGTCAATAGCCGCCTTGACGTTGTCGGGTGTTAGCCCTCCTGCTAGGATCAATGGGTGCGGATAGAGGGCTTTCCTAATCCTGGCTGTAAGATGCCAATCGTGAATCCTACCAGTACCACCCATAGCATTAGGGCTTGGCGTGTCAGCGAGAACCGCATCCGAATATCTAGACACCATTTTTGCCGCTTCCACTGAGGCCACGTCCCGGATAGGGGTCGTCAATATCAACTGAATTTCCTCATGTTTTCTCCGGAAAGCTCGAATCAATTCACGTGTATGGGTGTGGAGTTGTAAGGCGTCGGGTTTCAGTTTTGAGCAGACTTTGAGCACGGTTTTTGGGTCATGAGTCGCTGTCACGGCTACTTTCGTTGAGAACACGGGAACAGTTCTCATCAGAGCTTGAGCTCTCGTCAACGGGAGGTTTCTTGGTGATGATGGGCTGGCAACAACAAATCCCAAGGCGTCAGCACCCCAGTCCAACGCTGCCTTCGCGTCCTTTGCTCGCGTGATCCCACAGATCTTGACTCGCATAGACTTTGATTTCCCTAAGCGAGAACAAATTCGCGCACTTTGCGTTCCAAGTCTTCGGAGAGCATGAGCGACGATCCTATCAGGAATCCGTCGATTCTTGCAGACTTTACTTTCCGTATGTCTTCGGCTGACTCGAACCCGCTCTCACTGATCACCACCTTGTCCCCCTGTAGTTCGGCCTTTGCCATCAGCTGTCGGGTCGTGTTGAGGTTGGTTTCGAGCGTCGAGAGGTTTCTGTTGTTTACGCCAACTATGTCTGCTTCGCTCTTCAGAGCTCTTTCAAATTCATCTTCTCTGTGAACTTCGAGGAGAACTTCGAGCCCAGATTCGTGTGCGTAGCGGATCAATCGATTCAGTGATGCGATGAGATACTTCGAGAAAGCCGCCTCTATGAGAAGTACACAATCGGCGCCCGCCTTCCTACCGGCCTCAATTTGTTTCTCATGGATGATTATATCCTTCATAAGTAGAGGCAGACTCACGCGTTCCCTTACTCTCCGTAAGTTTTCTAGGCTCCCGCCGAAGTTGTCAGGCTCTGTCAAAACTGAAAGTGCTATGGTGCCGCCGTTTACCATCTGTACTGCGGCCTTAACTGGGTCAATTTGAGGTCGTAGAGGTCCGCGGGCTGGAGAGATGGGTTTGATCTCGCCTATGATCGCGTTTCTTTCAGCGGATCTAATAGCTCGCTTGAAACTTACGATTTCATGCTCTACGGTTTGTTGAATATTGTAGTAGCCCGCTTGGACTCTATTTCTAGCATCGTCGATGAGCTTTCGAAGAACGTCAGGCATTCTGGGCCGCTATCCTCTCTAGTTTCGTCGTCTCTCCATTTGTGAATTCAACTAACCTTTCCAGCTTATTATAGGCTCGACCGCTTGCAATCGACTCACGCGCAAGATCAACTCCTGATGCCAAATCATCCGCTTTACCACCGACTAGAATCGCGGCGGCGGCATTCGCGAGAACCATTTGAAGCCGACCAGACTCCTCATCCTCTTGACCTTGCAGGATGTTAACCATCACTCTAGCGCTTTGAACAACATCGAAACCCGATATTTCATTAGGTCTCGCTTGTTTAAGGTTAAGGTCCTGCGGCGTAATTTCCTTGCTAATGATACTTCCATCCTTGAACCAGGCTACCCTGGTTTTTCCTATAGTTGAGATCTCATCGAGCCCGTCTAGGCCGTGAACTACCATGGCTTCTTGTGTTCCGAGCCGCTGTAGAACTTTGGCAAGTTGGTCGACTAGATTAGGGTCGTAAACTCCGAGAACTTGGGCATTGGCGTTTGCTGGATTAGTTAAGGGACCGAGAACATTGAAGACGGTCCTTATTCCAATCTCTCTTCGTGGCACGACGGCGTTCTTCATGGCGGGGTGGAATGTAGGTGCGAACATGAAGCCAATTCCAACCTGTTCGATGGAGCGTTGAACAACTGAGGGAGGAGTATTCAGGTTAACGCCAACCGCTTCCAACACGTCTGCACTTCCACACTTGCTGGTCACCGAACGGTTGCCATGTTTCGCGATGGGGACTCCTGCACCACAGGCCACTAGGGCGGCTGATGTGCTCACATTGAAGGTTTTGAGACGATCGCCACCTGTACCGCACGTATCTACGGTTCTCCCATTGACGAGGGGATTGATGCGGACCGCGTTCTCACGCATAATGATTGCGAAAGCGGTTATTTCCTCAACGGTCTCGCCTTTCATTCTCAGCGAGGCTAAGAAGGCCCCGACTTGAGAGGGAGTTGCTTCTCCCGCCATTATTTCGCGCATTGTCTGTTGTGCAACGTCGGAGGGCAAGTCTTTGCGTTCGACTAGGAGTTGTATGGCTTCCTTGATCATGTTCATGCGCCCTCGAGGAAGTTTCTCATGATCTTCATACCCTCCGAGGTCAATATAGACTCGGGATGAAACTGAACCCCGTAGATAGGATATTTGCGGTGGCGCAAACCCATGATCTCGTTATCGTCGAGTGAAGTTGCAGTTTCCTCCAAGCAGTCTGGAAAGTCCATTCTCGAGCAGGATAGGGAATGATACCTTGTTGCCTCTAATGGGTTTTCCACGCCTTCAAACAACCCACCAGCCTCATGTTTAATCAAACTGGTTTTTCCATGCATCAAGTGCTTTGCAGGGACAATTGAGCCACCGAACGCGTACGCTATGCCTTGGTGACCAAGGCAAACACCAAGAGTTGGCGTTTGGGGACTGATCTTCCTCAAAATGTCGAGGCATACCCCGAAGTATTTGGTGTCATCGGGCCGTCCAGGACCGGGAGAAATTATGATTCGATCTGGGTTGAGCCCAGTGACACCTTCTATGGTGATGGCATCATTTCTGAAAACTACTGGTTCTGATCCCAACTGGCCCACGTACTGGGCAAGGTTGTAAACGAAGGAGTCGAAGTTGTCTATTATTAGAACTCGCACTTCAAACATCTCTGATTTTCAATGCGTGCAGGAGTGCGCTCGCTTTATGCTCGGACTCGATCCATTCACGTTTAGGGTCTGAATCCGCAACTATTCCAGCTCCTGCCTGGATGTATGCACGGTCTTCCTCCGCTACCAAGGTTCTGATGGTGATCGCAAAGTCTGCATTGCCGTTGTAAGAGAAGTAGCCGACCGCTCCCGCGTAAGGGCCTCTTCGACAGGGCTCTAGTTCATCGATTATCTCCATTGCCCTCTTTTTAGGCGCTCCCGATACCGTCCCGGCTGGGAAGATTCCGGTGAAGGCGTCTAACGAGTCTCGGTCTGGTCGCATTTTTCCTGATACTCGGGAGACTATGTGTTGTACGTGGCTGTACTTTTGCACTGTCATGAACTCGGGAACCTTGACGGTACCGAATTCGCTGACTTTTCCTAAGTCATTCCTAGCCAAGTCTATGAGCATTACGTGTTCTGCTCGTTCCTTGGGATCTTTGAGCAGTTCGTTTGCTAACCGTTCATCTTCTCGGCGAGTCTTCCCGATGGGACGGGTTCCTGCGATTGGAAACGTATCCACTTGTCTTCCATCAACTCTGCCAAGCATCTCAGGACTTGAGCCAATTATCGCCCTGTTTTTCATCTTGAGGAAGTACATGTAAGGAGAGGGATTGATCTCTCTCAACGCTTTGTAGAAGTTGATCAGGTTTCCTTTGAAGGAGCAGTGAAAACGCTTGGAGAGAACTGTTTGGAAGATGTCGCCGTCTTTGATGTACTTCTTCGCCGTGGTGACCATTTTCTCAAAGTCGGCTTGAGGAATATTTGTTCCAAGCTCGTCTGCGACTAAATCTCGTGTTCTTGATTTTTGACGCAGTTGCTTCTCGATCTCTCGGATTCTATTAGTTGTGTACCAATAGTAGTAGGCTTGGCCTGTTAGATGGTCAAAGACGATTCCGTCATCGTAGACGCCGAACTCCAAGTCTGGAAGTTTTAGGTCGTCTATGGCGTGAGCGGGCAATGACTCCAAGTACCGAACGGCGTCGTAAGAGAAGTAACCTACAAGGCCGCCAACGAAGCGAAACCCACGATAGGTGGTGTAATTCTCCGACAAGATTGCGCGAAGCCTAGTGAACGGGGCGTCTGTGTCGGTGGAGAATCTTCTGTCAGGTGAAAATTCCGTGTATCTTTGGTCCTTTACTTTGACGGTTTTCGTTGGTGAGAATCCGATGAACGAGTATTGTGCTAGTTTTCTTGGGCCTTCTGCTGATTCAAGCAGGTAGCAGTAGTCGTTTTGGTCGCTGAGTGCGAGAAAGACTTTGGTGGAGTTAGTTGAGTAACGGAATTTCTGCAGTTTCAGTCTATGTTCAGTTTGAGTGGTGGTTTGTTGGGCGTTTTGCCCAAAAGCTATGCCCCATTTTTGGTTCCTCTTCACTGCAGAGGAGCAAATGGCACTAGTACACTATTTAAAGCTACAGCGTACAAAAATATGCATTAGCCCACTTGTGTAGACGGCCTCGAATTTTGTCCGCTGGTACGCAAATTCTCTTTTCTTGACTTACAAGAGATTTGATCGGTTGTTGTGAACGGGATAACTCAGAGTGACTGATAGATTCTATCTCTGTTACTCGATTTCCCGTTAATATTAGGGAAGTCCTCAGAGATTGAAGGGGCACCTGGTTGGTTGACTTATCGTCCTTCATTTCGTTCCTCAACGCCATTAGTTCTATTGCGGTAATCTTGGGTGCGATCTTCATTGTGTTTCAGCTCAAGCAGAATGCCAAGTTGATCCAGGCCACTATCCGTGAAACCCGCGCGAACGCATCAATTGCGTTGTTGGAGAAGAGATACAAAGTGAAGGTGAACGCATGGGGCAACTTCCAATGGCTCGCCGAGGAGACTAGAAGCCATCTGAAACGAAAAGAAACCTTTAGCACCGCAGCGGGAACCTAACGATCTTAGGCTAAAGTCATGACGCTTGTACAGTCTGATGTTTGAGGCAATTCAACTATGGGATCACTAGGCAAATATCTGAGGGTGCCGCGACTTCGCACACGCGAATCCTTCCTAAGTTATATCAAGAAGTGGGTTTTGCTCTCAACGCTGCTGGGGCTTCTTACAGGCATTGTAGTCTCATTATTTGACTATGTGACGAATCTGACGCTGTGGAGTTATCTTTCAACTTTCTTCGCTCGTGAACCGTTATTGATTCTCCCTTTCCTGCTCATTGGCCTATCCTCTAGTGGATTCTTGCTAAATCGATCCTCGGCACCCATAGGATCCGGAACTGAAGAAATCATCGAGGCATACAACAATCCTGACGCCAAGCTTGACGAACGTTCTTTTCCACTAAAGATGATGGCGGCAGTAGCTACGATCGGTTTTGGTGGAAGCGCTGGCCAGGAAGGGCCGTCAGTTTATGCTGGTGGCATTGTGGGGTCGTGGATTTGGCGAAAGTTAGGACGTGTCGGCCTCACGGAGGAGGATCGGCGCACTCTGATCTTGGCCGGTGCGGCAGCAGGCATAGGCGCTATCTTCAAGGCACCTTTAACGGGAACCATCTTCGCGCTAGAGGTCCCATACAAGGATGACCTAGCTCACGACGCTCTCGTTCCCTCACTCGTAGCCTCCGTAACTTCCTACTTGACTTTGATCGCAATCGATGGACCAGAGCCTCTCTTCAAATTTCCAGCCATCCTCTCGTTCAGTCTAATGGACA
>Ga0326728_10012844_pt1 | contig 18421 bp, 17 predicted proteins | sample MB3enrmetagenome_FD_207602 | JGI IMG/M metagenome (GOLD analysis project Ga0326728, IMG submission 207602) | Lab enriched peat soil microbial communities from McLean, Ithaca, NY, United States - MB31MN | ecosystem: Environmental > Terrestrial > Soil > Wetlands > Peat | place: USA: New York... | reverse complement strand
GCCTCATTTCCATTCGCGCTGATCGACCGCAACGATAATAGTGTTCACAACGGGGAGATGACCTTCCTGTTCAGCAACAGCAAGTCCCCCAACATCTCCGATGTACGCTACCAGATTACGCAGGAGACATGCGAATGGGAAAGGTTCAATCTGTGGGGAAAGATCGCCGCTACCTATACTCCCTATTCCGTTGCCAACGACGCGACGATCAAAAGCAATAACGAGGCCGAGGTTGCCAATCGCCTGCCGGTCAAACCACTTAGCGCGCTGACCACAGACTATCCGAATTCCGGAGTTGTGCCGGCCAATATGATTAGCGCCTACCAATCGCAACAGTACATCACCACGTATGGACTGTTCATCAACGGCATCATCTACTCGAGTGGATGCCCCACGCGCTACGGAGAGTACGCTTACTGCAATGAAATGCGCCTGCCTACATTTTCCGTCACCAAGTCGATGTTGAACGGCGTCGCCATGATGCGCCTGGGCCAGCTCTATGGCCCTGGCGTTTACAGCCAGCTGATAAAGGATTATCTTCCTCAATATGTTGATGGCGGCAACTGGAGCAATGTGACATTTGACAATACCATTAACCTGGCCACGGGGAATTACCTGAGCGCGGTTTCCATGTCGGATGAAAACACCCCTCAGGCAATCGCGTTCATTGATGCGGAAGATTATGCCCCAAAAATCACCGACGCTTTTGCAGCTTTTCCGAGCCAGGTTCCTCCTGGAACCGTGTTTGTTTACCATAGCTCGGACGCATTCATTGTGAATCAGGCCATGAACGCCTACCTGCAACAACAACAGGGCAACGGCGCCGACATCTTCAACATGTCTCGCAGCGACGTCTTTGCGCCCATCCATATCAGCGCGGGCTTCGACACTCTCCGCACCGACAACAGCGCAACTGGAAAGTCGCTGGGATACTCCGGCCTGTTCGTCATTCAGGATGACATCGCCAAGATCGACAAGTTGCTGAATAACGACGGTGGTATGATCGGCGGCAAGCAGATACTTGACCCTGTTCGTCTGCAGGAGACTTTGCAAAGAACCCCGACGCCCTTTGGCATACCCGAATCCACTACCGGCCCGCCTACAGTCATGTACTTCAACGGATTTCATGCCGACCAGATGACCTACTCGTGCAGCTTCTGGGTGCCGAACATGGCTGGCTCCGGCGGCATCATCGTCGCGCTCTTTCCCAACGGCTCGACTTTCTACCTTGTTAGTGACAATAACGAATGGGATTGGACCCATGCGCTCAGCGAATCGAACAAGCTAGTGCCGATGTGCTAGCGCCGATGTATCCCACCTCACCCTGACATTGTCCCCTCCGAGAGGGCAATCGCAGCTTCCGGCAGCCGGACACCATCCCTTGCGCACTCTGCGAATGGCGGGATGCGCCGAGCCTTCCCTCAATCTGCCACGCTCCTGCGAATATCTTTCAGCAGCACCAGCAGGTGGAGCGGGTCCGCCGAAGAGGCGACAAAGTCGAACTGCTCATAGTAGCGCCGCGCCTGTTCGTCCTTTGCATGAACGGCAAGCGCCCGAATGCCGGCGATGTCGGCGGCGTGCAAGGTTCGCAGCACCGCATCCCGCAGCAGCGCGCGGCCCACGCCCCTCTTCTGCCAATCCTTATGAACAGCTAAGCGAGCCAGCAGCATGATCGGCACCGGATGCCGCGCAAGACCTTTCTGCAGCCGCTCCGGAGCATCGCAATACTCGATCTGCCCGACAGCCAGGCTGTAATACCCGATCACAACTCCGCCGACTAAGCCAATGTAAGTCTGGGCCGCGCCGGCGCCCTGATTCTGCAGCGCGTGCTTGCGCAGCCAGCCATTCAACGCTTCCTGTCCGCAGTCGAAGGCGTCGATCGGATGGTCGCGCCGGAGTTTCTCAATCGATCGAGTCTCGTCCATTCTGTCAAATCCCCGTTCGATTCTGTCTAGTTTAGGGATTCACTTCTCAGTCGATTGAAAGTCGGTCACCGCGCCGGAGTCGAAGAAGCCCGGTTCATCGAGGAGCGGCTGCAGGCGAGGCAGTGGGCTTGGGGGAGCATCGAGAGCGGCCTGAAAGGCGGCCCACTTCTCCGCATCCAGGCCGAAGACCCGGCGATCCGCCAAAGTCTCCTCTGCGCGGGAGAGGGCGCTCTCCATGACAAAATCGCTCATCGACCTGTGAACGGCGGATGCGGCGGCCTGCAGCTTGGCCTTTGCCGAGGGCGAAACCCGCACGTCCAGCTTTTCCGTTCGCCGTTCAGCCAGGATGGACTGAGTGGCCATGAAATCCCTCCTTGGTTCCAGGATCATGATGATCGATTGTCCATACAATGTCAAGACGGAAGGCGGTTTCGTGCCGTATCCCGAAGGGGCGCGCGCCAAATGCCTCTCTTCCGCCGGCCCTGATCGCCCGCCAAGCGAGCCAGTTGCCGTTTATCCGGCTGCGGCGCGATACAATCCTCTCAGAAATGTACACAAAACTCGCCTTTCTCTTTCCGGGGCAGGGTTCGCAAGCCGTCGGCATGGGCCGCGAACTCGCGGATCGATTTCCCGCCGCCGCCCAGACCTTTGCCGAAGGCGATGAAGCCCTTGGCTTTCCGCTCTCGAAGCTCATCTTCGAGGGCCCGGAAGAAGAGCTCCGGCTCACCGAAAACACCCAGCCGGCCATTCTCGCCGTCAGCGTGGCTGCTTGGCGCGTGCTGGCCGCGCACGGCGTTGAGCCGGCCCTGGCCGCCGGTCACTCGCTGGGCGAGTGGTCGGCCCACGTGGCCGCCGGAACGCTCGGCTTTGCCGATGCCCTGCGCGCCGTCAAGGCCCGCGGCCGGGCCATGCAGTTGGCCGTTCCCGCCGGGCAGGGCGCCATGGCAGCCGTGCTAGCCCTGGACGCGGCTCTGGTGGCCGAAGCCTGTCGCGAAGCCGAGGCCGAAACCGGGCTGACGGTGGCCGCCGCCAACCTCAACTCCCCCAGCCAGACCGTGATCTCCGGCGCGGCCGCGGCGGTCGAGAAGGCCTCGGCGCTTTGCAAGGCCAAAGGCGCCCGCCGCGCCGTCCCGCTGCCGGTGAGCGCGCCCTTCCACTGCGCCCTGATGCGGCCCGCGCGGGAGGAGGTGACCCGCGTCCTTTCAACCCTCAAGCTCGCCGATCCCCGCATCCCCGTGGCCGCCAACGTCACCGGCGGCCTGGTCACCACCGCAGAGGCCGCCCGCGACGCCCTCATCCGCCAGGTCACGGGCGCCGTCCGCTGGGTGGATTGCATGAACTCGCTGGTTGGCGCGGGGGCGGAGCTGTTTGTCGAGGTCGGTCCCGGCAAAGTCCTCTGCGGGTTGCTTCGCCAGATTGACCCAGCGCAGAGATCCCTCAACGTCGAAGACGCTGCCAGCCTGGAAGCTACGCTTGCGGCCTTAGCCGCCCAGCACTCCGGCGCATAAGCCAAAGTCTGCCCCATCAAGCCCAAGGGCTCCATTCCCTCTGCCGTTCCGCGCAGAGAATGGAGCCCATAAAGAAGCCGATTCGCTAACCTGCCAAGCCGTTTCGCCCCCGGAGTGGGGCGCCAACTGCCAGCACGCCGATCTGCCGGGCCGCTGCCTCTTACGGCCCCAGATACAGCCCTACCCCATCGGGCGCAAAGCTCAGCGTGTGCGTCTTGGGGTCGTAGGTCAGGTTCAGCGGCTTGCTCTTGCGCCCGTTGATCAGCACGGCCATCAGCAGCACATTGCCATACATGCGCGCCGCCGCGATCCGGTGACTCTGGATCGCCCCGTAGTCGTTGGCCGGGCTGGTCGAACTCCAGTCGTCCTGGAAGCGCGAGAAGGGGTAAGCGGCGTCCTGCGTGTGATGCTGCCAGTCCTGGTCGTGCCTCCAGATGCCATAGGCTTTGGGCAGGTCGTTCTGCTCCACAGCCGTCAGAAACCGGTTGGCAGCCGACCGCCCCATCAGGTGGTTGTTCCAGTTCCAGGGAAAATCCACCGGCCTTCCCGCCACCAGCCACCAACCGATAAACAGCGCCACGAGCAGCCCGCCGGAGCCGAGCAGAATCCTCTGGCGCCGCCGTTCACGGGCCTCATCGAAGACAGGAGCGTCCATCAAAGTCATTGTGCGAATCCCTCGAACTTAGGATACGGCAACGCAGGGATCAGGGATCAGAAACCGGTGATCGGAGATCAAGCCACAGCGAACCAGCATACTCTCCCATTAGACACCGCGAGCAAGCCGGCAGTTCCCGAGCACAACCACTTCCGCCAGCTGGCCCCGAAAGCTGCTCCCTATTCCCTAATCCCTGTTCCCTAACCCCTAACCCCTACTCCCTGCTGTAGATCGTCCGTCTCTTCTCCGCCTGCCGCTCCAGCGCCAGCTCGATCAGCCGCGTAATCAGGTCCTTATAGCTCAGCCCCGTGGCCTCCCACAGCTTGGGATACATGCTGATCCGCGTGAACCCCGGCATGGTGTTCACCTCGTTCAAGTAGATGCGCCGCTTGCCGTCCGGCTCCATCAGAAAGTCCACGCGCGCCAGGCCCGAAAGGTCGCAGGCTTGGAAGGCCGCCACCGCCATCTCCCCGATCCGATTGCTCTCGGCCTTGTTCAGCCGGGCAGGGATCACCGGCACCGACCCCTCCACCAGGTACTTCGCCTCGTAGTCGTAGAACTCCTTGCCGGGCACGATCTCGCCCACCACGCTGGCCTGCGGCGAATCGTTGCCCAGCACCGCAACCTCGAATTCGCGCGCCTTGCCGGTCTTGCCGCCCACCCCCTGCTCCACGACCAGCTTGCGGTCGTATTTGGCGGCCAGCGCGAGCGCGGGACCGAGCTCCTTGCGGCGATGCGCCTTGCTGATGCCCACCGACGAGCCCAGGTTCGCCGGCTTCACAAAGACCGGGTACCTGAGCGCCGCCTCGATGCGGGCGACAGCCTTGCGCGGCTGTTTCTCCCAATCCGCCCTGAGCAACGTAACGTGCTTTACGATCGGCAGCCGCGCCTGGGCAAAGAGCCGCTTCATCACGTCCTTGTCCATCCCCGCCGCCGAACCCAGCACGCCCGAACCCACATAGGCGATCCCCGCCAGCTCAAAGAGCCCCTGGATCGTCCCATCCTCGCCGAAGGTCCCATGCAGCACGGGGAAGACCACATCCAGCATCGAGGCGGAGGGCCGAACGGCCTCCGCCGCAAGCGCCGCGCCCGACGCCCCCCCGCCGGCTTCAAGCGTCGCGGCCGCCGCTGGCTCCGGCGCCATCAGCGTGGGAATCCCTTCGTGCAGCAGCTTCGCCCCCGGCGTGGCCGCAGGGTCGCCGGCCCGTAGCCGCCGCGCCACCGCGCTCTCGTCCCCCTCCAGCAGCCCGCGCGCGTCTCCGGCCGCCAGCCAGTGCCCCTCCTTGGTGATGCCGATGGGCGTCACATCGAACTTCCTGCGATCGATCGCCTTCAATACAGAGGCCGCCGAAAGCAGCGAAACCTCATGCTCGCCGCTCCGCCCGCCAAACAAAATTCCAACCCGCAGTTTTTCGGTCATTAGGTACCTATTGTCGCTCAATCTCTCCGATTCTCAGCATCCTCGGGGTTAAAGCATTGATCTGAGATGTCGAAGCGAATCGGGTCCGCCATCAACGGCCTTCTTCGTCGTGCAGGACAAACGAATTCACAGTTCGCTGTGTTCGTGTTTTTGATACGGAAGAAAGTGGGCCGCCAATCCCAAGCTCCTGGCCCTGTCGAATCGAACGTCACGCCAAATTTCTTCAATGGACAGTGGGTCTTCCCGATCCATTCGCAAATCAGATCGGTCTTTCTGCTCACCCCCGGATTCTTGAGTAAGATTCGTGGTGTGATGTGTTGGCCCTTCTCGCTCAAAGCATCAAGCAGTTCGCAAAGCGCACCCGCAGTTAGGTCCGGAATCGAGACAAGGTCTTCGATTTCGAGACTTCCGTCATCAACTCCCGTTAACCCGAAGGCTATCTTTCCGATTTCTTCGTCGGGCAGCACTTTTCTAATTACCGCTTGAGCGAGCCTACCGAAATGTTGTTGGTGTGCTTCGTTTGCAACAATGCTGTCTTCATCAGTGAACCAAACAATGTTCTGCTTCGAGCTGAATGCGATTAGGACGGCTTGGGCACCGAAGTGGGCAATGCGCAACATATCCTCGAGAACGGGCTTCTTGAAAACAGCAAGATCCGGGCAAGCTTGAAGAAACTGCTCGGCAAACATATAAGGAATGCTTGAGCTTACCGCAAACGTCAGAATGAGTCCATCCGAGGCGCCGGCGAGTGAGAGAAATGCAGGTAGAGCTCTCAGCTTCACTCTGTCATTGAGCCCCTTAAAGGAGATGTGCCGATGACCCAGGCCAAAATCCCTGCGGAGTGCCTTTCTAGCTGTGTTGAACGAGTCTGCTCCCGATCGGCCCAAAACGAAGAAGCTGTAGGTTTTATACCGTCCGCGAACGCGGCTGTAGTCCGAGAAGAGGAAGAGTGTCTTGTCTCCAGAGAGGTCCGGAATGAGAGACGGATTCTTCAATGCCTCGACAGCGATAATATCGGAAACATCCTTCACGAACCCAGCGTTTTCGTCCATAACGCGTCGAATCATCTCAGTTTCGAACTCCTGCCGGTGCTGGCGTAGCCCCTTCCGCTATCTCCTGCGCAACTTGGCCAGCAGGCGCAGAATCTCGAGATAGAGCCAGACCAGCGTGACCATGATGCCGAAGGCGCCGTACCACTCCATGTACTTGGGAGCGCCGCACTCGACGCCTCGCTCGATGAAGTCGAAATCGAGCACCAGATTCAGCGCGGCGACGGCCACCACGATCAGGCTGAATCCGATCCCAATCACCCCGGAGCCGTTGATGGCGGCGAAGTGGACGCCGAAGAAGCCGAGCACCATCTGCAACAGGTAGAAGACAGCGATGCCGCCGGTGGCTGCGACAATTCCGATGCGAAACTTGTTTGTGACCTTGATAACTCCCGAGCTATAGACCAGCAGCAGCACGAAAAGCGTGCCAAAGGTCAGGCCCACGGCCTCGATTCCAATGCCCGGATAGCGCAGGTCGACGGCCGCGGAGATGCCGCCTAGCGCCAAGCCCTCCAGTAGCGCATAGACCGGCGCCGTCACCGGAGACCACTCCTTCTTGAAGACGGTGACCATGGCGCATATGAATCCTCCGATGACTCCGGCCAGCATCAGCGGCGCCACATCGGCAATGTCGCGCGTTTGCAGGAACTGGTGCCAGGTCCAGCCGGCGGTGGCGATGGCGCAGAGCAGCAGAATGCCGGTCTTGTTCACGGTGCCGCTCAGCGTCATGCGGCTGGCCACGTCGATCGCGCCTCCATACCGGCTGTCGGCAAAATCGTTGAACGTGTTGTTGCCCAGTGCTGGATTCGACGTCTTGAACAATGCCATTGCGTTCTCTCCCTGTAGGTTTTGGGGCTGCCTCAACGACAGGTTATCACCGCCGGGCCGCCGGAGGGTTCAGCTCTCGGGGCGGAGTCGCAGCAGCGGCTCGCTTTCCAGCGCCTTCATGCAGATCGGCGCCGCCCGGCCAAGCGGGTAATAGTTCTCCTTTCGGCCCTCGATGCGATAGCCGTTGCCCTCGTAGAGCCGGATCGCGGCGGCGTTCTCCGCATCCACGTGAAGCCAAATCTGCCCAGCTCCCGCGGCGCGCGCCGAGTCTTCGACGCGGCGCAGCAGCTCCCTGCCAACGCCCAGGCCGCGCCAGTCCGGTGCCACCTCGATGGTTTGAAGATACGCAACGACCCCGCCCGGCTCCCGCATCCACTCGACGATGGCGAAGCCGCACACCGGCCCGCCCTGCTCCGCGATCCAGGTTACCGCATTCCTGCGCTCCACAAGCTGGCGCATCTGCCCGCGGCCAAAGCGCAGGGGCGGCTGGAAGCAGAGCTCCTCGATCGCGTACAGCCCGGCGAAGTCATCGGCGGTGTAGGGGCGGTAAAGCACAGCCCAAATCTAACGCATTTTATCCAGGCGGCGTAGAAGCAGCCGCACAACCAAAAAGCCACCCTCGCAATGAGGATGGCTCTTCGCCTGCCCAGAAACGCCTGAAAACCTAAACCTTCGCTTCCAGATCCGCAATCACGTCGAAGAAGCGCTGGTCGAGGCGACGGTTGGCGGCGATGGCTTCCTTGATGGTGATGTCGGTGATGTCGAGGCCCCTGAGCACGGCGATCCGGCCCCACTTCTTGTCATGCACCATATCGATGGCGTGCAGCCCGTAGCGCTGGCCCAGGATGCGGTCGTAGGCCGTGGGAACGCCGCCGCGCTGGGTGTGGCCCAGGTTCACGGAACGGGTCTCGAAGCCGGTCTTTTCCTCGATCAACTCGGCCAGCGCCTCGCCGATCCCCGACAGGCGCGCATGGCCGAAGGAGTCCAGCTTCGCCGACTCGTTGATCACCTGACCAACCTCGGGCAGATGACAGCCCTCGGCCACCACCACCACGCCGTAGTGCTTGCCGTGGTCGTAGTTGTACTTGAGCAGCGCGCAGACGTGATCGATGTCGATTTCCTTCTCGGGGACCAGGATCACATGCGCCCCGCCGGCCACGCCTGAGGCATAGGCGATCCAGCCGGCATCGCGGCCCATCACCTCGACCACGACCACGCGGTTGTGCGAGTCGGCGGTGGTGTGGATGCGGTCGACGGCCTCGGTGGCAATCATGACGGCAGTGTCGAAGCCGAAGGTCTGGTCGGTGCCGCTGATGTCGTTGTCGATGGTCTTGGGCACGCCCACGCTGGGCACGCCGTTCTCGCTCAGGAACAGCGTCACCGACTGGGTGTCATCCCCGCCCAGCGCAATCAGGGCGTCGATCCGGTTGATCTTGAGAACCTCCTGAACCTTCTCGATGCCGCCGGGAATCTTCTTCACGTTGGTGCGCGAGGAGTGCAGGATGGTCCCGCCCCTCAGTTGGATTCCGTCGGTGTTTTCCAGCGTGAGGGGGATGAAGTTGTTGTCCAGCACGCCCCGCCAGCCGTTCAGAAAGCCAATGAACTCATCGCCATAGTGGTTGATGCCCTTCCTGACAACCGCGTAGATCACCGCATTCAGTCCGGGGCAATCGCCGCCACCGGTCAGCAAAGCAACTCGCATCGCAAAAATCTCCTGATCGAAATGTGCGCGGCCGTTCCAAGCGCTGGGGGTGCTGGCCGAGCCGGGACCATGTCCCTGAACTGTGCGCCTGGAGCGGGAAGAATTGCCGCTCTCGACGCCTTAACCAGTGTACTCCGGCGCTGTAAAGCCAAATCGTGACCGTGCTCACGCCGGGCGAAGATCGTGCTTCGCAATACCCTTCTCCGGGGGGAATTGTCCCGGAAGTGCGGTCAAATATGGCAAACGATATCCCGCCAAGCCTCTCAACTACGAAGTCTCTTGCAAAAAATGCCTTCAGGCCATTGATCGTGTCAGGGCACGACTTCAGTCGTGCCGCCAATGGCCAATTTAGATTTCGGCTTTAGCCGCTGCGGAGTTGCAAATTACTGAAAACAAAAACCGCAGGGGCTAAAGCCCAACAGGATTCTGTCGTTCTTTCGGCACGACTGAAGTCGCGCCCTAACACTCGCCGCGGCGAGCAGTCTCAATGGGATTTTGCAAGAGGCCCTGCCTTTATATTGAAATATAGTCTGGTGGTTGCACTGTCACCATGGTCCCACAGGCGGAGGCCTCGTTATGTTCACGAGGGCGACAGCCCTGGTCTTTATCTACGCGCTCGGTATGCTTGCTCCGCCGCGACTGGCCGCAAGTCCGGATCACCATGTTGTCCCGCTTTCTCGCAAAGCCGATGTAGGAAGCGCCTATTCGGCGACCGGCAAAGTGAGAATTGAGTTAAGAGAAGTTCAAGTGGAGATGACGGGACCATACGGCAAACCAGAACCATATAGGTTGTTTCTCATTTTTGAGCCCCAAAGTGGAGCATTCTCATGGACTATCAGCCTTAAGGATTCAGCGGCTGATCTGTCCGAGTTGACGAAATGGTTTAAGAGTGATCGCGCCGCATTCCTGAAGGACGACCGCTTAGTCACCTTCACAGCTTACGGGGAAACCCTGGAAATCCAGGATTTTCAGGGCCGTGCATCGAGCATGAACGACGCTGAACAAAAAGCCTTGTCCGTCGCAGCGGCGCTCAATGATCCTCCCGGCAACATGGAATCCGCGCAGCCGTTTCATAAAGTCGCGCTGGACGGGTTGAGCATCGACTTCGATTGTGAACCTCGGCGTCCGGTATGCGGCCCGTCTCCTAAGGTGATTGATGTTCAGTGGGACCGGGTTGAGCAGCACTGGATCGTAACTCTGAAAGCAAGGTGGACCGAGGAGATCACATTGGATGCGGATTACAATGTGGTGTCGATGAGGAAGGTCGAGTAGAAAGCAAGAAGCTATGCCTCATATGCCCGGAACGGGAGCGTTGTTGTTGCTGGCGTTTGCCGGCCTGGTTGCCGCCGTGCTGCTGGTGCTGCTGCAGTTGACCCGGCTGGGTTACCTGGTCCGCGCCACCATCCCCGACCGGCCGCGGCGGCGCATGTTCATCGCCTCGGTCTCCTTTCTATTCACCTTTGTGGGGGTCCGCATCCTCGTCCACCGCATCGTGAACCATGAAGGACACTTCCAGTGGGTTGTGATTCACGGAATGCACATTCACCACCTGGTTTGGGGGATTCTGATCCTGCTGCTGGTGGGCTACGGCTGGCTGCTGGACCTGGGACGGTCGCACTCGCCGCTTTCGATCTTTCTCAGCCGCCTGATGTCGGTCGGCTACGGAGTGGGGGCGGCGCTGACGCTGGACGAGTTTGCCATCTGGCTGGACCTGGAACCGGATGCCTACTGGTCCCGCGACGGGCGGCTCAGCATCGACGCGGTCATCCTCTTTGGCGCTCTGCTGGCGGTGGGTGCGGGGGGCGCGCCGTTCTTCGGCGGCCTGGGCCGCTTGTGGAACAAGCGCGCCGCCATCGGCGGCAAGCTGGTGACGCCTATTCGCCGTGCGCGGTCGCTTCGTCCGCGTAAAGCGCGTCGATCGCCGCCGCATATTTCGCATTGATCACCCGGCGCTTGAGCTTCATGGAGGGCGTCAGTTCCCCGCTGGCCTCCGTCCACTCCTCGGCGACCACGCGGAAGCGCTTGAGGGTCTCAAAGTTGGCCAAACTGCCGTTCACCTCGCGGACAATCTCGCCGTAGCGGTCAACCACGCGGCTATCGGCTGCCAATTCCTCGTGCGATGCGGCTTCTATGCCGTGCTGTCTGGCCCACTCCTCCAGCGCGGCAAAGTTGGGCGAGATCAGCGCGCAGACGAACTTGTGCCTGTCGCCCACCAGCGCGGCCTGCGCCACCAATGAGCTGTTCTTGAGCTTGTTCTCGATGGGCTGCGGCGCCACCATCTTGCCGCCCGAGGTCTTCAACAGCTCCTTTTTCCGGTCGGTGATGAATAGAAAGCCATCCGCGTCCAGGTGGCCGATGTCGCCGGTGCGGAACCATCCCTCCGCGTCGAAACACTCGGAAGCCGCTTCCGGCTTCTGCCAGTAGCCGGCAAAGACCGACGGCCCGCGAACCAGCAATTCTCCGTCTTCGGCCAGCTTCAACTCCACGTTGGACAAGGGCATGCCCGCGGCGCCCATGCGGTGCCTGAGAGGCGTATTGAGGGCGATCACCGGCGAGGTCTCGGTCAGCCCATAACCCTCCCAAAGAGCGATTCCCATGGCGGCGAACCACTCCGCGGTGTCGATGCCCAAGGGCGCGCCACCGCTGACAAAGATCCTGACTCGGCCGCCAAAGGCCTCGCGCACCTTGGAATAGACCAGCTTGTCGGCCAGCTTCCACATCCGCGCGCTGGGCTTGCGGCCATCGTAAACCGTGTCGCGATGGCCCGCGCCCACCTTCACCGCCCAGGCGAGCAGGCGTTTCTTCACCTTCGAGAGCGCGGCTCGGCGCTCCACCTCCTGGCGAATCTTCTCGAAGACGCGCGGCACGCCCACAAAAACCGTGGGGTGAATCTCGCGCATGGCCTCGGGCAGCTTGTCGAAGTGCGAGCAATAGGCCACCTGCACCCCGAACGTGTACATGATGTAGTCCAGCGCGCGAGCTGTAACGTGCGAAAGAGGCAGGAAGGAGATCAGGGCGTCATCGGAGGTAAACTCGAAGTCCACCGGGGCATAATTCTGGTTGGCGGCGATGTTTCCGTGCGTGAGCGCCACGCCCTTGGGCTCGCCGGTTGTGCCCGACGTGTAGATCAGCGTTGCCAGGTCTTTCGGCTCAACGGATGCGACCATCTCATCGAAGATCGGGTCGCGATTTGTCGTGAAGGCATCGGCGCCGGCAAGCACCTCGCTGAACGAAATGGCTCCCTCCGGCGGCTCGGCCGAATCCATAATCAGGATCCGCTCCAGTTGCGTCTTATCGCGAACGACGGTCAATTTGTCGAACTGCTTGTTCGTCGAGACCACGGCAATCCGGCAGCCGGCGTCGCGCACCAGCGCCGCGGTCTGCTCGCCGGTCAGCGTGGGATAGATGGGCACATCGACAGCGCCGATGGCCAGCGTGGCGAAGTCGGTTACCGCCCACTCCCAGCGGTTCTCGCCGATCAGGGCGATGCGGTCGCCTTTTTGCACGCCCCAGCCCAGAAAAGCTCCGGCCAAAACCCTGACCCGCTGGTAAATCTGGTCCGAGGAAATGGGTTGCCACTGACCGAACTTATCCTGCCAGAGAATGGCGCGCGGGTTGGCTGCCTCGGCTACCCGGCAGAAAAGGTCGTTGAGGGTGGAGATCGATCCGACAGGTGTCATGGAATTGGACAAGGAAACGCGGCCAGTCCTCCGGGAGGGCCAGTCGCAAGTGTATCAGCGCAGAGGGGTTGCGGTCCGCCAAATCCTCCATTATTTTCGCTTGGAGTATCCCTCGATCGGGTTATCCTTATCCCTCTTTTGTGGCATCCGCCGCGCTTCGCCGCATTCGCCGGCTGCGGCTGCGGGCTCGATCCGCGCCTGAAGCGATTGGTCCGGACCTCAGGGCAGCTTCAGCGCGCTGGTACAATCGCAGTTGAAATATCCCTTCATCCTGAGTATTTAGAAAGATGCGGAATGTCTCTGAAGTCGAAACAAGGAAGACACTCGATGGGAGCTTCCAACCCCGCTGCAGGCCGGTACTATCGGCCGGAATTGGACGTAGTTCGCTTTGTTGCGTTCTTGCTGGTATTTCTTAATCACACCCTGCCTACGGACGATGATGTGCGTGTTTTGAAACTAATGGGCAGCTTCGCTCCAGCCTTCTATGCATTCGCCGGAGCCTGCCGGTATGGCTTGAGCCTCTTCTTCACCCTCAGCGCCTTCCTTATCTGCGAGCTGCTGCTTCGCGAGCGCGAAGCCGCCGGCACCGTCCATATCACACAGTTCTATATTCGCCGCATCCTGCGGATATGGCCGCTCTATTATTTCGGCCTTACCCTGGGCGTGGTTGTCGCGCTCCTGCCTGGAGGCCAACACGGAGATCTGGCTAAGATCGGCTGGTTCGCCATCTTTCTGGGCGCTTGGCAAATCGCGAGGCATGGCGCGGTCAACAACCCCATGAATCCGCTGTGGAGCATTTCTGTCGAGGAGCAGTTCTACCTCTTCGCCCCGTGGCTGGCGAAACATCTCAATCGCAAGTCGCTTTACGGGTTCTGTGTATTGCTGATTCTCTTCTCCAACGTTTACCTTGCCCATCTATGCGCGGTATCGGCACCCAGTCACCGCGTCTGGTTCGATGCGTTCGTGCAGTTCGAGTGCTTCGCCGGCGGCATTTTGTTATGCCTTGTTCTTCGCGGTCGGTTGCCTAGAGTCGCGCCTTGGCAGCGTCCGGTTCTGCTCTTATGCGCAGGGTGCTGCTGGTTCTTTTCCGTCTATTCGCTGCACGCTCGCTTCGACCTCACCGAGAATCCCGGCAGTTGGCTGCTCATCGGCGGGTATGCGCTTGCGGCGCTGGGATCCGTCCTTGTACTCGTTGCGTTCCTGGGAGTAAACCCAAAGTTCTTGCCTGGATGGGCAATCTACCTCGGGCGTATCTCATTCGGCCTTTACGTCTATCATGACTTCGCGATCTACATAACGAATCGCCTCCGGATCGGCGCTCTCCTTTTCAACACGATTCCGAATTATCCCGTGAGAGTTTGCCTGAACGCTGGATTAACGCTTGGATTGCCCATGGGACTGACCTTCGCGGCGGCGGCGCTCTCTTACCGCTACTTCGAGACACCCTTCCTCAAGATGAAGAAGCGCCACGCGGTGATCGAAAGCCAACCGATCGCGGGCGCCAACTGACGGCCGCCCTCGGCGGAGCCAATTCATTTTCACATTTCCAGCGAATCGCTCTTGCATACTTATGCACTTCTGTTGTATATTTATCCATGCGCGGTCGCGGAACCGCGCGCCGCGCTTTCAGTTCGCCGGCAATGAGACAATGAAGTATCAACGCCACAACGCGATACGGGACCTGGTGGCCAGCTCGCTGGTGACCAACCAGGACCAGCTGCGGCGAAAGCTGCGACGACGCGGCTTCGAGGTCACTCAGGCCACCCTCTCGCGCGATATTCACGAGATGCGGCTCTCGAAGGGGCCCGGCGGATACTCGCTGCCCAACGGCAACGGCGCGGCGGTGGAAGACGACGGCCCGCCCCCGGTGGCGGAGATGATGGAAAGTTTTGGCCTGCGCGCGCGCCAGGCCATGAATCAGGTGGTGGTGGGCACAATGAAAGGCGGCGCCCAGCCGGTGGCCGCGGCCCTGGACCGCGAGGGATGGGCAGAGGTGGTGGGGACCGTCGCCGGCGACGATACGGTACTGGTAATCTGCCCCGACCCGCGCCAGGCAAGCGAAGTGGAAGCTCGACTAAGGAAGATGCTGGAGTCATGAAAGAAACGGTGCAAACAGCGGTAGTGGGAGTTACGGGTTACGCGGGCGCGGAGCTGGCGCGGCTGCTATTGCGGCATCCTCGCCTCAAGGGCAAGCCTCCGGTCTTCGCTGGGCGCGTGGAGGCCAGGGACGCGGCGCGCGGCGGAGTCCCGCTGGCCGAGATTCATCCGCAGTTGGCGGGCGGGCCTTCGTTCGCGGCGCTCAAGCAGGAGCCCTTTTCGTGGGATCTGCTGGCTGATCGCGGCGTTGAGGTTTTGTTTCTCGCCACGCCGCACGAGCAGTCGCGGGAGTGGGTTCCCGAAGCGCTTGCGCGCGGTCTGCGCGTGATCGACCTGAGCGGCGCGTGGCGGCTGACTGACGCGGCCAACCGCGCGGTTTATGCTTTCGAGGACGAAGGCACGGAGCGGGCCGCAGCCATCCAGGCGCAGGCCGTTTACGGATTGCCCGAGCTGCATCGCGCCCGAATTGCCGGCGCGCGGCTCGTCGCCAATCCCGGCTGCTATGCGACCTCGGTCATTCTGCCCCTCAAGCCGCTGGTGGCCGCCGGGCTGGTCGATCTCAACTACGGCATCGTGGCCGACGCGAAAAGCGGCCTGAGCGGCGCGGGCAAGGCGCCCACCGCCAGGACGCACTTCATGTACGCGGCGGACAATCTGTCGGCGTACGGGCTCTTCACGCATCGCCACACGGGAGAGTTGCTTGAGCAAATTGGGGTCGATGAGAGCCAGATCGTCTTCACGCCCCATCTGCTGCCGATTCCACGCGGCATTCTGTCGACCATCTACGTTCGCTTCCGCGAGACGCAGACGTCGGTCTCGGTCGCGCGCGTTTATCATGAGTTTTTTAAGAGCAGTCCCATGGTCCGGCTTTACGATAAGACGCTGCCGCAGATTCAATACTCGGTGCGCACCAACTACGCCGATATCGGCTTCCAACTGGCCGCCGACGGCCGCCGCGCTGTCATTGTCAGTTGCCTCGATAACTTGTTGAAGGGCGCGTCCTCGCAGGCGGTGCAGAACCTGAACGTGATGCTGGGCTGGCCCGAATCGGAAGGTCTCGAATGAAATTAGCTGCGGAGGGCCAGGAATGAAGTACGTCGTCAAACTCGGTGGAGCGGGCCTTGAGAATCCGTCGCTGCTCGCCGGCTGCACGCGCGCTATCGCGGAGCTGGTGCGCGACGGTCATCAGGTTGCCGTGGTCCACGGCGGCGGCGTGCAGTTGACGCGCATGTTGAAGGCGCTCGGCAAGCAAAGCGAATTCATCGACGGCCTGCGCGTTACCGATGCGGAGACGCGCGACGTGGCGCTGATGGTCCTCGCCGGTAAGGTCAACAAGGGTTTGGTAGCCGCGCTTGGCGCGCTCGGTCAGCCGGCGGTGGGTCTCTCGGGCGGAGACGGGCTGCTCTTTCGCGCGCGCAAGAAGCGCACCGCGCCCGACCTGGGCTACGTGGGCGAGATTGCCGCCAGCGATCCGCGCTGGATCGAGGCCATCTGGCAGTTGAACGGCGTGCCCGTTCTCTCCTCCATGGCGCTTGGCTTCGACGGGCAATACTACAACATCAACGCCGACGAGATGGCCGCGGCCTGCGCCATTGCCTGCCACGCCGACGCTCTGGTCTTCCTCACCGACGTGCCAGGAGTGAAGGGCGCGACGGGCGAGGTACTCCGATGGCTGAGCATCGATCAGATCGCCGAGATGGCCAAGAGCGCCGTCATCTCCGGCGGCATGTTACCCAAATTGAGCGCCTGCCGCGAGGCCCTTTTGAACGGCGTAAAGCGCGTTCGCATTTTACCCGCAGAGGCTGCCGGATCGTTGCCCGACCTGTGCAGTTCGCGCGTAGCATACGGCACCGAAGTGATGGTGGCCTAAGGAGAAGGAATGACCAAGCTCGAAGAGATTCAAGCCGCCGAGGCGCGGCTCCTCATCCACACTTACGATCGCTTTCCTGTTTTGTTTGTAGCCGGCGAAGACGTCCACCTGATCGACGAGAAGGGCGATCGCTATCTGGACCTGTTGAGCGGCATCGGCGTCAACGCGCTGGGATACCGCAACAAGGTGATTGAAGAAGCCATCGCCAAGCAGAGTTGCACGCTGATCAACGCCTCCAATTACTACTTCAACGATAAGCAGGTGGGGCTGGCCGAACGGCTCACCGAACGCACCGGCATGGACCGCGCATACTTTTCCAACTCCGGCACCGAGGCCGTCGAGGCCGCCCTCAAGCTGGCGCGCGCTCACGCCGGAGTGCTGCGCGAGGAAGGCCGGCAGATCGGAACCAAGTTTCTGGTTCTGGAGCAGAGCTTCCATGGCCGCACCTTCGGCTCCATCTCGGCGACGCACAAGGAAAAGTACCGCGAGCCGTTTGCCCCGGTCGTTCCCGGCTTCGAGTTTCTCAAGTTCAACGACGTGGACGATCTGCGCGCCAAGTTTTCCAATGAAGTCTGCGCCATTCTTCTTGAAGCCATCCAGGGCGAGGGCGGCGTGCGCCCGCTCACGCAGGAGTTCTTTGCCGAGGCCCGCGCTCTGGCCGATTCCACCGGAGCCTTGGTGATCGTCGATGAGATTCAGGCCGGCATGGGCCGCACCGGAAAGTGGTGCGCCTACCAGCACTTCGGCATTCAGCCCGACATTACGATGCTGGCCAAGCCTCTTGCCGGCGGCCTGCCCATGGGCGCCACTCTCTGCACCAACGAGGTGGCCCGCGCCTTCCATGCGGGCATGCACGGCACCACCTTTGGCGGAGGGCCGCTGGCCTGCGCCGTGGCCACCGCCGTCATCGATGCCATCGAAGATAACCATCTTCTCGAACACGTCGTCGAGGTCGGCGAGTACTTCCAGCAGCAACTGCGCTCGCTGGCCTTGCTTCATTCGTGCATCGTCGATGTGCGCGGCAAGGGCCTGATGATCGCCGCCGAACTCAACTCCGCCGACCTGGCCAAACACGCCGTCACCGCGATGCTGAAGCGCCACGTTATCATCAACTGCACCAGCGATACGGTGCTGCGCTTCCTGCCGCCCTTCATCTTCGAGCGCGCCCATGTTGACACCACCATTGCGGCGCTGGACGCAGTCTTCACGGAATATGCGAGCGCAGGCGCGGATCAACCCGTCGCCGTGGCCGCGGGAGGAACCAGTCATGGCTAGCAGAGCGATCATGGAACGTCCGGCCCCGGCCGTTCCCGTTCACAAAGATCCCGATATTCTTGCCGCCGCCGCGCGCCTCGCAGGCGAGGACCTGTGCTCCGTCGGCGATCTCTCCTGCGCCGAGGTGCGCGCCATTCTCAAGCTGGGCCACGAGGTGAAGCGCAATCCGCGCGAGTACCGCCATGCCCTCGACGCCAAACAGATGGTGCTGATGTTCGAGAAGGCCAGCCTGCGCACGCGGCTCAGCTTCGAGACCGGCATCAACACCATGGGCGGCAGCGCCATCTTCGTCGATCAGACCAACTCGCCGCTCGGCGAGCGCGAATCCATCGCCGACGTGGCGCGCAACGTGGAGCGCTGGGTGGATGTGATCGTGCTGCGCACTTACGCGCACGACACCATCACCGAGATG
>Ga0326728_10012843_pt1 | contig 18421 bp, 16 predicted proteins | sample MB3enrmetagenome_FD_207602 | JGI IMG/M metagenome (GOLD analysis project Ga0326728, IMG submission 207602) | Lab enriched peat soil microbial communities from McLean, Ithaca, NY, United States - MB31MN | ecosystem: Environmental > Terrestrial > Soil > Wetlands > Peat | place: USA: New York... | reverse complement strand
TTGAGCTTTCGCAAGCGTGGAAGACCGTAAACCCGCATGAAATCTAGTTTCGACTAGAAGAATTTGCGCTAAATGTGCCTATTTCGCAAAAACCCAGGTACCACATCCATGCGGAGCGTGGCTCAGCTTCAGGGGCAACGGATAGCCGCTGTTCTGCAAGGCCACTTGACTCGGTCTTGTTTCCATTATGAGATGGCGTGCATGACAGTGAATAGGCTGATGTTTACGAAACGAAACGAAATTCCGCAAGGATACGGCCATCAATGATTTTATCTATTAACGGGCTATATTGAATTGGTTTACCGCGGCCATACAATGTGTTGGGAGGGTCCTGGTGCCCTGGGAGCGATCTGACTAAATCGGTACATGTGAGAAAAATGAATCTTTTAAACTCGTCGTTGAACCTGGCTGAACCTTTGCGTGAGAAATGGGCAACGCGATAAAGTTGTGTTTTCAGTACCGCACGATCAATATGAGTATCGCTAAACACATCCTGTTTGAATGCGCCAATCTTAGCCAGCAGTGATAATTCGGGCTGTGACATATTAACGCTGCACGACGATAAGTCTTCCAATAGTTTACTGGCCGACATAGAATACGTTATTGGTGATACTTCTACCGAATATCCTGAATAATAAGGTCGCCGCTTGTATTTTTCAATAAATAATTCTCGGCCTTTCACCATAAGCCTAACCCACAAGTTTCTTCTGTTGCTATTGTTTAATGCAACTCCTAATAGTTCACTTTCAAGTTCACTCCACCTTTCTTTACATTGCTCGTAGTATTCTGTACTGCTTCGGTTTAAATTATCCAAAACAAATCGCTCATTATTAGTCGTACCAAATTTCTTGTATCCTTCATTCGATGTGGGGTGATAGGTTCCTTCATCTATAGATGTTATGAAAGTCTTAACTAACGGTAATAATCGTTTTCTTAACATAAATATCTCGTATCTGAAAGTTTTGTAAGGATAAAACTGGAGCAGTGAATCGAGGTCATTAATTCTAAGGGGAGAGAGGTGGATCGTGCGTCTTTGAATTAGTTTATTCAACGCTCGCCCGAAATTATTCTTAAACGAATCAGTAATCGTTCCCTCGGCGACATCTTCGTAAATATTCTTGCCGATTTTTATACTTACATTTTCTTGAGCCAAAGTCCACAAAAGCTGATTTTGTAGTACTTTACCGCCCAAGTCTGATATTCGTTCCAAGATGGTCGATTGAAGTGTCCCGAGGCCGCGCGACATTTTAAGTGTTGATTACTCTTTGCGAAGAGAAAGAAACGGGTGGGATTTTTATTTTTTTTATGGTCGCCAACGCTCCAAGCAGAAGAACTAGCACCTCGACGATTGGCTTCATGTTGCTGGCAATTGCACTGATTTCATTAAGTAAATCCATGATTTAGCCCCCTTCCAACGTACACCATGGCACCTCAATATTTCCTCCATAAGATTAAAATGCCGCGCCTTCGAAGTCAAGTGCTAAGTGTTGTTAGACTTATAATTGAGGCGATGGACTGGATGCGATCCTTGTGGCGGGTGGAATACCGACACTGTAAATTCAAGTAATTAGCGGGGCCAAGAATTGGACATCTTTCATGGCCTTAAATACTTAGCTTCGTACCTCGGAGTCCGACCCGTCAGGTTCAGGCCCAACCTTCGACGTCGACTCCATTTAATTTAAATGGACTTCGCCTATCGAAAATCCTGGGTAGAATATGGACACCGGGACAATCCTTCGGTATGACCGTTGACCAACAGCCAGTATGTTCGCGAGTGAAGCCAAGTTTCATCGCGAGCGGATCAACCACTTGGGCCAGTAGAATTTTAAGACAATCCATGGCAAGCATGGCTTATCCTGCCGTTGCATCGTCTGCCCTGTGCATATAGTCGTTACGGCGCGGCAACACCCTCTTTTCAATTTGCTCCCTCGCCTGTGACCCATCTGGTAATTTTAGCGTGGTCATGTCCATTTTCCAGTTGCGGGGAATTGCGGGTAGCATATACGAATGGGGTCGCACATACACTCTTTACAACATGCCCGTAGGGGCAGAATTGGCTCAGTTTGATTTCAACCGGCTCCGATACAACTGCCAGTTCACTATGGGCACTATCTTGATAGTGGAAACGACGGGCGGTAGACAGTTTTCACGCTGTGCAGAAGGGCCGACGTCTACACACCCAGCGGCTCACGTTCACCTACGGTTGGCATTCTCGGCGTGAGCGATTTCCTGAATGTGGTATAGATTTGGTGTGGATTTACCCGCCCTGACCACTCCCACGTGGTCTCAACCATAGAACATCCCGTGGCTAAATCAGTGATCATCCTGATTCACACCCCGTTGCAGGTCACCGGTTATTTTCTCTTCTGTCTCCCCGATAGGTCTTATAGCCCCGTCTCGCGGTCCAGCGCCGCCAGAATGGATCGCACAGAAGGGCGGTCGCCCGGACCCTTGGAGACATGATGGAATCTGACGATCCCTTCCGGATCTATGAGGACATCGCCCCCTCTCTGGCTGATGTCTCCTCGGGACTTTCGGGGGAGGCGGCCATGCGCAATCTCTTTGAGGTAGGCCCACCAGGTCGGTGGGCCCCATATATCCCAAAAACCCGCTTTCAGCATGTCATAAGCGGTGTAAAGCTCACGCTTTATATCGACCAGAACAGTCCACCGAAGGCCCGTATCCTCGATATAGGCCCTGGCAAGGAAGCCGGCTTCGAAGGAGACCACGACGACCTTTACGTCCCGCCTTTCGAGTTCAGTTTCATACTGCTGCAACCGCACCAGGCGCCCTCGGCAGGGAAGTCACCCCAGATGACGATGGAAAACCATCAAAAGCCATGATCCCCGATAATCGTGAAGCCGATAAGTCTTTTCCTCGGCATCGGCGAGGATGAAAGGCGCGGCAGGCTGCCCGGCGAGATTGCGCATAAAGATCTTTGGCGCCCTGTTTGGTTTTTACAATTCCCCTACGGTGGCATCTTCCTTTTTTGCCGGTGGAAGTGCTTCGAGGGCTTCCTCTGCTTCCTTTTTCGTACGGAAGAACTTCACGTGTCCCATGTACCATAGAGCAAACCGTGCGTCTTCCGGTCGCTCTGCGCTCGATTCATACTCGACGCCACATTTCGCTTTCATTATTTTCTCCTGTTTGTAGGTCGGGAATTGCGCCGGATTCATTTTCTTCCGGCAGTCGCTATTTAACATCATCTAGCTTCTATAAGAAGCGTTAATCTTCACGTAATCCAAGGAGAGGTCACAGGTCCATGCGGTGAAAGAAGCGTCTCCCTGCCCCAAACTGAGGCGGACATGTATTTCTTTTTGTTTGAATATCCCGGACGCTTCCCGTTCGGTCTCTTCACCCGGGACAGGCGCTCCCTTTTCAAACACGCAAAGGTTTTCAAAGAAAAGGGCGACTCGCTCAGGAACCAGGGGCACGCCGGACCTCCCGGCAGCAGCGATGATCCTGCCCCAGTTCGCATCCTCGCCGAAAAAGGCGGTCTTTACCAACGGAGAGTTGGCTGCGGTGAAGGCTACCTTTCTTGCGCTCTCGCGATCCGCCGCTCCGCTGACCTCGATCTCGATAAGCTTGGTGGCGCCCTCCGCATCCATCACGACCTGGATCGCCAAGTCGCGAAGAACCGAACCGAGCGCCCGGCCAAAAGCCTGGCTTTCGCCCGATCCCACGTCTGTAATGGGCGGATTTGCAGCCGCTCCGCTCGCGAGCACGATCAACGAATCATTTGTGCTGGTGTCGCCATCGACCGTTATGCAGTTGAAAGATCCTTCCGCTCCAGCTCGAGTCCAGTAATCGAGGACTTCAGGACTCAGGGCTGCATCGGTGCATACGAATACCAGAAGGGTCGCCATATCCGGAGCTATCATCCCGGCGCCTTTCGCCATACCGCCAACGGTAATGATCGAACCTCCGCCCGGGTCGATCTTCACACTTGCCGTCTTTTCGACGGTGTCCGTCGTCATTATCGCTTTTGCGGCGCGCCGCCATCCGTCGGGTCTGAGGTCGCGCACGAGCGCAGGCATGCTGCGGGCCACCGAGTCCAGGTCCACTTGCATTCCAATAACGCCCGTCGAAGAGACGAGCACCGAATCGGCGGAGCATCCGAGGGCCGCGGAGGCAATCCGGGCCATTTCAACGGCGCGGATCTTACCTTCTTCGCCGGTACATGCGTTGGCAATTCCTGCGTTCACGAGGATTGCCCTTGGACTGCCGCCTTTCAGACGGTCGCGGCAGAGTTCCACAGGCGCGGCGCAGAAAGAGTTCCTGGTGAAAACGCCTGAGGCAGCGCAGCCAGTCGGGTCCGGAGCGTAGATCAGCGCCATGTCGAGCCTTCCTTCGTAGCGCATCCCGGATGCAGCCGCGCCGGCGAGAAAACCGGGGACTTCGAAGGCGGCCCTACTTACCATGACATTTCTTGTATTTCTTCCCGCTTCCGCAGGGACAGGGGTCATTTCTTCCGACCTTTCCTTCCCTTCTCACCGCCTGTTTGGGGACGGCGGCTTCGGCCGGCCCGTAGAACATCGGCTGGTCTTCCTGTTCGGCCCGCATCTCCTGCAACTGATCCTCCCGCTGAATCTGGATATGGAAGAGCTTTTGGAGGGTTTCTTCTTTGACGCGGTCTATCATTTGCTGGAACATCTCGTGGCCTTCGCGTTTGTACTCGACCAGGGGATCTTTCTGCCCGTAGCTGCGAAGGCCGATGCCTTCCTTGAGGTAATCCATATTCAGCAGGTGGTCTTTCCAGAGTGCGTCAACCGTTTGCAGAAGGAGGTAGTTTTCCAGGTCCCGCATGATCGGTTCGCTGAATTCCTTTTCGCGGGCGTCATAGCGTTGCCGGATGCGCTCGAGTAAATCTTCTCTCAAGTCTTCCCGGCTCATGTCTCCCAGAGACTCTACAGTGAGTTCCGGCTGAATGGCGAAAATGCGTGGTATTTCCTTGTTGATCCCCTCCAGGTCCCAATCTTCGGCGTAAGACTTCTCCGACGTGTGGGTCTCGACCATTGAGTCGATGATATCCTCGATCATATCGAAAACAGCCGGCTTGAGATCGCCGCCCTGCAGCGCTTCACGCCGCTGCCGGTAAATGATCTCACGCTGCTGGTTCATCACGTCGTCGTATTCGATAATGTTTTTGCGTATGCTGAAGTTATGTGTCTCAACGCGGCTCTGGGCGTTTTCGATCGCCTTGCTGATAAGCCCGTGCTCGATCGGTTCGTCTTCGGCCATGCCGATCCTCTGCATCAGGCCCGAGAGCCTGTCGGCTGCAAAGATCCGCATCAGGTCGTCTTCGAGCGATAGGTAGAACCGGGACGATCCGGGATCGCCCTGACGCCCTGAACGGCCTCTGAGTTGGTTGTCGATCCGCCTGGCCTCATGGCGTTCCGTGCCGATAATATGCAGCCCTCCAAGTTCAACGACACCGGGACCGAGGACTATGTCGGTGCCGCGGCCCGCCATGTTGGTAGAAATTGTAACGGCGCCGGGCTGTCCGGCTTTAGCGACTATTTCGGCCTCTTGTTCGTGGTGTTTGGCATTTAGCACCTGGTGCGGGACACCGGTGCGCTTGAGCATTTCACTCAACTTTTCGGACTTGCTGATGCTGATCGTTCCCACCAGAACGGGTCTGTTTATGTTGTTAAGCTCCTTGATCTCATTAGCCACCGCTCTGAACTTTTCCGCCTCGGTCCGGTAGATGCAATCCGCAAGATCGGTCCGAATCATCTCTTTATTGGTCGGGATGACTATAACATCGAGTTTGTAAATCTTGGCGAACTCAGGCGCTTCGGTCTCGGCTGTGCCGGTCATGCCGGCAAGCTTGTCATACATGCGGAAGTAATTCTGAAACGTAATGGAAGCGAGGGTTTGGTTTTCGTTTTCCACCTTTACGCCTTCCTTGGCCTCAAGGGCCTGGTGGAGCCCCTCGCTATAGCGCCTGCCAGGCATGAGCCGACCGGTGAACTCATCGACTATTATTACCTGGCCGTCCTTGACTATGTAATCCACGTCACGCGTAAAAAGAGCGTGGGCGCGAAGCGCCTGTTGAACGTGATGATTGATTGTCATGTTGCGCGGGTCATAGAGGTTTTCGATTGCAAGCAGCCGTTCGACCCTTGCCACGCCCTCCTCGTTGAGGGAGACGGTGCGGGACTTTTCTTCCTTCGTAAAATGAGTTTCTTCCCGGAGCTGCGGTATAATGCGATTTACCCTGTAATAGAGCTCTGTCGATTTTTCCGCCGGACCCGAAATGATGAGGGGGGTCCTCGCTTCGTCGATCAGAATGCTGTCCACTTCGTCCACTATGGCGTAATAAAGGTCGCGCTGAACAAGCTCTTCCAGGCGGAACTTCATGTTGTCTCGAAGATAATCGAACCCGAACTCATTGTTGGTCCCATAGGTTATGTCCGCGTTGTAAGCCTGCTGCCTCTCGCGGTCGTCCAGCCCATGGACGATGCAGCCAACCGTAAGTCCCAGAAATTTGTATATCTGCCCCATCCATTCGCTGTCGCGCTTGGCGAGATAATCATTTACCGTAACAAGGTGGACTCCCTTGCCTGCAAGCGCATTGAGGTAAATCGGCATAGTGGCCACGAGCGTCTTGCCTTCACCGGTCTTCATTTCGGAGATTTTCCCCTGGTGAAGAACGATTCCCCCTATGAGCTGCACGTCAAAAGGACGCATCCCCAGAGCGCGGACGGAAGCCTCTCTGGCTACGGCGAAAGCCTCCGGGAGAAGATCGTCGAGTTCTTCTCCCTTTTCCAGGCGCTCCCTGAATTCGGAGGTCTTTCCTCTGAGGCCGTCATCGCTTAATTCTTTGATCTCGGCCTCCAGACTGTTGATCTCGTCTACGAAAGGCCAAAGGCCTTTCAAAATTCGCTCATTGTGGCTTCCAAATATTTTCCGGAGAACGGTGGTTATCATCCTCAACTATCCTCAAATCGTGAACTCAGTTCATATAAGAAAGGCTCAGCAGACGCGCCCCAACTTGTTATTATAATCCGGATGGGGTCCGGTCGCCACCAATTCTCTCCTGAAAAAACCCGTCTAATCAAGCAATATCCAACACCAGGGCGGATTCGTCGCAGTAATCCGGGTACTTGGCGCAATGCCTGCAATCCCACCAAACCTTATGGGGCAAGTCATCCTTCTCTTCCAAACGAAAGCCCAGCCGTTGGAAGAATTCCACCTCGACGGTCAGAGTAAAAAGCCTGCGGATTCCAAGCTTCCTGGCTTCGGATATGCATTCCTCCACCAACCTGCGTCCCATCCCCTGGCGCTGATGGGACGCGAGAACTGCAAGCGAGCGAATTTCAGCCAGATATTCATCGACAATGTGCAGAGTGCAGCATCCGGCAATCAGCCCGTTATCATCTTCGTACACCGTCATATCACGCACGGTCGTATAAAGCTGGCTCAAAGAGCGGGCCAAAAGCTTCTCGGACCTCGCAAAATGCCACAGCATTTTATGGATCTCAACTACGTCGGCTGTTCTGGCTTTACGAATCATGATCTCATTCATCCTGACGATCGGTGATTATATCCGGCTTTCAACCGATTCGGAACCACGTCGGCAATAATCCGACAAAATCAAGGAATGATCGAATGCAAGGCGTTCCGGCAACTCGTCGAGCGAAAATACCTGCAGGTTTTTTGCGTCGTCGGCCGCTTTTGGAAAACCTCTTCCTGCAGCCGTGAAAACAACGCTTACCGTATGTCCTCTCGGGTCTCTTTCGGGGTCGGAATATGCATGAAACTGCCTCAGATTTACCAGTTCCATCCCCGTTTCTTCCCGGGCCTCCCGAATCGCAGCCTCCTCCAATGTCTCACCGTAATCGACGAACCCGCCGGGAATGGCCCAGCCGAAAGGCGGATTCTTGCGCTCGATCAGAATGATCCTCTTCGGGGCTACCTCTATGATGATATCCACAGTCAATAGCGGATTTCTATACAACCGCAGAACTTCCCCGCATCGGGGACATCGCTCTTCCTTTTGAGTTGCTTCAATCACAGGGTGCATAGCCTCGCTTAGTGAATGGATCGGTTTCTCATCGCCACGTGTTCGAGAAACAGGACCAAAAGTATTCCAAATATAAGTCCGTTGCCAAGAAAAACGCGGAATGCCTGGGGCAATTGGCTGATTATCTCTGGGGGCATGAAGCCGACCAGGGCGCCCAGGACGACCGGCAAGCCGACGATATAGTAACTGCGCTCGCTGATGCCCGATCTTGTTATGATTTCCAGGGCAGCCCCGATCTGGATTCCCATTGCCGTGCACAAGGCGGCTCCTATCACCGGCGTGGGGACGAGAGCAAAGAAAGCGGCGAGTTTTGGAATGAAAGCCGCCAAAATGAGCAAAATCCCGCACCATGCGACCGCGAACCGGCTTGCAACCCGTATGGAGAGCACAATTCCCGGGCTCATGCTGTAGCTGACCAGGCCGATTATTCCGACAAACCCGCAAAAAACTCCTGCAACCCCGTTAATGAACAGCCCTCTGGGAATTGCCGAACTCAACCGCTCGCTGCCGGCTATATTTGCTATAGCTTGAATGCTCCCTATGCTGTTTACCGCCACGGCCATATAAGAAATTGCAAAGGCTATGACGGCCGATGCAGTGAACTGCGGCTTCGATGGAATTATGCCGGGTGGGATGGAAAACCACGAGGAGGAAAGAAAATGGGAAAACGACGGCTGTTCAATAACGAAAAAGACCGCCGTCCCAATTGTCATTCCCGTAATCAGCCAGACTGATTTGAAAAATCCCTTGAGCTTGTAGGCCATGACGCTCATAAGGAGCACCAGGGCAACGCTAATAAGGAATTTGGCCGGGTCGCCTCCCGAGGAAGACGATCCTTCCCCCGTCATCAGCCTGCCAAGCCATGGCAGCAGCGTCAGAGAGATGAGCATCAAGATCACACCGACCACGTTCGGGGTCATTATCGGAATGATTCTTTTTGGTTTCAAGATTATCACAGCCGCCATAAGCAACAGGCCGCCCGCTATTTCTGCGGCCTGCACGGCGGCCAGGCCGTACGGCGCCACGACGATGAAAGTCAGAAAAAGCGCCGTCGACGGGCCGTCTATCAAAGGATACCTGTGTCCCCAAAGGCACTGGAGTGTCGTAAATACGCCAGATGAGAGCAATATGAGCTGGAAAAACCGCACTTCTTCGTCGGGTCCCATGTTGAGCGCCTTTGCCGGCATCATGGCCGAAGTGACGAAGACAGGAACAATTATGATTGCCCACTGAAGGGCGTAGAGCAGAGCCAGCTTGAGTGGAGGGCGGTCGTCGATATTGTATATGAACTCGGTTTTGTCCAAGATCTGTCTGTTGCCTCCCATGAGCGTTCCGGCTTCAAACGGATTATTAAGGCGCCACCTGCGACGCTCGCTTGCATCATAGCACAATGGCAAGATCGTTCGATATTCGGAATATCCAAGGCAGGGCGAGGACCCCGGGACAGAGGTGTCCGGGGGAATTTATAAAATCAAAAGAAAGCTCTTACGAAAAGTTCGTCGGGGCTGGAAGCCCCTCCTACAAAAAATTACGAACTTTTCATGGTTTCTAAGGTGTCCCATTAGGGACGTGAGGAGCTGTCTCGAAAAGTTCGTCGGGGCTGGAAGCCCCTCCTACAAGAAATTACGAACTTTTCATAGTTTCTAAAGTGTCCCGACAGGGACATAAATTACTGTGTCACAATCGATTGAAGCGTCCAAGAAAGTGCTAAAAAACTTACCCTTGTCTGACTTCAAAGTCAGGGCCCTGCGTTCAAACAGGCCAAAGGCCGGCGGCGGTGCTGGATTCCAGCCAAACATTCATGAACGAGGGGGATTTGTTCACCCCCAACGATGACAATGATTCCTGAATGTGTGGTAACCTATCATCACAAGTACCCAAATAAGAAAATTGCATTTCCACGGTAAAGCGTTGCCGGAATGACGAATTTCAACCATCAGTCTAAGGTTCGAGGCGATTGCCACAGCCCCGGGCTTAGATGACTATCCCATCTGATGTGTATCACCCGCTTAATGCAAAATCTCAAAGAGCGTGCTAATCGAATCCTCGTTATGAATATTGCGGATAGCGCGGGCGAAAAGCTTGGCAGCCGATACACAGGTGATTCTTCCGGTCTCGATCACCTCCTGCTTGAGTGGCAACGTGTCAGTTACGATCAGGCTTTCCAGCGAACTGTTGCGAATGCGTTCGACCGCCGGCCCTGAAAGCACTCCATGGGTCACGCACGCGAATACGGCTTTCGATCCCCTTTCCAGCAGGCTCTTGGTGGCTTCAATGAGCGTTCCGGCAGTATCCACCATATCGTCGAGGATGACGGCCGTTTTGCCTTCTACCTCTCCGATGATGTTGAGAGCTTCAGCCTTGTTAGGATCGCTGCGGCGTTTGTCCACCATCGCCAACCCTGATTTGAGCTGCTTTGCATAGGCCCTCGCGCGGGGCACGCCGCCCGCATCGGGTGATACTATGACAAGATTTTGGTCAAAATGCTCCTTGATATAAGGAAGAAGGATAGGGGATGCATAAAGATTGTCGACCGGCACGTTGAAGAACCCCTGAATCTGCCCTGCGTGGAGGTCCATAGTCACGATTCGGTCCGCACCGACACGGGTGATAAGGTCCGCTACAAGGCGCGCGGTGATCGGGACGCGCGGCTTGTTTTTCCTGTCCTGGCGCCCATAGCAGTAGTAAGGCATTACAGCGGTAATTCGGCGGGCTGAGGCGCGTTTGCACGCATCGATCATCACGAGCAGTTCCATCAGATTATCGTTAACGGGAGACGCTCCGCTTTGAATCAGGAAGACGTCGGCCCCCCTGACATTTTCGTCGATCTCCACCCTGATTTCCCCGTCGCTGAATCTACCTGCCATCATCTTGCCAAGAGGGATTTCCAGGATCTCGCATATCCTCTCCGATAGGGCGGGATTGCTGTTGCCGGCGAAAAGCTTCATTCCATAAACTGCCATGATCGATACCTCGTAAGTCTTGAATCACGTGAGTCGTAAATCCTGGACAGCAAGGCCCTAACATGGTGTTGGAACCGTGCAAGGTTTACGATTCGCGGTTGACCGGTTAAATGCCGTCAATGTCCTCTTCGGTCACACAATATCCCTCATGGCCCGGCCAATATAGGAACCGGTGACAGTGCGGGCACTGGAGAATGTCTTCATCACGTTGGAGTTCTATGAATTTTTGAGGCGGAATGTTCATGTGACACACATTGCAAACTCCGTTTTCCACCGCTGAGACGGCAATTCCGGCCTGTTTCTGAAAGAGGAAATCGGTCTTTTTCAAAAGATCGGGGTTTACCCTGTCGCGCACGAGTTGGCGAATTGCATCGAGACGGTCCAGCCGCCCTTTCAACTCATCACCTTCCCGCTTAACAACCGACCTTTCTCCATCGACCTTTACGCGCCTTTCTTCGATGTCTTTCTGCATCTCCGCGAGTTCTTTGTCAAGGCGCTCGATTTTTTCCATGAGTTCCAGTGCGGCATCCTCATCACTAGAGATTTCCTTTTTGGTCTCATCAATCTCTTTGAGCATCGCCTGGTATTCCTTGTTCGTTTTCACCTCGCTCAGACGGGTTTTTTTGCGGACCATTCGCGCGCGCAGGTCCTCTATCTGCTGTTCGACCGAGCGGTGCATTTTTCTTGCATCGTCGCACTCCTCTTTCTTCGAAAGATATTGCCCTTCGAAAAATTCGAATTCTTTCTCCGACTCGGCGAGGCGGCGAGGAGCTTCATCGTAGCTCCGGATCAACTGGTTCTTTTTGTCCTCAATCTTCTGGTACTCAATGAGACATTTAAGCTGATCAAGCAATTGACTACCTCCTGATAGAATCTGATCCGCTCAGGCAATCAATCTGAACGGGTCTTCCTCCGATTTGGAAACGAAAACTTCAAGATCTGCCGCTTCGGATTTTGCCCTGGAACGCAGAAAATCGCCAAGTGGTTCAAGGATCAGTCTTTCCGAAGCGAAATGTCCAATGTCGATTACTGCGATGCCGCTTTCTTCTGCGAATCTGGCATCGTGATATTTCAGATCCCCGGTGATGAAAACCTCGGCGCCCGACTCAACGACTTTTCCCATCAGGCTGCCCCCGCTGCCGGTGCAAACGGCGACTTTTCTTATTCGTTTCCCGGGCTCGCCGGCGATTCGGGCGAGATTCCCCCCAATCATCCCGGCTAAGGCGACTGCAAGCGACTTAAGCGTATTGTCATGAGGCAATAGCCCGACAAGCCCCATGCCGGCGTATTGTTTGTCGCCGCAATGGAGCGCTTCTACCTCGAGGGGCCTCACGGCGTCCAGCTTCAGCAACTCCCCGAGCTGGACATTGGTGCCGTAACGGGCAGCGTCGAGATTTGTGTGCGCCGCTATTATGCTTATTCCGGAGAGCACGGCCCGGCTGATGATCGATCCCGGCCATGAATCGATGTGGATGGAACTTATAGGCCGAAGGATCAAAGGATGATGAGTTACGAGACATTGACAGCCAAGCTCGAGGGCTTCTCCAAGCACGGATGACGCCGGATCCAATGCAACAAGGACCTTCGTGACCGAAGACAGAAGACTGCCTACCTGGAGGCCGCAGTTGTCCCATGATTCAGCATAACGGAAAGGCGCCCACGAATCGATCCATTGAAAGATATCTTTTACCCGGACCATATCAGGTCTCACTTTAAACGAAGAGGGGTGTTCTTTTGGAACACCCCTCTTGTCTTATAAGTCTTGCACCGGTCCAGCGGTTCCGGCATTCCGCAAGCGCCGGGGATCTTTCCAGCGCTGTCGGGACCTCCAAATATGTTTATACGCCATTTCCTGAACAAGCCGCCCGTTGAGAAGTCTCCATTTCAAACGTACCTGGTGGGCCCACCTGGCCTCGAACCAGGGACCTGCCGGTTATGAGCCGGGTGCTCTACCAAACTGAGCTATGGGCCCTTTTGCAACAGCAAAGTTTAAGTATAGATTCGGCTTCTGAAAAGAGTCAAGCAGAAACGGGCCTCGGATAATGGAGAAAACAAAACCCTGCCCGATGCCCATCAAATATCCCATATCCGACGCCAATCAAGTTTCGATAAAGCTCTTCAACTCCTTACGGCGGCTCGGATGGCGAAGCTTGCGCAGGGCTTTGGCTTCTATTTGCCTGATGCGTTCCCTGGTGACTGTAAAATCCTGACCTACTTCCTCCAGGGTATGATCTGCTTTTTCGCCGATTCCAAATCGCATGCGGAGTACTTTTTCCTCCCTTGGAGTGAGCGTGGCAAGAGCCTTGCGAGTCTGTTCGCTCAGGTTGAGGTTTATTACAGCATCGACCGGCGAAGCCACCCGTTTGTCCTCGATGAAGTCACCCAGATGGCTGTCTTCCTCTTCGCCTATCGGGGTCTCGAGGCTGATCGGCTCCTTTGCGATCTTCAGCACTTTGCGGACCTTGTCGACAGGGAACTCCATTTTTTCGGCGATTTCTTCAGGCGCGGGTTCGCGTCCGAGTTCCTGGACCAGATAGCGCGACGTGCGGATCAGCTTATTGATGGTTTCAATCATGTGAACCGGAATACGTATTGTTCTCGCCTGATCGGCGATGGCTCGGGTGATGGCCTGTCTTATCCACCATGTGGCGTAAGTGCTGAACTTATAACCACGCTGGTATTCGAACTTGTCCACCGCTTTCATCAACCCGATATTGCCCTCCTGTATGAGGTCAAGAAACTGGAGTCCCCGGTTTGTATATTTCTTTGCAATGCTTACCACCAGGCGTAAGTTGGCTTCGATCAACTCGCTCTTTGCCAGCTTGGCGCGAAGAGATCCGTCCCTCACCCTGCTGAGCAGTTGCCTGAGAGAGCAGGAATCCATTCTGGATTCCCTTTCCAGGGCGCTTATGCGGTCCCGGGCCTCTGCGGCCCTGGCCCAAAGCCGCTCGAACTCTTCCAGTGAATGTCCACAGGCACGAGCCAAATCTTCTCTGTCTCTTTCCCAGTCCAACTCTTCGAAAACGAGCTTTGGGTCCGCGTCCTTCCTGCCCATGCGTTGTATACAGTCTCTTAGAGTCTTTTCGGCATTTTCGATCGCCAACAGATGGCCGTTCAGCTTCTCGATAATACTTTCGATATGAAGGCGGCTGAGCTGGAGCTCTTTGAGAAGGTTTACTATTCGCTCTTTATTCTGTTGCACACGGCTTTTGAGATCGAATTCTTCCGGGTCCGCGCCTTCTTCCAACAGACGGGCCTGTGCAGCCTTATTCGCTTCGTCCAGGCGCTGCACCTCATCGAGAATGCCTATTATCCGGCTCCTGTGAACCGCTTCTTCTTCCTCGCTGATTTCCTCTTCAACTTCGCGTATTACTTCATTGAGGCGGTAGCCTTCGCTTTGGAGCCCGTCCCTGAGGCTCATTATCTGCTGTATGCCGATGGACGTCTCCATGATGGCATTGAATACTTCGCGCTCGCCTGCCTCGATGCGTTTGGCTATTTCAACCTCTCCGTCACGAGTAAGAAGAGAAACCTGCCCCATTTCCCTCAAATACATTTTTACAGGATCGGTTATTCTATTGGCCGTATCGGCCTCAAGCTGGAGATCGTCTTCTTCTTCCTCCATGAGGGCTTCGGAGTCGGAAGCCGGGTCACGCACCACCCGCACCTGCCGGTCGGAATCAACTATTTCGATATCCATTTCATCGAAGAGCGTCATCATCTCATCGAGCTTGTCTCCAGTGACTATTTCTTCGGGGAGTGCTTCATTTACTTCATCCAGGGTGAGGAAGCCTTTCTCCTTGCCGACCGCGATCAACCGGTTAAGATCATCGAGTTCCGCTTTGCCCATCGCAGGGTCGTGCCTCTGCCTGGTGTCCTTGTCGGTCATCACCTAACTCCTAAAGGTTGTCTGGAAATCGCAAGCGTTGGCTTTGGCCTTGAGATTCTTAATCTCGTTGAGAAGGTTTGCAACTTGATCCCTGTCTCCTTTTCTTTCAGCCTCCCTCAGGGAATGCTCCAGCTCTTTTGTCTTCTTCTTTGCCGTTCTTTTGGCCAAGGCATGAAGCCAGTCGCGCAATTGAATCTCCGGTTCTTCAAGTTCATAGGGTTCCAGAAGATACCGGGTATAGAGTTCATGCAAATCAGATTCGCGAAGCAGATCGTAAACTGAGGACGGATTATTCTCTTCAGCGCTGCAATACCCTTCCCGGCAAAGCAAACCGGCTATGGCAGCGAGTTTGGATTCCTCAAAACAGTCGAGCACATCGAATTGCCGCACACACTCGACGAGGGCAGGGTACCTGATCATGAGCCTGAGGACTTTTTCATCGAGAGATTCCACTTGCGGCTGCTTCGGGTAACTTGCCGGCCCGACATACTTACCTCGAGAGCTCTGGCCCCCGTGCTTTTCATGCAAGAGTTGATCTTCGGCTACTTTCTCGGAGATCATAAACCTGTCGGCCATGATTTTGACGTATTCAGATCTTAGCAGCGGCTGTCGCACGTTTTGATATATGGGCCGCAGCTCCGAAAATATCTGCATCTTTCCGGCGGAAGTTCCGTCCCAGGACGAAACGGCTTTGCGAAAAGCATAAGCGCCAAGTTCCATCCTGCCCTCGATCAGCCGCTCGAGCTCCGTCATGCCAAATTTTCTCAGAAAATCGTCCGGGTCGAGTCCATCCGGAAATCGTATGCAGCTAACCGAAAGTTCGTCGGACAAAAATAGTTGCAGGGCGCGCAACATAGCCTTCTCGCCTGCGTCGTCCCCGTCGTATGCAAGCACCACTTCGTCACACATCCTGGAGAGAAGCCTTACCTGCTGACTGGTAAGAGCCGTCCCCAGGGTCGCTGTCACCCGATAGAATCCCTTGGCATAAAAGGCCAGAAGGTCCATATAGCCTTCGACAAGCAGCGCCTGCCTTACCTTGCTGCATGCCTGCCGCGCCTCTGCATACTGATAGAGCATTCTTCCCTTGTGATACACGGGAGTTTCGGGGCTGTTGAGATATTTCGGCTCATTTCTTTCTTCTTCGGACAGTAATCTTCCGCCAAAGGCTACAGTTTCGCCCCGCTCGTCCTTTATAGGAAAAATCAGCCGATTTCTGAATCGGTCAAAGAATTTCGAAGAATCATTCGAACTCTGTGTCAGCAATCCGGCCCTAACAGCCAGGGCAGGCTCAATTCCGCTTTTTATAAGGTGATTGAGAAGCCGGTCCCCTCCCCCGGGGGCATATCCGAGCTTTTGTGATTCGACAACTTCTTCAGGCAACCCGCGTTTGACCAAATATTCCCGCGCTATCCTGCCCTCCGGGGCAAGGTGAAGCCGACGGTAGAAAAAGTCAGCCGCGCATTCAACGGCCGCCAAAATCCGTTTGCGCTCCTGCCGGTTTGCCGGCAGTAAATCGTCCCGGGCTACGTGATCTTTCTGAGGCAGCGGGATGTTGTAGCGTTCGGAAAGGTATGTTACGGCATCAGCAAATGTAAGGTTCTGATGCTTCATCACAAAGCTGAGGACATCGCCCCCGCTTCCGCATCCGAAGCAGTAGTAAAGCTGGTTATCCGCGTCCACCTGAAAAGAAGGAGTCTTTTCGTGGTGAAACGGGCACAGCCCAACGTGACGATTGCCTGACCGGCGAAGATTAACCGCTCGGCCTACCACTTCGACAATGTCCACTGCCTGCTTTACAAGAGTGGCAATTCCGGAACCAGTCACTCAGCAAGCCTTCCCTGGGTGAAAAAGGAACGGACATGGAAAATAAAGGATCAGAACCGTAAATTTTTAGCCTCTGGCAACAGCCAAATCAAGCATTTTCTTTTTCTTTACAAGGTTCGTTTCTGCTCGTCGGGCTAACTCCAGGGCTTAATTTTTGCATCTCAAAACACTGGAAAATGTCATCACCAGCGAATCAATTGCATTCCTCCCCCTTTGTTTCATTGGACTCTGGGGGGTTTTGTCTTTATCAAGGCAAATAAGGCGTTATGGCTGGCTCAATTTGCGCCGGACCAGTTCATTAACCACCTTGCCGTCAGCCCTGCCGGCCACTTTGGGCATGATGATCTTCATCACCAGCCCCATCTCTTTGAGGGAAACGGTGCCTGCCTGGCCGACCGCTTCTTCCACCATCTTTTCCAATTCTTCAGATGAAAGCTGTTGGGGCATAAAATTCTGAAGGATCCGGATTTCATCTTCCTCTTTAGCCGCGAGCTCCGCCCGCCCGCCCGCCTTAAATTGTTCCGCGGAGTCTTGCCGTTGCTTTACAAGGCTCGATATCACCTGGTAGATCTCGCTTTCGTCCGGTTGCCGCCGGATCTCCTTTTCTTTGAGTTTGACCGAGGTCAGGAGCATCCGCAAAGCATCTTTGGCAGTCTCGTCTTTTTCCCGGATCCCTTTCTTAAGTGCTTCTTCGATTCGTTCACGCAGTTCCATGTCTGACCTCACAATGGTCCGCCTCCTGGAGGCGAGCCTTGGTTCCGTGCGCGCGCTATTGCTTCTCTCAGATTCAGCGTCCCTTCGTAGATCGCCCTTCCGGTTATCACTCCGAGCAGTCCAAGCGGGGCGAGCGGAAGAAGCTGTTCCACATCTCCAATCGTCGACACCCCGCCAGAAGCGATGACGTGCGCCCCGGTCTTCTCGATCAACCGGCGTGTAGCCTCGATGTTGACTCCTGTCTGCATGCCGTCTCTATGGATATCAGTGTAGATGACGGCGGCCAGCCCCATATTGTTGAACCGCAGCACAAGAGTCGCCGCGTCCGTTTGAGTCGATTCCTTCCACCCTTCTATTGCCACGTTGCCGTCTTTGGCGTCGAGTCCAAGCGCGACCCTACCGGGATAACGTCTGCATGCCTCTTCGAGCATCTCCGGCTGCCTGAGTGCGGCCGTACCTATAATTACCCTTGCGACCCCTGAAGAAAGGTATCGCTCGACGATCTCCTGTGTCCGTATGCCGCCTCCAACCTGAACGGGAATAGAAACGGACCGGGCTATACTCAGGATTATGAGATCGTTTACCGGCTTCTTTGTAAATGCTCCGTCAAGGTCGACCAGATGAAGCCATTCAGCGCCCTCGGCCTCCCAATGTTTGGCCACGGCAACCGGGTCATTGCCGTAAACCGTTGAACGTTCGGGGTCTCCCTGCATTAGCCGGACACATTGTCCTTCCTTGAGATCGATGGCTGGAAAGATAATCATGGGGTCTTTGCGCCTATGAAAATTCGAAACAGGTCCTCTCCCCGCTTAAGCCACAAGCCGGCAGCATGCGCCTCTTTTTCACAGTACCTGCGGCCTGCGGTCGATCCTGAAACGCCGGATTTCAGATCGTCCACCAGCAGAAACGGGACCGGGTCGGTTGAGTGTGTTCGAATGGAAATGGGGGTGAAATGATCGGTAACAACCAGTAGACGCGTCTTGCCGAACCTTTTGCAAACCC
>Ga0326728_10012842_pt1 | contig 18422 bp, 17 predicted proteins | sample MB3enrmetagenome_FD_207602 | JGI IMG/M metagenome (GOLD analysis project Ga0326728, IMG submission 207602) | Lab enriched peat soil microbial communities from McLean, Ithaca, NY, United States - MB31MN | ecosystem: Environmental > Terrestrial > Soil > Wetlands > Peat | place: USA: New York... | reverse complement strand
GTGCGCTGCTTCTCGGCCGGCGGAAAGTACTTGGCCACATACACCTGGCCGAGCGCCTCGCCAAGCTCCTGATCCACACGGCTGGTGCAGCGCTTCCAATGCTCCTGCTGCTTCTCGGCGCCATTCAGAATGTGCGCATAGAAGTTCCAGTTCTCATGGTCGAAGCTTTCCGGCAAGCTCGTGCCGGCGTAGGCGTGCAGCAGTTGCCAGCGCAGATAAACCTTGATCTGATCGACCGGTGTATCCGCTACGAGGCTGTTGAACTCCGCAAAGAACTTCGGCTCGTTATCGTTCACCTTGCCCGCGGCGGGCGCGTGAGCGGCGGCAATGTAATCGCCCACCGAGAAATGCGTCAGCTCCTTCGAGAACTTGCCCAGATCGGTGGGGTGATTCAGGTTCTGCGGATCGCGCTGCTCGGTGATGGTCAGCGAAGCCTTGGCGAGCCGCGTCTCGATCGCCATCACGGTCTCGGCGTCTTTGGCGGCCTGCGCCTCCGGCTCACCCGCCAGCGCCAGCAGCTTGGCCACGTGCGCCACATACTGCTTCCGCTGCTCCACGCTCTCGGAGTCCGTTCGCGTGTAGTAGTCGCGCTCCGGCAAACCCAGGCCGCCCGAGCCATAGGCAGCGATCATCGAGTTTGAATCGGCATAGTCCTGGCTCGATCCCATCGCGAAAAACGCGTTCACGCCGATCGCGTGCAGATGCGCCACCAGCGCGGGCAACTCCGCCGCCGTCCGCAGAGCGGCAATGCGGTCGAGTTCCGGCTGGAGCGGCGTCAACCCGAGCCTATTCACCGTCGCCGTGTCCATGCAGCTGGCATACTCGTCGCCGATCTTCTGTTCGTTCGCCGTGCGCGGGATTCCGTTGGCGTTGCGCGCCTCCGCCGGCGCGGCCGCTTCCTCCAGAATCTGCCGCAGATGCAGCCGGTTCAGCTCATACAGCTCCGTGAAGCGGCCATACGCAATCTGGTCGGCGGGCAGCGGATTGCGCTTGAACCAGCCATTGCAACTGAAGCGATAGAAGTTGTCGCAGGGGTCCACTGTGGTATCGATCAGCGAAGGATCGAAGACCCTCAGCTCGGTTTCAGGAGGACGCGCGGCGGGAGCGGCGGCCAATGGCGCGGCGGTTTGGCAAAGCGCCGGAACCCCGGCCAGCGGTGCGGCCAGAACGGCCGTGAAGGCGATCAAACAGAGGAGATTTGCAGCACGCGAGCGGAACATGCCGAAACTCTACCAGATTCCCCGTCCCGCCGAAAGCAGCCCTTCGCACCTCCGCGCCGATTACAATAGGCAGGCAAGGGATAAACTTGCCAAGGAGCAACCCAAGTGGCGCAACGCACCCTCAGCATCCTCAAGCCGGACGCGGTCCGCAAGGGCTTTACCGGGGCCATTCTCACTGAGATCGACCATGCGGGCTTTCGGATCGTGGCCATCAAGAAGCAGTCCATCTCCAAAAGGCAGGCCGGGGGCTTCTATCAGGTCCACGCTGGCAAGCCGTTCTTCGACGGGCTTTGCGCGTTTATGTCTTCCGGGCCGCTGGTTTTGATGGTTCTGGAGAAGGAGAACGCCATCGCCGATCTGCGCAAGCTCATGGGCGCCACCAACCCCGCCAACGCCGACGAGGGAACGATCCGCAAAAAGTTCGCCGGCTCGATGACGGAGAACGCCATCCACGGCTCCGACGCCGAAGATACCGCTGCCTTCGAGATCGGATACTGGTTCGCCGGGTACGAGCTGATCTAGCTATCAGGCGGATTGGGCAACCCGCCCCAGATGGGCAAACCGGGAACAGTACACCAGGCAGATGAGGCTTCAGAATGAAGAAACTTGTTTTCGCAGTAATTGGAAGCGCACTCTTGTCAGGTTACCTATGTTTACCAATGAATGCGGGAACGCAAGACAGCAGGATCATTATGCTATTGAGCCGGAAGCATGAGGTTTTCGTTTCCACGCGCAAAGGACTTTTCAAAAGCAAGACCACGGACAAACACTGGGAGCCTGTGGTTCTACCAGACGGGGTTCTTCCTGGCGGCTGTCTATACTCCGCCGCTCTCAACACAGCACCCATTTACTACTCGCCCCCCTGGAACCCGGAGTTTGTCCCTGACAACTGCCTTTTCGGCCTGATTGTTGGCTCCGGATTATGGGCTTCCTATGACGAGGGGACCCACTGGAGCCAAGTGGATAAGAGCCATTTGTTTCAGTATATCTATGTAAGTACCGGCGGATCGCTTTACGCAGCGGTGCACGACTCGCCCTCTATCAAAAAGGAAGGAGATCGCATGAACTTTGTGAGCGGAGGTATTGCGATGGAATCTGGGGACGGTGGGCGAACGTGGCGGGAGTTGGGAGGATACCGAATCAGAGTTATTGGTCAATGCCGAAAAAACCATGCTCATTTGTGCGCAGATATGGCCGGCCCGGATTCCGGGGGTGTGGAGTACGCGCCCGAAACAGGGAAATGGACCCTCATGGAAGGGGTTCCGCAAGTATCCAAGTTTAATCCGAAATCGTTCCCCGAGTATGTCATGAGTTCCGGAACCTCCGGATGCTGTTTTACGTATGAAGCAACCTTAGAGAATTACTTTCGTGATTTCGGTGGCGAAAGCCTAAACAAGCCCGGGTTAGATATTCAGGCAGGCAAGCGACGCTACTCTTTTAGTCGGATTGGTCCGAAGGTCATTGAGGCGGAGATCAGAATGTTGCCGATAGACTCGATGGATTCGATACGTATTCCTGATATTGACGAGAAGCAGATCTGCTGGGGCCTGGAATATGTCGACCCAGGGAGTGCCTTCCACTTCTTGGACATTGACGAAGCGGCCCAGTCCAGGCCGGCTAGGCCGTCTGTGCACATCGTACGACCCTCACAAAGCTATAGGCGCCGCATCGATCTCGATGCGATCGCAGACTTCAGCGAGCCAGGTGTTTACAAAGTCGCCATGCTTTTTAACAACGGTGAACTGGAGAAGACCGATCCAGAGGACTGGACGGGCAGGTTCTCCGGGCAGGCGTTTGAGGTTGTGATTTCGCGTTGACGAGATTCCGCGACGATTCCTTCCGCATTGGAAGCCTATCTCGACTGCGCGCGGTCTACGTGCAGAGGGTTCGACAGATCTTTTTCGAATCCCCAAGGGGATCATCAATCTTCTTCCGTAGGGCAACGACTCCTCGCCGCGGGTCCGTCGCACTCGCTTTTCGTCGTGCAATCAGTTCCTCGCGCCCCACGGTCCGCCCCGCGCCCTCGACGGCCGCGCGGTTGAAGTTGAACGACGCAAAGATTCCATCGTTGAATTCAACTGCGGCCGCGTCCAGCAAGCGGCACTCAGGCCGAATCTCCGCCTCTCCACTTACAGCGCCTTCTTGAGCTTCTTCCTATACTGTTGAAATGCTTCGCGGCCGGCCTCCGTCAGACTCAGCAGCGTTTGCGGCACCTTTCCGCGATAGGTCTTCACCACCTCGACGTAGCCGGCCTCCTCCAGCCGCGAGAGATGGCTGGACAGCGTGCCCTTGTTCATCTCGGTCTCGTGTTGCAGATACAGGAAGTCGCATTGGTCGACGGCAAACAGAAGGGCGACAATCATGAGGCGCCCCGGCTCGTGAATCACGCGATCGAGTTCATTGAACGTCTGCGTTTGCCGGTTCATTGGCTTCCTCCGTTGGAGCTTGCGTATTGCGCAGATAGAGCCAGAAAGTGACGCCGCCCGAAATAAGAAAGATCGCGCCCCAGAGCATTAAGCAAAGCAGAAGAGCCCCAATGCTCTCGGCGGGATAACTGGCAGTCATCCATGAGCCGCTGGCCATCCTGCCGGTCAGGTCCGGCGGAAGAGCCGCAATCGCGATTGAGCCGAACAAGAGCGATGCGGGCAATGCCCATTTCCAACCGAGAGCATTCCAGCGAACCGTCCTGGTGACGCCGAATGCGTAGCCCGCTGCAACACAAAGGCCAAAGACGGCGGGCAGGGCGGATGTCACACTGCATTGCGCGCGAACGGCGAGAAAGACGCCCGCTGTGACCACTGCCGCCACAACGAATGCTATGACCGGCGGAACGATCAGAGCCCACCACAGGCTTCTTTTCAGGTGCGATGTTCCGTATTTGACGAATCCGGTGCGCGGGTAAGTAATGTGCTTTTTGATCGCCTTGGTCCCGAAGTAGCTGAGCACAAAAAGCAGCCCAATCCAGATGAGGAACGCATACGTCCTGTTCCAAATGGAGTGTTCGGGGGTGTGTACCCCTAGCCACAGGAATAGCGCGATACCCAGAGTTGCGAAGCCGGTGTTCAACTCGGTTACGCCGTCGATATTCTCGTAGGCCGTGGGCCGCTTCAAGAGACTTTCGATTTGATCCATGTTCGTTCCTCCAAGATCGCCAAAGACAAGCCGTCGATGCGTGTCGCGAATGCGGCAGCGCCGGGCCGTTTTTGTCTATGACAACTAGTTTGCAATACCAACTGGTTGTTGTCAACAACATTCTTAGATCATCGGTCTGATTTTTGCGACGACGGCTTCCCGGCGCGGTTCAACGCCGGCCGAAGCCCATCCTCCGCTCGCAGACTCTACACTAGGAGCAGCTTATGACCGGAGCGAAGCCAGCTACGGATACCATCGCCGCGATCTCCACGCCGCCGGGCCGGGGCGGCATCGGAATCGTGCGCCTCAGCGGACCCGAGGCCGGAACCATTGCGGCGCAGTTGGTGAGCCTGCGCCAGCCGCTGGAGCACGCGCGGGCGCGGCTGGCCGATGTGCCGGATGCGGCAGGCAAGGATGGCGGCGAGGCCGTCCGCATCGACGAGGCGCTGGTGACGTGGTTTGCCGCGCCCAACTCGTATACCACCGAGGATGTGGTGGAGATTGCCGCGCATGGGTCGCCGGTGGTGCTGGAGCTGCTGCTGCGCCGCTCGCTCGACTTGGGCGCGCGGCTGGCCGAGCCGGGCGAGTTTACCCAGCGCGCCTTTCTGGCCGGGAGGCTCGATCTGACCCAGGCCGAGGCGGTGCGCGACCTGATCGAGGCGCAGACGCTCACCCAGGCGCGCCAGGCCGCCAGCCAGATGGGCGGAGCGCTCAGCCGGCGCGTGCAACCGGTCAAGCAGGCGCTGGTGGAGCTGATTGCGCTGCTCGAAGCCGGCATCGACTTTGCCGAGGACGACGTGGACGTGACCCCAGCGGCCGAGATTGCGCGGCGGATCGGCGAGCTGACCCCTCCCCTCGCGGCGCTTGCGGTGTCGTTTGCCCGCGGGCGCATCGTCCACGACGGGCTGACGCTGGCCATTGTGGGCCGCCCCAATGTGGGCAAGAGTTCGCTCTTCAACCGGCTGGTGGAGCGCGAGCGGGCCATCGTGACGGCCACTCCCGGCACCACCCGCGACACGGTGACGGAGCGCATCTCTCTCGACGGAATTCCACTGGAGCTGGTGGATACTGCCGGGCTGCGCGAGGGCTTGCGCGAAGGTTTGGAAGAGGCGGAGCAAATGGGCATTGCCCGCAGCCGCGAGGCGCTGGCCGATGCCGCGCTGGTGCTGGTGGTGCTGGACGCGACCCAGCCGCTCAGCGAAGAGGAGCGCCGGCTGCTCGCGGCCGTCGAGGGGCGGCCCGCGCTGGTTGCCGTGAACAAGTGCGATTTGGCGGCAGCGGCCGACACCGCCGAAGAAATTGGCGGCCGGGGCGCGCTGCGGACTTCTGCGTTGACGGGCGAGGGGATTGCGGCGCTGCGCGAGCGGATTCTGGCGCTGGCCACCGGCGGCGCGGCCTCGGAGCCGGGAATGCTGACCAGCCTGCGCCACCACCAGGCGATTGCGGCGGCGCTGGCCGCGCTGAACGACGCGGCGCGGGCGAACGCCAACGCAATTCCCCACGAGATGATCCTGCTGGACCTCTACCGCGCCCTGTGGGCGCTCGATTCTTTGACCGGGCAGACCACCTCCGACGACATTCTGAATCTGATCTTCTCGACGTTCTGCATCGGAAAGTAGCGAGTATTGACTGCGTCGGCGCCTTAGGCCTGAGCCGGATGCGCACGCGCTGCTTTCAAGCCGGCGGCTTCCATCATGATGCAGAAGGACTGACCCTCCGTGGAGGTTCCGGGCCGGTCGAAGTTGGGCGCGCCGCAAACCCCCTGCACGTAGCCGAAGGCGTCCATCTTGGCGCGGGCGGCGTCGCGCATGGCGTCAGCCTGATCCCTGTAGGCGGCGGGAAGCCAGCCGGCCGAAACGCCTTCATAAATGGCAAAGGAGAGCATCTGGGCAAGATTTGTCTCGACGAAGGTCGCAGGCTGGTCCACGACGTCGTGAAAGAGGCCGTCCGGGCGGCGATGCTGGAGGCAGCCGTCCACAATATCGCGGGCAAAGGCGGCCAAACGGTCACGGTCCTGCTTGCGGTCGCGGGGCAGGCTGCGGATGACGCGCGCCAGGCCCGCGGCCGCCCAGCCGTTGCCGCCGCCCCAGAAGTTGGGGTCCGCGAATTGCCGCTTGCCGTCGTCCCAGATGTGCGCCAGCAGCTTCTTGTCCGGGTTCCAGAGCCGCTGCCGGTAGCCTTCGATCTGGGCCAGCGCCTCGTCATGGAAGCCCATCGCGGCCAGAAACGGCGGCGCGCCGTTGAGCCCATCCGACCACATCTCCGGCGAGCGGAAGGTGTGGTAAAGAATTCCCTCCGGGTTGCGCGGCGCCTTGTTTCGTATCCAGTCGAGCATTCCATCCACCGCCTGGCGGATTCCGGCGTCGCCGGTCCACTCGGCTGCCAGCGCGTAGGCCGGGCCTCCCATCGCGGGATCGGTGGGACTGCCGGAGACCACCACTCCCAGCCTCCCGTCCGGCGTCCGCTGGACGATGGCCGCCTTGGTGAGAAGAATGACCCGCTCGCGGTCGCCGGCCTCGACCAGCGCCTGAGCAAAGATGCCCTGCTCCCAGTCGCGGCGCTGCATGGCCATGGCCGCCGCTTTGGCCCGCTCAATCCGCCGCGCGCTCTCTGAGGAGCGGTTGCTGTCTTCGCCGGCCGGGCCGCGCGCCGCCTGAGCCGACGCGCCTGGAATGGAAGCCAAGGGAGCCGCAACCAATGGAACGCCAAGCGCAGCGGCCGTATGCAGAAAGGAGCGCCGATTCATCGGTAAACCTCACAGGGGATTAGGGAGTCGTGCCTACAACCTGCTTGCCGCCGGTCAAGTTGCGGATGATCTCCACCTCGCGCTGGCGGTAAGGCGTTCCGTCGGGGTGGAAGACGTCGTGGAACCAGATGATGGGCTGGCGGTCGGTATAGGGATGCTGCCAGGAGTCCCAGGGCAGGTAAGTCTGGCTCTTGCCGGCCACCAGGCCCCAGTTGATGGCCCCGACGCGGTGCTGGTGGGCAATGGGCAGAACGGTGTCGAAGGTGCTGCCCGCGCCGCGGGCCATGTATTCGGTGCAGATGAGCGGGCGGTGGAACTGCTCCAGGAGTTTCACGTGCTGCTCGAAGTCCTCGGGCCAGCCGTAGTTATGGAAGCTGAGAATGTCGGACTGCTCGACCTGGATGCGGGCCAGGGGCGGCATGGCGGCCAGCGAAGTCCAGTCGCCGTGCCAAAGCCCGCTGGTTAGCGGCTGCGTGGGGTGCGCGGCGCGCGCCCAGGCAAAGACCTGCGGCAGAAGGGCAAGGACGGCCTCATTCTTGTTCCTGGGATCGCCCTTGGCATAGGAGTCGTCGTTACCGTTGTCCGGCTCGTTCCACAGGTCCCAGGCGAGGATGCGGGAATCGTCCGCGAAGGCGCCCACTACGCCCTTGACGTAGCCCTCCAGCCGTGGGTATTGCACGGGATCGGAGAGAATCTCAGTGCCCGGAGCCTGCACCCAGCCGGAGTTGTGCACACCGGGAATGGGCGGATGCTGCGGCCCGAGCTTGGGCTTCGGATCCCAGCAAGAGTCGAAGAGCACAAAGACCGGACGAATGTGATGACGGGAGGCGATGGCCAGGAAGACGCGGATCCGTTGCTCGAAGCCTTTGGGATCCTGTTCCCAAAGCAGATTGTGCAGAAAGACGCGCATGGTGTTCATGCCGATGCCCTCGGCCCAACCCAGCTCGCGGTCGATTGTGGCGGGATCGAAGGAGTCGGCCTGCCACATCTCAAGTTGATTGATGGCGGTGGAGGGCAGGAAGTTGGCGCCCACCGGCCAGGGCTGCTGGGCGTACCAGGCGTTGGCCTGGGCCTCGGTCCAGCGTTGCGCGCCAGCCGGGGATTGCTGCGCGTGGATGGTGGGAATAAGGGCCAGGAGAATCGCCAGCGCGGAGATCCCGCGCCGGGATTTGGGCAATAACAGGTTCATCGCGGCTCCTTCAACGAGCGGGAAGGAGCATTCTACCTCGTTGGCGCTGGGATCGTCCTCCCCGGCCTGCGGGGCGCGCGAAAACGGCTCTTCCATAACGCCGGAGCCTTGGATTCTCAGCCTGGTCGCACCCTTCAAGACCTTTTCCAAGAATTCGTGTCTAACTTCCCGAAAGGCAAGCTGGACGGGCATCTCGAGCCTCGTCCGCCGTGACGTAGAGACCGGTGAAACGATCCCGCCCCGGGCGCTTGCCGAAACAGTTTATCTCTATCCCCATGGAGGAGTCAGTCATGACAGAGAGAATGCGCAATACCCGTACCGCGCTGCTTGCCGCCGCGTTCGCCGCGGCCATTCTGGGCCTTCCCCAGGCCTCGTTCGCCGCCCCCGTCTCCGGCGCGCAGGCGGAACCAGCAGGCCCCGCGGCCGCGGACGCCGCGGCCCGCCTCAACCACAAGCAGTATCGCAACGTGAAAGTAGCCGTGGACAACGGCATCGCCACCCTCACCGGAAGCGTGGACCTCTACGAGTACAAGGCCGACGCAGAGAAGCGGGTCCGCAAGGCCAGGGGCGTCACCGCCGTGCGCAACCTGATCGAAGTCGCCGGCCCCGGCGTGCCGGACTCCCAACTGCAGGCAAAGCTGGTGGAAGAGCTGGAATACGATCAAGTTGGCTATGGGAACGTCTTCGACGCCATCAGCGTGAAGGTGCAGAACGGCGTCGCCACCCTGGGCGGCCATGCGCTCAACTACCCGGCCAGGGATTCGGCGCTCGGCTTGGCCAGCACTTGTCCCGGCGTCAAGGACGTAATTGACGAGATCGAGGTCGATCCCGCCTCCATCATGGACGACCGGATCCGCATGGAAGTGGCCCACGCCATCTATGGATATGCGGCCCTGAACAAGTACGCCGCCGACCCCGCCAAGACCATCCGCATCTCGGTGCAGAACGGCCACGTCGAGCTCTATGGCGTTGTCGATTCCCAGGGCGACAAGGAGATCGCCTACATCCGCGCCAACGGCGTTCCCGGCGTCTTCAGCGTAAAGAACTACCTGCAAGTCGCCAACCAGCCATCCGAGACGCAAAAGTCCGCCGGCACCCAATAGAGCGAAACCAGAGTTGGTGTGCCCTGGTGAACTCAGTGCCGGGTCGCCGCTCCCTGGTGGTCGCGTCGACTTGGGGGTTGCGGTTTCGGGATACAGTCACTCTGGTTTCGCTATAGCCCCTCAGCGTTTCACCCGGCCTCGGCGGGCATCCCCTCCGAGGCCGCGTTTTTCCCGCAAGCCGCGGAATTCTTTGCAGCCCCGCAAGCATTCGGCGCCGCGACTTTCACACGCCTGTAACACACAAGCGCGTTGCATTCCTTACACTTATTCCACTATGGCCCATGACGCCCCCCTGTCCATCGAACAACACCCGGGCAAAGCTCCCGGCACACTGATCTTCCGCCTCATCGGTCCCATCACCCTGCGCAATCTCTTCGACTTCCAGGCGCAGCTCCGCGCCGGCGACCCGCCGCCCCTCACCATCCTCGACCTCGCCGGCGTTCCCTACATGGACTCGGCCGGCATGGGCACCGTCATCAATCAATACGTCCGCTGCCAGCGCAAAGGCACACGCCTGATCGTCGCCGGCGTGAGCCCCCGCGTCATGGAGCTGTTCAAGCTGACCAAAGTGGACTCGGTTATTTCCCTGGCCGCCACAGTCGAAGACGCCGAAGCTCGCGGTTAGCCCACACTGCGCGGCATCGCTTGGCGATTCGTCGCCACGGCCACAGCCTGCCCCGCGGCCGCTGCGGCTAGCGCGCGCAAACAGACGGCTTCCATCCGGCCGTCGCGCAGGCCATTCCATCGATCCGGCCAGCGGCGGGCCATCCATCGTTCTACCGATCCCCTACTGGCAATGAATCGTGAACCCTATCTTCCCTTCGAGGGCGTTGGGTGAATCGATAAGGATCTTCACCCAGCCGGTGTAACTGGCAAATTGCGGCGTGTTCGCCCCCAGACGCCATTTCTCGTAGACCGGCACGGAGCGGTCGGCCTGCGGAATGTTGACGCTCTGTGAGTTGGTTGAATGGCCGCCGTCGTTGCGGACAAAGTGGTAACTCACCGTGGTTGGTCCGGTGCTGACAAGGCCCCAGCCAAATTGCAGGTCGACCGGGCAGGAACCCGTGTACTGAAAGCCCTTGGCGACTTCCCCATTGGCTCGCAGCGACTCTCCTCCAATGCGAACAGTCTGAGCCATCAGGCTGAGCGATCCCAGGCAGAAGAGAAACCCCACCATGCTTGCAGTCTTGCCGATTCTCACTTTTCCTCCTTGCGTCCGGAGCCTTGTTCCGCTTTCCCGGCACGAGCCAATATACCGCAGGTCACCCTGCGCTGTATCCATCTCAATACAGATGCATCCGCCAGGCCGTGTAGCTGAGGATCTCGTGAGCGATGCGCTCGAACTCCTGCGAGCCGCCTTCGACGGGCACGTGGGGCCGCGGCGACGTGAGCACGTCGAGGCCGTCGGCGGCGCAGATCTCGTGAATGCGGAAGAGATGCGTGCCGTCGCTCACAATCACCAGGCGGCGCAAGCCGTTGGCGCGGGCAATCACGGCGATGCGGCGTGCGGATTCCTCGGTATTGCGGCTTTCGGTTTCGGCAATGATGGCTCGTTCGGGGACGCCCATGGCCATCAGGTACTCGCGGCCTACCGCGCCCTCGTTGTACTGGTCGCCGCCGCTGCCGCCCAGGGTAATGATGAGCGGAGCGATGCCGCGATGGTAGAGGGCGAGGGCGTGGTCCAGGCGGGCGCGGTAGACCGGGGAGGGCCGGCCATCGTACTCCGCCGCGCCGAAGACGCCGATGGCGTCCGATCGAACTGCCTGGATGGGCTGGTCAGCTTGATCCTGGCCCGCGTAGCTCTCAATCTGCGCGTAGACCCAGCGGCACCAGCCGGCAACGCCCAACGCCAGCGCCAGAAGCAGCAATAGCGCGGCGCGGAGAATCCAGTTGCGGCGTTTTGGCTTGGAACGGCGCTTCATGCGGAGCTTTCGCTTCAGGGGCCGGAAATCGGGGATCAGTTGTCAGTGTATCTGCGCTGAACGATTCGAGTACCACCGAAACCGCCGTCCTAGCCCCGTAGTCCCTTAGTCCCTTAGTCCCTCAGTCCCTTAGTCCCTTAGTCCCTGGTCCCTTAGTCCCTTAGTCCCTGCCCATACTCACCGTTGCAGCACCATCACAATCTCGTGCGTGGGAATGGCGCCCTCGCGCAGAATCTGCCAGCGCCCGGAGCCCAGCGAGAGGTCGACGATGGTTGTGGGCTTCGTGCGGCCGGTGGGTCCGCCGTCAACAATCAGCGGAATGCGATCGCCTATCTGGTCGAGGACGCATCCCGCGTGCGTACACTCGGAGGCCCCTTGCAGGTTGGCCGAGGTTGCGGTGATGGGTAGCCCGAACTGCTCCACCACGGCGCGCGGAATGGCCGCATCCGGCACCCGCAGGGCCACGTTGCCGGTATTGGCCGTCGAGCGCAGGGGCAGCTTGCAGCCGGCGCGGACGATGATGGTGAGCGGGCCGGGCCAGAAGCGCTCCGCCAGCTTATCCAGCAGCGGGTCGGTATTGCGCGCCAGCTCGTAGGCCTGCCGCACGGTAGCGATCAGCAGCGAGAGCGGCTTGTGCTTCTGGCGGCTCTTGATCCTGTAAATCTGCTCCACGGCGTTCAGATTGACGGGGTCCACCGCCAGGCCGTAAAAGGTGTCGGTAGGCAGGGCAACCACATCGCCCTTGCGCAGGCAGGAGACGATATAGTCGATCCGGTCCGGCTGGGGTTCATCGGGATGGACGCGCAATATCTCCGCGGACAAGAAGGTCTACCTCAATTTCCTGTTGCAGACGCCGCAAAGACGGAAGCTATCACAGCCCGTCGCGGCGGGCAAGTTGAGCCGTTGCATACACCTGCCCGCCGCCTGTGCCGCCAGCCGGTAAAACGGCATAGAATCGGTTCAGCGTGTAAAGGTCTCTTTTTGATGCCTCTTCGCATTGTACAGAGTAAGCAAAATACGCGCTTGAAGGAGCTCCGGCGCGCGCTGGCGCAGCCCCTCCGCGAGCCGGGACGGCGAGGGCGCGGGCTGGCCGGAATCGAAGGACCGAACCTGATCGAGGAGGCCTTGCGCGCCGGCCTGCGCCTGGCCTGTGTCTTTGTGGCCGAGGGCGCCGAAGACCTGCTCGAAGCACTGCCTCTTCCGCCGCGGACCGAGATTCTGCTGCTGCCTAAAGCCCTGCTCGACTCGGCGCTGGCTACCGAAGCGCCGCAGCCCATTGCTGCCCTGATCGCACCGCCAGCCTGGACCTGGGCGCACCTGCTCGGCAGCCGGCCGAAAGCTGCGCCGCTCGTACTGGTGCTGGCTGGCCTCCAAGATCCCGGCAACCTGGGCGCAATTCTCCGTTCCGCCGAAGCCTTCGGGGCCGATGGGATCTTGAGCCTGGCCGGAACCGTGAGCGCCTGGAACCCCAAGGCGGTGCGCGCCTCGGCGGGCAGCGTCTTCCGGGTTCCGCTGCTCGCCGTGAGCGCCGAAGAGTGCTTTGCGCGGCTGCGAGAGGCCGGCGTAACGATCCTGACGACCTCGACGACCGCGGCGCATGGGGCGCGACCGGCTGATCAGGTCAACCTGGCCGGGCCGGTGGCGCTCATCATCGGCAATGAGGGCAACGGCGTGCCCGAGGATCTGGCCGCCCAGGCCGGCGGCGCGGTAACCATCTCCTGCCCCGGCCCGGTGGAGAGCCTGAACGCCGCCGTCGCCGCCGGCGTGCTGCTCTATGAAGCCTCGCGGCAAAGAAGCGGGGACGGTGCGATGTCTTCCCACCCTAGCCGCAAGGACAAGAACGCGGCGAGGGTGGGGCACCCAGATTCTTCATTCGGGGGGCCGCGATGAGCCTCTTCGACGGCGAGCCCGAAGGCCCCAAAGGACCGCTGCGCACCGCGCCCCTGGCCGAGCGCATGAGGCCGCGCAGCCTGGAGGAGTTGAGCGGCCAGGAGCACCTGGTCGGCCCCGGCAAGCCGCTGCGCGTGCAGATCGAGCGCGACGACCCCGGCTCGATGATCTTCTGGGGTCCGCCGGGAGTGGGCAAGACCACCCTGGCCAAGATCATCGCCGAGACCACCCGAGCCAGCTTCATCGAGTTTTCCGCCGTCATGAGTGGCATCAAGGAGATCAAGCAGGTGATGGCCGCCGCGGCGCAGGCCTCCCAGATGCACTCGCGCACCATCCTCTTCGTCGATGAGATTCACCGCTTCAACAAGGCCCAGCAGGACGCCTTTCTGCCCTACGTCGAGCGCGGCACCATCCGGCTGATCGGCGCCACAACCGAGAATCCCTCCTTCGAGATCATCTCCGCGCTGCTCTCCCGCTGCCGCGTCTATGTGCTGGAGCCGCTCAGCGAGGCGCAGATTGCGGCTCTGGTGCGCCGCGCCCTCGAAGATAAAGAACGCGGCCTGGGCGCGCTCGGGCTGACCGCCGACGACGATGCGCTGGAGTTGATCGCCGGCTACTCCAGCGGCGACTGCCGCAACGCCTACAACACGCTGGAAGTGGCCGCGCAACTGGCGCAGGAGCCGGCTGTGGGGGATCGCGATTCGGAGGGAGGCGGGGGTTTCAACCCCCGCATTGCGCAGACAGAATCGACGGGGGCTGGTCGGGATGGGTTTCAACCCATCCGTTTATCCCCGGAGGCGCCCCGCAAAGCCAGGCACATCGACAAGGCTCTGGCCGCCACCGCCGTGCAGCAGCGCGTGCTGCTCTACGACAAGTCCGGCGAAGAGCACTACAACCTGATCTCCGCTCTGCACAAGAGCGTGCGCAACTCAGACCCCGACGCGGCGCTCTACTGGCTGGCGCGCATGTTTGCCGCCGGCGAGGACCCGCTGTATCTCGCGCGCCGCGTGGTGCGCATGGCCGTCGAAGACATCGGCCTGGCCGCGCCCGAGGCGCTCAATCTGACTCTCTCCGCCAAGGAGGCCATCGACTTTCTCGGCTCGCCGGAGGGCGACCTGGCGCTGGCCGAGGCGGTCGTCTACCTTTGCCTTGCGCCCAAGTCGAACTCGGTCTACACGGCCTACGGCGCGGTGCAGCGGGAGGTGGAAGAGACCCGCCAGGAGCCGGTTCCGCTGCACCTGCGCAACGCGCCCACGCGCCTGATGAAGGAACTCGACTATGGCAAGGGCTACCGCTACGCCCACAACGAAGAAGGCCGCGTAGCCGACATGGATTGCCTGCCCGACTCGCTGCGCGGCCGCAGTTACTACCACCCCACCCAGGAAGGCCGCGAAAAACTCCTCGCCCAGCGCATGGAGGAGATTCGGCGCATCCGCTCCGGCAAGCGCGGCGGAGGGTAGTCCATTTTCGCGCGCGCCGACCCTCCAATTCAAGTCAACCGATCTTCGACGAGCCGTGCTAGAATCTCGTTGCGCGGTTCCCCAGCAATCCGCGCAAATTCCCGTAGATCACTTTTTGGAGGTTAACCATGAGCGACAATCCAACCCTCATCCCGCACATCGTGGTGAGCAATGCCACCGCCGCCATCGACTTTTACAAGGCAGCCTTTGGAGCGGTGGAACTGGCTCGCCACGCAGCTCCCAACAGCGGCAAACTGATGCACGCCAGTCTGAGGATCAACGGTGGCGTCCTGATGATGAGCGACGACTTTTCCAACTCCATGGGCGGCAGATGCCAGACCCCGGAGGCGCTCGGCGGCAGCCCAGTGACCTTCCATCTGCAAGTTGCGAACGCCGATTCCGCATGGGCGCAGGCTCTCGACGCAGGCGCCGAGGTCACCATGCCGCTTGCCGACCAGTTCTGGGGCGATCGCTACGGGCAATTGCGCGACCCCTTCGGCCACAAGTGGTCCATCGGCCAGTCCATCGCCAAGCCGTCCCAAGCCGAGATCGAGGAAGCCGCCAGGACGGTCTTCGCCGGGTAGAAACTCGCATCGGACGGGGACGGGCGAACGCCTGTCCCCGCAGCCGGTCGCTCAATCCGGGTACTTTACCGAACATCCGTAGGGATGCGTATACGGCGTGCCGACCGGCTTGCCTGCCATGGCCTCGGTGAGCGCGTCGGAGACGTAGTTGCGCGCCCCATGCACGTCCGCCGGATCGGGCGTGGGCCGGTCGTCGATGGCCCCGTCATAGATCACGTTGCCGCCGGGATCGATGACGATCATCTGCGGCGTGGTCTTGGCATTGTAGAGGCGGCCGAGCTTGCCCTCCGGGTCCATCAGGACGGCGCTGGGCGCGGCGTGAACCTGGGCCAGATAGGCATTCTCCTCATCCGGCGTTACATAACCCTGCTTGCCGGGGGCCGAAGAGATCACCGTAAGCCACACCACACCCTTCGCGGTCCACTCCCGCTGCAAGGCCTGCATGTTGCCGGAGGTGTAGTGCTTGCGGGTGAAAGGGCAGCCCTGGTTGTGCCACTCCAGCACCACGTACTTGCCGCGAAACTGGGCCAGGGTTTCGGTCTGGCCGCGGGAGTCGGTCGCGGTAAACGCCGGAGCAGGCGCGCCGACGCGGAGTTCCTGGGCGGCGCCGAAACACGGCAGCAGCGCGGCGGCAAGAGCCGCGCATCCGAAAAGACGAATGCTGAACTTCATGAGAGCCAACCTCCTGAGGGGAACTCAGACGATCAACTTGCGGGGTCTTGGGGCTTACCTTTGATTGGACGCATCCGCGCCGGGTTGCGTTGCGGCGCGCGGCAGCTTTCCCAGCGCATCCGTCACTATTCCCGGCGTCAGCACCTCCGGCAGCAACCGGGGGCTCGTTTCGCCTGGGACGTAGAGAGCGTAAGCGGGCACTCCGCTGCGGCCCAGCGCGGTCAAGGCCTGGGTAATGCCCTCGTCGTGGCGGGTCCAGTCGGCGCGCAGCAGGGCGACGTCGGCGTCCAGAAAAGCCTTTTGAACGGAGGGCTGGTCCAGCGCCACGCGCTCGTTCACCTGGCAGCTCAGGCACCAGGCGGCGGTAAAGTCCACAAAGACCGGCCGGTCCTGCGCCTGGTAGCTGCTGACCGCCGCCGCAGACCAAGGCTGCCAGCCGCCGGCCGAAGCGGAATGTAAAGCCGCGTTTCCGGCATGATCCGCTTGGATCTCAGCCTCGGCAAACCAGTGAGGAGCCAAAACCGCCAGCGCCACCACCCCCAGCAGAATCAGCGCGGCAACCGCCGCGGACCAGCGCCGGGCCGGCCAGCGGCCCAGAAACCACCCGGCGATCGCCAGCAGCAGAAAGCTCGCCAGCAGCGTCGCCAGAATTCCCGCGCCGTAAGCCGCGGCCAGCACCCAGGCCAGCCAGATCACCGTGGCGAAGATGGGGACCGAGATGGCCTGGCGCAGAATCTCCATCCAGACGCCGGGCCTGGGCAGCAGGCGCGTCCAGGCCGGCTGCAGGGTGAGCGCAACATAAGGAGCGGCCAGCCCCAGCGCCAGCGCCGTAAAGACGGCAAAGGTGACCGCCGCGGGCGCGCTGAGCGCGTAGCCGATGGCCGCTCCCATGAAGGGCGCGGTGCAGGGCGTGGCCACCACCACGGCCAGCACGCCGGTGAAGAAGCTGCCTGTGTAGCCCCGCCTGGCCGCTCCTTGCTCATCGACGAGCAATGACCCGCCCGCCCCGGTCAGCGTCAGCCCGATCTCGAACTGCCCGGCCAGCGACAGGCCCAGGAAGAAGAGCAGCCCGGCCATCAGCGCCAGAAAGACCGGCGACTGGAACTGGAATCCCCAGCCCAGCGTGGCTCCTGCCGCGCGCAGCCCCAGCAACGCGGCCACCAGCGCCCAGAACGAGACCACAATGCCCGCGGCGTAAACCAAACCATGTGCGCGCAGCTTGCGCCGCTGCTTCCACCCCACGGACGAAGACCTGTCCGTGGGGGCCCCGTCTTCGCTGCCGGAGTTGACCAGCGCCAGGCCCTTTAGAAAGAGTACCGGAAAGACGCAGGGCATCAGATTCAGCAGCAAGCCCCCTATGAAAGCCAGGCCCGAAGCTCGCAGCAGCAGCGCCCAAGAGAACGTTGACCCGCCACTGGCCTTCGCGCTGGAGGCCTGTGAGGTTTCCGCGGGCGCGGAAGGGGCTGCCCCACCGGCTGCGCTGGCCGGCGTATGGTCGGCCGGCGCCATAGCCCCGGCAACAGGAGCGCCGGAATCAGCCGGGCCCTTAGGCCCTGCGGCCTGCTCTTCGAAAGTCGCGCCCACACCGGCTGATGGAGCCGTCTCCCCCGGAAGCGCCACAATCTCATATGCCCGCCCGCCGGAAAGCTCCAGAACGCCTCGCAGTTGAGCGGGATTGGCGGTCAGATTGGCGTCTTTCTTGAAGTCGAGAATCAGGCCATTTGCAGTGGGTGTGAGCTTTTGCGGGGCCGGATTGTCTAGAATGTCCTGATCTTCAGGGAAAAACGTGGCCTCGGTCTCCCGCTTGCCGGTGACGACGGAAAGCCGGAAACCTGTCGGCGTTGGTTGGAAAACCGGCTTTGCGCTGGCCGGAAGCGGCTTGGGAAGCTGGTCAATGAAGCGCTTGAAGAGCGGAGGAGGACTGTATTTCATGTTCAAAGGGCCGACATAAACATTCCTTTGCACCTCCAAATCCGCGTTGCCGGGGATGCAGCTCGCCCGGCAAACCAGCCAATCGACTTTGGCATGGAGGATGACAGTGCCAGCCTTCACGCTATTGGCAACGCGCAATTTGAGCGGGAAGAGAACTTCATCCTCGTAGCCGTAGTCCATCAACGGCCCGAGCGGCAGGCGCCTTGGCGCGGGAAACTGCATTGGAGGGGCGCTGAGGCCTTTGGGCAAGGTCCACTGAATGTGCGGTGGCAAGCCCGCATCGCCGGGATTCTTCCAGTAAATGTGCCAGCCCGGCTCCAGCTTGAAGTAAAGGCCTGCTTCATTTTCTTCAGTAGTTGATAGCTGCTTTTCCGGAATCACCAACTCCACGCGCACATGGTCCGCATCGGCAAAGCTCGACGCCGCCCGCGCGGGCAATCCCGCGGCAAGCAGAAGGAAGAGCGCGAAGATCGATCGGAAGATACTCATGGCGGGGAATTGGACCCCTCAACACTTGCACTCAGTCTACCGGACCACCTGCCGCCGGGGCCGGCTCTTACTGCATCATTCCA
>Ga0326728_10012841_pt1 | contig 18422 bp, 17 predicted proteins | sample MB3enrmetagenome_FD_207602 | JGI IMG/M metagenome (GOLD analysis project Ga0326728, IMG submission 207602) | Lab enriched peat soil microbial communities from McLean, Ithaca, NY, United States - MB31MN | ecosystem: Environmental > Terrestrial > Soil > Wetlands > Peat | place: USA: New York... | reverse complement strand
GACACAAGATAATTTAGAAGCAAACCATCGGCAATTTCACCGGTCAGTTCAATCATCTCCCATCCGGTAGCTCCTATGAAGATTGGAATTGTCCTTGGAGTCGACGGATCACCATAGACCACGTCAAGACGAATGTCTCGGACTTTAACAAATTCGCCTTCAAAAGTAACGTTCTCCATCTTGAACAATTTCTGCAGAACGGTGACATACTCGCGCATGGCCTTGAGTGGTTTCTTGCGGTCGATTCCAACCTTCCATGCTAATGGATCCCACCATGCACCAATACCAAGTAGAGCTCTGCCCTTCGACAATTCATCGAGAGTAAGGAAAGTCGTCGCGCACAAGCCAACGTTTCGTGTCCAGTTATTTATTACGCCTGTTCCAAGTTTGATCCGATCAGTAACAACTGCCATCGCCGCGAGAGGAGTTATGGCGTCTCTCGCCAGCCGAGACTCCGCATGCCAGATTGCTTCGAAGCCTTTCTTCTCTGCGTATTGTACTAGGCCCAGCTCTTCACGGACCTGATGTTTATCCTGAAGGTAAAGCGCAACTCGATGCATAATTCAACAATCACGAAGCCAAACAATAGTCTTTCGACTCTTTACCATCTTGTGTTATGAAGAAAGCCGGTGGAAGATTGCGCGTGAATGGTTAAGAGGTAACTATTTGACAGTAGGGCCGCTCAGATTTCTCAGAGGGCGTGCTGGCTTTGCGTGTGGAGCACATCATTAATTTCAGATTAAACGGAAAGTATGTCACTGTAAAGTGTCCTCCCGCTTACACGCTTCTCGAAGTTCTCCGCGAACAACTTCAAGTCACTGGTCCCAAAGAGGATTGTGCGAAGGGTGAATGCGGAGCATGCACAGTAATTATGAACGGCAGACCTGTATGTTCGTGTCTTGTAATAATCTCACAAGCTAACGGTTCAGAGATAATTACTTCGGAAGGCTTAACTGATGATGGAAAACCGAATCCTGTACAGAAGGCATTCATCGACCACGGAGCCGTGCAATGCGGTCACTGCATACCTGGCATGATAGTTTCGGCGTCCGCACTACTTATGCGAAATCCAAAACCAACCTCAGAGGAAATCCGAATGGCGCTCTCTGGAAACCTATGTCGCTGCACGGGTTACACCAAGATCATCGCTGCTGTCGAAGACGCTGCGAAGAACTGGGGACTCTAACCTTGATGCGTTCAGAAATAGACGTACTGACACCTAAGACAATAGACGAAGCATTGAGACTGCGCAGACAACACGAAAATGCAAAAATCATAGCCGGGGGATCAGATCTTATAGTTCAGCTCAGAGACGGTGTCGTTAGGACAAATCAACTCCTTGACATCTCATCACTCAAAGAACTTAGGTTCATAAGAGAAGATCAAGATAGAATCCAAATAGGTTCACTAACCACCTACAATGAAATAATTAATTCGCCTATAATCAGGAAACGCGCTTGGATTCTTGCTGAATCAGCAAGACAGATTGGTGCCGCGCAACTTCAAAACACCGCAACCATAGGCGGAAACCTCGGCAACGCTTCACCAGCTGCTGACACAATACCTCCATTGTACGCTCTGGACACGACTATAATCACTCGCAGCGTCGCAGGTAGACGTGAAATTCCAATAGACCAATTCTATCTCGGATACCGAAAAATCGCTTTGTTATCAGACGAGTTGATAGAACAACTATATTTCAAACCTCTGCGACCAGACGACGCAGGCGCGTACCTGAAACTGGGATTACGTGGAGCGAACGCAATTTCGTTAGTGGACGTTGCAGTCGCATTGCGTGAAAGGAACGTTAACTCGTTCTCGACAGCAAGAGTAGCCTTGGGAGCAGTAGCACCGACCGTGAAACGTTCTCTGAAATGTGAAAAAATACTTCAGGCGAGACCGCTCGATCGAGAAATATTCCGCGAAGCTGGCTCCGTAGCGGCTCAGGACGCTACCCCGATAGATGACATTAGAGCTTCAGCCGAATATCGACGAAACATCGTCTCTTCCCTCGTCTATCAAGCATTGTGTATCGCCGTCTTCAGGGAGTGATAATATCGTGAAAGAGACCCATATTAAAGTGAAAATATTCGGAGCTCCCTCACTCACGCTTGAAAGCCGAGAGTTCACGGTCAACCTTGACCAAGATGCCACTGCTCAAGACCTCCTAGATACGCTCCCGATCAAGGACAGAAACTATGTGTACGTCGTGCGTGAAGGAATTAGACTAACTTCGTCTTCTAAGCTCCATGACGGCGATGAAATAATGATCATTCCACCCATAGCTGGAGGCTACTGTTAATGACACTCGCTGAGCCTACCGGAGACTTGCGATGGGTAGGCAGAAGTATTCCTCGAAAAGAGGGAGTCGGTAAAACCACGGGAGAGACAAAATTTTTCTCAGATATGATTCTGCCAAATATGTTATGGGCCAAAGTTCTGCGAAGCAAATATCCTCACGCTCTCATCAAAAAAATTGACACGAGCAAGGCTGAATCGTTACCGGGCGTTGTCACTGTTCTAACTCACAAAGATGTCCCAGGTCTGAACGGATTCGGGATCGTGATTCCCGACCAGCCCGTACTTTGCTACGATAAGGTAAGATTCCTAGGCGACGCTATAGCGGTGATCGCCGCGGAGAGCAAGGAGATCGCTGAAAAGGCAGTTCAACTGGTGGACGTCGATTATGAACCGCTTCCCGTTGTAACCGATCCTGTCCAAGCCATGAAACCCGAAGGTACGAGAGTGCACGCTAACGGCAACATACTTCGACACGAAACTGTTCGAAACGGTAACGCGCTGCAAGCCTTCCAAAACGCAGCGGTAATCGTTGAACATACCTACTGCACTCCAAGGCAGATGCACATGTTCCTCGAAACTGAAGCGGGCATCGGTATGCTCGACGAAAATGGAAACATCGTTCTCTACGTCGGCGGACAAGCTCCATACCGAGACCAAATGCAGGTATCGAGAGCCCTCGGCATCAAACCGGAGAAAATCAGAGTAATATCGACACCTGTGGGAGGAGCTTTCGGAGGAAAGGAAGAGAACACAGTCCAAATTCACCTAGCTCTGCTCGCCATTAAAACAAAAAGACCAGTCAAACTCGTATGGACACGCGAAGAATCAGGCATCACGGGAATAAAGCGTCATCCGATGATCATAACAACCAAAACCGCAGCCGACCGTGAAGGGAACCTAATTGCAAATCAAGTGAGAATAATTGCCGACACAGGAGCTTACGCTTCCCTGGGCCCCACGGTTCTAGATGTGGCTGTTGAGAACAGTTGCGGAGCATACAAAATCCCAAACGTAGACATAGATGCATATCTCGTTTACACCAACAATAGTATATCCGGAGCCTTCCGAGGTTTCGGATCGGTACAAGTCAACTTCGCATTAGAGTCCAACATAGACATGATCGCGGAGAAGCTTGGAATGGATCGATTAGAGTTGCGCAAGAAGAACGTGTTGCGTGAAGGGGATATTGGCTCATTCGGCTACGCGATACGCGGAAGTGTCGGAGTATACGAGACACTTCTCAAAGTTGAAAATTCCGAACTATGGAAAAATCAACTGAAGTACAAGACAGAAAAAACCGCCGCCTGGTGCAAGCGAGGAATAGGGATCGCAACCGGCGTGAAAGGTTTCGGTTTCGGAGCCCTCCCCGACTTTGCAGCTGCATCAATCCAAATTACTCCAACCGGAAAATTCGTAATCGGGATAAGCTGTCCGGAAATTGGACAAGGGGCGATCACTGCATACACGCAGATAGCCGCTGAAGCCTTGAACTGCCACATAGACGACATATACATTGCCTCTGCTGACTCACAACTCGCACCTGACACCGGAACAACCTCCGCTTCCATGGCATTAGTTCGAGGAGGAAACGCGATACTCGCTGCCGCCCCTAAAATGAACCAACTACTGCTGGCTGCAGGATCACAAATCCTGGAAGAACCGCCAGATAAACTCCGCATTGAACAATCTCACGTCAAGAGCAACCTCGATCGGAAGAAAATCGTGTCGTTAGCCCAAATCGCTCAATACCTCGAAAAAAGCGGTTCTGATACCAAAGTAATAGGAGGGTTCAACGTCCCACGCTTCGAAAAACCAGCAGAAGGAAGCATCGAAATTCCACATTGGTCATACATGTACGCAAGCGGAATCGCGCTAGTGGAAGTTGACACACTTACCGGAGTTACAAAAGTTCTCAAATTCCTTCTTGCAACAGACTGCGGAAAAATCATCAACCCACAATCGTATTCTGGGCAACATGAGGGTGCAATCCTACAAGGAATAGGATTTGCATTAATGGAGGATACATTGATCGAAAATGGAAACGTCCTCACTAATAATTTTACAACGTATATTATCCCCACAATCGCGGACATGCCTGACATTCAAATTGAACCGGTCGAAACGTATGAAAAGATAGGGCCCTTCGGCGCTAAGGGTTTGGGAGAAATTGGAATCGTAGCAGTGCCCGCGGCGGTCGCCAATGCCATCTATGATGCTACTGGCGCACGTATCTACTCTCTCCCGGCAACACCAGAAAGAGTCTACAAAGCGCTCCAGAACAAGGATGAATTTCATGGCTCCTAGAGTAAAGGTCAGACTCTTCCATGAACTAAGAACAAACGTCGGACAAAGCGAACTGGAACTTGAAGCAAATACTCTGAGCGAATTGGTTCAGATATTGATTCAACGATACAGTACTCTCAAGGAATTATTATTTGACTCCAAAGGCAACCTCCGCGGATACATGTTCTTTTACATCAACAACGCTGTTCAAGACCCGCCAATTCTCTCGAGGAAACTAAATGACGGAGACCTAGTACTATTAGTGCCATCTGCAGCAGGAGGCAAGAGTTAGAGATGCGACGATTTGACATGTATGTACCAGCAAATTTCGACGATCTGCTAGCATACATAGACGAACATCCAATATCAAATGAGATTCATCTCATAGCAAACGGCAGTGACATAATCAATCGAATCCAGAGACGCCAACTGAAAGCACGAACATTAGTTGACCTCTCAGGATTAGGTGAATTAAATTACGTTAAGAAGGAAAACGGAACAATCAGAGTAGGCGCACTCACCAGCATCTCAGATTTGATTGATTCGCCTATCATTGATTCCCGGTTGGAGGTTTTTCGAGAAGTTGCTTCCAAGTTTGGTGGTCCAGCGATTCGGAACGTAGCCACGGTTGGGGGGAATATTTGTGCTGCTTCATCTTCTGAGGATTTACTTCCCGTACTCTTAGTTCTTGACGCGAAAGTGCGCTTGCGTAGCAAGGGGAATGAGCGAGTAATTCCAATCGAGGAGTTCCTTAAGGGGAAGAGGCAGACTGCTTTGAAGCCTAACGAAATCTTGGTTGAGACTATGTTCGAAGAAGTCGGTAATCGGTCGGCATGTGCATTTGAGAAGATCGGTATGAGAAATTCACTCATAATAGCTTTCGTTAACTGCGCGGTCTACCTTAGAGTTGAGGAAAGCTATCGCATCGAAGAAGTTCGCATAGCATTTAATCGCGTCGCTGGAAAAATTCCTGCACGCGCCAAAGTAACAGAAGAACAACTCAAAGGCACAACCATTACGACAAGCAACGTATCACGTTTAGAGTCCGTTATCAGAGGCGAACTACGAACCAGTCCTGACTTCAGGGCCAGCGCAGAATACCGATCGGATGTCGCATGTGTGCTGCTTAAACGCGTCATGAAAAGGTGTATTCATGAACTGGAGAGACGCTGATTGGCAAAGCATTTGCTGAAGTTTACTGTCAACGGAAAAGACCACGCCCTAATCGTTGATTCGCACGAAAGATTACTAGACGTTCTGAGGGACCGACTTGGGTTAAGAGGAACGAAGGAAGGATGTAGTACAGGAGATTGCGGAATCTGCGCAGTCATTATGAATGGTCGCTTGGTCAACTCGTGTCTAACCTTCGCGATCCAAGCCCGCAACAAGGAGCTGACTACTATCGAAGCAATAGGAACTGAGAAAAATCTTCATCCACTTCAGGAAGCCTTCATGAAGTGGAATGCATGTCAATGCGGCTTTTGCATTCCCGCCATGATCTTGACAACAAAACTCCTGCTGGATCACTCACCCAATCCGTCCGAACAAGAAATCAAAGCGAGTATAAGCGGAATCTTATGTCGATGCACCGGTTACTACAAGATAATCCAAGCAGTCAAATCAGCCGCTGTTGAAATTAGAGGTAATGATTAATGGTCGATTCCGCAGAGAAAAGAGCATTCCCTGAAATGTTACTCGTAGGTAAGAACGTAGAACGTTTAGACGTACTCGACAAAGTCCTAGGCAAACCCATCTACACGATGGATATTGTCCCAGAGAACGCGCTTTTCGTTAAAGTTGTTAGGTCAACTCATGCCCACGCGCGATTAAACCGAGTCGATACCTCCAAAGCCAGAAGATATCCTGGTGTCGTTGAGGTAATAACTGCAGAGGATATTCCCGGAATTAACGAATCAACAGCCCTATTGCCAGACAAACCTCTTCTAGCAAATGGCAAAGTGAGATTCGTCGGCGAACCAATAGCTGCAGTCGCCTCGCATGATCCAGCAATAGCAGATGAGGCGGTTGATTTAGTAGAAGTCGAATACGAGCCTCTTCCAACAGTATTCTCACCAATCAAAGCTCTGGAATCTCAGGCCCCACAAATCCATGACAATGGAAACATCGCAAAACACGTGAAACTGCGGAAGGGAAACGTTGAGGACGGATTCAGGCAGGCAGATCTGATCATGGAAGGGAGTTATGTAACTCAATTCCAGGATCCCACCCCACTCGAACCCGAAGCAGGTTTCGTGATTCCAGAACCAGATGGTTCCGTAACCTGCGTAGGATCCATCCAAAGCCCCTTCCACGTGCAGACCGGAATCGCCAAAATTCTCTCCTTACGTCCGGATCAAGTGAGAGTAATACAAGCGGTCACTGGTGGCGCGTTCGGTCCTAAGTCTGATGAGATCCCGGTAGATGTGCTTGGCATGGCGGCAGTGATCGCTGTGAAGACCCATCGCCCAACCGCACTTGCATATACTCGAGAGGAATCAATGATTGGGCATACCAAAAGACATCCATTCGTTATCAACGTAAAGGCGGGCGTTACCAAAGAAGGCAAACTGACGGCATGGGAAACGCGATTAGTTGCCGACACAGGAGCCTACGCATCTTTAGGACCTCTAGTTATAATTCGCGCGTTATTTCACGCAACTGGCCCGTATGTGATACCTCACGTTAAATCTGACGCGTACTGTGTCTACACAAACAACACAATAGCCGGCTCTTTCAGAGGGTTTGGCGGACCACAGGCCCATTTCGCTGCGGAATCACACATGGATGAGATCGCTAAGAAATTAGGTATGGATCCTGTTGATTTTCGGTTGCTTAACATCCTCCGACCGGGGACTTTGATGGCAACGAGCCAAATGGTCGATGAAGCATGTGGCTTAGAGGAATGTGTCGAAAGAGCTGTGAACGAATCTGGTTGGCATATTAAGCGCTCATCCTTCGCCAAGGAGAACGGTACCCGACGACATGGCCTAGGTATCGCGATAATGTATCATGGCAACAGCCTCGGACCAGAAGGGAGTGACTTTGCCTCAATACATATGAAAGTTGACAATGACGGAAAAATCGGATTCAGAACCGGGATGACAGAGTACGGCACAGGTGCGCCTTCAGGCCTAATTCAAATCGCCGCCGAAACTATGCATCTGCCAATCAGCTACTTCAAACTACAGCCGCCGGATACTGATCATTGTATAGATACAGGCCCGACCGTCGCCTCGCGCACAATTACGATCGGCGGACGTGCTTCTCAATTAATCGCCGAAAAGCTAGGTCAACGAATGAAAGACATCGCCGCAGAATTATTAGAATGCAAAAGCAGCGAGATAGAAGTCTCCAACGGGAACTATTCTGATAAGAAAAATTCTGAGAGATCAGTATCATACTCGGCAATCATAGAATCATCGCGCAAGCGTGGCATAGAATTGGATGTTGAAGGAACATTTACTGCACCAAGATGCGTATACGATCCTGAAACAAGCCAAGGAACTACCTACCTACAGTTCACGTACGCCGCGGTCACAGCAGAGGTGGATGTAGATACTGAAACCGGAAAGATTGATGTCACCAAGATGGTAACCGTATATGATGTTGGGAAGGCGATCAATCCTCTCGGAGTGGAGGGACAGATCGAGGGAGGAACGATACAGGGACTAGGATACGGGATTATGGAAGATCTCGTTCACAAAGATGGGATCGTTCAGAACCCTAATTTGGCGGACTATTATATTCCAACATCCCTAGACATCCCCGAGATCAAAACCATCCTTCTTGAATACCCAGGCCATCTAGGACCGTATGGCGCAAAAGCGATCGGAGAACCTCCGATAGTCCTACCTGCAGCAGCAATCGTAAACGCAATTGACAATGCAGTAGGTGTCCGGTTGACTGAGTTACCCGCCAGCCCAGACAGAGTTTTGTCTGCCCTAAGGAGGAAGAATGTCCATGAGTAACGTATACCAGAAGATGAACGAATTACTCGCGAAACATGAAACTTTCGCAATTGCCACGATCGTAAGCTACAAGGGATCTGTCCCAAGACGACTAGCGAAGATGCTCATAACAAGAGACCTCAAGACCTACGGATCAATAGGCGGCGGATGCGTCGAAGGACAAGTTGCCGAAGAGGCCTCGCTGATGCTCAAGGAAGGTTCAACTGGTATTATCGTGAAATCTTACGATCTTGTCGAAGAAGAATTTGGGGGAGTAGGTATGAATTGCGGTGGAAGAATAGATGTCTCAATCGAGATAGTGGAACCAACGCCTCAAATTATCATTGCGGGAAGCGGTCATCTCTCATCAGCCATAGCAAAGCTCAGCCGCCTGTTGGGTTTTGATGTAATCGTAATAGATCCCTTAGCTAAGAAGGAAAATTTCCCAGAAGCACAAATGGTGCTTTCGGATTTTGTGGAAAACAATCTTCTCAATCTTCATTTGTCAATCCACAGCTACATAGTCATCGTGACACGGCATAAAGATGATCTTCCCACACTCAGAACTTCATTGAAAACAAAGGCCACGTACATTGGTTTGATCGGAAGTAGACGCCGCGTGCTACATGCCTTCCGGATACTGCAACAAGAAGGATATGACGAAGCGCAACTCTCGAGGGTAAATGCACCAATCGGGTTGGATATAGGTGCTGAAACGCCCGAAGAGATAGCCGTCAGTATTATGGCGGAGATAATTCAATACCGAAGAATGGGACGAAATCAGGCGGCGCAACCAATGAAGATTGATGCTTCGACACTAAAGGGCCTTCGTGCCGAAGCTAATTCGTCGAAGTAACTTATGCATACTTACTGTTTTTGCTGATCCTTCTTATCCTTGACAAGATCTTGGATACTTACAACCCCTAATGGAGGGAATCCCATAGAGACGCCCGCAGTCGGCGTATTCGTGGGTACAAGCATCAAAGTCCCTTTACTCTGCAACCCCAACTCGTACAATATGTTCATCCAACGAAGTTCAAGAGCCCGAATGTTTTTCTCGTACAGATTAGCAGCATCAACCATCTTCTGCGCGGCTTCGTATTCCGCCATCGCCAACGTGACTCTCGCTCTGCGCTCACGTTCAGCCGAGGCCTGTCGCGACATAGCTTCCTGCAACATGGAAGGAATTGCAATGTCTTTAACTTCAACAGAACCGACCTTAATTCCCCAATGCTCCGTCTTCTCATCGATGATGTTACGTGCCTCCACTCCTACCTTATCTCTTTCAGTTAACAGCTCGTCAAAACTCACTTTACCTATAACTTCTCTCAACGTGGTCTGCGCTGCGAGAGTTGTGGCTTCCAGATATCTCTCCACATTCAAAACTACTTTTTCAACGTCTACTGCCTGAAAGAACATAATCGCGTCCACATTAACCGGCACATTATCCTTCGTCAACGTCTGCTCAGTACGAAACGGAACAGTAAGAACACGAGTTGACACAACGTTTGGTATCCGATCAACAAATGGAATAATGTAGAACAGACCCGGTCCCTTCATTCCCACGAATCTTCCTAGCCGCAGAACGGGGGCGCGTTCCCATTCCTTTATCACCTTTATTCCGGATGCGACCATCATTATGATAAAAAGTAGAACAATGACGCTGACTATGAATCCGGGGTCGAAAAGCATATCCATTATGTCGAAAAGCATATCCATCAACCTTCAGTTCTCATGCCTTGGCTTTACTCTTAAGATTAGCCCCTCACGTCTGATAACCTCAACACTCTCCCCACTTTTTATGGTCCCACCAATCGTTTCAGCTCTCCAAATCTGTCCTTCAACTCTCACTTCTCCACGAGGAGCGAGTTCTGAAATTGCGCTTCCGATTGAACCAATCAACTGTTCTGGTCCAGTTTTAATTTTCATTCTTCTTGCTTGAGCAACTTTGTATACAACTAAACCGAAGATCGCTGACATTACGAGAGTAACTGAAACAAGTGTTTCCCTCGAGGATTCCACGGCCTGTGCGGACAAAAGTTCCCATCCGGGCAGAGGAAACGCGAAGAAACTTCCGACAATTATGCACCCAATTCCACCTAACGCGAATACGCCAATGTGTGTCTTGATCTCGATTAATGTGAGAATTATCCCGATGATAAACAGCAGAATCGCGGCGGTACTAATCCCTATTATCCCGAACCCTATCAGCGACAAGAAGAACATTAACCCACCAACGATCTCAAGACCAAATCCTGGAGTCTTGAAACCTATGATGATTGCATAGAGGCCTACGAGAAACAATACGATAGAGATTATAGGGTTAGATAGAAACGTGAGTAGCCCTAAGCTGATGCCGGGATCATAGGTGAACTCCGTAGCTTGAGATACGCCTGCGAAGTCGAATGTCTGAGTGTGAGGAACATTTTCCAGCGTATTGGTGGGTGTTACGCTCCAAACCAAACTTCCACTTGCGGTTGTGCTCAATACGAGAGAGTAAGGTTCCAGTTGGGTTAAGAGACTCTGTAAGCTGTCCGCGATGAATTCTATCACATGAAGTCTTAATGCTTCGTCAGGACCTAAATTCAGATTTTCTGTGACGAACTCTTGGGCTGCTGTCTCGTTTCGATTATGCAGCCTCGCGTTATCCACCATTAGTCCGGAAAGCGCGTTGATGTATTTTGATTCGTTTAGTACCTCGCCTGTAGCCGATACTGGTTGGGCCGAACCGATAGTGGTTCCTGAAGCCATAGCGGCTATGCCTGACGCCATAAGAATGTACGTACCGCCGCTCCAGGCCGATGCTCCGGCCGGAGTCACCCATACTAGGATAGGTATCGGGGATGAATTGAAATCGTTCATGATGTTCGTTACAGAATCGAGTTCTCCGCCGGGAGTATTCAGTTCATACACGATCAACCTTGCATTTCCTGCTTCGGCCTCTGCAATTGAACGCGTAACCAGTTCTTCGGTCGTGTGAGAGATCTCTGAATTAATCGTGACTACTAGCACATCGCCTTGAGCTGACGCGAGGACGGGCCTAACGGCGAGCAAAAGGACAACCGCTAACAGAACTGAAAGAAGAATAATTCGCAAATCCGCAACCAACAACCATGGCAGGAGTTCGCTTTAAACTGTGCTCAGCCTTACAGAAATAACACGAGCGTCATTGAGGTCAATCAGGGAACGAGAAAAACAATCAAAGATGCTTAAGGAAATTAGAAAACACTTCCCACCCAGACCTTGGAAATCTGAATCTTCATTCGCCACGCTGATACACACCATTCTCTCCCAGAACACAAACGATAGAAACAGTGACCGAGCAATGAGAGAGCTCCAGAGACATTACGCGATCAAACCGTCTAGTCTAGCTAACGCGAAAGCAACCGATTTGATTCGTTTGATCCGCCCTGCCGGACTCTACCGAGCCAAAGCAACTCACATCATACAAGTATCGAACATAATTCAAAAAGAGTACGGAGGAAAACTCACAGAAATTCTACGGCTTAGTTATCGAAACGCCAAACAAAAACTAACTTCTCTGCCCGGAGTTGGACCTAAAACGGCCGATATACTACTAGCGTTTATTGCAGGGCATGAAATCGTTCCGGTAGATACTCATGTTTCACGGATTGCAAAGCGACTTGGCATAGTTCCCATAAACGCCCGCTATGAGACTATCAGAGAAAACTTAGAATCACTCACCATACCTAGCCAAAGAAGAACCCTCCATCTCTCCATGATTAGATTCGGACGCACAATTTGCAAAGCTCCCAAGCCCTTCTGTGAAAAGTGCCCAATTAACAGCGGTTGCCCCAGCAGCAGCGTTAACGTCAACGCTGTCAACAACTCTTTTTAGTCGAATGTATTTCCACGCCTTCTAGACATTCACATGCCAACCGAAGTAGTAGATGAAGACATTCCGTTCTTCGCCGAAGTAACCGCGGGGGGACGAATTACGATACCCGAAGAAATTAGAAAAATCTTCGAGATCAAAGATGGAGACGCAGTTTTCTGCAGACTCAAGATAATGCCTAAGAAGAAAAATGAGACCTCAAAAGAAAAGCAATCATCCCAATAAGACTTGAGATTATGCATAAACTTTCCCACTCACGCAGCTTGGAAAAATCATCTACAACTTCCGTCGATCTAGCACGCAACCTACTGAAGCTCACATCTATTGGCGTAATGCTCAGGTCGAACATGCTTGTCGAAAACATATGTGTAGGATAAACGCTTCTTTTTTAGAAAATATGGACGAACTTGTCCATTGTTTTCTGCTCTGATTTGCGACTAGCATTCTGGCTATGCCGATGGTTTCTTTTTCACGAAGACCCATACTTTGCTAAGAGTAAAATGTACGGTGCCTCCGGCAATGCTCGTGGCTATATAGAAGCTGGTTTCAGCTAGGTTGATCGGGTGTCCGCGCACAACTCGAATTAGAAGGGGTATGGCTCCGTGATAGGTATAGTAGATTGAGCCGCTGATTAAAGCGCCAAAGATGCCACTAATTCCGAACTTTAATGCTTCAATGAAAACGGATTTCACGGTCAATTCTGAATCTTCTCTTTCTGTGCATCCAGTAACCAAAGTAGATAAATCGTGTCTTCGTAACCGATAAATTACCGAACGCATGTGCGTCATATATGGAAGCAGTATTTCTGGTTCAACCGTGGGTACAGACTCGTACGGCAATCGATTGCTGCAAACTCTGCTTCCAAGAGCGCGGCAATAAGGCACATATAGAGTGTAAACGCGCTCATCTTGCAGCATACAATTCTATCCTCGCCGTTCTCAGGCTCGAAAAGGGGCCAGAATTCGAGGCAGCATTCAAACTCATCGAGAGCGCGAGGACAAAATGCGTAAGCACCCTTGTGCCAGACGAGAGTTGCCATGGACAATCTCAGGAAGCGCTAAAGTACACGCTTGATCTCTATGACAAAATTCTTGAAGATTACAAGAAGCGTCTTCCGAACAAAACTTCACCTACGCCTCGCATGTAGCTGAAGCGAGATGGCGCAAGATCGAGACGCCAAGATAAATTGGCTCGATTGGACAGACGAAGCCTTTCGCCGAGCGGGGACCGAACATAAGCCCGTTCTGCTTGACATAAGCGCGGTCTGGTGTCACTGGTGCCATCGACTTGATCACGACACGTATTCGGTGCCCGAGATCGCTAGTTACATTGAATCACACTTCATACCAATACGAGTTGACACCGACAAGCGACCAGACATTAACAGAAGATACAACATGGGAGGTTGGCCGACTACAGCATTTCTAACACCCGACGGACGTCTGATCGGCGGAGGTACCTATTTTCCACCAGACAAAATGAAACAAATACTACACGACGTTCTAAGTTACTGGGAAAAATCCAAAGAACAACCAACACAAACGCAAGAGCAACAGCAAGAAATCGCAGTCAGCGAACCTATCAGTGCTACGATCATCGATGAAATATTGGGAGAAATTGCGAACAATTTCGACCCAATCTACGGAGGATTTGGCTCGCAACCAAAGTTTCCTAACACCGAAGCCCACGAACTTGCTCTCCTCAAATATTACTACACCGGCAATCGAGAATTCCTCCGTATCGTAACCATAACACTACAAAATGCCGGTAAGGGTGGAGTGTACGATCACGAAGCAGGCGGATTTTTCAGATATTCCACTCTCAGAGATTGGAGTGTCCCGCATTTTGAGAAAATGTGCGAAGACAACGCCAAATGGCTCTCCATCTACGTGCACGTTTACCAAGCTACTCAAGATCCTTTCTACCTCGAGATAGCAAGAGGCATCATCGATTACGTCAACGCTTGGTTGCGGGACGAAGAGAGGGGTTGTTTCTACGGCAGCCAGGACGCAGACGAAGAATACTACAAGCTCAGCAAAACAGAACGCGCCGATCGCGAAGCTCCGTTCGTTGATAAAAATATCTACACAAACTGGAACGCCATGATGATCCACGCATATCTGGAATCATCATTTATCGCAAATGACAAATCAATAATGGAATTCGCATTAAGAAGCCTCGAGAGACTTATCGTTCTGAACTATAAACCTGGCGAAGGAATGTATCACTATTACGACAGCCAACCGCGGATACCCAATCAACTATCGGATCAAATACAAATGACAAGAACCCTCTGCCACGCCTACGAGGTTACCGGTAACAGCAGATTCCTGCAATTAGCTGAGGAATTAATGAAAACCGCCAAGGAAAGACTATACGATACAAAGAATGGAGGATTCTTTGATACAGCAATTGATCCAAAGGCTCCGGGCTTCCTGAGCAAACCCACGAAGCCTCTCGATGAAAACAGTATCGCCGGTCGTGTTCTAATGAAACTCTTCGAGCTAACCGACAAAGAAGAATATAGACAGTTGGCTGCAGATACACTCAAAAACTTCACAGAAATCTACTCACAGTTTGGGTTCATGGCAGCAGACTACGGCCTAGCCGTAGATACTTTCCTAAACGAGCCTACCCTCATTCGAATTCTTGGATCAAGCGAAAATCCAACTACAAAGGCCATGTTGACAGAAGCAATGAAGGCCTTCGTACCACGAAAAAATATCACGTTACTCGATCCCAAACACGATTCGCAGAAGATAATTACGTTCGGCCTACAAAACGTTCAACAGGGCACAGCATACATCTGCGTAGGCAGGACCTGTACCGCACCATTGACCGAACCTAAACAAATCTCAGAACAAATCCGCAAAATGAACACTCTGCAAACTAAAACGTAATTCGAATATTCGTTTCAATCTTCTGCGTAATCGCCCTTATTCACGTAACAGCTCATCGACATCTCGATACCATTTCTTTCTTTCTCCGATCTGTGATCTCATCTTCCAGCCTCTTGTTTTGGGCTCTTCATCTATGCGATCGCGTAAAGCAGTGATCTTTGAAGTTACATCTTTCTTATCCTCTTCGGAGAGCTTCTCGTGAGTTTGTGTTGCTTTTCTCACATTTTCCAAGTTGGTCGTTAACGTTTTCCAAAGCCCCCAATCACGAGAGGTAAGCCGCGCCAAATAATCTGCGTTGATCATCTCTTGGTCCGATCCACCGATCGGATGTTCCCTGAGCAACATAATAGTGTCTATCGCGTCCTTCTCCTCCAGTTTGACTATTTGCATTTTCTCTAAGAGGAGCTCTGCGAGCGGAATCGTCGGATCATCAATTTCGAGCCTGTCCTGAAAGACAATATCGTGGCAGAACTCAAGCTTGTCTAAGAAAACGTCGCAATGTCTACTTGTGCCGCTTGTATCGTTAAATATTAGCCTGGAACCGAAAAGGGCTCTTACCCGTACGTCGTACTGATACCCGAGCCCAGCGAAAAGAGCGTTGATTCTGGCGGTTTCCTTTCTATAGGAAGCGAAGTCTATGTCAGTAAACGTACGTCCAAGCATTTCCTGCATGTAGGAGAATTTAGGGCAATGTATGTGAAACGCGAGTGCTCCAAGTAACCTCAATAATACGCCCTCGTTTTTAGCCGCGTCCATGATTCTATGTACTTCTTCGAGAAAGTCAGGACGTGCACTGCCATACTTCGCCAAGATACCTACCTACGAAGAAGTGATAGGTCGTCGCCTAAATGAAACTTTGTTAATTCTCTGTCCTTCGAAGTAAGGAAATTCGAGATTGGGTAACTCAAAAGGCAGGTTTTTGCTCTGATAACCATTTCTGAATAGACTAGGAAGATGTTAAATTAGTAATCAACCAGACCCTCAATCGAAGGTTAGTTTATGGCAAGTGAACCAACTCAACCTGTCGCGTTTGTAAGGAAAGCTTCGGGACTACGGAGAGACGTTTCGTTATTGGATGTAGTAAGCCTGAATCTGAGTAACATGTCAGGCGGCGCAGCCCTCGGAGTCATAGGATTCACAACGGTGCTGCTATCCTCGATGAATGGAGTGAACCTGGTTTATGGCTCTATACTGGCTTGGCTGTTGTCAATCCCGGAAATTATTGTCTATACAATGATGACGACAAGAGTCAGTCGGACTGGTGGAGACTACGTTTGGGTTTCTCGTGTCTACGGCGGATTTTTCGGAGGGCCTCTTGCATTCATGGGCTATACGCTTGAGACGATGGCATATATGGCCCTGATCGCTCTGGCTGCAGTTGTTTCGATTGGTTCGGTTGGAGTTTCACTTGGATATTCGAACATGCTTCCTCTTGCGTTGCCTGGCAATATCCCTGGAGCTAACCTAGCGGGACAGTTTGCCATTGCAGCATTAGTGTTTGCTGTTCTTATCGCCATCAACGTTTTCAAACCAAAGTGGGGTTTCAAAGTCGTTGCGATTGCTGTAATACTCGCGATAGCCGCAACTTTTGTGGGTATTTTTGCGCTCTTGGCTGCTGGAACTACGGGAGTGCAGAATTATATGAGTTTCCTTAACTCGATTGGCGCCAACACATCGTATACTGCAATTGCTAGTTCGTACACTGGTTCAACGTTCGATTTTGGGGCAACCATATTCATGCTCCCATTCTTCGCCATCTTCGTCTATCCTTGGTTGAACGCAGGACCCGCTGTAGCTTCTGAGATTAAGGGTAAAGGCGCGTTGCGATACAATGTGTTCATCTCGTCTTTTGTAACGCTCGTAGTTGTCACGGGAGCATTTGCAGCCATGTACTATGCTGGCGGTTTCAACTTCATCAATGGGGCATTAGGAAACGCCAACCTGGTATACAATTGGTCGTTTAATTTCTGGACACTCGCAATGGGCGTTTCTCCTGCCTCTCCGGCAATCGGTGGGGTCTCCATCGTCGCAGGGTTCATTGGCTTGGGATGGATTCTCTGGAACGTAGCCATCATAGCATACGCAATCATCGTTCTATCTCGCTACCTATTTGCTCAATCATTCGACCGATTCCTGCCCGAGAAGATATCCCACATTAGCCCGAAGTACGGATCGCCTACAGTCGCATTCCTAATCAATCTCATAGGCACAATAGTACTGATCGGGTTAGCTTCATTCTTCTACGGTACTCTAGTTTCCCTCTACGGAGCTGTGGTCGCGGCCATGATTTACTTCATCTTCGTAGGAATCGCCGCCGTACGCTATGCTCTCAAGAATGAGAAAGGACAATCCAAAGCAATCCTAGCAACCGCCGGTATCCTGATGACAGTCGTATTTCTGTACATCACCGGCCAATTCCTCGCCTACGCAACGATATGGGGAGGAAACATAATTGCATACGGATGGGTCGTGGGCAGCTTCATTGCTGGAATCATAATTTACATTGTCTCTAAGTCGTACTACTCCAAGCGTGGCATTGACATCACACTTGCCTACAAGGAACTTCCACCACTATAATTCAGCAACCAGGGCTACAAGCCCCTGGTTCACCAACATGAAACCGGTGAGCTAGGCAAAAGCTATTTCACATTCGGAGAAACAGCTCAATCAGATTACGGCAGAGGCTGTGAGGCTAACGTAGAATCGAAAAATTGTTTGCTATCACGCGTGAATATACGATTCCATTATCCGGATGTGAGCTGAAAACTGAGAACTTTCTTATCGGCGATATTGACGATTGCCCCCCTGAGCACACCTTCAGGGTATTCGCTGCCAGGGTTAATCACCACGGTTCTTCCAATCCGTGTCGTCCCTCTGGATTCATGGATATGACCGCAAAGGTCTACGAGCGGCTGATATTTTTCAATCGCACTACGAATCGAAGTACTGCCAGCGCCAATCATGACTGCCTGACCTTTATTGATGACGGGCTTCGGTGGATAAACTGAATCGTCCAGTTTCGGGACAGTATCCAATCCACAGTTTATCGGAGGTACGTGGACATTAAACACGCAGTTCTCCTTATCCGAAACTGAGGAAACAAGTTTCTCGGTCATTGCTTCAAGTTCTTCCTCG
>Ga0326728_10012840_pt1 | contig 18423 bp, 17 predicted proteins | sample MB3enrmetagenome_FD_207602 | JGI IMG/M metagenome (GOLD analysis project Ga0326728, IMG submission 207602) | Lab enriched peat soil microbial communities from McLean, Ithaca, NY, United States - MB31MN | ecosystem: Environmental > Terrestrial > Soil > Wetlands > Peat | place: USA: New York... | reverse complement strand
CCCTCAAAAACACGCCGCCGACGCTGCTTGGCCCGCCCGCCGCTTCCAGTCTGGCCTTCGGCTTGAACATCGGCACGGTTGTCAGCATCCAGAATCACTGGCGCGAGTATTACAATCCCCTCCGCGCGCTGGACATGCAACGGGCCGTCGCCCTCTACGACTTCTCCCGGCGCGGATTAAACGCGGAACTGCAAAACGTCTATCGCGAAATGGAAGGGCTTTTCCCGACGCTCATCGGCTTGATTGAACGGCGCACCAGTCCGCTGCTTGAGATGGACTGGACTTGCAAAACGATCAGCGAGGACAAACTTCCCAAAGGCGCGACCAAGAGCATGGCGGAAGATCAAGCCTCGAGTCTGCGCGATGCTTACGAGGGCATTGACAACCTTTACGATGCCATCGAATGGCTTGAGTTGGGCGCGTTCCGCGGCTATGCGCATCTTGAAAAAATTTACGCCAACCCCGGCACGGCGGATCTGACCGTCGAACACCTCGAACCGGTGGAGCAATGGCATTGGACGCGCAAGAGCATGTACGCCGAATGGGAATACGTGGCCGCCGCCACCCAGACCAACATCGGCGTTCCGATCAATTACGAGCGGTTCGTCATTCACGAAGTGCGCCGTCCGCTGGACCGCGTGGCCCTGATCCTCTGGGTGCGGGCCAGCCTGTGCGAAAAGAATTGGGACGCCTTCATCGAAATATACGGCGTGCCGCGCTGGCTCATCATCATGCCGCCCGATGTGCCCAAGGAACAGGAGCCGAATTACCGCTCCGCCGCCAGCATCATCGCGGGCGGCGGCAATGGGACGCTGCCCCACGGCAGCAGCGCCATCGCCGTGGACAAACCGCGCGATACCAACCCGTTCCGGCCCCGCCTGGATTGGCTGCAGGAACAACTGGTCCTGGCCGGCACCGGCGGGCTGCTGTCCATGCTCTCGATGCCAACGGGCATCGGCCACGGGGCGACCGGGGCGCATGAAGATGCCTTCAGAAAAATCAGCAAAAAGGAGGCGCGGAAAATCAGCGGGGTTTTCAACAGCCAGTTCGATGCGCCCCTGCTGGCCCAAAAATTCCCCGGCTAGCCGCGCCTGGCCTGGTTCGAGTTGAGCGCCAACGAAGAAACCGATGTCAGCGACATCTGCACCCAAACCCTGCAACTCAGCCAGGCGGGGTATCAGGTGGACGCGGCGCAATTAACCGAAGAGACGGGATACAACGTAAGGCAGAAGTAAGAATTAAGAATTAAGAAATATGAAAACACTGATTCGATTGCTCCCACTTCTTAATTCTTAATTTCTACAACCCATGAAACTCCCTATTTTAAACCGCGAATTCCAACACCCGCCGGACGGCTGGTACCAGATCGAAGCCAAGGGCGAACATCCCAACCGCCGGGCGGGCATCGTCCAGGTCATAGACGACCAGGCCTGCCAATCCATCGTCAATCGGTTCAACGCCGAGGCGGCACAACCGGGGTTTGCCGGAATGCTCATTGACCACGAGCATTTCAAGCACGACACGGACAAGGAAACCGTCGCCTACGGGTGGTTGGGGAAATTGGAAAACCGGGCGGACGGCATCTACGGCCAAATCCGCTGGACCGATACGGGGAAAAAAGCGGTGGACGGCGGGGATTACAGATTTTTCTCGACTGAGTACGACCCGGCGGACCTGGAGGTCATCAACAAGTCCGACAAGTCTGACAAAGTCCGACGGGTCAGACCTCTCCGCCTGGACGGACTCACCCTGACAAACGCCAATAACAACAAAGGGCAAAAGCCCATAACAAACCGCGGAGTCGAAACTGACCCGCCACAGAAAGCAAAACACATGAAGACAGTCTGCACCCTGCTTGGCCTGTCCGCCGATGCCTCCGAAGAGGCCGTCCACGCGGAAGTGGCCCGGGCGCTCAACCGCGTCAAGGAACTGGAAAGCAGCCAGATCGAAAACGATCTGGAAACCTACAAGAACCGGTTCGATCCCAAACAGCGGGAATTCATCAAAACGCTGCTGGTGACCAACCGGGCCGCCACGCTGGAATTCCTCAAGACCCAGCCGGAGGGCAAAGGCCCGCTGGCCCCCGCCCGCCTGCACAACCGCCAAACCGCCCAACCGATGGATGCCGCCGCCGGAGGCGAGCCGGCCGACGAAGCCGCGCTGTCCGCCGAGCGCAGTTCGGCCATCGAACAATACAAAATCGCCAACCGATGCAGCTTCCAGCAGGCGCACGACGCCGTGCGCCGCAAGAAACCGGAACTCTTCGGCATCACCCGCAAATGAACCCTGAAACCCTGAACCCATCTCAAATTTGAAATTTGAAATTAAACAATTATGAATTCCGCACTATTCGCCCGACCCAACAGTTTGTTCACCTATCAAGACCCCAACAACGTCACTAACTTCACCGGCTTGGAAGGCTATCTGGTGGCCGACAACGCCGGCGCGCTGACCGTCAACACCAGCGCCACCGTCCCGGCTGTCGCCGTCGTGCTCGACGGCCTGCCGCCCGGCCGGCCGACGTCGCTGGGCACGCTGGGCAAGACCCCGCCCGTGCGCCTGCGCGCCGGCGGGACCATCAGCCAATTCAGCCGCCTGGCGCAGAACGCGGCCGGCCAGGTCGTCGCCGATCCCGGTCCGGGCAACCCGCGCGTCATTGTCGGGCTGGCCCTGGAAGCGGCCGTCGCCGGCGATTTTTTTCTGGCCGACCCGTGTTTCCCCCAAATCGCAAGCTAAACTCACTCCCAACTCCTAACTCTTAACTTTTAACTAAAACTATGCCACAAGGTGCCTCATTATCCGCCACACTGAACTACCAGTTGACCGACTTCGCCACCGGCCACATGAACGACCTCAAAGCCGCCTACGACTACGCCGAGCGCATTTGCCCGACGGTCCGCGTCCCCGGCTCGCACGGTCAATACAAGAAGTTTGACGACGTCAACTCCTTCCAAACCTACAACACCGCCCGCGCCATGGGCGCCGACCCCACCCGCATCGAATTCGCCGCCGAGGACGAATACTACAATTGCACGCCGCAAGCCCTGGAAGTGACGGTGGACGAGGAAGAGCGGCGGCAGGCGGGGGAAAACAACGCCGTCGCCCAGCAGCTGCTGGACGAGGGAAAAATCAAGGCCGTGCTCAACGCCGCGGCCCTGAGCTACGCGTACAAACGCACCAACTACGTCATCAGCAACACCAGCCCCGTGCCGCAGCGCGGGAATTTCAGCAACCCGAACATTGATCCGATCGACCAGATAGACGAGCAATTGGACGCGCTGTCGCTGGCGTGCGGCTCGATCAACTTCCCGAAAGTGACGATGGACGTGTCGGCCTGGCGCACCATCCGAAGCCATCCGTTGGTGAAGAAACGGCTGGTGGGCGTGCAGGTGAGCGAGATCAGCATCGAGCAGCTCAAGACGATGCTGCTGTTCCCGGTGGATCTGATGGTGGCGTCGATCAGCTACACGGGGACCAACCAGGGGCCGGTGGGCGGGACAGGCCCCGGGGCCGGCGAACAGACGGGCAAGAAACGGCTCCTGGCCGGCAACATCCTGGTCCACTACAGCGCGCCCGATCCGACGCTGTACGATCCGAGCGCGTTCAAATGTTTCGTGGCCGGACAAAGCAACGTGCAGGCGGTGCGCAGCTACATGGCCCCGAACGGGCTCTACGGCGGCCACATAGTGGACTGGTCGGAGGACATCGAACAAACGAGCCAGATCGCCATGACGCGGCTGCAACTGAGCTAAGAAAGGCTGAATTAAGAAGTAAGAATTAAGAAACTCAGAACCTGAAAAACACTCCATGAAAAAATTATTAAAAATCCTGTTCATCCTGTTCATCCTGTCTGCTTCCCGCATTCAGGCGCAGGTCACGCCGACGACGATCTTCGTGTTGACGAACCTCCCGCCCACCATCGCGGCGAACTCCACCAGCAACCTGTTCGCAGCCGGGACCATCCCGTCCAATAACGTGATCAACCTGCGGCAAGGCCAGGGCATGGCCGTGGCCATGACCTACGCCGGCACCAACGCGGCCGCCACCGGCGGCTTCAGCGTCAACTGGGCAACCAGCCTGGACGGCACCAATTGGTGCACTGCGGGCCAGTTGCAAACGACCAACGCCGCCAATGGCGCCAACTACGTGTGCGCGGTCACAAACTGGCCCAGCGCGTTGCTGAACAACGAATTGTTCATCACTCCCTACAGCATCCAAAATGCGACTGTGACGAATAGCGGCGGCGTCGCATTGAGCAACATAACGGTCAGCTTCGGCAACATTGTTCCGGGCGGATACCCATAAGACCCGGACTGCGCAGAGGGGGCGGCGTGGTTGCCCCTCCCAGCCACGCCGCCCAAGAAAGTAAGAAGTAAGAAGTAAGAATTATGAAGTAAGAATTATGAAATACAGCCAACAACCGAACGAGTCTGTCTTTTCAGACTTCTTAGTTCTTAATTCTTACTTCCGCCTTTAAAACATATGGACACCTGGATCACCATTGCGCAGGACGATGTCCTGGCTTCGATCAACAACCCGGAATTGACCGCCGCGCTCAACACGGCGCTGGCCGGCGGCCAGGACAATCCTCTTGACACGTTGATTCCCGATGTGACGGCGGAAGTCCGCGGCTACGTCCGGCGGCGCAACACGCTGGGCCAAAGCGGCACGCTGCCGCAGGAATTGAAGAACGCCGCCATTGACATCATCATTTACCGCACCGCCAACCGCCTGAGCAAAAAAGCCATCGCCGAGGACAAGAAGGCGGACAACGACCTGGCCCTGCGAAAATTGCAGGGGGTGGCGGAGGGCAGCGTGGCCGTTTCCGCCCCGGACAATCCGACGACGGAAGTGACAAGCGCGCCCGCGCCGCGCTTTGAAAAAGGCCGCCGCGAATTCGGCTGGGACGAGGAGAGGGGAATTTGAAGAGAATTAAGAATTAAGAAGTATGAAAAACAACCAAGACCGAACCAGGACGCCATTGCAGACTTCTTAATTCTTACTTCTAACTTCCGCCTTTCCCTTATGAACAGCCAGATAGAACAAATTCAGCCGGATGTGTTTAACAAGCTGGCCAGCGAGCCTTACTTTGCGGCCATTTCGCTGTTCCAAATTCGCAAGGAACGATTTCAAAGCGAGATTGACGAGGCTCTCTCATCCGCCACGTTCGACCCCGGCCAGAGCGGCAAACGGCCCGGCGCGACGATTGAAGTGTTGATGCCGCTGATCAAAACCAACCTGGTCAACGCGCCCGGCCCGGTGGTGACGCTCGAACAGCGTCTGATCGTCAAGGAAAATCCGCAGATCAACCTGGCGGCCGGGGGCGTCAACCTGACCGCCGAGGAAATCGCCGTGGAAATACTCCAGACCCTGCACCAGTTTTACCTGGGCGGCATCTGCCAGGCATTGTATCCGGCGCCGGAAGCCATCGTGCCCAATGGCGGTTTTCCCGATCTGGTCGCCTACGACGTCGTGCTGCAAGCGACATTCAACTTGACACCGCCGGGGCGCGCGGGCTGCCCCCTGCCGCCGACGGAAGGGCCGCCGCTGACGCTGACATTCACCGCGCCCGTCAGCGATCCGGCGGCGGCGATTTATTTTACGACGGATGGATCGTTTCCCGGCCCCGGCAATGCGGCGGCAATCGTTTACACCGCGCCATTCACTGTCACGAGCGGCGCGAGGATTCGTTGGGCCGCTTACGCGGCAAACAAACTGGGAAGTTCAACCGGCATGGCAGTCATAACATGATCTCAAATTTCAAATTTCAAATTTCAAATTAAAACATTATGTCAGTCACAGCAGCTAATCTCTCCGGCGGGGCGGCGTTCGTCAGCCTCAACTCCAAAAACATCCAGTTCGAAAGCGATTGCTCGCTCGAAATGGTCCACGCCACTTCCGTTTTAACGTCGGCGCTCTACGGGAAATTCGACGAGATTCCCACCGACCTGCTGATCAAATTCAGCGGGACGCCGCGCTATTACGACACCGGCGCGATCACGGCGCTGTTCCCCTACACGGGGACGTTTCCCGCCGCCGGCACTTTTTACGGGGGCGGCAACGTTGCGGCGAGCATTAACTCCATCAACGGCGATCAGTTCATCCTCAACAACGCCATGGTCGGCAAAATGCCGGACCTGATTCTCGGCGTGGAAAAGGTCATCCTTGGGCCGATGGAAATTTGGGGGCTGATCCAATCCGGCCAGGACCCGACGGCTGCCGGGGCTTACTACACCTACAACGCGGCGGGCGGGAGTTACAGCTTTGCCTATCCGTCCGTTGCGGGCACGGCCCTTATCGGGCAGCAGGAATACACCGCTGTTTTTGGCTCAGTTTCCGGCCTGACCAGCTTTCAGGCGCAGGAGACCTGGACCATCTCGCACGAGTTGGAGTGGTCCCCTGTCCTGATCCAGGGGCGCACGCGTGCGTTTCGCTTGCTGAGCTACCGCGCGCTGGCCAAATGCAAGCCCGCCGACGCCACCATGGCCGCCCTGCTCACCGCCCTGGGCCTGCAAGGGGCAAACGCCACGCCCGGCACGCGGCTCAGCCAACTCGCCAAGGCGGCCAACGGTGGCGCTTCCTTTCCGTCCCTGGCCATAACGGGGACGAGCAACATCAGCGTCACCCTGGGGAACGCGGCCCTCAAAACCGCCGGGTTCCAGTTCGGCTCCAAGCCGTTGCGCCAGGGTGAAATCGGGTTTGTCAGCACGGCGGATTTGAGCAGCGGCGCGCCCGCCGCGCCCCTAACCCTGGCCTGAGCGGTGAAAATCATTCTCACACCCGCCGGCGGGACGGCCTTCGTTCTCGGCGATGACGCCGTGAGCGTGGTCATCGGCGCGAATTTCAGCGGGGGCGCGGGCGGCCAGATCAAGGAGGGTTTTGTCAACAAACAAAAACGCCGGGTGCAACACAGCCCGCTGTTCCGCGCCGCCTATCTGCTGAACATCCCGCGCTCCAATTTGGAAAACCGGTTCGCCTTCACCGTGCAGCGGTGCTTCCAGACGCTGGAAGGGTGTGTGGCGTTCATCGCGTTTCACCCCGACAGCGTGCCGACGGCGGGGGAGATCACCCTGACGAGCCAAAGCGCGGGCGGGGTTGTGATGCGCTACCTGCCCGCCGCCGTGGTCGAGAGCGTCGCATGCGTCCGACAAATCGGCCTGAGTTGCGATTTTCAATACACTGTCGCGGGCAACGGCCCCTGGCAAAGCAGCCCATGATCTCAAATCTCAAATTCCAAATTTGAAATATGTCCCTCTCCCCGTTACCCATCCGCTTGTTTTGCGACCTCGCCGCCCGCAACAACGTCATCGACCTCAACACGTCCCAGGGGGCGATGTTTTACCGCGGCGATGACATTGAAATCGACATCGGCATCGGCCAGAACGGCGCGCTGCTCACCAGTCTCGGCAACATCGCCTCGGTCGCCTGCCAGGTTTTTCAAAGCCAGACCGACGCCAACCCGCCCATGATGAGCGGGACGGTGCTTGCGGCCAACATGAACCTTGGTTTGACGCAGTCGCAGTGGAGCAACAACACCAGCCCGTTTTACCACGCCGCCTTTGTCTTTCCCAACAGCCAAACCGCCGTCAGCCTGAACGGACAGGCCACTGTCAACTATTGGCTCCGCCTGCTCGCGCAAACCACGGACACACCGGCGAAAATCATCACCCTCCTGGACGGTCCCGTCACAGTCAAAGACGGCCCCATCAGCACAGCCAGCGCGCCGGCGCCGGCCTGGTTCCGTTTCCAGACCGTGGCCGGCAACATCGTCTCGCAACTCTACGATCCGGTGAGCGGCCATTATTACAACCTGGAGATCGACACCGTGGGCGGAGTGCGCACGCTGAGTCTCGGCGATACGGCGTATTAAGGAAGGCAGAATTAAGAATTAAGAAGTATGAAAAAACAGCCGCCTTCCCTGCTTCACTTCTTGATGGAGTTGGTCAAACAGACAAAAGAGCTGTGCGAGCGGGCCACAAGGCAAATTCCGGCTTCCCGCGAAATGGCGGCCGCTCCATCACCGCCCAAAAAGGACGCGAGCGGTGATGATGGACAAGAAAAGGAAAACGTCCTCCCGCGTGACCGCGAGATCAATGCGGGAAAGGCGGCGGCGAAAGCCGGGGTCAAGCCGGACGATCAGGGGGCAGAGGGCGGCTCAACGGAACAGCCTCCAGCCAGGCCGCGCCAGATCCTCCCGCCAAGCCAGGCCCCGCCGGAAGAAGAGGCTGAGAATGCCGTCCGCCCTGAATCGCGCGGCGCCGGGCGCGAGCTTAAAAATAGGTTTGATGCTGCGCAGGGCGGCGTCAGAAACCAGGCCCAAAGCACCGAAGAATTGGAGGCACTGCTCGACCAGGCCGTCACGCTGCTGGAATCTGTCAGCCGGCACCCTGCCATCCGGGACTACAGCGCCAACCAGCGGAAGCTCGAAGAAATCGAGCAGCGCCTCGGCTATGGGAGTTATCCGCAATGACTTACACAACTCTCACCTACAATGGCGTCGAGAAGTCCCTCGCGGACTGGGGCATCTCCACCTGGTCCCGCACCGTCCAGAACCAGGCCAATGACGATTTCAGCTTCACCATTCCGACGCCGATGGATGGGAGCGATATTTTCCCCTATGGGGCAAATATCATCGTAAAAATCAACCGCGTTGCCAGCGCTCTCAATCCGACGAATCCGACGCTTCCGACAAGTCTGACGCTGTCGCCCGGCCTCTCTTACTCCGGGGGAACGCAATGGTTCTGGGGCTATTGTGTCGAAAACGACCGCGTGGGCGATCCCGGCTCGGAATCGTTTAATTACAGGTTTGCCGGCCCCTATCAATTCTTTTTTGAGCGGCTCATCTTCCAGAAATTGATGCTGACCTGGAATGGCGTCAAACAAATCGCCGATTACCAGTCCGATGTCATTCTGGGCATGAGCCTGACCACGCTCACCGGCACGGGCGACACCGTGCAAGGCACCACCGCGACCAACCTGATGTCCATCGCCCAGCAGGTGAAGGAAATTTGCATGTATGCGCTTGCCGACAGCGCATATCAGCAGGCGAATAATGGCCTCGGCTGGCCCGGCACCGCGCAATTCCAATGCGATCAATTGACGACGGCCATTGACGGCATCAATTGGGACCTTCTGCAAACCCCCAGCGCCAATGTGCTGATCCCGGACTATGCGGGCGCCGCATTGTCTGGAAACACTTCCGCCAGCGCATTGCCGGCCGGCAGTTACATGCTGCGCTGCCCGTTGGATGCGGTGAACGCCATCACCTGCGCCGAAGCCATGCGCCGCCAACTGCAATGGCTCGGCGGCATAGGTTCTCCAGTGGTCTGGACCGATCACAGCCAGACCCCGCCGCAACTCCACATAGCCACGCGCGACCAGCTCGCCACGAAATCCCTCGCTCTCTCAGGCATCACGGTAAAGAACAAAATCAAAAAGCGCGCCGACCTGATCCCGGCCGCCGTGCATTTCAAGTACAAAGTCGCCGGCACTTATCTGGGCCAGCCCTACAGCGTGGTCGTCAACGACGTTGCCGCCTATGTCGGGGGCGTTTTGGTCGAAGGCATCGGCAAGTTGGGCGTCCTGACCAACCTTTCCAATGGCGCGATTTCCAGTGGGAATCAAACGGCCCTGATGGCCGCCGCAAAGACGGCCACCACCGTGGTGCAGACTTTTGATTTCCAAGGCGACAAAGTCAACGCCGCCAGTTGCAAAATTGTTTGCGCGGCCCTGAACATGGTGGATCCCGCGGCTGCAGGCGCGGATGGCGGATTCTGGGCCGGCCTGTTCCCCGATCTAAAGAATGTGGCGGGCCTGCGCTTTTTCAATAGTGGAAATCCCGGCGTGACGATTGTGGACGCGCAAAACCCGTCCACCGTTTATTACACCGGAGGGGCGTGGACGGGGACCGCCTACACCAATCGCGTGGTGGACGGGCAGGTGGCGTCGTGGATGCTGGCGGGCACAGGCAGCCCGACGAATCCGGTTGGGGGAAAGACGATAAAAGCGGTCATCAGCGTGAAGTTTGCCTTCAATGAGCAATCTTTCGGACCATCGGGCAGCGCGATACAAAAGACGAAGTCCTACGCGGAACGAAACATCACGGTGACACTGACTACGCTGGCAAGCGGCACATATTACTCGTGTCCATCGGTGACTTACGGCGAGCCCATTCCTTACGGCCTGGCGGGATACATCCTGGCCCTGGAGAACATCCCCCAATACGAGGGCAGCGTGCTCGTCCAGGAAACTGAAATAAGCGATGTCTGCCCCATCGGCAACGCCCTCAACATCACCGGCGGCCTGGCGGAATGGGCCGCGATGAAGGCGTGCGTCCAAAGCGTCCGCTACAGTGACAACGGCCAGACTGAAATCACCTTCGGTCCCCCCAAACACCTCGGCCCCGCGCAATTCGTCGCCCGGTTTCGCAGCAATATCGGCCCGCGCTGGTTCTATCTCATCAACAGCGATCCGATGAATCAATCGAACGGCTCGGCGGCATGCCCGCTCGGAAACAACATGCCCGCTGAAGCCCCGACTGGAGGGGCCGACAATTGCGCGTTCATCTATTGCCTGACAAACCCGCTAACGCAACAAACGCCGTCCACGAGCGTGACGCTCCCGGCAGGGGTTCATTTGGACACGGGCGCGGCAGGCAATCCGTTCACCGGGACCGTCCCCACCGGTTCGCGCGCGTTCGGCAATGGTCAGGGAATAACGCTGGCTGCCGGTCCGAACAGCCCCTCCGGGGGCGGAGCAGTCGGCGAATCGAATGCCTGGATTCGCGTCCACATGTATGATCTGCGCAGCAGTTCCGGCATCCTGCAAAACCTCCAGGTCTATTTGCGCGAAATGCAGACGTGCGAAAACATCAACGGCACGCCGACGCAAATGTATCGCCTCTTCCTTTGCAGCCAGGCGTATTCAAACTCACTCGGAATCTGAAGAAAGGAAGAATTAAGAATTATGAATTATGAAAAAAACAGCCTCCAAGTTCGATGCTTCACTTCTTAATTCTGCCTTCTTAATTCTTACTTAACCATGAGCCGCCCTCTCATACTCGGCAATTGCCCCGCCCTGCCCTGCGGCACGCCCCAGGTCAGAATCCTCACCGCGGGCCTGGCCTTTGCCGACATTCCAGGTGACCACTCCTACCTTGCCCTGGACAACATTAAAACATGGGTGCTTGACTTCGACATGGGCACCATCCCGTGGAGCCGGAACTGGTTCGCCATCTTTTCCAGCGATTCTGAGAGCGAACCAGACTCGCAGGGACTTGTCAGCACGGGCGTCGGCTTCCCCAATGCAACCTATTTGCCTGACCCGGCCATCCCCGCCGGCTCGGCGCTCTACGGCTTTCAAAGAGTGCAATGCCTTTTCCAGGTTCCGACCAATTACCTGATGCTGTGCGTCGGATGGAATGCCAGCAACGGCAACTACGGCTACTACGACGAAGGTTGTGCCGGCTCTTATGGAGCCGGCTGCGGCATGATGGAAGTCCCTTGGTCAGTCATTCCGGGCTACCCCTACGTCTGGATGTTTCTGCAAGCGCCAAGCCCGTTCAGTTCTTACGAAGTGTTCCCCAACCTCATCACTCTGGTTGACAACATTTATGGCAATCCGCAACTTTCCGCCGGACCCGACTGGAACCAAAACCAAACGTGCGGACCCTACCATGTGAATGATCCCTACGGCGAACAATTCAGCGCGCCATGATCTCCAAAAAACCCATTTTTCAGCCCGGCTATTTCGAGGAACTTCGCCGCACGACCGTCATTATTCCCGCCACGCCCGAACAACTGGCCGCGCAAAAAACGGCCATCGAACAGCGCAAGCTCGGCCTCGGCGACCACGCCCACCAAGTGCTTGGCCCCATTGGCCGCGCCATCGGTTGGCCGTGCATGAAAGGCGTCGGCTCCACTGATCTCAAGCCCGGCAGTCCCTGCGACAAAGCCAGAACCTTTTTAAACGATCTGTCAAAATGAAAAATAACAAATTTTCAATGAGAAATTCTCAATTCCTGACTATGAAAAAGCTCATCTCGATCTGCACATTGGCCATTGCCCATTTGCCATTGGCTATTTGTGCCGCCTTCGGCGGGACCAACGCCTCCGTCACATTCAACACCAACACCTGGCAGATCGGGCCGCCGGGCATCCTGGCCAGCAACGCCGCCGCCATCAGCAACGCCCTTGCCGGCATCGGCTTCACCGGCGGCGGAGGACGGGCCAACGCCATCACCAACAACAATGCCGCGCCGGTCACATTGAACAACACTCTGTCATTAAGTTCCAATTTGTATCTTCCTGCGTCTGGCATCATTTATTCGGGCTCCAATAATACGTTGATTCAGACTTGCGGGAATGCCAATTTTTTCGCTGGTTCCGGCGCGGGCACTCTTACAACCACCGGCGAGCAGAATGTTGCCATCGGCCAGGGGGCATTGAGCAGCCTCACAACGGGAATTGAGGATACAGCCATTGGTCAGGGAAGCCTTTCGGAACTTCAAACCGGCGGTGGCAATACAGCCTGCGGCGACCAGGCTTTGTCTTTCCTCCAAACTGGCTCAAACAATATCGCCGTTGGCATTTCGGCCGGCTGGACCTTTTTGGACGGTGAGAGCGGCAACATTGACATCGGCAGTGCCGGAGCACAATATGATAATAACATCATCCGCATCGGTTCAGCCCAGACCGATGCTTACATTGCCGGAGCACTCCATCCAAGCGGCGGGATGAATAGCAGCAACCTGACCGGCACGATCAATCCAACGAACCTGCCTTCCCTATTTCTCACCAACGGCGCAACCAACGTGACGCTGGGCCTTGGTTCAAACAGCACGATTCCAACGTCGCTTCTTTTGGGATACACGAATTTGATTGGGGTTGGCGATTCAATAATGTATGGTTCAGGGCCAAGTACCCTGACGAATGGTTTTCTCGGTTTGGCTGCCAACGCCTTGGGACTTTCGTTTGTTAATGTAGGACAACCCGGAGCCTGTGTGCGCGATATTGCCAATGCGGTTTTCGCTCCGCTTGTTCCCGCGTGGAATAATCCAAGCCCTGGCTCAATCTACGTTTGGGAAGGCGGATGCAACGACGCGCTCACCAATTTGCCAGCCACAATTTTCCCGGCGCTCGACATTAAAATCTGGTCGGAGCAAGTCCTCTCGCAGATTGCCTGGGAGGCAATGTATCCGAATACGCCAATCTCGCAGGGCACTGTGACCGGCACAAGGATTTCATTTTATGACGTTTTCAATTTGGGGGGAAACAGCATTTGGGGGAACGTTTATGGAGCCATCGGCTCGACGCATTGGCAACTCGATGCCTTCAATGTTGGCGCCTTTAGCACGAACGGCAGCGATGCAGTAGTGCTGACCAATGTCTGCGTCGGACCGTCCGGCAGCTTCCTTTTCGGCCATCTGTGCTGGTCGAATTCTCTCGGCGGGTCGGAAACCGTTTATGTGGATGGCATCTCAAACTGCCTCGTTACGAATTTCGGCACCAATTTCTCCGAGGATGACACGAGCTATGGGGGGGGGCTTGTCGCTATACACCGAAACTGCGACCGTCATCTCCAACGTCTCCCCCGGCTTTCACACCATCGCCTTTTCAAACGCGTCGCCCAACCAAAATGCCTCCTTTGGATGGGTCGGTTTTCCGTCGAAACAGGCATATACGCCCCCCGTCTATGTGATGGAAATCACCTTCCAAACGAGCGCGATTTATTCCACGGCCCGCGAGTTGCAGGAGAACATTGCCCTGCAAGGCATCGTTTCGGAGCTTTCGCAGATGGGGCTTAACGTGTGCTATGTTCCTATTGACAGTCAATTGCCCGGAAATTTGCTCGGCTCAGACGGCATACATCCGACCGCTTTGGGTTACACGAACATCGCAACCGTCCTAACTGGGTGCATCCGCAACAACCTGGCACTGATGCACTCTTTCCCATGACCTCCAGCGACCAAGTGGAAAAGCATCCGCCTTCGCTGAAGCTATTGGGGCGCGTCTGGACTGGGGGGCGGTTGGGGCGGGGCGGACGGATCGGGGACGGGGGCTTCCACGTCGGCCAGGGTGAGTTGCTCCGGCGGGGCGGTGGCCAGGCCGGGGTCGGCTGTCAATAATCCTTCCGGCCTGGCCGCCGGGATGCGGCGCAATTCGTCCGCCGCCGGCAAATCTTCCAGGCGGCGCAATCCAAAATATTCCAGGAACAATCCGGTGGTGCCGTAGGTCATGGGATGACCGATGACTTCGGAGCGCCCGACTTGTTCGACCAGGCCGCGTTCGAGGAGGGTTTGCATGACGCCGTCCACGGCCACGCCGCGGACTTGCTCGATTTCGGCGCGGGTGACGGGCTGGCGATAGGCGATGATGGCCAGCGTTTCCAGGGCGGGTTGGGAGAGGCGCGGCGGACGCGATTTCAAACCGACCAGGGCAATAATCCAAGGGGCAAATTCAGGCTGGCTGACGAATTGCCAGCCGCCGGCCACGCAGGCCAGGCGGTAGCTGCGTTGGGCGGCTTCGTGGTCCTTTTGCAGCTCCTCCAGCGCCGCGATGATGTCAGGCTCCCTGGTTTTCTTGAAAGGCCTGGCGGCATCGCCATGGTCGGCGGCGGCGGCGAGGAGATCGCGCAGTTCCCCGGTGTTGAGCGGCTTTTGGGCCGAAAACAAAATCGATTCCAATATAAATTTGAGTTCCATGCCAGGCATCTCTCAACGGGCCGCCGCCGCCGCGTCCGGGACGGGGGTGGCCTTTGTGATTTCAATCGTCCCAAAATCTTCCGCCTGCACACAAAGCAACTGTCTCAAGCGGACCAGCTCGAGCAAAGCCAGGAAGGTGCAGACGACTTCCGAACGGCTGGTGGCCGCGCTGAACAAATCGGAGAATTTGAGCGGCGACTTCCGGGCGATCAGTTGGAGCAGGGACTCGATTTTTTCGCTGACGGTCCATTTATCCTCAAAAATTTCGCGCCAATCCCCGCGCTGGCTGACGCGCTTGAGGACTTCATTGATGGCGTTGATGAGATCAAAAATGGAGGCCTCCGCCTTGGGGGCGGGCGGCGGGGCGGGGGTCTCCGCGCGAACGGGCAGACGCGGGAACGTGTTTTCCTGTTCGAATTCGCGGGCCTGAAGGCGGACGGCGGCGTCCTTGAATTTTTTATAGGCGACCAATTGGCGGATGAGTTCCCATCTGGGGTCCTGGCCGTCGTCCTCTTCGGCATTTTCGATTTGCAGGTCCGCGGGCAAAAGCTCGCGGCTTTTGATGTACATGAGGGTGGAAGCCATGACGAGGAATTCGCCGGCGATATCCAGATCGAGCAGGCGCATGAGGTCGATGTATTCGATGAACTGGGAGGCGAGGCGGGTCAAGTTGACTTCATAAATATCGACCTCCTCCTTTTTGATCAAATAAAGGAGCAAATCCAGAGGACCTTCGAACACCTCGAATTGGACTTTGTATTCAGCCATTTGCGCAAGGGGAATGGTAAGAAGGGAATAAGTAATGTCAAAGCACTAATGACCTGCTGCAAAAATGACTAATGACGAAATCCTAATGACCAATCAATGCCCAAATGACCAAATGACGAAGTTTCGTCCTTCGTGCTTCGCAATTTTTACACTACCCGCATTGCCTGTCTTCAATGCGGGTAGTGTAAATTTATTTTCCTGCGTTGTCGAGACAAATCTGGAGCATTTTAAATAAAGACGCAGCCGTGGAATGTCTCGTCGGCGGGACGCCGACGAGTGCGACCGAGACGGTCGCGCTCCCCGAGACTGAAGAGAATACGGCTACATTTTTATTTAAAATGCTCCAGCCGTGGCAAAAGAATCTGGAGGAAGACCCGACTTTTGAATCTGGAGGAAAACCCCAATTTAGACGTTTGCCTTGAGCGTCAAGGGGCGTCCACGTTGCAGCCGAGTTCGCGCAGGCGCTGCAATTTGTAAATGAGGGCGCGGCGGCTGATGCCCAGCGCCCGGGCGGTGGCGGTGCGGTTGAAGTTTTGCTTGTGCAGGGCTTGAATGACGGCTTGAGACTCGATTTCTTCCAGGCGTTGAGCGTCCATCGGTTCCGCCGGCGGACCGGAGGGCGCGCCGGGCCGGATGCGGGCGGGCAAATGTTCGGGCACGATGAGGTCGCCGCGACAGAGCAAGGAGGCGCGCTCCATGGCGTTGTGGAGTTCGCGGACGTTGCCGGGCCAGGAATAGCGTTCGAGATAATCGGACAAGGTGGAGGAGAGGCGGGCGCGGCCCTGGGTGAAACCGGCGACGAATTGGCCGGCCAGTGGCAGGATGTCTTCGCGGCGCTCGCGCAAGGGGGGGACGTTGAGTTCGACGACATTGAGACGGTAGAAAAGGTCCTCGCGAAAACGGCCGGCCCGGACTTCCTCCTCGAGGTTGCGATTGCTGGCGGCGAGGATGCGGGCGTTGACGTGGATTTCGGTGTTGGAGCCGATGCGCTGGAAGCGGCCATCCTGGGCGACGCGGAGAAGTTTGGCCTGGAGTTGGGGCGACATCTCGGCGATTTCATCCAGGAAAATGGTGCCGCGGTCGGCCATTTCAAAGCGGCCAATGCGTTGGGCGACGGCGCCGGTGAAGGCGCCTTTTTCGTGACCGAAAAGTTCGCTTTCGAGCAAGGTTTCCGGGATGGCGGCGCAATTGACCTTAATGAAAGGGCCGGCGGCGCGCGGGCTCCAGGCATGAAGCACATCGGCCACGACCTCCTTGCCCACGCCGCTTTCGCCGGTGATGAGAACGCGGCTTTCGGAAGCGGCGATGAGGGAGACATCGCCAAAGAGGGCCTGCATCAAGGGGCTGGCGGCAATAATGTGCGGGGGCAATTGTTTGCCGGCGTCAAACTTGAGCGGGGCGCGCTGGGAAAGGCCGGTGGCCTGGCGGACGGAGGCGAGCAACTCGTCCAGATCAATCGGTTTGGAGAGATAATTGACCGCGCCATCGCGCATGGCGCCGACGGCGTCGCGGACGTCGGCATAGGCGGTGACGAGCAAAATGGGAAAGGAGCCGTGCTCCTGGCGGGCCAGGCGCAAAGTTTCCAAGCCGGACAATCCCGGCATGCGCACGTCGGAGATCATCATGCTGATTTTTTGCTCGCGCAAGACTTCCAGGGCGCGTTTGCCGGAGGAGACGGGCACGGTGATGAAACCCTGGCTGGCCAGGAAGGAATCCAGCAGGCTGCGTTGGGCCGCGTCGTCGTCCACAATGAGCAGGCGGGGCGTGGTTGAATTGGAAGATTCCGGCGGCACGGTGTTCAATCCTTGTTTTTGACCTTGATGTGGGCGATGCGAAAGAGGGCGCCGGCCGGTTCATTGGGCAGGCATTGGATCTCCCAGCCGTGGGCCAGGACGATTTGCTGCACGACGGCCAGGCCCAGTCCGGTCCCTTCCTCGTTGGTGGTGAAGTAGGGCTTGAAAATTTCCGCGCGGTTCTCGGCGGGCACGCCGGGGCCGTTGTCGGAAATCTCGATGAAGGCTTCCTCATTGTTGCGCCTGCTGGCGCGGATGAGGATGACGCCGCTGGCCGGGACCGCCTGGATGGCGTTGAGCACGAGATTAAAAAGGGCCTGCCGCAGAAGTTGTTCGTCCGCCTCGATGATGAGGGGTTCGATCTGGAGCTGCAAGCGGATGCTCTTTTCCTCGATGTCGAAATTCAATGTCCGCACCACCTCGCCGGCCATGGCGCTGAGGTCGGTGGGGGCGCGGCGGACTTCGCGGGGACGGGAGTAATTGATGAACTCGTTCAATTGGGCGGTGACGCGGTCGGTTTCGTTGATGATCTCGCGGGACCTGGCCTGGGTTTCCGGCGGAGCGCTCTGCTGCTTGGAGATGAGCTGGGCCAGGCCGCGGATGATGTTCAAGGGATTGCGGGTTTCGTGGGCCAGGCCGGCGGCGGCCAGGTTCAATTCCTTGAGGTGCAGATTCAATTCGCTGGCGCGGACCAGGCGGAGTTGCAATTCAGAGGTCTTTTCCAGGGTTCGCCAGGCCAGGCCATAGCCCGCGACAGCAATAGTCCCCAATAAAACGATGATCGTTCTCATCCAAAGATCGTAGAAGGCAGCGCCGCGGGCCATTTCGGTGGACATGACGATGACAAAAGTGTGGGCGCCCTTTTTTTCGATTAATGCCTTGTACTCGTCATCCTTCATCCAATAGGGGTGGCCCTGCCCGCGCCAATCGTAGCGGGAGCGGGGAGCATTGGTGCGGGTCGCGGCAACATTCGTTGCGGCGGCGGAGGCCCGGTTTGTTTCCAAAGACCGCAATTCCTCCCTGGTCTCCCTGGGCAGGATGAGTTGCGGCATATTGGTCCCCAAATCCACCGGATTCTCCACGACCACGGTGCTGTCGCTCCATAAGATGCCCCCTTCCAGTTCGTTTTTGTGCGGCAGTTCAAAGGGGACGCCGGCCGAG
>Ga0326728_10012839_pt1 | contig 18425 bp, 15 predicted proteins | sample MB3enrmetagenome_FD_207602 | JGI IMG/M metagenome (GOLD analysis project Ga0326728, IMG submission 207602) | Lab enriched peat soil microbial communities from McLean, Ithaca, NY, United States - MB31MN | ecosystem: Environmental > Terrestrial > Soil > Wetlands > Peat | place: USA: New York... | reverse complement strand
CTACGCGGTGATGTCACACCTGCGGTTCTTGCAGCGTTGCCCAAGCTTGGTGCGCTCCTTCTTTCAGACCCCGACGACGGCATATGCTGCTCAGTGATGTCTATACAATTACGCACGGGCTAATATGTGGTCACCAATTACAAAAGTCTTGGTGGTAGGTTTTGCGCTGGCTGCGCCGTTCTCCTGCACGGGCATAAGCCTGGCCAAGACGGAGAATGAGAATTGAACGCTACAAACTCGTCGTGATAATCATAGTCGTTCGAGTCGGTGGCGAGTTCAGGGGCCGAGACGGATGCGATAGAAGCGGGTCGGCCAATTGGTTACTGCACCGGTATCCACCCAGTTGGTAAATACATCCCCTGAACCCGGCAGGATGAACGCCGGGCTGCTGTCATTGAAGTTGTTGCTGCCAACCATGCTGGTAGCGGTCTGCACCAGGTTTGTGCGTCCGCCACCGGCTTGCCAACTGACAGCAATGTTGTTCCCCTGTCGAACAAGTGACGTGATACGGAATACCGAGGCCGGATTGGTCGGATCAAGCCCCACCAGATACTTCAGCAGGTTGTTCTGCCCGGTGCCGTCGGCGTCGCACGTGGCGCAAGAAAGATTGCCAGTGGTCATGCCGGTCGGATCGACATTCGGGAAGTATTGAGCACGCCAAGCATCGGGAATCCCGTCGCCGACGCTGTCGCCCCCGACCGTCAAGGTTGCCGGGGCGCTGCCAATACTGCCATTGGCGTCACTCAAAATAGCATCATAAATACCAGCTTCACTGTCCGTAATATTGGAAAGAGTCAATGTAGCGCTGGTCGCCCCCGCGAGATTCACCTCGTCCCTGCGCCACTGATAATTAAACGGCGCAGAGCTTGACGCGACAAGCGAGAGCGTTGCTACTCCGCCAACTGGTACGCTTAGAGTTTGCGGTTGAATCGTCACCGGAAAGCTGCCACCTCCCTGAAGCATCAAGGCAACTGCATCTGGCGGAATATCCGATGGCAAAACATTAGTTTGGATGATGCTTGTCCCACCTGTTCCATTTGTCAGTTGTAGAAGTGATGCAGCCAAGGTGATGCCGCCCGCGCAGCCACCTCCGATGAGGCAATGATATGTAGAACTCCACTGGAACGCCTTAAGGGACTCCCATGTGCCATCTGACTTGACCCCAACGAGATGTGTAATGAAATAAGCGCTTGGTAGGGTTGCGACATAAAGATATCCAAGGAAAGGTTGGTCCTGGAAACTCAATGTTGTCCCATCTGGGCTTATCCAATTTGCTAGGTTGTAGGGATTCGCGGTATTATTGTTTTCGTTCCAATATAAAGCGAGGGGGCTATCAGCAGGCCATGTTGGTGTGCCTGTATTAGGATCAGGCAATAAATTGGCATTACCATTGCAAAAGGTTTGTGGCGGATCTGCAAAATAAAGAGATGTCCCACAGAGAAACTTTCCAACATACGGAGGTCCGGTTACCTCCTGATACCAGTTGAAGTGGTCGTAGCCAAGCTTGCAGGCGGCTGTGGCCAAAGTGCGTCCCACAGGTTGCGGCGTGAAAGTCGCCATAATGACATTTGGTGTATAATATCCGGATGGAGTTACGCTGTATTTCTGAACACTACTGTCTGGAACAATCGCATTCAGTAGCGTATTATCCAATGCGTTCGGTGTAAGCGTAAAGTTCTGGGTTGCCGCTGAGACTCCACACGGAATCGTGACCACGCAATTTGTAGTTGAATAGAAAGGTGCGCTCACTGTCACAGAATTCGTCCCCGGCCAAGCGGCAGTTATGCTATAGTTGCCGCTGCCATCGCTTGTCACCGCAAGACACCCAATTTGCACAGACGCGTTAGTAATTGGAGAGCCGTCGCAAGTGCAGGTGACCTGACCGGTGATCGTCACAGAACCAGGACATTGCGTGCAAGGTGCGGTTGGAATGCCGTCATATGTAGTTCCCCAGCCTGTGGTTCCATTGACATAGTAAATGGTAGATACAGGGTCGTCTTGGAATATATCACCGCCATCAGATGGTTCGTTCCCTTCAAAACAGACATTCGTCAGGCTGGAGCAGGACCAGAACGCAAAGCCCCCGATGCTGGTAACGCTGTTGGGGATCGTGACGCTGGTCAGGCTGGTGCATAAGGAGAAGGCATCATCCCCGATGCTGGTAACGCTGTTGGGGATCGTGACGCTGGTCAGGCTGGTGCATAAGGAGAAGGCATCATCCCCGATGCTGGTAACGCTGTTGGGGATCGTCACGCTGGTCAGGTTGGTGCAAAAAAGGAACGCATTGTCCCCGATGCTGGTGGCGCTGTCGGGGATCGTGTAGGGCCCGGCTATGCCCTCCGGATATTCGATGAGCGTGGTCTGGCTCTTGTCGAACAAGACCCCAGCCACACTGCTATAGGCTGGATTGTTGATATCCACCGTTATCGCCGTCAGGCTGTAGCAGGCAATGAACGGCGCGTAGCCGATGTTAGTGACACTTTTGGGGATCGTGACGTTGGTCAGGCCGGAGCAACCAGCGAACGCCCCGTCCCCGATGCTGGTGACGCTGGTGCCGATCATGACGCTGGTCAGGCTGGTGCAGGACCAGAACGCCCATTCCCCGATGCTGGTGACGCTGTCGGGGATCGTGACGCTGGTCAGGCTGGTGCAGGACCAGAACGCCTCTTCCCCGATGCTGGTGACGCTGGTGCCGATCCTGACGCTGGTCAGGCTGGTGCAATATGCGAACGCATCGTCCCCGATGCTGGTGACGCTGTTGGGGATCGTGACGTTGGTCAGGCCGGAGCAGCCAGCGAACGCATCGTCCCCGATGCTGGTGACGCTGGTGCCGATCGTGACGCTGGTCAGGCCGGAGCAGCCCTCGAACGCCTGCTCCCCGATGGTGGTAACGCTGTTGGGGATCGTGACGTTGGTCAGGCCGGTGCAATTAAGGAACGCATCGTCCCCGATGCTGGTGACGGGATAATATGTGTAAATAGGCGAGCCATCGGGATTCGTGCCGGTTTGAACCGGGACACTACTTGGAATAGCAACAGCGCCACCGAGAGAGCCATCATTTCCAGTTATCTCGATTGTATTTCCATTCAGCGACCAATAAAACCCATTGTAATCACCTGATTGTCCCCTTGCAGAGACTGCCAGCATTATTGAGAGCACCGCGAGAGTGGACACGACGAGCTTTTTTGAAAAACGTGCGATACTCATAATGGATTTTCATCCCGCGACTGGATAACGGCTCCATCGCTCCATTGACTGGAGGCAGTCGTTCCGGGAAATACGGCAGCGGCGGATGAAGGCTGGTTTAAGTCGACGCTTCTCGTATGACATACCCCGCGACTATCGCTGACGATTCAGAGACAATTCTCTTCGATGGATTGTCTTCTCCTACGTGTTGCATGACAACAAGCTGGCGCAACGGAACACCATTGGTGGATGGGCACAGGGGTAACTTTGAGCGTTTCAGAACCACTGCTTGGTACGACCCGCGTGATGCGTTGAGCGTCAATGGACCCTGCGATTGTGGAGGGATACGGAGGAGATAACGCAAACGAGACGCCAACCTCGCCAATTCTCCACAAGTGGAGTGGAGTACAGCAAAAGATCGCCCAAACATCAAGAAAATTCGGGCTTTTCAAATCTGCACCCGCCTCGTTTACCTCACCCACGCTTACGGCATCAGCCCCCTACGGGACAAACCGTACGCGGTCGTAGTGGGCGGTCTCGGCATTGCCATCCTTGTTTGAGCCGTCCGCTCAGGAACCAGCCTCAACCTACGTCAGCCTCATACGGTTGAGCGCGTATCGGATGGATCGGCCCGATGTTTGGGGACGACAATCTGACGATTTCTCACCTCTTTTACTACGGGATTGGGTTTGCGTTTTGTTCCCAAACGGGAACAACGACGCGGCGGAGGCCGTCTACACTCGCGGGCAATGTCAGGGAACAATGTATCAGTGAACGTCGTGCCGCCGGCACCAGCATCGGTGCTGCCGGATTCGGAACGCCTCGCATATTCCGTCGAGGAAGCGGCGCAGCTATTAGGTGTGCACTACTTCAGTGTCTACCGGATGATCCAGCGCGGCAAACTTCGCCCCTGCCGTGTGCTGCGCGGCAAACTACTCGTGCCTCGGTCGGAACTGCTCAAACTCTTGAAGACTGAATGAGGGCACGGAAAGGAGACGCATGATCAAGAGAAATGGCCAACACCGAGAGGGCGTAACGCCGCCTGCGTTGAAGCGGATGAGTGACACGGAATACGCGGCGTATTCTGAAGCGTTTGGCGCAATCAAAGGCGATTACCAAGCGCTGTGCTTAATCGGCGACAAACTGCGAGAGGTTGAGATGACCGCACAGAATCTTGGTTCTCTCGAATCACCAACGCATCCCGGTCACGCGGAGTTGCCCGACATGGCTGACGGGCGCAGCCCGTGGGAGATGTGCGCGTCCCTAATGCGGCTGAACCAAAACGAAGTCCTCTTGTGCAAACGGGTCTGCGAGCACGGTCTCGAATATGCCGTGATCGATCAATCGCCGGTTTCAGGTCCTTATTCAAGAGCGCATGGCCCCCACGAAGTTTTGCAGACCGGCGACAACCCGCGCCAAGTGCTTCGCGACTACCTGCGCAGCGAATGCGAGACCTTGCAGCTAATGACCAACGACATCACCGCCAGCGTCCGACTGCTTATCGCAGAGCGTTTCCCGAAGCAGGATTTGCGGCGCGTCGTCAACGAGATCACGCGCATGTGCAAGAAAGTCGCCCGCCTCGGGTTCTCCGAAACACTGGCCGAAGAAGTCGGTGCTCAGGCCCATAAGCTCCGGCGTGGCGTCCGGGTCTGAGGCGCGCGAGGGGTGCATCGTGCCAACTACATCCGTTGTTGAACCGGTAACACGCGGTACCGCACGATTGCCCGCGCTGGACGGCAGTTCACAGAAGTTCCTCACGATCCAAGAAGTGTGCGACCGGCTCAACTTGAGCCGCACAACCATTTGGCGGCTTATGAATCAGCATGGGCTGAAGTTCGTCCGCATCGGTGGTGCGCGGCGCATTCGTGAGCAGGACTTGGAGATGTGGCTTGAACGGCACACGGTCAGTCTCAACAGCGATACGACAACAGCAAAGCGGCGAGATCGGGCTGCAAGATGAGCGAGACGCAGACAGACGAGGCGAAGCAGCAGACGGCCTACGAGACGCCGCAACGGATCGAGGGCGAGCAGGGGCTGTATTGGCGCGGTGGGATGATTTACGCCCGCGTGCGTGTACATGGGAAACAGACGTTCCGTTGCACCGGCACCGACAAGCTGGCGACTGCGCGGAAGATTCAAGCAAAGTGGCGTGAGGATGCTGTGCTGCGTCAGCACGGAATCGAGCCGAAGCAGGCAGCACTGGAGCGCAATCGGCTGACTGTGGCCGCAGTGCTCAAGGAATATGTCGAGTTCGGTTTTCCGGATCGCAAGAGCCGCATCAAGAAAACTGCGGCAACTCGGGAGACCGAGGGGAAGTCGATCCAGCGGTTGGAGGCATTTTTCGGTCCGCTTGCGGCGGTCAGTTTGACTCTGAAAGATTGCGATGCCTACCGCAAGTGGCGGGCGAATGGGGGATACACGTGGCAGCGCGGTGAGAAACTGCGCCGCAGTCGCGCAGGCGACCGATGCGTGGACATCGAATTGCAGACGCTCGGCAATGCACTGGCGCTGGCCGTTCGACAGGAGAAGCTGAAGGTGAATCCGCTGACGGGTCGCGGGCGTTACCACAGCGAGGAAGACACGCGTCACTGCCGCGAGACCGCGCCGACACCTCAACAACTACAGATCATCGCACAGACATTCCGAGAACGCGGCGAGGACGTAATTGCTGATTGCCTGCTGTTTCTTGGGTTTTCCGGGCTGCGTGTGCGCGAGGGGCTGCGGCTGGATTGGGAAGCGGTGGATTGGGCGGCCGGGGTGATTCACGTCAAACGAGAGAAACGTGGCATCAATCCGTTCGTGCCGATTCTCCCGGAGATGGAGACGTTGCTCCGCGAGATGCAGACACGCGCGCGAAGCCATCTGCTGTTCCCTTCGGATGTGGACGCAAATCGTCCGTTGCCGTATCCGATCCTCGCAATGAGACTGAGTCGCTTGTGTCGCTCAACGGGGATGCGCTACGTGACGCTCCACGGATTGCGGAGCTTCTTCGTGACGCAGTGCAGGGAGTCGGGATTGCCGGACACGGAGATCGCCGCGTTGATCGGCGACAAGAGCGGCCCGGCCATCATCGCCCGCACCTACGGTGACGTGCGCCCTGAACATCTACTCAAGCAGGCTCAGCGTGTCCGCTTCTTGGCGGGGGTGAAACCCGACGCCGAGGCCCCGAAGTTCGTCGTCCCACAAAGGCCCCAATCCATCCGTCCTTGATGCTTTTGTGATACTCGCTGTGATACTCACCTTGCTCAAAGTTGCCCGATGTTTCACGAAGTCCGCAGTTTTGCAGAAATCGCGCAAGTGACTATCTACCAAGGCGTTCAAAGCAAGACTAGCTAAAGGTGTAAACAGGCGGAAACCCCCATTTTCGGCCTGCAAAACTCCTAACGTCAGTTCGATTCTGACACCCGCCTCCAATTTCATCCCCTGCAATTCCAACGAGTTGCGGGGGATTTCTATTTCGGTGCTGAATTGCGACGGCAGCAATGGATACCACTACTTTTTCATTAGCCGCGCTTAGCTCGTTTGTGCGTTGAAGCATCAGTGGATTCGTGCTTGTGAGTCTGAATCGAAGAAACTCCGGTCGAAAGACAACTACATTTCGGTCGCGCCTTCCACGCAGCCCTTGACGCGTAACAATCCCACGAACCTTCAAGCGAGTGCGACGACGATCATCAGTTGCAGGGTCTCACGTTCACTGCGCAGGTAGTCGCGAAGGACTTGGCGCGGGTTTCGCCGCAGGCGCGCCATTGCAGAAGCTTGTCGAGGAGGTGGGCGGGCTCGATGCCGATCTGTTACCGACTCAGTTGCAAGAATTGGAAGAACAAATCCGCGCGGCAGACCAGCAGCGTTCCGCACTCGATCAGCTAATGCCGCTGGGGAACGGTTGAGCACGCGCCGATTACGGAACCTCGAGACTGGACAATGAACGGGCGCTGTTGAATCTGAAACGATTGGAACAGACCATCGTGGTGGACGTGGCCAATGCCGTGGCCCGCGTGCGGGCTGATCTCAAACGCATCGAGGCCACGCAGGCGGCGCGCCGGCTGGCTGCGGAATCGTTGCAGGCCGAACAACACAAACTGCGCGAGGGTCTCTCCACGAGTTTTTTGGTGTTGCAGGCGCAGGCCCAGTTGGCCGCCGCGCATTCGGCCGAAATCCGCGCCCGCGCCGGTTACAACCAGTCGCTGATCGAGTTGGCCCGCGCCGAGGGTTCCACGTTGCGCCAGCACGGGATCGTGGTGGACAGGAATTTCTGAGACGCCTGAGATGGATTGAGGTTACCGTGCGCGAATACCGGCTGACGGACGACGGGAAATGTCCGAAATGTGCCGCGGCGATCCCTGCGGCGCTGCGACGATTGGGAGCCGGTGGCCGGCTGCCGCGCGCCATTCGCTGAAGACCGGGTCGCATTTGGCAGGCGGACCAGAGTTGACGTTGCAAGATGAAGCTGCATATTACTGAATTAAACAAGCCACGGGGCTTGTGAATCTGGCAACAAACGAGGTGACATTTAGTTTTACAATTTTGCTTCGCAAGGTGCTGATTGCCTGGATTGGCGTTATGGTCGCAGTCGCCACCGGGTACGCGGCCACCGAATACGTCGAAGGCGAAGCCCTCGTGACGTTCAAAGAGGCGGCGGATTTGCCGGCTGTCCAGCAGGCGCTCGACAAGCACGCACTGTCGTTGGCGAAATATTTCAAAGAGCTGTCCGAGCACCGGCACCGGCAGACCGGCTTGGTGCGTTGGCCGGGACACACGACGGCGGCGCTGATTGATGAGCTGAAACAAGATGCATCGGTCGAAACCGTCGAACCGAACTACCTGCGGTGGGCCTCCGCACCACCGCCGACGAACTGCGTGTTATTCGCGCAACAGTGGGGACTGCAGAATACCGGCCAGGTCGTCAACGGCACGGCCGGAACCGCCGGCGATGACATCCGGTTCGTCAGCGCATGGAATCTGGCGCAACCGGCGGCGGGCGAGGTGGTCGTGGCAGTGATTGATACCGGGGTGGATTACACGCACCCGGATCTGGTCAGCAACATGTGGACAAACCCCGGCGGAATCCCCGGCGACAGCTACGTCGATGATTATTACGGCTACGATTTTGCCGACAAGCTACCGGATCCTATGGATTCGGGTTTTCACGGCACGCACGTGGCCGGCACGATTGCCGCCACGGGAATACCCTTGGGCGTGGTCGGCGTCAATAACCAGGCCAGGATCATGGCGCTGAAAGTTTCCAAAGATGGCGAAACGTTCACCGACGACGCGGTCATTGAGGCCATCCAGTACGCCACGATGATGAAAAACGGCGGTGTGAACGTCGTCGCGATCAACGCGTCCTTTGGCGGCGGCGGCTCGGATAGCGTCGAGGAATCCGCCATCCAGGCCGCGGGCGATGCCGGTATCGTTTTCTGCGCGGCGGCCGGCAACGACAGCGCCGACAACGACGCGACGCCCACCTATCCGGCCAATTACCGGTTGGCGAACATGATCGTGGTCGCCGCCAGCGACCAGAACGATGCGTTGGCCAGCTTCTCGAACTACGGGATGAGGACGGTCGACCTGGCAGCGCCGGGGGTGAACATTTTGTCCACGATTCCCGTCGCACTGGGCGGCACCACCGCCGTCGTCCGTCGGGCTTCTGTCACGTACGCTGCCAACGGATTGACCTATGCCGGCACCACGACCGGCATTACCGCGGCCGTTTACGATTGTGGACTCGGTTATTCCGGGAATTTCCCGGCGGCGGTGAGCGGCAACATCGCGCTGATTGAACGCGGCACGCTGTATTTCACCAATAAGGTGTCCAATGCCATGGCTGCTGGCGCGCTGGCGGCCATTATCTATAATGACGTCGCCGGTAATTTCACAGGCACACTCCAATACGCCAGCAACTGGATTCCCGCCGTCTCCATTTCCCAAGCCGACGGTCAGACCTTGCAATCGCTGCTGCCAACGACCGTGACCGTCGTCAATTCCCGCGATCCAACCCAGATTTACCAATATGCGGACGGCACGTCGATGGCCACGCCGCATGTAGCCGGGGCGGTGGCGTTTGCCGCGATGAATTATCCCGCCGAAACTGTTGCGCAACGAATCCAGCGCCTCCTTGGCAATGTTGATGTCGTGACTGGCTTGCAGACCAGAGTGCAGACGGGGGGGCGGCTCGACCTCAGCCGCTCTGTGCAGTCCCCGGTGATCATCACCGAGCCGGTCATCACGAACGCGCTGTTGAGCCTGCCCGACCTGGCGGTCGTGCCCGGCGGCACGAACGTGGCGTTTCTGGTGACCGCCGCCGATTCGGATGGCGACCCATTGACGTACCAATGGGCGTTTGGCGACGGCACCGGCAGCACCGAGCCGATGCCGTGGCACACCTACGAGACCAACACCTGCGGCGTGTACACCGCCACTGTCGTGGTGGCTGATGGCGTCATGTCGTCGCCGACCGGCACACTGCGCGTGGCCGTGGCCTGTCCGTTGGACATCACTCAGATGCGGCTCGAGCCGAACTTCGCCAGGAGCAATGCGGACAGTTGCGCGCTGAGAGCCGCCTTCGTTCCCGGCGCGGACTTCAGCTCGGCCGGACAACCGGTCACCGTTGATATCGGCGATGCGTTGGTCAACTTCGTCTTGAACAAGACCGGTCACGGCGCCGGCACCAACGGAACTTGCACTGTGAGCTACAACAAACAGCGCGGCTGGACCATCGCTTTCGCGTTGAAGGCCGGCGCGTGGCATCAGGCTTGGACCGGGTACGACTTGTTGGATGTGACGATCAAGAAAGGCGTCAAGGTCCAGGTGCCGGTTGTCCTGCTCATCGGTAACGACGCCTACGCGGCAGACCAGCCGTTGACCTACACCGCCACGGCCGGCGAGTCCGGCACGGCAAAGTGAAACGGCGGGTGCCAGCCGCCGGCAGCCGGCGGATGAAGTTGTGGCTCGGCGTTTCGCTATCCCCGTTTTGCTGACCGGCGTGGTGACTCCAAAACCGGTCCTCCGGGGCAAACCGGTAGGCGTGGCAAACCGGACTGTCAGAATCGATGGTGATTTGTGACCGGGGGCAACTCTTAGCCCGGATATTGCACAAGCGGGTCAAAGCGCAATCAAACCGCGCGAAGAATTGTGGGGCGCGAAGCCCGCACGGTTTCGCGCTGAAGGGCTTGTCGAACAACGGCTGGCAACCCTTCGGGCTGCCAGCACTACAATGGTTTCCTGCAATAGGCAGGTTAGGGGCTGTTGCCCAAATGATTTTTCCGGTTGTCGCTGCGCTTCTGCGAAGCGCGGGTCGTTCTTTTCCCGAAGGAATTCGGCGTTTCACAGTAACGCCGCTACACCGCAAGGCGTGGCGGGCTTCGACGGGTCCAGAATGACAACGACCGAGGGAGGTGGTGACATTGCTGATACCTCGCACTGCCGGCCATTGCCGTTTCTACCGCAAGCCTGTGAGCACTGCGCTGAGACTGCGCATTGTCAATGAATCACCGCTTGCCCCGCCGCCGATCGGGATTGCGCGAGAACGGCGGCAGTTGCAGCCGCGAAGCTGCTTCGCGGGGGCGCATCCGGACACCACCGACTCGAAGATCAGCCTCGGTTGGGCGGGCTGGCCACGGCCCGCCCGCAGGGAACGATGGGAACGGTGGTACTGCCGAGATCCGCCCCGTGCAAAAAAAAGTTAAAAAAAGTGTTGACGGCTGCGGAAACTTTTACCATCTTGTCCGCCGAGTTGTAAAGGAGGCCGTATCGGTGCAGGAATTCCTGCATCTGCAGGTCTGGGAGGAATTACTGAGATGTACCCGCAGGTGTCTTGCGGGATGGCGCAGGCGTTCATTAAAACATGACGGTGGAAGAGCGGGCGACGGAGCGAAAAGATTTTTGTTGCGCTCGCACCCGGGAAACAGTAGATGTCTGAACCAGAGTCTCACAAGAGAGGGATGGCGCTGGGAGCGCCATTAAAAATATCAGTAAAAGATTTTTGTTGCGCTCCCACCCGGGAAACAGTAGATGTCTGAACCAGAGTCTCACAAGGAAGGGATGGCGCTGGGAGCGCCATTAATTAAATATTAACTTTGGTTGTTGACAGATTCCCGTGAATTGAGAAGATGTCCAAGCGAAGTCTTGCGGGAAGTACGAGTCGGTGATGATGTTCATGAAGGAAGCGATGGCGTCGATTAACGTAAGTCGCACAAGTAAATCTGGTGGAAGTCATGTGGGCGCTGTTTGTTCAGTGCTCACTAGCTTCTACCAAGCGAAGGGGAAACAGAAACCAGAGCCGGGCTGCGCTCTAACAGCAAACAATGAGGAGGAGTGACCGATGAATCTTTTGACACTGGGTGGCCGCGGTAACCGAGTTAAGAAATTCCGTATGAAAAGGCGCGAAGACCGTTTCGTCCAACGCGTCCAGGAAGCTGTCGGCGTATGCCGCGCAATCAAGACCCTGCTGCTTATTGGAGGGGTCGCGTTGGCGTATTGCTCATCTACGGACGCGGCGATCAGTAGTGGGGCCATTACACTGAATGGAGCAGCCTCAGCCTCGCTCATTATTACAGAGGGTGTCTCGATTGCAGTGAACGCGTCATTCACCGACACGGCTCCGACGAATAACGACGGGGCCATTGTTATCTGGGGCGATAGCTCGACGAATAATGGTGTCGTGGTTCTTGCCAACTTAGGTTCAAATATTACCGTCACCGCGTCGCATCAATATGCGACCGGGACCGTTTCCGCCGTGACGATTAGCGTTGTGGTTACGAACGTCGTCGGCGCCACCAGCACCGACACAGCATCAAGTTCGGGGGGTGTCGCGGATGCGCCGTTGTCGGTTGTGTCCACGAGTTCGGGCACAAACGCAATCGAAGGGGTTCTGACAAACGTGACGCTCCTTACGTTTTTTGACGCCAATCCGCTTGCCACGACGAACAATTACACCAGTCCTCCTACCGTTTCCAACCTCGGCTCTATCACTATTGTCAGCAACGCCTATTCCATAGTGAGCGCTGGGTCGTCGAACGGCGGGGCGCTGTTCAACGTACAGGGCACCCTTGAGTTTTCTGATGAAGGGACGGATAAGGTACAGATTACAGTTATTGACATGGGTGGTTCTCCTCACTTGGTGGCGACTAGTACGGTTATCGTAGCCGATGCGCCACTATTTGTTGTCAGCACAAACAGACTCGTGTTTTATGAAGGCGTCTTCTCGAATGAGACTTTGCTGACTTTTATGGATGGCAATGGTTTGGCGACGAACTCGACCATCTCTGATTTCACCGCGGTCGTCCAATGGGGTGATAATAATTCGAACATCAGTACCGACGGCACCGGCTATGTCTCAATTGGTTATGTCGGTTCAAACCAGCAATTTTACGTGCAAGGGGAGCATCCGTATGTTCAAGAAGGCACGAACTTTATTACAGTCACTGTTACTGACAAAGGAGGCTCTACGATAACTGTCAGCGGTGATACCAATATCGTGGCAGATGCGGGGCTGGTGGTTGCGACGATTAATCCGGCTTTACCAACCCTGCAAGGCTATGTGTCGCTTGCCCAGCAGAGCGAGAATTCATTGGGTCAGTGGCTGATATCCTTTACCGACTCAAATGAGTACGCCAGTGTGCCCCCAATTTCCATTGCCCCATTTAACGAATATACGGCCATCATCAACTGGGGCGATGGCAGCCCCAATACTGCCGGTACCATCCTGAAGAATAACGGCACGGCGTCGGTGGGTGAGTTTGTGGTATATGGAAACCACACGTACGATGCCACGTGCAAAACCTTCCCGAACGTTTTTGTGATGGTCACCGATGTGGGCGGAGCTAATTGCATGACGAATACTTCAGTCACTGTACTGGATGCGCCGATCATCGGGAATGGTTACAGCATCGTCGCGGCTGCTAACAGCACATTCAGTGGTACTGTGGCCTCCTTTACGGATCCAGATTCGGCGTTGAATGCGAGTACATTCACCGCCACGATCAACTGGGACGACGGTACACCGTACACCAGTGGCACGATTGTGTCGTATGGCACCGATGTCTATCTTGTACAGGGTTCTCACAGCTATGTCGCGGCACCACTCACGCCCAAAACCGTAACGGTTACGGTTACCGATACGAACGTGTGTGCTACTCCTCAGTCGCTCCCTGCTACTACAATCACGTTTAGCGGAACGGGAATTAGCTTCCTGTATGGGGCGCTCCCGACGTTTATCGAGGTTGGCACGGACTCCAGCTTCACCACCAACTTGGCGACGTTCACCGACAGCACTCTGCCGCCCGGGTCGGCTTTTGATCTGGAAGCAGTCATCAACTGGGGTGACGGCACCACCTCAGATGGCAGTATCACGACGAATGCTGCCAATCAGTATGTGGTTAGCGGTACTCACACCTATCTGGATGATGGCAGCTACCCGGTTAGCGTCGAGGTCGTGGATATTAACGGGAACCAGCGTACCCTATCAAACATCACGATCGTCTCAGAAGCGTCATATACTGATCTGACATCGGACGTGGAGGTGCTCTTTGGCCCGGTGACGATCAAGCAGTATAGGAGCGCCGGAGAGAGCAAAGGCGAGGATTATTATTACTCGGAGGTTGTGACGCTTAAGAACACCAGCGGGACGACGCTCACCGGTCCGTTTGGCCTTGTGCTCAATACGGACATTTATCCTGCTAATAATATGAAACTGTTGAATATTACAGGACAACTGGCGGATGGGCGCGAGTATGTTCCATTGTCCATAGACACACTCAAGCCGAAAGGGACGCTAAGAGTGACCTTGGAGTGGTCAGACCAGGCTACATACGGTAGAGGTCCCGTGATCCTGCCGGTTCGGCTGATTGCTGGCCCGGGCCTGTAAGGTAAATCGTAGTTAGAAACTCGTTGAGCGCCTTGGATGAAATTCCAAGGCGCTCAATTTTTATAACGGCCTCGGTGGCCTCGGGGTTACATCTTAGACTATCGGCACCGGCGCGACTGGCAACGGTCGGGTCGGAAGCTGCCGAGACGGAGTCCGGACATTCAGGCAATGAGGAGATTCTCCGGGAGGAGGTTTTCGTGACTACGAGCGTCAACGCAGTCAGAGCGATAAGCCGGGTGACACGTCCAACATATGTGAATCTGTGCAACCGAAAAAACATCGGTCTTGAGGCTCTGTCGAATTAACTTGCCAAACACCCTGACGCGGGCAAAATAAACACCTGATGATCTGTGGCGGACAAGATTGGCGATGGACGTTTCCGCCCAAAGTGGTTTTGCTTGGGATTTGCTCTGTTTCACAAATGCAGTATCAGAAACAGTGTCAGAATTCCAAGCGCTGAGTTTTATTTGCTGCACAAGCTGTTGATGATCAATTTGCATTCCCCGGTAGCTCAATGGTGGAGCGAGTGACTGTTAATCGGAAAACGGCGTTTTTGCTGCTTGTTGTTATGATTGCTTATCGTATGCAATGGTGACGCAGGCAAGAGGTTGCGAAAGGTTGTGCGTCCGTTTTGATTAGCTCCGATTTGCCCCAAAAAGGTCATCCAGTATCAGATTGCAGTATCAGATTTGAGCTCCGAGAACTGCAAAACCAATCCAGCTTCTATTGATCTCCTCCACACAGGATTGGGGCGGCGTTCACGATAGTGTTGGCGAAGGCCCATCCCGTTCCGGGCCGTTGGGGATCGCTTTTCAATGGGGCCCGCGCCCGCGCGGGCGCGGAGAAACCCCTCTGAAGAACAGAAGCCCCTATTACCATGTTTTAGTGTCACGCTGTCATCCGCGTAGTCGGCCATCTTGATCCTGACTCAGGCCCGTTTGGGGTTCACGAGCAGCAACACGATCCCGCCGGCCAGCGCGAGCGCGCCGGCCACCGGGGGTATGAAGTGGCTGCGTGTCGTCTCCACGTGCACTCCGAGGAAATCGACGGGTTTTCCCGGGGTCTTGAAAGTGATGCCCGAGTAAGCGAGCACCACCATGCCGAGCGCGATCAGTATGACTGCTATTATTTTTGTATTCATTTCGGACCTCATTTTTCCTTTTCTTGGTTAACCGCTTCTTAAGCGGCTCTGCGTCCACTAATGACGTTGACCAGGATCATGATGATGGCAATTACCAACAGGACGTGAATTAACCCGCCCATCGCATGACTGGTCACCAGCCCCAGCAGCCACAGAGCGATCATTACTACAGCTATCGTATACAACATATGATTTCCCTTCAGTTTGGTTTGTTTTCCATTGCTGGCTGGCTGGTGCGCCATTTACTTCTCGCACCAGCATGCAGCGGTCTAATGTCTACTTGTTACGGGCTAGGCCACCTTTGGTTGTTTCAGCACGACCTTGGCGTGATGCGCGGTCTTGGTCACCGCTTTGCGAACCGTCTCCACTGCGGTCGAACCTACCTTGCCAGCCGCCTTCAAGGCACCATCGGCAGCCGCCGACACAGCGTCCTCGGCGCTGACTCCCAATTCCTTGGCGCCTGCGATCGCCCCTTCAACAAGACCGGTGGCAGCGGCCTCAAGGTCGCCACCGACCGCAGCCGTGTCTCGGATCGTGACATGGGCGGTGTGACTAATCGTATCCATGACCTCCGTGCCTGCCTCTTTGGTGCCGCGGAGTACCCCGATCATGATCCCTTTCGCGGCATGCCCCAGATCGGCGCCGACCTGCACTGCGCCGCGGACCGCGCCGCTTGCCACGTCGGCAATGGCATCGGTCACGGAAGTGCCCACCTTGCCAGTATCTTTGATCGTTGTGGCGAGCGTTTGGGTAATGGTATCTACCGTCGCTTTGACGATATCACCCGTCCCTTTGATCGCGGCAACAATCCCATTCTTTACCGTTTCAATCATCCCTGAGTGCTCTGTCTTCATGCTTGCTCTCCTTTCCGATTACCAAAGCTCGTTGCCGGCTGGTGCACTCCTGCGCCAGCTAACAGCGATCCTGTGGTTGTGTCACTCTTTCTTGGCCTCTTCGATGGTCATGTTGTTGACCACGCTCTTCACACCGTGAACGTCCTCGACGAGTTTGGTGGCCAGGTCCTTTTCGGCGGCGTTCCGGGCTTGGCCAGCCAGCGTGACCACGCCAGCGGTCGTCTCCACCTTGGTCCGAAGGACGCCGGTCGAGCGATTCAACAGCAACGTCATCTTCACTTGGGCGGTGATGGAAGCGTCATCAATGTTTTCGCCCATCGTTTCGCCCGGCTTTTCCGGGTTGGCTGCCACCGTCATCTCGTTTTTGACGCTTTTGACGCCTTCGATGTCTTTGGCGAGTTCAGTGGTCAGGTCCTTTTGGGCCTGGCTCGCGGCTTCGCCTTTCAGCGTCACGACGCCATCTTTCACGTAAACCTCCGTTTTGTGGGCATTCACGTTGCTATGGAACACCAGAGCGGTTTTCACTTTCATGCTGACCCACGTATCCGAGTTCTCGGCGGGGCGATCCCCTTTGATCTCGATACGATTATCCACGCTCTTGACCCCGGGCAACGCCTCGGCGGTGTCCTGCGCCATCGGTTTGTGTGTTTCGTTATACACGTCGCCCGACAAGGTGACGGCTCCATCCTTGGAACTGATCTTGATGTGTTCGTCCTTCAGATAGGTCTTATAGACGAAGCTCTTCGTGAACGAGGACTCGATGCGGTCGTCCGTCTCGGACGCGCGCAGTGGCGTGCTGCTGCCCACCAGGGCGGCCACAGCCACTACAAGCGCCAATGGATACATTACTTTCATACTGCCTCCTACTTTCTGTTGTTACATCTTTGGGTTGAAAGCAAGGTAAGCGATGCGCTAGCACTTCTCTATGGGGTAGAACCCTACCGTCGATGGCTTGAAGGTACTCCCCGAAAACTGATCCAGCCCCTCGTGTCTTACGGCTTCTTCACGCGGCTGGCTTTGTTGGTCGCGGCGGCGGCGGCATCGGCATCAGCTTGCCGAATCGCGCCGCGGAGCAGCCAGTGGCGCTGCATCCCTCGGACCAACCGTTCGATCTCGTGCATGGTCTGCTGCGTCTGCGCCACCAGCGCCGGCAGGTCTTGGGCGCTCTGATTCACCGAACCGGCGATCGCCGGAAAATTCGTGCTCGCTTGCTGAACGTTGCCCAGGATGAGCTTCAGTTCGTCCATCGAGGCGTTGGCCTTGGCCAGCAACTCCTCCAACTCATCCGCGACGGTCGGATCTGTCAGCAATCGGCCCGCTGTGCCTTTGCCCTGCTGGAGGTCAGTGGCAATGTCGTCCACGCGAACAATGAGTTTGTCCAAGCGCTCCGTCGCGGTGACGAGGTTCGTGCCCAGCGCAGTCCACGTATCGAGGCCCGCGCTCAGTTTCTTCAACGCGGGCACGACCTCGCGGCGGACTTCCTCCAGCGCGGCTTCCAGCGCGCTTGGCTGAAGCTCATTGCAGACGATGGAGGCATTCTTCTCGCGCAACGGCTGGCCATGACCGCGCGTGATCTCAAAGTACGCATCGCCCATCACGCCGAATTTCCGTTTGACGACCGCTGATGAGTCCGCGCGCACAAACAGGAAGAAATCGCGGCGGATGTTCACGCGCGCCTCCATGCGCCCGGTCGGATGGACGCTGACATCGGAGACCGTCCCCACCAGCGTGCCCAAGAAGTACACCTCCGAGCCTTGCCGGATGCCCGCCGCCCCGGTCGCCGGCAGAACGATCCGCAGCGTGACATTGCTTCTGAACCAGCGCTGACTGTGACTCGTCCACACGATGGCGGCGATCAGCACGGCGACAACGGCGAGGACAAACGTGCCCGTGATCGCGTTGACGTGCCGGAACTTGAAGCGCTCTTCCATCAGCTTGCCTCGTTCGCCTTGTCCTTCATTTCGTTCATGGTCACAGGTAAGTCAGCAGCGACACCACCGCCGAGATTACAAACAGTCCCGCCACAGACCGGGTGAGCGCCCGTTGCGTGGCCTGCGGGATTTCCGTGACCGACCCGCCGACGCCCAGCCCGCCAATGCAACAAGACGCGCTGGCAAACAGGGCGGGCAAAATGCTTTTGGCGAGGATGCTGATCACGTCGTTGGGGCGAACCGCGCTCGACACGGTGTCCGCAAATAACAGCACATCGCGGCCGCCTTTGCCCATCCAGGCCGCGAACAAATAACCGCTCGCAAACGTGACCAGAATAAAGACGATCGTCAGGCAAAACGTGGAAACCGCCACTCCCAGCACGCGCGGTAGTACCAGATAGAGGAACGGATCGCTTCCCTGTGCTTCGAGGGCACGGACTTCCCCACTG
>Ga0326728_10012838_pt1 | contig 18426 bp, 19 predicted proteins | sample MB3enrmetagenome_FD_207602 | JGI IMG/M metagenome (GOLD analysis project Ga0326728, IMG submission 207602) | Lab enriched peat soil microbial communities from McLean, Ithaca, NY, United States - MB31MN | ecosystem: Environmental > Terrestrial > Soil > Wetlands > Peat | place: USA: New York... | reverse complement strand
ATTGCGCTGAGAGATGCGCTGCAAACCGGCGATTTGATCAGCTACTACCCCGAGCGAATCGATGAGGCGCTGAAACATTTCCACGAGCAGGTGGCGAAGGCGAACGCCGACGTGGCGCAACTCGACAAGGAGTTCGAACAGCGGCTCAGTGATACGTCGCGGCGGATCGGCGGGTCAACGTGGGCTCCGGCGGATATCGAGAGCGAAAAGCAAAAGCGCCGGGACGCGCTGCATAGGGCCGAGGCGCTGCTGGGGGAAGTGGCGAAGTAGCTACGCGGACTTGGCGTTGGCTTTGAAGTACTTCTTCATGGGGTCGAAGTAACATTCGCGCCAGCCGGATTTGTAGTCGGACTGGCCGCCGGGGATGTTGGTGTGATGGAGCGTGAGTTTCGTTCCAGTGGGAGCCTTTTCAAACAGCACATCTATTTGCGAATCGGGATCGGAGGCGGCAAACTCGGTGGTGCGCCACGATTGAAGGATTTGCTTGGCGGGCTTGAGCTTGAGGTTTTTGCCGAAGATGTAGCCGTCCCACGCGGTAAATGCGCCTCCGATACGTGCGGATACTTTGGCCCCAGCTCCAGTCATTGCCGCGTGGCCTTTGCTTGAGAGCCACGCGTCATAGACCTGCATTGGCGAAGCGGGGATCGTTGCGGAAACCGTGAATTGGATCGGCATGGCGCCTCACTTTCCTGAAAGACTCTCTGATTGAAAAATCTTTTCGGCGGCATCGAGCAGGGATTCGGCGAGCAAATCGGGTGCGGCGCCAGATGAGGTCGCGCGCCGGCCAAGCAGGACGGTTTTACAACCTGCGTTCTTGCCTGCGGCAGCATCGGCATCCGAATCGCCGATCATCCACGAGGCGCCGAGGTCGATTTGGTGTTCTTTCGCCGCTTGCAGAAGCATTCCTGGAGCGGGCTTGCGGCAACTGCACGCCGGCTCGGTATCGTGCGGGCAGAAGTACACCGCGTCGATGACGGCCCCGAGATCGGCTAGCTCCTTCGAGATTTTCCGGTGCAGCGCTTCCACCTCGGCTGACGTCACAATCCCTTTCGCCACGCAGCGCTGGTTACTGATGACGATCACGCGAAAGCCGGCCTTGTTCAGCCTGGAAATCGCAGCGGCGACGCCGGGGAGAAAGCGTACTTCTTCCCATCGGGTGACGTATTGGCCTTCAGGCGCCTTGACGTTGATTACGCCGTCACGATCGAGAAACGCTGCTTTGTTCATGAAAGATCGCATGCTCCACAAGCTGTGAGATCACGTGGCCGATCAGGATGTGGCACTCCTGAATGCGGGGGGTTTCCTTGGATGGAGCGCAGATGCAGTGATCGGCGGCGCCCATCATCTTGCCGCCGGTGCCGCCGGTGAAAGCGACGGTGTGCAAACCCATTTTGCGCGCCGTGGCCAACCCCTGAAGGACGTTCGGAGAGTTGCCGCTGGTGGAGATGCCGATGGCAACGTCTTCGCGTTGTCCGAGGGCCTCGATCTGCCGCGAGAAAACCTCGTCGAATCCGTAGTCGTTGCCGATGGCGGTGAGCGCCGAAGTATTGACTGACAAGGCCAATGCCGGCAAAGCTGGCCGATCGAAGGCAAAGCGGCCGACGAATTCGGCGGCGATGTGCTGGGAATCGGCGGCGCTGCCGCCATTGCCGAACAAGAGCAACTTGTGGCCGGCACGAAGAGATTCAATCAGAACTTCACTGACGCGCGCGATGGTCGCAATTGTTTCCGCGCTGGCGAGCAAACGCTCCTTGGCACTGATGGAATCCTTGATGGAATCAATGACGCGCTGCGAGAAATCGGTTTTTTCTGTCATGGAACACTCACACCTTCGCTGGCTTCACATTCGAGCAGGTTCAAGACAATGCTGCTTGATACAAGCGATCGCAAAGCTGTTGCGCTCTTGCGTAGTCTTCGGGAGTTCCGATGTCGATGAACATCCCACTGTGCTCCTGCGCGTAAACGCCTTTGCCGAGGAGACGGGGAAACACATCCTTTTCCAGACTCGAGCGGCCTTGCGGAATGTAATCGAGAACTTCGGTCGAGAAAACGTAGACGCCCGCGTTGACCCATCCAGGACCCTGGCTGCCGGCCTTCTCAACGAACCCTATCACTTTTTGGTTGCTGTCAACCTGAACGGTTCCGTAGCGGCTTGAATCATCGACCTGGACGACCGCCATGCTCACCAGCGCGTGGCGATCGCGATGAAATTGGATGAAGGACGCCAAGTCGATTTCGAGGAACGAATCGCCGTTCATGACCAGAAATTCGGAAGCACTACCCAATTGAGACTGAGCAAGCTTGACGGCGCCCGCCGTGCCAAGCGGCTCCAATTCTTTGGAGTAGCTGATTTCAAGATCGAGGGCGCGGCCATCTCCAAATTCAGTTTCGACCTGGTCGGCGAGATAGCCGGTGCACAGGATCACGCGGCGAATGCCCTGATGCTTGAGCTGGCGAATCAACAGCTCAAGAAACGACTTTTTTCCGACCGAGGCGAGCGGTTTGGGCAAAGATGGGACCGCGGAACGCAGCCGCGTCCCCAACCCGCCGACAAGGAGGAGGGCGGGCGTGGCCCGCGGCTTGCCCATGCCGCGGGATTCCCGGTCATCGACCCGTGTGGCTTGGGCCCGCGTGGCTTGATTTTCTGAAGAGGCGGTCATCCGAACAATGAGCCAAGAATAGCACTCCGGTTCCTGACCGTTCGCTCGACGGAAGAACCAGAAGAGCCGCCCAATCGTTGGATTGACAGCCTCAGTCGTGGCAGCAGGATCCGCTTTCTTTCGGCTTGACGACTTCCGGCTGGATGTAGGGCTGACTGGGATCGACAAAGTAGCCTTCGCCGTATTTGTCGTGATGGCGAACCCAGGCCATGGTGTGTTTGAGTCCCGCTTCGTCGCGTCCCTTCGGTACGAGATCAAGAAAGTTGTAGGCGCCGACCAGAATGTCGAGGCCGCGCGCGTAGCTGGAGTAGGTGTGGAAGATCGTTCCATTCGCATCCTTCGCGAAGACGCTCAATCCGGGGCGCTCCTCGGCGGGAAACTCCATCATCTCGTAGTTGTAGTAGACCTGCTTTTTGCCGGCTTCCTCGGGCGTAATCGAAACCTGATAGTCGAAGTTGAAATCGCTCGAGTTTGAAGAGACCCAGCGAAACTTCCAGCCCATGCGGCGCTTAAAGGCTTCGATTTCAGAACTGGGCGCGCGTGAGACTACAGCGAGCGTGACATCGCGATTGGCGAGGTGGATGGTCATTCCGTCGAAATGGTCGGAGATGTAGGAGCAGCTGGGGCAGCCTTCCTTCCAGCCGGGCCCGAGCATGAAGTGATAGATGACAAGCTGGCTGCGGCCTCCGAAGAGATCGGAGAGCGAGACTTTGCCGCCGGGACCCTCAAACTCGTAGTTCTTTTCGACCTTTTCCCAAGGCAGGGCGCGGCGCAGACGGCTGATCTCGTCACGCTGGCGCGTGAACTCTTTTTCCTTCTTTAGAAACTCCTTGCGCGCGGCGATCCATTCATCGTGCGTTACGACTTTGGGGCTCTTGATTTCTGTCGCGATGGTTGCCATGGCGACCTCCTTTGCTTCGATTTGTTGGGGTTACTGCGACGCCTTCGGTGCGTTGCGCGCGAGTTTAGCGAGTTACCTGTTGCGGCGAAACCACCTTGCGAAGAACGCTGCGATTCCGCCCGTACCGGCGGTGCTGCCAGCCACAATGGCTGCGGTTGTTGCCACGCATACGGGACACATAAGAGCCTCCTTTGTTGGGCTTAGATGCGTTGTGCCGAGCCCTCATGGAGGAGACCCGGCGGAGGAGCAGGCGCTTACTGCATGAACAGTGGCGGCTCATCGGCACTGGGCCCCCAGCTTGCGGGGACCGGAATGTTGAGGATCCGCAGGTAGACGCTGAACTGTCCGCGATGCTGATACCAGTGGCTGAACGTGACGTCGCGGAGGAAAAGGCCGCGCGGCACGGCGAACATTTCCTTATCACCGGCCATCATGCGCAAGGGTTCATTCATGGCCGCGTCGTCGAATTTGGGCAGAAGGGTGCGAACGGTTGCGATGCTTTCGTCGAGCGCCTTGAAGACTTCATTGCGGCCGGCGGGTTGGGGATAGTTGGCTGACTTGGGCAACTGAGCCGGGTTGTTCTGGACAAAGCGGATGATGCCGCCAGGAACGGTCGCGAGGTGATAGGCGAGCTGACCGGCGGTCATGGATTTTTCGTGGGGCTTCCAGGTGAACTTGTCTTCGGGCAGGCGCTCGACAAACCTGCGTGTGATAGGGGCCTGGAATTCGAACTCGGCGACCATAGCCTGGGCGATGGAGTTTGTGGCGACTGCTTCTGCGATGGGCATGAGAGTTCCTCCTCGGGGAAATGGGCTGATGGCGGCCAGGAATTACGACTTGGACTTCTCGGCGCGTTTGCGCACTTGATTGTTCATGTGGGTCCAGCCGGCGGTAACGCCCTTCTTGTGGTCGTCTGAGATGAGGCCGAAGCCGGAGTGGCAAAACTTGATGAGCGTCTCACCGTCCTGCTCACTGAGGCGGTAGATCATGTTGTTCGCGACGGGATATGACATGAAGAGCGGGCCGTTGAATTCAAGCAGAGTGGGCCGCTTGATAGATTGCACAGTGGCCCAGCAGTGACCGTTGCCATTGCCGAGGTCGCGGAACCAGCGCCCGCCGGGCCAGGCCTCAATTTTGAAGGGCATGGGCGTACCATCGTGCATTTCGTTGGAGGGCCCGAGCTGCTCAAGCAGCGCGGCGAAGGTGACGTCAATGGGAGCTTTGACGCGGATTTCCTGTTCGATTTTGAGTGTGAGGGACTCGATGTCGGGAAGAGTTGAGGTCGTCATAGAGGATTCTCCTTGAGGAATTTGTTGATTCTGGAGGACAGGCTAGCTCGATGGGGGCTTCGGATTCATTTGCGCTTCGGCGCGCTCTTTCACTCGGATCAACTGGTGCTGCCAGTATCGTTCGAATGTTTCAGCGAACTCATGCAGCGGGCGGATGGCAGCGGCGTTGGTGCGATAGAGACGGTGGCGGCCGTTGCGGCGCACGCGCACGAGGTTAACGCTGCGCAAGACGCCGAGGTGCTTGGAGACCGACGGCTGGTCGATGCCGATGGCTGTAACGATCTCGCCCACCTCGTGCTCATCGTGCGCCAGGTAGAGGAGGATTTGCCGGCGTCGCGGCTCGGCAACGGCATTGAAGGCATCGGAAGTGGTTGCAGCCCTGGCCATGAAAAAAGAAAATACATGCTGATATAGGAATATGTCAAGTGAAAAATTTGTGACTTTCGTTTTCGCGCGAATCGGAGCGCGTTTTGCCGGTCGTGGGCGCGCAATGTACTATCCGTCGCATGAAGACCTTCTTTCTCCCAGTGCTTCCCAGGTAACACTTCCCCGAAGGCCTTCTCTGATCGAAAGGAATTGCCGCGCATGACCTTCAATCGGCGAGCTTTTTTGAACGCATGCACACGGGCGGGGATTGCGTCACCGCTGCTGCCGGGGATTCTGTACACGCTGGCGGCGCAGGCACAGGAGGCGGCGCCGGGTTCTGCCGCGACTCCGGCGAGCGGTGCTGCGACTCACGCTGCGGCCCCGAATGCGAGCGCACAAACCCCGGCGCTGCCCAAGATTACTCCGGAGATGATTGACCGGGCTTCGGAGCTGGCCGGGGTGGGACCCTTCACCGACGCACAAAAGAAGATGATGCTCGACGGGCTGAACGATCAGCGCGACGCGTACGGACAGATTCGCGCGTTGAAGATCGCCAACGATGTACCGCCGGCGTATGTGTTTCATCCGGCGCCGGCAGCGAAGCCTGCGGAGAGCAGTGTCGTGTTTCAAGGCACCACGCCGCAACTGGTCTACGATGACGCAGAATCCGGCGCGCCGCAAGCCCCTGCGAAACTTGACGACCTGGCGTTTGCCTCGATTCTCGAACTGGCCAATCTGATTTTTCATCGCAAGATTACTTGCGTGGCACTGACGCAGATGTATATCGATCGCCTGAAGCGCTATGACCCCGAATTCCATTTCGTAATCACGCTGCTGGAGGACCGGGCGATGGCCCAGGCGAAAGCGGCCGACGATGACCTGGAGGCAGGACTTTATCGCGGGCCGCTGCACGGGATTCCGTGGGGCGCGAAGGATTTGCTGGCTGTGAAAGGCTATCCGACGACGTGGGGCGCGGGAGGATTTGAGCAACAGACCTTCAAGGAAGATGCGACGGTGGTGCAACGGCTGGATGCGGCGGGAGCCGTGCTGGTGGCCAAGTTCTCGCTGGGCGCGCTGGCCATGGGCGATAAGTGGTTTGGCGGGCGGACGCGCAATCCGTGGAATCCAGCGCAAGGCTCGAGCGGCTCGTCGGCAGGGTCGGCGAGCGCGGTAGCAGCAGGATGTGTCGGGTTCGCGATCGGATCGGAGACGCTGGGGTCGATCTCGTCACCTTCGACGCGATGCGGCTGCTCGGGGTTGAGGCCGAGCTTCGGCATGGTGCCGCGGACCGGGGCGATGGCGCTGAGCTGGACGATGGACAAGCTGGGACCGATTTGCCGGTCCGTGGAAGATTGCGCGCTAGTGCTCGACGTGATTCACGGACCCGACGGCAAGGATCTGTCGGCTGGGGCCAGCATTGACTTCCACTGGAATCCGGATTTCGATTGGCGAGCGCTGCGCGTTGGCTACTTCAAGGGCGAGTTTGATCCGTTGCCACCGCTCGAACTGAAGGACGCTGTGCCTGGCGAGTCGGCGGATGACCAAAAGAAGCGTGAGGATGCGAATGCGGCCAAGCAGGATGAATACGCACGGCGGACTTACGACAAGAAATACGAGCAGGCAGCGCTGGATGCACTGACCAAAATGGGCGTGAGCCTTATTCCTGTCGAGTTGCCGAAGCTGCCATGGGATGCGATGGTTCCGCTGCTGACGGCCGAGGCTGCCGCGGCGTTTGACGATCTGACGATGAGCGGGCGCGACAAGCTGCTGACGGAACAGGGGCCGGAAGACTGGCCGAACGACTTCCGCGTCGCGCGGTTTTATCCGGCGGTCGAGTACATTCAGGCCAACCGCGCGCGAACTCTTGGTGTGCGCCAGTTTGCGAAATTGTTTGAGAAAGTGGACATCATCGTGACGCCTTCGACCGACGAGCAGTTGATCGCGACAAATTTGACGGGCAATCCAGCAGTGATCGTGCCGAACGGACTGCGCGGGGCAGATGCGCCGGCGCCGCCGCCGATTGATGATGGCAATCACGATAATATTGGCGGCCCGGGAACGCCCGTTTCGATTACTTTCCTCGGCGCGCTTTACCAGGACGCGAAACTGGCGGCTTTTTCGCACGCTTACCAGCAGGTGACGGGATTCGAGAAGTTGCACCCGAAGCTCGACTAGTGGAAGAACCCTTTGTCGTGGCTTTCGAAGATCCCTTTGTCGACGCCTTCGAAGAAACCCCGGTCGCGACGGTGTGTTTAGCGAGATTGAGAGTGAAAGAGTCGATGCTGCTCGTAGTGGGCGGCACGGTGGAGTCGGCGCGCGCGGCAGTGTTGACGGCGATGGATTCGACAGCGACGGACGAGGCGCTGAAGGTGATGCGCAGGAATCCGAACTGCGTGTCGCTATAGCTGTCGAGAGTGATGGTGTTCCCTGCCCCATCGGATTCTTTCTGCTGGCCTGCGACCGGTTTCTGCCCCTGCTGGTTCTTCTTCAATCCTGAGAGATCGTAGTAGCCGCCGTTGCCCGCAACCACATAGGGGATCTGGCGGCCATCGCTCTTCATGATGCGGGAATACCGCTCGTAGAGATGTGCGTGGCCGGAGAGCACCATGTCTGGCCACTGGCCGGCCTGAGTGCAGCAGGTGTCAATTGCTTTCAACATGGCCGCGCTGGGCATGTGTTGGCTGCTGCCGGTGAACGGCGGATGATGCACGGCGATTACCAGGGCTTGCGGATTTTTGTTAGTCGTGTCGGCCTTGCGATCGCCAGCGTAGCGCGTGAGCTCGCTGGTGAGGAACGTGAGTTGATCGGTGCCTATGGTGGAGTTGCCGAGCGAGCCGGCAGTTTCTCCGGCGTTCGAATAGAGGCCGATGATGCGGACGAAGGGCGCATCGAGAGTGAAGTAAACGCCGGGCTGGGTCATAGTGGTGCGATCGAAACCCGGCGCGCCTTGCGTGGGGCTCGCGGTGCAGAAGTTATCGACGAAAGCTTCGCACGAGTAACCGGCCGGCTCGCTTTTGAACATAAATCCGTCGTGGTTGCCGGGGATGGCGAAGATGGGACCGGGATAGTTGCGATAGGGCTCGTAAAACTGTTCGGGATAGTAGCTTTCCTGGCCGAAGAAGTAGACCACGTCGCCGAGGTGGTAGAAGAAAGCCGGCTGGCCGCTGGCCCAGGTTTTGCCTGCGACGTCGGCAGTCATGGCGTCGGCGACGGCGAGCTGAGGCTCCGCGCGCTCGATGCCGCCGGTGTCGCCCACGCAATGGACGACCAACTGGCCGGTGGCGGCGATGGCGTTGACCGTGGCCTGGGAAAGCACATCAGCGAGAGACATGATGGGCGGGCTCACGCGCGGCTTGGGAATCGGCTCGAGGATTTGGATCTCGTCCGACGTTGGGACCGAAGCGTCGGCGTTGATCTGGGCCGCGCTGTAGGTGACGAAGTTGTCGGCGGTAAATGTTGGATTGGCAAATTTGAAGCCGGTGGTCGACAAGGCAAACCTGCTTTCTGCCGGGGGAAGCGCCGGCACATGGAATTTGAATGTGGCAGAAGCCGGGGAAAGGGAAAGAATTCCGACGAAAGCTCAGGTGGACGAATTGTAGCGAAGGGACGGGAGCTGAGGAGGAGAATTTTTCGGAAAAAATCGGAGGGTGCGCGAAACCGCACGGGGCGTACACGCTCCAGTTGATTGCGGCCACGCCGGAGCTGCCTACAAGGGACTCAGGATCAGGGATCAGGGTTTAGAGAACACATCGGTGGTTCCCGCCCTTTCCGTTCGCCAAGGCGAACGAAAAGGATGGGGCAACCAATTCATTTGGGTTGGGCCTGAACGACAAGAAGCCTATTTTTGCTGCGGCTGAGCCGGCGTCGATGGCTGAGTGGTTGCCGGTTGCGCAGTCGCGGCAGGTTGAGTGGGAGCGCTTGGCGCGGACTGAGACGTTGGCGGTGTCGCGGGCGGCGCGAGCTTTGGCGCTGGTGTGGCATTGGGTTGAGCACCGGGAGCGCTGCCGGCAGGAGGCGGAGCACCGGCGCCGGGATGGGGCTGCATGGGCATGGGCCGATTGGGCGGCATCATGGGATGCGGCGGCGCGGGCATGTCTGTCACGTCAACCAATTCAACATCGAAGATGAGGTCGGACTTGGCGGGAATGCCAGGAGTGGCTGGACTGCCGGGACGCTCAGGACGGTCGGGAATGGCGTGGGTTCCGTAGGCCATTTGCCAGGGAATGAAGATACGGCGCTTTCCGCCGATCTTCATGCCGTCGAGGCCGTAGTCGAAGCCGGGAATGACACGGCCAACGCCCTGCGGAATCGCGATGGGCTCCGGGTCCTTCATCTTGGGCTTTCCATCGGGACCCATTACAGGCTTGCCGTCCGGCCCGATGGCCGGCTGCGAGTGCATATCCCAGGAATCGAACTTGACTCCGTCGGCCGCACGCCAGCCGGTGTACTTGAGGTGCCAGAGCTTGCCGGTCTCGCCTTCTGCTCCTTTGCCGACGATGATGTCTTCATAGCGCAGCGCAAAGGGCATCTTGACTGGAAGGTGCACGACGCGGGGCACGCCGGGAGGAAGCTTGATCCAGGGCTCAACCGCGGCCGGCGTTGCAGCAGTGGCCGGCTTGGTGGTGGCTGCGATGGAAAGGCCTGTCCCTGAAGTGAGGGACTTTGAAGCCGGGGTCGCCGGCTTAGCAGGAGTTGTTTGGGCGCTTGCGGCGGCGGTGAAAGCCGCGAAGGACAGGAAAAGGACAAAGCGGTTCATGACGAGAAGAATCTCCATATTGGATTACCAAGCGAGTTTATCAGGCCGAAGGCGCGGTATGCGCTTGTCATTCCATCAACATTCCATCAACATTGCAGCCAGGAGAGCGGTTCGCGGGGCGAGATGCTCGACCAGGACCGACTCATGGCGTGCGTGTGCGCCTTCGCCAACCGCGCCCATGCCATCGAGAGTGGGAATGCCGAGGGCAGCGGTGAAGTTTCCGTCGGAGCCGCCGCCGGTGGAGGCCTCTTCGAGCGAGATGCCCAGCTCGCGGGCCAGCGCCTGGGCCTGATGGAAGAGGCGAACAGTGCCGCGGCTACGTTCCATGGGCGGGCGATTAATGCCGCCAGTGACGGTGAGCGTACAACGAGGGTCCTGCGCTTTGAGAGCGGCAAATTTACGTTCGATGCGCAGGCCATCGGCGCGGCGCACGATGCGGGCTTCCACTTCGGCCCAGGCATGGGCGGGAACGACGTTGGATTTTGTGCCGCCAGCCGCGACACCGACGCTGATGGTTAGGCCGCGCTTGCGGTCGGTCCAGCCGCTGACTTTTTCTATGACGCGGGCCAACTCGCGGATGGCATTTGCGCCTTTTTCAAAGTCCACGCCAGCATGAGCGGCAACGCCCGCGACCTCAATGCGCCAATTGCCAATTCCCTTACGGGCTGTTTTATAGGCGAGGCCTTGCGCGGGCTCGAGGACGTAGACGGCGGAGCAGGTTCTTGCCAGAGCTTCAGTGATGGGGCGCGAGGCAGTGCTGCCAATCTCCTCGTCGCCGTTAAGGAGAAGGAATATTTCGCGTTTTAAGCTGCCGGTCTCGGCAAGCAGTTCGAGGGCAGTGAAAGCCATGGCGGCACCGGCTTTCATGTCGAGCGTTCCCGGACCCCACAGGCGGCCGCCGTTGATTCGGCAGGGCATGGTTTGAAGCGTGCCGAGAGGCCAGACTGTATCGAGGTGACCGAGGAGAAGGATGGGTTTCTCGCGTGAGCTGCGCGGACCGAAGCGGGCCTCGAGAGCATTGCCGAAGTTGGGATTGCGATGAATTTTGACGCGGCCTCCGAGGGCTCGCACGCGAGCGGCGGCGAGGGCGAGGCAGGAATCGACGGCAGATTTGCTGTCGGACGGGGATTCGGAGGAGACCAACTGGCGAGTGAGGGCCAGCAGGGACGGCTGCTTGCGGCGGGCACCGGCGAGCAAGGCGCGCATGGGAATCTTCGAATTGGCCAAGGTGGACATTTGCGATTCTTCCGCGATCGAATTGCAGAGACGCTTTGATTCTACGACAGTTAGGGACTATAACCGCGGAGGTTACGGGAAAGGTTCCGGAGGGCAAATCGCCGCACGGTGTGGCAAAAATGCCACACAACCCGATTTGTGCTTGCCGTCTATTCTAAAGACGGGAAAGGCTTTCAAGCCAAAGAGGCATATTGAGTCGACCGGCACACCAGGAACAAACGATTGCAGCGCCGCTCGAATTCGCGGGGGTGGGCCTGCATTCGGGCGCGCCTGTGACCATGCGGCTGCTGCCGGCGCCCGCGGGGTCGGGGATCGTTTTCCGGCGCACGGACCTGGACAATTTTGAGATCCCCGCCAATGGCCGAAACGTGGCCAAGGTGAGCTACGCAACCAGCTTGATGCGGCAGAGCGTTCTGATTTCGACGACCGAACACCTGCTGTCAGCGTGCATCGGCATGGGCGTGGACAACGTGATTGTTGAGCTCGACAACCTGGAGCTGCCGATTCTGGACGGGAGCGCATTGCCGTACGTGGAAGCGTTTGAGAGCGTGGGCATCCGCGAACAGCGCCGCAAGCGCGAGACACTGCGCGTGCTGCACCCGGTTGAGGTGCGCGAAGGCGAAAAGTTTATTGGCGTCTATCCGGGGCAGGGCTACCGCATCTCGTACACGATCGACTTTCCCGCGCCGATCGGGCAGCAGAAGACGTGCGTTGATTTGGCGGCGGAGACGTATGGGAGCGAGATTGCGCCTGCGCGGACGTTCGGTTACAAGGCGGATGAGCGCAAGCTGCGCGACATGGGGCTGATTCGCGGCGCAGGCCCGGAGAACGCGATCATCCTGGGGGCGAACGGACCGGAGAATGGACCACTGCGCTTCCCCGACGAATATGTGCGGCACAAGGTGCTGGACCTGATCGGTGATTTGGCGCTGGCCGGGCGAAGGATTGAAGGGCACGTGGTGGCCGTGCGGGCGGGACATGCGATGCACACTGCGTTTGTGGCGCGGCTGCTGAAAGATCGGTCGGCATGGGAGCTGGCGCATGTGCCGGTGGAAGCGCCAGAGGCTGCGGAGCCGGAGCCGGAAGCGCATGGCGACATGGGTGAAGCTGCGCTGGCGGGGGCGTAGAGAATTTTCGTTCTTCCTCGTTTTTTCTCCAAAAGGGAATTCATCTGTTGGGATCGTGCTGTCCCAGGTCCGAGAATCCGGACCTGGGGCACCCCCAGGTTCGTGCGAAGGCTGCGTTAGCCAATGCGTTCGATGGCGACGGCTGTGGCTTCGCCGCCGCCGATGCAGAGCGACGCGATGCCGCGGGTGAGATTACGTTGCTCGAGAGCCGCGAGCAGCGTGACGAGAATGCGCGCGCCGGATGCGCCGATGGGATGGCCAAGCGCACAGGCGCCGCCGTGAACGTTGACTTTCTCGTGGGGAAGACTGAGGTCGCGCATGGCGGCCATGGCGACTACGGCGAAGGCCTCATTGATCTCAAATAATTCGACATCGTTGGTCGTCCAACCCGTTTGATCCATGAGACGGCGAATGGCGCCGATGGGCGCGGTGGGAAAAAGCGCGGGCGTATTGGCGAAGGTGGAGTGGGCGGCAATCGCGGCAAGCGGCGTGAGTCCAAGACGGTCAGCTTGAGAGCGGCGCATGAGGACGAGGGCAGCGGCCCCGTCAGAGATGGCGCTGGAGTTTGCGGCAGTCACCGTTCCGCCTTCGCGAAATGCGGGCTTGAGGTGAGGGATTTTGTCGGGAGTGGCTTTGAGCGGGAGCTCGTCGTGAGTAATAACTCGCTCGGTCTTGCCGGCGGTGACGGTGAGGGGAACGATTTCAGAGGAGAAGCTGCCGTCGGCGGTGGCATTTTTCGCGCGGGTGAGGGATTCGAGCGCGAATTCGTCCTGCTCGGCGCGGGAAAAGGCGTAGCTCTGGGCGCAGTCCTCAGCGTAAGTGCCCATGAGGCGGCCTTTGTCGTAGGCGTCTTCGAGGCCATCGAGAAACATGTGGTCGAGAATGCGGCCGTGGCCCATGCGATAGCCGGAACGGGCGCGGTCGAGGAGATAGGGTGCGTTGCTCATGCTCTCCATGCCGCCGGCGACGATGATTTTGGCGCTGCCTGCAAGAAGGAGATCGTGCGCCAGCATGACAGCCTTCATGCCGGAGCCGCACATCTTGTTGATGGTGACTGCGCCGGTGGACGCGGGCAATCCTGCGCCAAGGGCGGCCTGACGAGCAGGCGCCTGGCCGAGGCCAGCGGTGAGCACACAGCCAAAGAGAACTTCGTCTACAGACTCGGGCGGAATTCCTGCGCGGACAATCCCCGTCCGATCGATACAGGCTCGATCGATTCGGGCTCGATCGAGTGCGGCGCGGATGGCGACTGCGCCGAGTTGGGGAGCGGTGAGATCTTTGAAGTCGCCCTGGAATGCGCCGATGGGGGTTCGTGCGGAGCCGACAATCACTACGGGATCGGAAACAGGCATTACAGCTCCTTCGGCAACTAGCGCGGGGCCATGCGCAGCGCACCGTCGAGGCGGATGGTTTCGCCGTTGAGCATGGTGTTCTCGCAGATATGTTTGACGAGCGCAGCGAACTCCGCGGGTTGGCCAAGGCGAGCGGGAAACGGAATGCTCTTGCCGAGCGCTTCCTGCACCTCGGGCGAGAAGCCAGCGACCATGGGCGTGGCGAAAACTCCAGGGGCGATGGTGACCACGCGAATGCCAAAGCGCGCAAGCTCGCGGGCGATGGGCAAAGTGAGCGAGACGACGCCGCCTTTTGACGCCGCGTAGGCCGCCTGGCCAATCTGTCCATCGTAAGCAGCGATGGAAGCGGAGTTGACAATGACACCACGCTCGCCATCGGGGCCGGGAGTTTCCTTTGCGATGGCCGCGGCGGCGAGGCGAATCATATTGAAGACGCCGACGAGATTGATGTTGATGGTTTTTGCGAAGGTGTCGAGGCGATGGGGGCCTTCGCGGCCCACGACACGCTCGGAGGGAGCGATTCCGGCGCAGTTGACGAGTGCGTGCAGATGGCCAAAGGCGCTGAGCGCGAGATCTACGGCGGCCTGGGCGTCGTGGTCGCTGGTGACGTCGGTGAGGCTGAAGCGAGTGGCTGCGCCCAGCTCGGCGGCCATGGCATCACCGGCTACGCGATTGGTGTCTGCAAGGACGACGGACGCGCCTTCAGCGACGAGCAACCGGGCCGTGGCTGCACCGAGCCCCGATGCGCCGCCAGTGACAAGGAAGACATGGTTCCTGATCTGCATGGAATAAACGGGACTGTAACCTTCCCGAGCGCAGCATATCATTCAAAAGAGCATTCGCGGTGATAGGAAACGGATGTTCAGAGGGATGCGGCGATGAATCCAGCATCATCGCTCACGCAATTGAGCGAAGAAGAGACGCTTTTCCGCGATACCGTGCGGCAGTTTGCCGAAGACGAATGTGCACCCCTGGTGCGCCGCATGGACGAAGAGCAGCATTTGGATGCGGGGCTGTTGCGCAGGCTTTTTGAGCTGGGCCTGATGGGCATTGAAATTCCGGAAGAGTTTGGCGGGAGCGCGGGGTCGTTCTTCGATTCCGTGCTGGCGGTGGAGATGCTTTCGGCCGTGGACCCAGCCGTGGCGCTGGTTGTGGATGTGCAGAACACGCTGGTGGCGAGCGCCGTGCTGCGCTGGGGCACGGCGGAACAGAAGAAGAAGTACCTGCCGCGGCTTGCGGCGGATACGGTGGGCGCTTACGCGCTGAGCGAAGCGGGGTCGGGATCGGATGCGTTCGCGTTGCAGACGCGCGCAGAGAAGCGGGGCAGCGATTATGTGCTGACCGGGCGCAAACTCTGGATCAGCAATGCCAGGGAAGCGGGCTTGTTCATCGTTTTTGCGACGGTGGATGCGAGCGCGGGCTACAAGGGGATTACGGCTTTTCTGGTGGACCAAGGCGCGCGTGGATTCAGTGTCGGCAGGAAAGAGGACAAGCTGGGAATCCGCGCTTCAAGTACCTGTGAGCTGATTCTGGAAGAATGCGCGATACCGCCGGCGCAGGTGCTGGGCGAGGCGGGCCACGGATACAAGATTGCGATGGAAACGCTGAATGGCGGACGGATCGGGATCGGCGCGCAGATGCTTGGGCTGGCCAGAGGAGCATGGGGGCATGCTCTTAAGCACGCCAAAGAGCGCAAGCAGTTTGGTAAAGCGATCGCCGAGTTCCAGGCGATGCAGTTTCAACTGGCGGAGATGGCGACAGACATTGAGGCAGCGCGCTTGATGGTCTACAACGCGGCGCGGCTGAAGGACGCGGGCCAGGATTTTCGCAAAGAAGCGGCGATGTGCAAGTACTACGCGTCGCGGGTGGCTGAACGCGTTGCGAGCCTTGCAGTGGAAGTTCTGGGAGGGGCAGGATTCGTGAAGGAGTCGCCGGTGGAGAAGCTCTACCGGGATGCGAAGATCGGAACGATCTATGAAGGCACGTCGTTTATGCAACTAGCGGCGATTGCAAAGGCCGTTCTCTAGAACCGAAGACGAAAAGCTCGTCTAAACTTCCCGAAACAGTGGATGTGGCGCCCGTCACACCACCTTTGACCCATTCGAACTGAGATCGGATCTTCTACCCGACGACTGCCCGACGGCCGAGTACCCGAGTGCAGGCGGCTCTATTCGGCAGATTCTGAACAACCTTCCACCAAAAAGCGCCCATTCGCCCGACGTCAATTCAGTGAATCGGTGCGCCAGTAGGGCCCCAGTAACACGAAGGCGGGTTGACCGATACGTTACCTATCTCCCCAAAAGTAATGTATAGTAACGTTCAGTCGTACCCATATTTGTGGATATACTAAGCCACATTAGTAATCACTAATGATTACTTCCGTATGCCTTGGCGATAAATCTCGTGCGTGCGCCTATTCGGATTTTGCGCCCGTTCGGAGGATGTATGCGCCACTTGAAGTTGAATTTATTTGGGCTGCTGACTTTTATCTGCGGCCTCGCCCTGAGCGGATGTTCAGGATCATTTGCCACCAGTAAATCGGCAACAGGAACCCTCACGGTCTCGTCGAGCACGGTCGATTTTGGCCAAGTGGCTGTCGGCAAGACGGTGAGCAGCGCGATCACCGTTACAAACAATGGGTCGGCGGCGGTTGCGATCTCGGATTTGAATCTGACGGGGCAGTCGTTCTCGATCAGCGAGAGCAACGCCATGCCGATGACGGTCGGCGCCAACGCCAGTGTAACGATTACCATCCAGTTCGGACCCACAGCATCAGGGCCGGCAAGCGGCCAGCTGACGATTGCCAGCAACGCATCGAATGGCGGTTCGACCTCCGTAGCGTTGAGCGGCACGGGCGTGCCATTGCTGACTGAGCTGACGTGCCTCAATGGATCCATCACCGGATCAGCAAGCGACACCTGCACAGTGAGTTTGAATGCAGCGGCCGCGAGCGGCGGCCTGGCGGTGAGCCTGACCAGCAATGACAGCGCGGTGGTCGTCCCTGCCTCAGTCACGGTGCCGGCGGGAGCGACGAGCGCACAGTTTTCGGCAAGCGCATCCGCTGTACCCTCAGCGCAAGCGGCGACGTTGACCGCCAGCGCGGGCGGCGTAGTACAGACCTTTAGTGTTCAATTGGATGCAGCGACAGCAATCCTGGAGATCAGCGCCTCGAGCGTGACCTTCGGCAGCGTTTCAGTAGGGTCCGCGAGCACGCATCCCCTGATTCTTTCCTCAACAGGCACAACGCCGGTGACCGTAAGTGCGGCGTCTCTAACGGGCACAGGCTTTTCGATCCCCGGCGAGGGTCTGCCGGCGACGCTGTCTCCCGGCCAAACGTTAACGCTCAGTGTGGAGTTCGATCCGACGGTTGCAGGTGTACAGGCCGGGCAACTGTCGATCGCGAGCAATTCCTCAAATGGAAGCTCAATGGTGGTTGGCCTGAGCGGGACGGGCGTGCCAGGGCTGACGGCGCTGAGCTGCACAAGCAGCTCGATCACGGGTTCGGGAACCGATAGCTGCGCGGTAACCGTGAACACACCGGCGGCCAGCGGCGGATTCACAATTGGCCTGTCAAGCAACAACTCGCTGGTGAGCGTGCCGGCCTCGGTGACAGTAGCGGCGGGCGCGAGCAGCGCCAGCTTCACGGCAAGTGTGTCGCCGGTGAATTCAGCAGAGACGGCAACACTGACGGCCAGCGCGGGAGGGATTTCAGATGTCTTCACTCTGAATCTCAACGCCGCATCCGGCATCCTGAGTTTGAGCGCGCTCAGCATCGACTTCGGCGATGTCGTTACAAATATCCCGGCGACGGAGACCGTTGTTCTGTCCTCGACCGGGAGCTCCCCGGTAACGGTCAGCGCGGCATCGGTGTCGGGAACCGGGTTCGCTGCTTCCGGGGCCACATTCCCCTTGACCTTGAACCCCAATCAAACCGTTACGCTCACGTTGCAGTTCGATCCTTCTGCGACGGGTTCGGCGACGGGCGAGCTCGACATAACCAGCAACTCATCCGATGCATCCTTGAAGAGGATCGGGTTGCAGGGAAGGGGTGTACCAAGACTCACCCAGTTGAACTGCGCCAACACAACGATTACGGGCGCGACTACCGATAACTGCACGGTGTTAATGAGCGCGGCTGTGCCGAGCGGCGGGTTGAATGTAAGCCTGAGCAGCAACAATCCGGCCTTTGCGGTGCCAGCCTCAATGACGCTGGCGGCTGGCGCGACAAGCGGAAGCTTTTCCGCAACTGTTTCCGCCGTAAACGTGGCGCAGGCCGTGACAGTTTCGGCCAGCTCAACGGGCATCTCCGCGTCCGCCGGAGTTCAGTTGGAGGCGGCCTCAATTTCACTCGGCGTGAGTTCTTCCAGCCTGTCGTTTGGCAGCGTCAATGTGAACACGGCCTCTACACTGACCCTGACCCTTTCGTCTACTGGCACTTCAGCGGTGACCGTCACCGCAGCGAGCGTGGCCGGAACCGGATTCACGGTTTCGGGAACCACGTTTCCGCTGACTCTAAACCCCAATCAGACTGCGACACTGACTGTTCAATTTGATCCAAGCACAGCTGGAGCGGCAACAGGCCAGCTGACTCTGACCAGCAACTCATCCAGCGGCACTTCGACTGTGATCAGCCTGAGCGGTAACGGCGTGCCCGTACTGAGCGGGCTAAGCTGCAGCAGCGGATCGTTGACTGGAGCAGGAACCGATAGCTGCACGGTCACTTTGAACGCGGCGGCAGC
>Ga0326728_10012836_pt1 | contig 18427 bp, 18 predicted proteins | sample MB3enrmetagenome_FD_207602 | JGI IMG/M metagenome (GOLD analysis project Ga0326728, IMG submission 207602) | Lab enriched peat soil microbial communities from McLean, Ithaca, NY, United States - MB31MN | ecosystem: Environmental > Terrestrial > Soil > Wetlands > Peat | place: USA: New York... | reverse complement strand
GTCGACGCCCTATGGGACGCGATCGGCATCGCCATCGACGATTTCCCGCCAACCGAATGCTCCAACTGCTTGAAAAATGCCGGATATGGTTCCGGCTAAAGGGGATACGCTCTAGCCCAATTCTCCGGCGATCGATAGGCCGACGGCGTCTCACTCAGGCCGTCGCCTCAGACCGATAACACTGCTTCCATCAAGCGACCCTCGCCATCGCAGACACTGGAGGCGCCGCCTTCCTAATGCCGCTTTTCCAAGCCATAAGGCGCAGACGCATATTAGAATCGCCGCGCCAAACCAAAGCGTCAGGCTTCCCACCAAAACGCTATTGATCGGGACCCCTTGGAGCGTCCCGCGGTTTCGTTACGATGCGTGTCGAACGAAAGGAGGTCGCATATGCGTAACCTCGTCGAGCCCCCGTCGTCCATGCACTGCAAACGCTGCGATGGCGAACTACGGTTCAAACGGATTGAGCGAGACGATCCGGTCTTTGAAATGGAAGTCGAGATATTCGTTTGCTCAAAATGCGGCCGTGTGCACTCGCGCCGGATGATTTACGACCCCTATATCGCATACGCTGCGAGAAGTATGCCGCCCAGCATGTTGGGCCAGCCGGGCGGGTCCGGCAGCAGTAGATATCATTGATGGGTGGTCACGGATTCAGCTGATCTCTCTGCGGACTCGACGCAACTGGCTCGTCGGCCATGTTCGCCGCGTCGGGGTTTGGAGCTACGGCCGTCGCTGCGCCCGACGTGACGATCTGTGCTGCGCCGTTCGCCACGTCGCCCACGGGCTTACGGGCCACGGGCTTACGGTGACAGTGCACATAACTATCGACCCTATGAGTTCTCCGTGGCGGTCGTCGCGCACAGGCAAGATAAGCGCCCTCTCGCCGTAATGCCGTCCTCCCCGGCCGCCGGACCGCCGCGAAATTTTCTTCCGGAAAAACGGAAATCGTGATAAGAATGAAACTTCGGCGAGGACCTGCGTCGGCGGCGTTCGCCGGGCGCGGTCGCAACGCGAGGGCAAATCGGGCGCGGAGGCTTCGAAAAAGGCGAAATCGGCCGGCGCCGCCGCCAACACCTTGATTTCGTTGGAGGCCGCCAAGGAAAAGGCGATTATAACGATGGCAAAGCCAAGCGAAAAGTGTTATACGTCGTCGGGACAGGCCGGCGCATCTGAAATCACGCCCGCAATGATTGCGGCGGGCGTTGACGCCTATGTGGCGTTGGACTGGGCGGACCTAGAAGTTATGATTGATGGTCAATTTTTGCGAATTCCCGGTAGGCTTTTGCAAGAGCCGCGAAGGTCGAGGCGCATTCAATGGCTGAGAGCACGTACTGCCGAATTTTTTCAACAGGCGCGGGCTGCCGGGAGCGAGTAAGTTTTCCTCGCGCTTGAATCCGGACGGTATGAGGAATTCCTTGATTGTCGATATGCCAAAGAGTATGAACGATTGAGTTGCGGAAGTCAGCGGCCTCCTTGGCTTTATCAAGCATCTCCTTCATTGGCTGAAAATTGGGGTCATTCTCATCCGGATACATGATCCGATAGAGGGCGCAAAGACCATCGTACTTGCTTGAAAATTGCTGGTGGTGAACCAGAATCAGGGCATAGGCCGTATCCATTCCCGTCACCGCAGCTATCAAATCTGTGATCGTGCTGTCCATTTTGGAAACTTCGACAACCAACGAGCCAAGTGCTAGTTTATAGTCGTCATCGAGTCCACCGGATTTTGCCATGACGAAAGCCCCGAAAAGTAAACGAGAAATCGAGCTAGAACCCGACGCTTGGCCGCGCTTCGAGCGCGCCGTCGATGTTGTGGCGAAAAGCCCGCCCCAGCACAGGACTAAGGCAGACAGGCCTAGCGGCAAACGAAAAAAGAGTCCACAAACGGAGAACTCCGCCCCAAAACGGGGCTAGTGAATCCTGTCTGCGATAATGCCAAGCATCACTAGGATCGCGGCGAGCGCATAGGCAACTAGCCGCAAATCCTGACGCGCAAAGCAGATGCTTTGCCGTACTTCTTCGTCCGAGAACGAAGCCACACTAACGCGCTCTTTCTCATTGGATTGTTGGGCCAGCCAAGCAAGGCCAGCAATAGTAAGAAACGCAATCATTGTGGACACAGGAGAAACTCCGCAATGGCCGAAGCCTTGAGTTATGGCGACGAATATGATGACGATATTAGCGCCCGTGCCGAGCTTGCTCGTCAAGAAGCTGAAAATCCTTTATTAGCGTATCGAGTTCATCGCGCACTTTCAGTAGGACTCTTACACGAAGGTCTGCGCCATTGCGGAGTGTGGGCACGTCAATGGCGACTTGGCCCTCTATCCATTCTTGTGGTTCGTTTGGATCAGCATCCGCGATGACAAATCTTGCCCGCGTGATTTTATCGATCTTCGTGTCATGGAATGTTGTAAATTCTCGGAGATTCATTTTGATCGTCTCCATTTAGAAACGGGTGTCGTCCTTTGCTTACGTGTGTGCGGTTTCGTTAGTTCGCCGATAAGTCAATCGCTTTCCGACAATGCCAGCGGCCAACTTGTTGGCGCGTTCCATGTCTTCGACGCCGACCGCCGAGCGATTGTTATAGCGGAAATCGAACTCGGCAACGTAGCGATGTAGATGCTTTTCGGAGCAATGCTGATAGACGCCTTTCATGCCGCGCTTGAAAATCGAATAGTAGCCTTCGATCGTGTTCGTGTTGATCTTCACACCTGTCTTGCGTTCCGTGTAGCCGTATTCGCCGCGGCCATGGTCAACAGCGTCGTGCTGGGCGAATTCAGCGCCGAGCTGGGCATACTGAACCGCTTCGTCCGTCATCACACGCACCTCGCGAACGATGTTCGCTCGCACGATTGGCAACACGTCTTCTTTGCGGACGCTGTCCACATGGAATGAACGAACCGAGCCGCGACGCTCGACAAGCGAGAGGACCGCATTCTTGTGGCCGTAGCCGGCCTTGGCCTTCTCAATGCCTTCCTTGCGACCAATGAAAGTTTCGTCAATTTCGACAATCGATCCGGCGCCGCCCATCGGGGCCAAACCGCCAGTGCGCATTGCCTCACGAAGACGATGGCACATAAACCACGTCGATTTGTAGCTGATGCCGAGCAGGCGGTGAATTTGATGCGCGCTCATGCCCTTCTTGGACGAGACAAGCAGGAACAGCGCCGCAAGCCACTTCGTCAGCGGGATTTTGGAGCGCTCGAAAACCGTTCCGACCGTCACCGTGAATTGCTCGCGGCATTCTGCGCACTGGTAAACGCCGGGGCGATGCGCTTTGCCGTTCAACAAGGCAATGCGCGAGGCGTCGGCGTTGCCGCAGTGACGACAAACGACGCCATTAGGCCAGACCCGTGTTTCAAGCCATTCGCGGGCTTTGGTTTCGTCAGTGAAGATCGGGTTTTGGAGATTGGCAGACATGGAAAAGACTCTTGCTGAATTGTTTGTCTTAGCGTCGTGCGGAAAACTTTCCGCTCTGGAGGGAGCCGATGATCTTGGCTGCCGCGAAGCCCTCGGGAGTTTGCATGACGAGGGCAAGCGACCGAATGGCGCGGTCGAGGACCGATCGGCTTTCGTCGAGGGAAAGGATGCTCTTGTCGAAGAGAGTTTCGAGAAGGGCGGACGCAATAGCGCCGCCGGCTAGAGCGGTGGCTTTTGCTTGGGTTTCTGTGTCGGACATGGAAATCTCCTATGCCGCCATTCATACGCCGATCAAATGGCTTTGTCAAGGTTATAATCGCCAAGGAAAAAGTTTGGAATTCCTTGGAAAAAGCTTGGAAAAGCTTGGAATTTCCTTGGAAAAGCTTGGAAATCCTTGGAAAGGCTTGGAAAAATTTGGCCCTCGTCCCCTACCCCGCGTAAATCCCCTTGTGCGCCTCCCTCAGCGCCGCCTTCTCGACCTTGCCCATCGCGTTGCGCGGCAGCGCGTCGACGAAGATCACCCGCTTGGGCGTCTTGTAGCGCGCCAGGCGCCCCTCCAGCGCGGCGAGCGCTTGCGGCTCGCTCACCGTCGCGCCCAGCGCGAGCGCGACGATGGCGACGACGGCCTCGCCGAAGTCGGGATGGGGAACGCCGATCACCGTGCTCTCGGCGACGCCGGGGATGGCGTCGATCTCGGCCTCGACCTCCTTGGGATAGACGTTGAAGCCGCCGGAGATGACGACGTCCTTGGCGCGGCCGACGATATGAAGGTAGCCGTCGGCGTCGATTCGACCGAGATCGCCGGTGACGAAGAAGCCGTCGGGGCGGAATTCGGCCGCGGTCTTTTCCGGCATGCGCCAATAGCCCTTGAACACGTTGGGGCCCTTGACCTCGACCACGCCGACAGCGCCGCTCGCCGGCGCCGCGCCCGCATCGGGATCGGCGACGCGAAGGCTGACGCCCGGCAGGGCGAAGCCGACCGCGCCTGGACGCCGCTCGCCGTCGTAGGGGTTCGACGCGATCATGCCGGTCTCGGTCATGCCGTAGCGCTCCAGGATGGCGTGGCCGGTTTTCTCCCGCCAGCGCCGGTGCGTCTCGCCGAGCAGCGGCGCCGAGCCGCTGACGAACAGGCGCATGTGGGCGGTCGCGGCTTGGATCAGGCCGGGATGGTCGAGGAGGCGCGTGTAAAAGGTCGGCACGCCCATCAGCGCGGTCGCGCGCGGCAGAGCCGCGACGACGGCGTCGGGCTCGAAGCGCGGCTGAAAGATCATCGTCGCGCCGGCGAGCAGCGCGACGTTGGCGGCGACGAACAGCCCGTGGGTGTGAAAGAGGGGCAGCGCGTGGATCAACACATCGTCCGCGGCGAAGCGCCAGAGATCGGCGAGGGCGCTGGCGTTGGAGGCGAGATTGTCGTGGGTCAGCATCGCGCCCTTCGAGCGCCCCGTGGTGCCGGAGGTGTAGAGAAGGGCGGCGAGATCGTCGGGGCCGCGCGGAACGATCGCGAAGTCGGGCGAAGCGGTCGCGATGCGATCGGCGAACGTTCCCTCGCGCCGCGCGCCGAGACTCTCGACCGCCTTCAGGCCGAGCCTGGCGGCGAGGCCCTGAACCGCGGCGAGCGAAGCGGGGCGGCAGATCGTCAGCGCCGGTCCGGCGTCAGAGAGGAAATATTCGAGTTCGGCGAGCGTATAAGCGGGATTGAGCGGCAGCAGCGCGGCGCCGGCCTTCAGGCAAGCGAGCGCGAGCACGATCATGTCCGGCGACTTGTCGATCTGGACCGCGACGCGATCGCCCGGCTCGACGCCGAGATCGGCGAGCGAGCGCGCCGCGCGGCCCGCGCGCTCGAAGAGGGCGCCGTAGGTCAGCGACATCCCGTCCGGCGCGTCGATGGCGAGCTTGTCGAGGCGCGGCGCGCGCGTAAGAAAGAGATCGAAGAGATTGGCGGACATCAGGGCTCGCTGGCGCTCTTTCTTTTGGCGTTGACGAATCGGGCGCGACGGGCGCTGACGCCGCCGATCCCTGGGGCCTGGCCCGGCGGCCTCGCTTCGCCGCCGGCGAGTATAGCCGTCGCGCCGCGCGGCGCCAGGGAGTCGAGGGCCGGCGCGCCGGCGCCGAAGCGAGAAGGCGTGGCGCGATGCCGGTCAAAGAGAAAGCCTTGCGCGCGGCGATCGTCGCGCCATGCCGGGCGCTCAACGCCTCCGGCGTCGATCACGGCGTCGCGGGCGACATCTCAGCGCGCCTCGGCGAAGCGCTGCTCATGCGCCCCTCTGACCAGCAGCAATTGCGCGGCGACCGAGGCGGCGATCACCGCCGGCTCCTTGCCGACGATTCCCGGCACGCCGATCGGGCAGACGAGCTTGGCGATCGTCTCCTCGGCGTGGCCGGCGGCGCGCAACTGGCTGACGAAGCGCGCGCGCTTGGTCGTCGAGCCGATCAGACCGACATAGGCGAAGCGGTCCTGGCGCAACGCCTCGGCGACGATCGCCAGATCGAGCGGATGGGAATGCGTCATCACCACGATGAGCGCGCCGTCGGGCGCGCCGGCGAGCTCCCTCGGCGGTTCGTCGGCGCGGACAAGCGTGGCGTTGGGCGGCGCGCGCTCCGGAAAGGCTTCGGCGCGCGAGTCGATCCAGCGCACCGAGAACGGCAACGCCGCCAGCGCCAGCACGAGCGCGCGCCCGACATGGCCGGCGCCGAAGAGGCAGAGCGCGCTCGCGTCGGCGCCGAAGCTTTCACGCCAAGCGCCCTCCGCGAGCGGCTCCCGATTCGCCTCGCCGTGCGCGAGCGATCGCTCGATGCGCCCGTCGGCCGCATTTTGCGTGACGACGGCGAAGGCGCCGCCGCGTTCGGCGACGGCGAACGGCGCCAGCGCCTCGAGATCGCGCGCGTCGAAGATTTCGATGCGCCACTCGACCCGCCCGCCGCAGCATTGCGCCATTTCGGGGCCGAGCGCGACGACGCGCCGCAGCGCCGGTCCGCGCCCTAAACGCAGCGCCGTGCGCGCCTCGATCAGCGCCCGCCATTCCAGTTCGCCGCCCCCGATGGAGCCGTGAAAGCTCCCCGACGGACGCACGACCATCCGCGCGCCCGCCTCGCGCGGGCTCGATCCTTCGGTCTTGACGAGACTGACCAGCGCGGCGGCGCCTTCGGCCTCGATCGATTCAATGAGACGGCGAAATGCTTGCATGGCGCGACCGACCGGGACGACGAGCGCCTCCCCGCTGAACATACCACTCTATAACGCCGCTCTCGTCTAATTTTGTTCCAGGGCCGGCGCTGCGCGCGTTCCGCAGGCCGTCGCGAACTGCGTCAGATCAATGCGGCCGGGCTGGCCCAGGCGGAGAAGGAAGCCCGCTTCGCACGCCGGCGGACCCGCCGCAGGGGCGGGCCGCGTGCGGCGACGATGAGCGAAATCGGCGAAGAAAAGAGCGCCGGCGCCGCCGAGCCGGACATCGGGATTTAGGGGACGCAGGCGATGCCTTTCCTCGATCGCGCTGAGGCCGGCCGCAAGCTGGCGCGCGCCCTGGCCTCGTATAAGGATCGAAATCCGGTGGTGCTCGCTCTGCCGCGCGGCGGCGTGCCGATCGGGGCGGAGATCGCGGCGGCGCTCGAGGCGCCGCTCGACATCGTTCTGGTGCGTAAGGTCGGCGCGCCCGACCAGCCCGAACTCGCCATGGGCGCGGTGGTGGACGGCGAGGAACCCATCGTGGTCCGCAACGAAGAAGTCATCCACGCGGCGGGGGTCAGCGAACGCGAATTTTCCGCCGCGTGCTCGCGCGAACTCATCGAGATCGAACGCCGGCGGCAGCGCTTCCTTGGCAACAGACGGCGCGCCGAAATCGCCGGGCGCGCCGCGATCGTCACCGACGACGGCGTCGCCACCGGCGCGACCGCCCGCGCCGCGCTCAGAGCGATCCGCAACCGCGGCCCCAGGGAACTGGTGCTCGCCGTTCCCGTCGCCGCGAGCGACACGATCGAAGATCTGCGCGGCGAGGTCGACGCGCTGGTTTGTCTCGAGGCGCCGCGACGCTTCGGCGCCGTCGGCTCCTTTTACGCCGATTTCCGGCAGGTGACGGACGAAGAAGTCAGCGCCATCCTCTCCCGCTTCCCCGCGGAAACGCCGCGAAAGGCGTAGCGGCGCACGGGCACCCGCGATTTCTCGGCGCAGCCGCCGCCGCGCTTCCGGCGAAGCCGTTCCGACCGGTTCGGGTCTCGACGCGATTCCCATCGTCGGGCGCTTTCCGTTCGCGACGACATCGCTTTCCTGTATAGATTACAAAGAGCGGCGATCGACGCCGCCGCCTTGGCGCGCGTCGAGCGAGAAGCGAAGCCCAATCCGAGGAGTCCCCTATGCGCTGGTCGGTGACGATAGGCCGCTTCGGCGGAACGGCGGTGAAGATCCACGTGACCTTCCTGCTGCTCCTCGCCTGGATCGGCTTCAGCGCCTGGCGCCAACAGGGCGCGGCGGCGGCCCGCGACAGCGTCCTCTTCATCGTGCTCCTGTTCGCTTGCGTCGTGCTGCACGAATTCGGCCATATCCTCGTGGCGCGCCATTACGGAATCGCGACCCCCGAAGTCACCCTGCTGCCGATCGGCGGCGTGGCGAGCATGCAGAGGATGCCTGAAGACCCGGCCCAGGAGCTCGCCATCGCGATCGCCGGGCCGTTGGTCAATTTCGTCATCGCCATCGTGCTGGCGCTGCTGCTCGGCCACATCCACGCCGGCGACCTCGCGCGGCTCGACGACCCCCAGCTCTCGCTTCTGGCGCGGCTCGCCGCGGCCAACCTCTTTCTCGCCGTGTTCAACCTCGTCCCCGCCTTTCCCATGGACGGCGGCCGGGTGCTGCGCGCGCTGCTGGCGATGAAGGTCGGACGGCCGAGAGCGACCCGGATCGCCGCGACGATCGGACAGGCGTTCGCGTTCGTCCTCGGCTTTGTCGGCCTCTTCGGCAATCCTCTGCTCATTTTCATCGCGATTTTCGTCTACGTCGCCGCGGCCGGGGAGGCGCAGATGACGGCCGTACACGAATCGGCGCGGGGCCTCAGCGTCGCCCAGGCGACGGAGACCCGCTTCGCCGCGCTTCCTGCGGACGCCAGACTGTCCGACGCGGTGGAGACGCTGCTCGCCGCCGCGCAGCATGAGTTTCCGGTCGTCGACGCCTTCGGCAAGCCGATCGGCCTGATGACGCGCCAGGATATTCTGGCGGCGCTGAAGGACCACGATCGCGAGGCGGCGGTCGCCGGCCTCATGCGCGCGCCGGTCGAGACCGTGCGGGGAACGACGCCGCTCGAAGCCGCGCTCGAACGCCTCTATCGACAGGACTCTTCGGCGCTTTGCGTCGTCGACGGCGATGGCGTCCTGGTCGGCCTGCTGACGCGTCAGAACGTCGCGGAAATGATCATGATCAAGTCGATGCGCCCCGACTGGCGCTTCAAGGGCGTGCGCGCTTCGAGCGTCGGGGCCGACTGAACCGGCGCCGACTTTTCCGCTATCCGGCCTCGTCCGCGCGTTGCGGCCGTAGAGGGGGGAGTTCGCGCAATGATGAAGCGCGTCCGGACGGCGGCGTTGGCCTTTCTGGCGGCGACGACGATCGGCTGGGCGGCGAGCGCGATTTCGGCTCGCTCGGCCGACGCGAGCGTCCCGATCCTGCTCTACCATCGCTTTCATCCCAGCGTCTCCAAATGGGCGACGGTCACGACGCCGGCCTTCGAGGCGCAACTCTGCTGGCTCGCCGAGCATCATTACAAGGTCGCGCCGCTCGCTTCGGTCGTCGCCGCGCTGCGCGGCGGCGCCCCTCTCGATCCGATGACCGTCGTCATCACCGCCGACGACGGACGACGATCGCAATACACCGAGATGTTCCCGATTGTTCGGCGCTTCCAGGTCCCCGTCACGCTGTTCGTCTACACCCACGCCATCGGTCACGAACCCGACGCGCTCACCTGGGACGAAATCGCGGAGATGGCGCAATCCGGTCTCGTCGACGTGCAATCGCACACCGTGTCGCACCCGCATTTCGACAGAGAGCGGGCGCGCCGGCGCCCGGCCGACTATGAATTCTTCGTCGCCGCGGAACTCGCGCAGTCCAAGAAGACGATCGAGGAGCGCCTGAATAGGCCGGTCGAATTCCTGGCCTGGCCTTACGGAGTCTTCAACCTCGATCTCGAGCGCGCCGCCGTTGAGGCCGGCTATAGCGCGGCGTTCGTCGTCGGCGGGCGCCCGGCGCGCGCGGGCGGCGATCTATTCGACCTGCCGCGCATCGTCGTCTCCGACGCGGATCGGGGCGACAAGTTCGAGAGGCTGCTGCCGCTGGGCGGCGGCGGCGCGCCGGTCGCCTCGAACGAACCGCTCGCGTCCTGCGCGGCCCACGGCGCGGCGCCGGCCTCGTCTTGACTTTGCACCGCTCAGCCGCCTGAAATTCGCGCGTCGAGCGGAAGCGCCCCGGGCGCGAGGGGCGCCAAGCGAGCGCTTCCCCGATTGTAAGGGCTACGGCGCCGAGGCGGGCCGCGCCGCGGCCGGCGATCGGACGCGCGAGGCGAGGGGCGAAGACGGCGCCAGACGCGCCGCCTCGCGCCGCAATATGCCTTCGGCGTCGAGGCCGCGGATCGGCCGGTCGAGATCGCGCGGCACGTCGCCCGAGAGTTGCAGCATCAAATAGCGGCCGCAACAGACCCGCAAGAAGGACGAGAAGTTCGCGACTTCGCCATGCGCTTCGAGAAGCTCCTCATGGAGCTTGGCCAGCAATTGCGGCAGGTTCATCGCGTCGCGCCGCGCAATCTCGTCGAGCACGCGCCAATAGAAGTTTTCGAGGCGAACGCTCGTCGAATAGCCGCGCATCCGCACGGATTTAAGGCGCGTCCGCCACATCTGCTCATCCGCGCCGATAAAAAGCCTGCACATCGGCCACCTCCCGAGGCGCCAACATAGCAACGCTCATGCGAGGCGCCAACGCCGCCTCGCGCGAGCCCGGTCGCGGGCGCCGGCGGTCACGCCGCTTGTCGCACGCTCGCGTGGCTGATCGTCGTGCCGATCGCCTTGAGGAATTGCGCGAGCCATGCGGGATGGGCCGGCCAGGCCGGCGCGCTGACCAGATTGCCGTCGGTCACCGCCCCGTCGATGGCGATGTCGGCATAGACGCCGCCGGCAAGCTCGACCTCGGGACGGCAGGCCGGATAGGCGGAGCAGGTCCGTCCCCTCAAGACGCCCGCTGCCGCGAGGATCTGCGCGCCGTGGCAGATCGCGGCGACCGGCTTGTCCTTCGCGAAGAAATGCCGGACGATCTCGATCACCCGCGCGTTGAGGCGCAGGTATTCGGGCGCGCGGCCGCCGGGGATGACGAGCGCGTCGTAGCGCGCGGGATCGATCTCCGAGAACGTCGCGTTGAGCGCGAAATTATGGCCGCGCTTCTCCGAGTAGGTTTGCTGGCCCTCGAAATCATGGATCGACGTCGCGATGCTGTCGCCGGCCTTCTTGTCGGGACAGACGGCGTGAACCGTGTGGCCGACCGCGAGCAGCGCCTGGAACGGCACCATGGTCTCGTAGTCCTCGCCGAAGTCGCCGACGATCATCAAAATGCGCTTGCTGGTCATTTCGCTTCCTCCCGAAAGGCTTTCATTGGACTAAGAATAGACAGAAGCCGCGCGCTGCGGGTGTTAATCCGTTAACACAAGCGAGGGAATCGCGCGGCGCCGGCCGCGGGGCGAAATCCCGTCGATCGAACAGACGCCGCGGCGGCGGGTCGTCGAGCGCCGTCGTCGCCGTTTCGCATCCTGCGCGTCGAGTCAGCGCGCCGCGGCCAGCAGCGCCTTCAGTTCTTTAATCGACCGGGTGTTGACGATGTCGCCCGCCTCCAACCAACCGCGGCGCGCCGTATCGACGCCGAACGCCAGATGGTCGAGATCGGCGACGCGGTGCGCGTCGGTTCCCAGGCTCAGCTTCACGCCTTCGCCCTTGGCCATCCGGCAATGCGCGTCGTCAAGATCGAGGCGATCGGGTTGCGCGTTGATTTCCAGCAGACATCCGCGCGCGCGCGCCGCCCGCATGATGCGCGGCATGTCGATGTCGTAGGGGTCGCGCTCGAGCAGCAGCCGCCCGGTCGGATGGGCGAGAATCGTAACGTATCGATTGTCGAGCGCGCGCAAGATCCGCTCGGTCTGCTTTTCCCGCGGCAGGGCGAAGTCGGAGTGGATCGCCGCCATGACGAGATCGAGTCGCTTCAGCGCCTCGTCGGGAAGATCGAGCGTTCCGTCTTTGAGGATGTCGACTTCGACGCCCTTGAGAATGGTGAAGCCGCGCATGTGCGAATTCAGCTCGTCGATGGCGTTTCCTTGCTGGCGAAGGCGGGCGGCGTCGAGCCCGTGCGCAATGGCCAGCCTCTGCGAATGATCGGTGATCGCGAGGTATTCGAGCCCGCGATCGCGGGCCGCGCGCGCCATCTCCTCCAGCGAGTTCATGCCGTCGCTGGCGGTGGTGTGGGCGTGGAGGTCGCCCTTGACGTCGGCAAGGCGCACCAGCTTAGGCAGAGCGTGACGGGCCGCGGCTTCGATCTCCCCGGTCTGTTCGCGCAGTTCCGGCTCGATGTAGGAGAGGCCGAGCGCCGCGTAGACCGAAGCTTCCGTCTCGCCCGCGATGCGCTCCGCGCCCCGGTAGACGCCGTATTCGTTGATTTTCAGCCCGCGCTCCTGAGCCATGCGGCGCAGCGCGATGGCGTGCGCCTTGGCGCCGGTGAAATAGAGCAGCGCCGCGCCGTAGCTCGCCGGCGCCACGACGCGCAGGTCGACCTGGATGCCGCGGGTCAGCACGAGGCTCGCCTTTGTCCGACCGGCGGCGAGAATGTTGGCGGCTTCGGGCATCGACGTGAAGCGCTCGATGACCTTGACCGGCGAGCGCGAGGCGGCGACGAAATCGAGGTCGCCGACGGTTTCCTTTCTGCGGCGATAGCTGCCGGCCGCTTCGATCCTTTCCACCGCCTTCAGGTCGCGAAGATTGGCCAGAACGGCGGCGACGTAGGGCTCGACGCTCGCCAACTTGTAGCGCGTCGGGCGCTGAAGATCGGCGCTCAGGCGCTCCAACAGCGCCTGCTCGCTCTTGACGCCGAAACCGGGAAGAGAGCGCACCCGCCCTTCCCGACACGCCGCGACAACGTCTTGCAGCGTCTTCGGCTTCGGTCTCAGGCCCTGGCAAAGGCGGACGGCGCGCTTCGGGCCGAGGCCGGGCAGATGCGTGAGCGCCAGCGCGAGCTTGGGCGCGGTCGGGCGCAGCGCGTCGAGCTTGCGCAGATGCCCGGTGGAAACCATCTCGACGATCTGCGCCGCCAGATCTTCGCCGACGCCCGGCAGGCCGGCGAGATTTTCGCCGCGCGCGACCTCGTCGGCGACCTCTTCGCCGAGGCTGCGGAGCGTGCGCGCGGCGTTGCGATAGGCGCGGACGCGGAACGGATTCTCCTGCTCGATCTCGAGAATGTCGGCGGTCTCGTCGAAGCCGCGAGCGATGTCTTCGTTGCGCGGCGCGAGCCGCGCGACGGCTGCGGCCCGACGCGCTGGCGTCGTCCCCGGTCCCGCCGCCGGCGATTTCCGTTTCGCGCTCATTCCCGCCTCAACCGGTCGGTCGGCCGCCGCGGCGATTCAGTCGATTGTCGGCGCTTCCCCGCGGCCCGGGCGAATAGGCTCCACAAATTAGCGTGACATTGTGTCGGGCGCGCCCCCGCCCGTCCTTGCGCCCGATCAAAATTTCCTCCGCCGGCGCGTGCGGCGCTTTTGACGAACGAGGCGAATCGTCGTCCCTTGCCGCCATGGCGCCAACCCTCCTCTCCATCCAATCCCACGTCGTTTACGGCCATGTCGGCAATTCGGCCGCCGTCTTTCCGTTGCAACGGCTCGGCTGCGAGGTCTGGCCGATCCACACCGTGCAATTCTCCAGCCACGCCGGCTATTCCGGTTGGCGCGGCCAAGCCTTTTCTGCCGCGCTGATCGACGATTGCGTGGCCGGCCTTCAGGCGATCGGCGCGCTCGCGCGGTGCGACGGCGTGCTCTCCGGCTATCTCGGCAAGGGGGGAATCGGCGAGGCGGCGCTGCGCGCCTACGCGGCCGTCAAGGCGGCGAACCCGCGCGCGGCCTACGCCTGCGATCCCGTCATCGGCGACGAGGAACGCGGCGTTTACGTCGACGAGGGCGTCGCCGAGTTCCTGCGCGAGCGCGCGCTGCCCGCCGCTGCCGTGCTGACGCCCAACGCGTTCGAATTGTCCTTCCTCGCCGAGCGCCCGGTCGGGGACGTCGCTGAGGCGCGCGCGGCGCTCGCGCTTCTGCGCGCGCGGGGTCCGCAAACGATCCTCGTCACTTCGCTTCGTCTCGCCGACACGCCCGCCGACGCGCTCGACATGATCGCCTGCGACGGCGACGAACTCTGGCGCCTGCGCACGCCGAAGTTGCCGATCGCGGTCCACGGCGCCGGCGATCTTCTCGCCGCGCTGTTCTTCTTCTATTGGCTCAGCACGGGCTCGGGCCCGCAAGCGCTTGCCAGCGCCGCCTCCGCCGTCTACGCCGTCGTCGCGGCGACGGCCAAGGCCGGCGCGCGCGAATTGGAAATCGTCGCCGCGCAAGACGAGATCGTCAGCTCCACGCGCCTCTTTCGCCCGCAACGCGTATAGGAATCCGCCATGCGCCGAAACTACTGCACGCTCGACGTGTTCACCGATACGCCGCTCGCCGGCAATCCGCTCGCGGTGGTGCTCGACGCCGAAGGCCTCGACGACGCGCGGATGCAAAGTATCGCGCGCGAGTTCAATCTTGCCGAGACGGTGTTCGTCCGCGCCCCGCGCGATCCTGTCAACACGGCGGCGCTGCGCATCTTCACCCCCGCCCGCGAGCTGCCCTTCGCCGGGCATCCGACGGTCGGCGCCGCGGCGCTGCTCGCGCATTTGCGCGCCGCCGATCTGCTGGCGGCGCAGGACCTGCGCGTGGTTCTGGAAGAAAGGATAGGCGACGTCGTCTGCGTCGCCCGCCATCGGCAGGGCCAGGCGCTGGGGGCCACTTTCACCCTGCCGCGCCTGCCGCAACGCAGCGGAGCGGCGCCGCCCGCCGCCGAAATCGCCGATCGTCTCGGCATCGATCCCGCGGATATCGGCTTCGGCGCGCATCGGCCCGCCGTTTACGGCGCCGGCGTCGATTTTCTCTTCGCGCCGATCGCCAGCGCGGCGGCGCTTCGCAAGGCGGACCCGGATCGCGCGCGCTGGGGCGCCGACGGCGGTCCGGGCGTCTATCTCTATACGCGCGAGACGACCCGAACGAGCGCGGCCTATCGCGCGCGCATGTTCGCCGCGGGCTGGGGCGTTAGGGAAGACCCGGCGACCGGGTCCGCCGCCTCCGCCTTCGCCGGCGTCGTCATGGAATTCGAGCCGCCTGCCGACGGCGAACATACAATCGTCATCGAGCAAGGCGTCGAAATGGGCCGCCCTAGCGCGATCGCGCTCGGCCTGGAGGTGGAGGGCGGCGCGCTGAAGTCCGGCACGATCGGCGGCTCGGCGGCGCTGATCGCCGAAGGGACGGTCGAGCTGTGAACGCTCCGTGCATCGTCGAAGTCGCCGAACTGGACTTCACCTTCGTCGCGCGGCGGTGGTCCTTCGCCGAGGCCGAAGCGGGAAAAATCGCCGCGCACTGGCGCGCGCGGCGGGCCGCCAAGCCGCGCCTCTATAACGGCCGCGTGCTGCTGCTCGGCGAGCACGCCTTCGAGCGGCGCGACGACGGCGCTGCAACGTTGCGCGGCGCCTTTTTCGAGACCGATTACGCCGCCTTCCTCGCCTGGCGGGATTTCGGCTATCCCGACGCCCAAGTCTGCAACGGCTTCTCGGCGGCCGCGCTCATCGACGAGGACGGCGCCTTCCTGCTCGGCGAAATGGCCGCGCACACCATCAACGCCGGCGCGATCTATTTTCCCTGCGGCACGCCCGACCCGAAGGACGTTTTCGCCGGCCGCGTCGATCTCGGGCGAAGCGCGACGCGCGAACTTTTCGAGGAGACCGGCATCGCGCCGCATGAGGTCGCCTACGGCCCGGAATGGACCGTCGTTTACGCGCCGCCGCGCATCGCCTGCATGAAGATCATGCGCCTTTTAGCGCCCGCCGAGGCGATCAAGGCGCGCGTCGACGCGTTCCTCGGCGACGACCCCGACGCCGAATTGACTGCGATGCATATCGTGCGCGGCCCTGAGGACATCGACGAAAACCGTTTCCCACGCTTCGTCGTCGATTTTCTCCGCTACGCCTTCGCTCAAAGACTGGTGGGATAGCCGTGGCGCTGGCGCGAAGCGAGGATGGTCGCGCGCGCCTGGGCCTCGTGGCCTTCCGAGCACTGCGTCTCGGCTTCGGCGATTTCCGTCTTGATCTGATTGTAGACGGACTTCGCCACATGGCCCATGGCGAGGTCGTTGTCCTGGATCGCGCGATAGCGCGCGATGTCGCCGGCGCAGCCCTCGCCCGACGGCATCTGGAAATTCTGCGGCGTCACGTCGATCGAAGCGGGCGCCGGCGCGACGGCCTGCGGCGCGGGGGCCGTGGACTCGCAAGCGGCGAGAAAGAGCGCGGCGAGAACGATCAATGGCAAAGGCTTCATCGGGACTTCTCCTGGCGAATGCATAGGCTCGCCCGAGACTGGCCAAAGCGCGCCGCGCGTCAAGCGCCAAACGCGGCGGGGGCGGGGAAATCTTGTGTCCGCGGACGAAGTCAAAGACACTTCTAATAACCAATCGCGCGGCTTCTCGATCGTCAGACCAGCTGGATGCCGCCGTCAAGCTCAAGGTCAATGCCGTTCGCGGCGCGATTGTCCATGAGAAAGAACACGCCGTGGACAATGTCTTCGGTCGTCGCGAGCCGGCGGGACGGCGTGCGCGATCGCATCGCTTCGACGGCCGCGCCGGCGCCTTCCTTAATGCGCCGCTGCCACCTAGGCGAATCTTCCACCAGGCCCGGCGAAATGCCATTCACCCGGATCGGCGCGAGTTCGACCGCCAAAGTCCTCGCCATGCCGACCATGCCGCCGTTGACAATGCTGACCATGGTCGAGCCGGGATAGGGGTTCGCCTTCGCCAGGCCGCCGAAGAGCACAACAGAAGAGGTCGGCTTGAGGCGCGGAAGCGCCTTACTTACGACTTCAGCGAAGGCGACGATCTTGATCCGTGCGGCCCTGGAGGCCTCCGCGACGTTGAAGTCCTTGATGTTCTGGTTGCCGCCGTAAATAGGTGTGAGAACCAAGTGGTCGATCGCCTCGCCCTTGGCGAACGCCTCATCGATCGACGACGAGTCCTCCAAGTCGATATGAAGGCCGCTGGCGCGCGGACTGATCGACCGCGCGAGCTCGGCGGCGCGTTCCCGTCCCCGACCCGCGATCGTCACTTTGGCGCCGAGGGCGTCCGCCGCCTGCGCAATTGAATAGCCGAGGCCGGACGTTCCCCCGACAATGAAGATGTGATCGCCAGTTTTCGGCATGATGTCTCCTGCTGTCTTGCAACCCGATGAGCCCAGGGTGGTGTGCGACGTGCGGAATGGTGGGCTAGAATAGATCACGGCAATTCGTATGAACGCAACTGCGCAATTTTCGAGCGCTTCCCGAGGCGTCAGCTCTCAATGCAGGATCGTCCGCTGAGGGTCGATTGTGTTGAAAAACCCGGAAAATGGGCGGTCGCGAAAATTCCGACTTCTTGCGCCGAACGTCGCCGGTGCGGTTCATCGTCACGGCAAGGCGTCTACGAGGACCACACGCGGCAAAACCAGTCGTCAGGCCGAGCCCCGGCGGAATTCTAGTCGGGCCCGCCTGCGGCCTCCTAAATTGTGATCGACGCGGAAATTCGAGTTTTTCAACACAGTCGGTCGCAAGCCGCAATTCAAACTGGCCCGCCATCGGCGGGAATCGGCTGTTTCCCGAACCGCCGATTTCTCCTAACTTCTCTTCGCATGAACCCTTCTTCTCGGCCCCTGAGAACGCGCAGCCATGAAACCCGCCACCGCCCCCAACGCCCTAAGAGTCCAGGCCGCGCTCGGCCCCGATTACCAAGTGCTGGAATTCGACGCCGGCACGCGCACCGCGGCGGAGGCGGCGGCGGCGATCGGCTGCACGGCAGCTGAGATCGCCAAGTCGCTGATCTTCCGCGCCGAGCCTTCGGGACGCGCCGTCCTCGTGATCGCCTCCGGGGCGAAGCGCGTCGACGAGCGCAAGCTCGGTGAGATCGTCGGCGAGAAAATTGTCCGCGCCGACGCCGATTTCGTGCGCGATAAAACCGGCTTCGCCATCGGCGGCGTGCCGCCGATCGGCCACGCCGAGCCGCTGCTGACGCTGATCGACGAGTCGTTAAGCGCCTTCGAGACGATCTGGGCGGCGGCGGGAACGCCCAACGCGGTGTTCCGCCTGACGCCCGCCGACGTCTTGCGCGTGACCGGCGGCGCCAAGGCGGCCATCGCGCGGTGAACGACAATGCGCGGCGCACGCTCAGCGGCCGATCTGCCTTCTTCACGCACGGCAACGCCGCAGTGCTGATTTTCGTGCAAACGATCATTCTCGAACGCGTCACATCCAAATCGCTTGATAAATTACTTCACGGATACGCTTTATTTTGACCTCTCCTACATACTCAATAGCATCCAGACGTCTATCGGTAGTATTTGCTAACTGTCCAACAGTTTCAATTTGCGCCGCTCTCAAGCGATCGATGAGATTCTGCGTGAGCCCGTACGGATACGCGAAAGATTTAGCAAGCACCGCAATCGGCCTATCAAGGATCGCCAGGCCATGCTCCGTAGGCAACTGTGGCAATTTGATTTTGCTAAACGTTTGGCTAGACACGTGCACTTCGGCAGGCTCCTGAGAGCCGTTGACCCAGACGTCTATCATCTCTAACTGATCTTCAACACCACGAATCGCGAAGATATTGATTGCAATCGCAAATCAGCGCTGGAGAAGCGCCTTGGCACTACATTTTGGTTGATCGACGGGTTGGGATCAGGCGTCGGCGAGCTGTCGCA
>Ga0326728_10012834_pt1 | contig 18430 bp, 16 predicted proteins | sample MB3enrmetagenome_FD_207602 | JGI IMG/M metagenome (GOLD analysis project Ga0326728, IMG submission 207602) | Lab enriched peat soil microbial communities from McLean, Ithaca, NY, United States - MB31MN | ecosystem: Environmental > Terrestrial > Soil > Wetlands > Peat | place: USA: New York... | reverse complement strand
CTAGGAACCAGAACAACCCTCCTCTTTTCGCTGCAATTTTCGTCAAAGATTGTTTTTCTAATTCTTCAAAGCCCTTAATCAACCTGTCTAAGCAAACATAGGACGCTTAAGCAGGTTCTCATAGTAACGGTTGTTCAGATTTCAAAAAAAGTTCCACCATAATTGCCACTTGACCTTTTTTCCCTGAAATTTCTAAACACGCACTTCTCGGTTGAGCGGTCTACTTTTTTGCGGAATCTGTTATTGGGGAAAGAAAAAGAAGGTTCGGCTCAGAACACGGAGTCCCTATAGAAAAGCCCATGCTGATTGGTAATGCACGGCAAGAAACACGCCTTTTTTTTTTATGGGCATCAGCATTGGATTTTCCGATTAAAACTTGAGCATGATGTCTGGTTGATCCAATTCTCGCCGTTAACCTTAACTTGGAATGTGTTATATTTAAAATGCGTTAGGAGAGGTTTTGTTGAAGAAAACAAAGATTATATGTACTGTAGGTCCAGCCAGCTCTTCGAAACAAACGATTGAAAAAATGTTCCAGGCTGGCATGAACGGGGCAAGGATAAATACTGCTTATGGAACTCTCGCTCAATATCAATCGGTTATAGAAACGGTGCGGGAAGTTGCCGATATCCCCATAATAATTGATATCAAAGGACCAGAAATAAGAATCAAGGCGTCTCAACGAAAAGTCATCAGTAAAGGAGACATTTTTGAAGTAGGCTTCGACGGGGAAGAAGTCAGTTTCAATCACGATTTCTATGATGAAATGCGGGTTGATGACGAAGTATATATCGATAATGGAAAAATTAGAACGCGCGTAGTTGAATTAAAAGATCGAAAACTTCGGCTTCTGACCTTGGACGGCGGCGTCATAGAAGATGGAAAAGGAGTTAACATTCCCAATAAGCATCTTTCAGTTCCAACTTTCCCTGAGAGGGACTTGGAGATCATAAGTTTTTCAAAAAAACTCGATGTCGAATATGTTGCGCTTTCATTCACACGGAATGCTGAAGACGTGAAAAACTTGTCTCAGACCAATGGTTTTGACGGTGGAATAATTGCCAAGATTGAGAACTTTGAAGGTGTTCAAAACGTCGAAGAGATTTTAGAAGCCGCGAGTGGATTAATGGTTGCAAGGGGAGATTTAGGCGTTGAAATCGAACCTGAAAGAGTGCCTTTGGTTCAGAAATCCCTCATCAAATTATGCAATCAGAAGGGTAAGCTTGTTGTCACTGCGACAGAGATGCTTGAATCGATGATTAATCAACCAAGTCCAACTAGGGCTGAAGTCAGTGATGTTGCAAACGCTATACTTGACGGGTCAGATGCCGTTATGCTTTCTGGAGAAACAGCGGTTGGTCAGTATCCTAGTGAAGCCGTTGATATGATGACTCGCATAGCAAATGAAATAGAAAAAGCCGTTAAGAGCAACGTTGAAGATACTCCGTTTATCAACATTTCTGACACGGTAAGCAGGGCAATCCAGGATATATGCCAACGTATGCCGATTAACAAAGTTATCACCTTGACGCGGTCAGGCTACACAGCCCGAGTGATAGCTCGCTTCAAGATTGCACAACCGATAATTGCTGTTACCCCTGACATCAAAGTCAAAAAACAACTCGAACTCATGTTCGGCGTATACCCAGTTCTGATAAACTACGACGAAGAAAAAGATCGAATAAGCGGAATTGTAAACCAACTTCATGAAATGCATCTGATTGAGGATGAAGAAACTGTCTTGTTCACCGAGGGTGTGAGAACCGCGATGAAGCACGCCAGCAACTCGATAGAGATACATAACATAAAAGAGTTAAGAGAATTTGCAGCCTCCTTAGCGCATGCATCATTTTGGTGAAAATAGATTATGATCTGCAACCTATTCGTCTTTAGACACGCTGAAACTACAGACAATAGCAACGGCATATTCTCAGGTTGGCGTAACCCAGACTTAACTCCGAAAGGACTTTTGCAGGCGCAGGAGGTTGCTAAACAACTTGAACAAGAAAAAATTGATTACGCATTTACATCACACCTTTTGAGAGCCCAAAGAACCCTTGAAATTGTCCTAAAACCGCACCTCAACGTTCCCGTTTTCATGGACGACCGCCTGATTGAACGGTGCTATGGCACGTTGCAGGGCAAAAGCAAGGCGAAGCTTGCAGACGAAAATCCCGAGTGGTTTGCCAAAGTTCACCGCGGTTACGATTTTGCGCCTCCTGAAGGTGAAAGCCTGAAGATGGTTGAAAGCCGCACTTTGCCCTTTGTTGCGCAGCTTAAAAGGTGGTTTCGTCAGAATCCGGGTAATGTGGCTATCTCGTGTCATGGTAATTCAATGCGTCCGATTAGGCGAGTTTTTGAACACTTAAGCCTTAAGCAGATGCTTCAGCTTGAGAACCCTCAGGACCAAGCGATGGAATATGCTCTAAACATACACCGCGTCAACGTTGACGGAACTGAAGAACGCAAACTCAAAAAGGATTGGCAAAGCATTGTTGTCCCGTCGTCTGTAAAGTTGGCGACGGACCCACGAAACCCATTGAAACAATACTATTAATTCCAATCAAAGTTTTCTAGCTAAGCAGTTTTTGAAGGTAGTCAGCCTCATAAATCAAGCTGAAAATACTGTGAACGCACTGAAACGGCAAAACTTTTCGACAACTGGAGCAACTCTTTCAAGGTTGAGCAGTAAGTTAAAGGCGTTTGGCTACAACGTTTTTAGGTTTGTTTTGATTAATGTTTTTGGGTTGGTGTTTGTATGTCGTCAGATTTGAAGGCTATGTTGAGTAAGGTAACTGTAGAAGATAACGAACGTAAAGAATTAGAGTTTGAGGAAGGGATAAACCGTTACAAATCTCTTCTGATCAGGGTGGCAAAAGATAAACCATTTGATGTACTGGTTTCGTCTGAAGGAACTGAAGAGGGCAATCTGAACCAAGATGTGTTAGATTTAGACATGCTCGAAAGAGCCCACTTATTAAAAGGACAAACGAAAGAGACAAATCGCGACGTGTACCGTGAATACGAGCTCACCGAGGAAGGAGCTGAATTAGTGGAAAAGCTCTCAAAAGAAACTTGATATAGTTAGACATTAAAACCCCGTGAAATTCAAACGATAACCTAACTCGCTCTAAGGCGCTCTGTCTAATTATACCAAGGCTACTTCAGAGATAGGCGTCCGTGGCGTACTTTCGCATCATCCGATGCGTATTGAAGTAATATGCGACTTTACCTATCGAGTTTCTCATCATGTCAATCCAATCGTCACGTTGCTGATAGAATTCTGGAATTATGAGGTATTCCAGTTTGTTGTATAGGTCTCCCAGTTCTCTTTTTCTTCTTTCTTCATCGCTTATCGCTTGGTCAGGAGATGGACCTATCGCCCAACCCGTGAGACCTTCCACGCAGCCCTCTATCCACCATCCGTCTAAAACACTGAAATTGATCACACCGTTGTGTGCCGCCTTCATACCGCTGGTTCCAGAAGCTTCAAAAGGAGGTAAGGGAGTGTTCAGCCAAATGTCTGCACCAGACACCAGTTTCCCAGCCATCTCCATAGTGTAGTTTTCAAGATAAACTATGTCAATTTCATTTTTTAGCTGAGCCATGCAATCATAGATGTCTTTGATTAACCTCTTGCCCATTTCGTCTCGTGGATGTGCTTTTCCAGCAAAAATCAGTTGAATTCGTTCTTGTTTCTGAATTTCCCGAAGTTTGTCCAGGTCCGAAAAAATCATCGCGGCTCGTTTGTACTCTGTGGCTCTTCTTGCAAAGGCTACTGTGAGTGTGTTGATATCCATTTGGGTTGCTGTTTTTTCGTAAACAAAATCTAGTAAACCTTGTTTTGCTTTCATGTGAGCTTCCCACAGTTCTTCATCGGGAATGGTGTCAGCTCTTACTAGTAGTTCTGGTTCATTTGCCCATCGGGGAATATACTTGTCGAATAACACTCTAAAGCAGGGGCAAGTCCAAGTGTAGGAGTGAACGCCGTTAGTTATTTCTTGTATATGATATCCCGGAAATAATTTCCTTGAATATTCCATATGCGCTTCTGTCACACCATTAGTGTACTTGCTCAGGTTTAAAGCCAGAAGCGTCATGTTCAATCTGTCAGATCCCCCATATTCTTTCAAGATTTCCTGAGGCACCTCGGTTTCAAGAACTTCTGAAATCATGTCATACGAAAACTTGTCAAATGCAGAAGCCACGGGAGTGTGAGTAGTGAAAACACAGAGGTTTTTTACTTTGTCAGCGTTCAAGTTGTTGTTCTTTAACAGTTCAAGGGTAAGAAGACTGGAATGGCCTTCGTTCATGTGATATTTCTTAACGTTAATTTTTAACGCCTCAAGAATGCGTAACCCGCCTATTCCCAAGACTATTTCTTGCTTTAATCTGTATTTTTCGTCGCCCCCGTAAAGAAAATCAGTGATTTCTCTATCCTCTTGGGTGTTCCCTTCAACATCGGTTGTGAGGAATAGCACCGGAATGGTTCCGCCTGTTAAGCTCTCTTGTTCATAGACCCAAACTCCGATTCTGACATCTCGCCCATCAATTTTGGCGGTTGCGGTTTCTGGCAACAGTTTCATGAATTTAGAGGGATCCCATTCTTCGGGATATTCAATTTGCCAGCCATCAGGCGTTATTTTCTGTTTAAGATAACCTTTCTTGCTGATTAAGGTCACTGCAACTAACGGGATTCTCAAATCTGCACTTGATCTAATCACGTCACCAGCCAGAACGCCTAAGCCCCCGCTGTAGGTAGGTATGTCGGTGTTTATGCCGATTTCCATGGAGAAATAAGCAATTTTGGCGCCTTCGATAAAACTGCTCATGCAGTACTCGCTGTCAAAATAATATTGCCTAGACAAAAAATTCGCGGTAAACTGAGTTTTAGATGGGTCTAAAGGCATTCCACAAACAGGATCTCTAACAGACATAAAACCAAACTCCTTATTACGAGAAAGTTCTGCTTTCACCCATAATTAGTTTCCGCTCAATAGATAACTCGACTCTTTGAACTCAAAAACGACAAGCGAACTGCACCAAAGGTTACAAAAAAGCATGTGTGGGCAGAAATCCTGATGAAGCCAAGATAGTCAGCTGGGTTAGGATAGGATAAAACGTACTGCTGCACTCACGCGAGCTGTCAAGAGAGATCACCTTTTATTGTGGGCTGGCAAGATTTGACCTTGCATATTCTGGGTTAAACACCACGATGAAGAACTTTGTTTGTGCTTTTCTAGCTATGATAAAAATATTGGTGAAAGTTACAAGGGAAACGGTTGTTTGGCGCAAGACTGATTATTTCTTGCCTTTCGCATGTTTTGCTGGAAGTGAAACATGTTTTTTCTCTTTTCTCTTCAGATCTTTTTCGCGTTGTAGTTTCTTATGTTGCTCGAGTCCTTCAGCTTTCTTTGCTTTTCTAGACAAATTTATCCACCTTTATAAGCAGTATAATGTAACCTACTCTTAGACCTTACCCTCCTCAAACGCACAAACAAAATGGTGAAAATGAATATAGCGGTCCAAACTGGACTTAACGCCGAAAAGATACGGGGCAAGCTCATTTTTCTTCCTAACCCAAAAATTTAATGCACTTTTCAACCTGAATTCGGTATTTTAAAGCATCAAACAATAAATAAAAGCTAATCAAATAGTAATTTTCACGTGAACAATATGCGGTTTGAATGCAGTGGCTGCAAGAAATCTTTCTCCGGTGCAGGTTTAGTTGTGACTGCAAATGGGCAACAGAAGAGTTACTGTGCGGATTGTTTTTGGGTGATTCGGAAGGAGTATGATAAGAAGAAGACCTGTGAGGACTGCGGCTACTTCGATGAGGATTCATGTAAGAAGACTGGCGCAGCCTTGGTGCCTGTGAAGGCTGGGTTTAACACATATTTTGTTCAGGCGGAAACCTGCAAAGATTACTCCACCGAGAAAAAAACAAATCCTGATAAAAAGAAAGATAAAGAATTAACCCAGATGCAAAAAGAAGCAGGCGCCCTCGTCAAGAACCTCTCCCAGAAAGGACAAACCCTAACATACTACTGTTGCCACTGTGGAGCACCGCTGAAAATCGGCGCAAGAGCAACCGAAATCCAAAAAACCTGCCCAAGATGCAAAGGCGACCTCGAAATTATCAACCTCTCCAAATTCATCAAACAACACCACTCATAAACCCTAGTTAATGCAGTGTTTATGGAGTTGAAGCGCATTTTGCTCATTCATCTTACTCTCAGGATAAAGGCAAGTCGAGCGGTGCATTCAAAATTTGAACTGACAGTTGTTAATCATTTACGGATGTTCCCTGAGTGGTTTGAAGGCAAATTAAGCGGTTATGGAGACTGGTTTAAGGATGCTCGCTTTCAAAGAGGTGTAAAAGCGTTTTCAGCGTCGCTTTATAAGTGTAACGTTAGAAAGTTGACATGACAACTTGGAAAGACTTATATTAACTTTCCACTTTATAAAACATACAAAAAGGTTCGGTGATTCGATGAATAAGAATATGATAAAGAACTTTAAAGTTTTTGCTTTGATTCTACTAACTTCAGCGCTCTTACTAGTAGCTATAATTCCGAACGTTCCAAGCGTGAAAGCAGCAACTACGGATTCTGTCACAGTCTTTTCCGCAGTAGGGGGAACAACAACTCCAGCCGGTAATTCAACTGGCCCTTACGCCTCTTATACTTATGCTAGCGGCTCGACTCAAACTTTCACAGCGACTGCCGGTACAGGCTTTATATTCCTATGTTGGGAGACCGTGACCTCGTCAGGAGCCACCACATCCACTACTAACCCACTCTCATACACCGTTTCCCAAGCAACCGCTATACAGGCATTGTTTATCCCGACCAGCAGTGCCGTAACAACAACACCAACGCCAACAACAATACCATCAAAGTACACTGTTTCAGTCTTTTCCTCAGTAGGGGGAACAACAACTCCAAGTGGTATAAGTACAACTGCCCCTTACAGCACTTACACTTATGCTAGCGGCTCGACTCAAACTTTCACAGCGACTGCCGGTACAGGCTTTAAATTACTATGCTGGGAGATCGTGACCGGAAATGGACCCACCACATCCACTACTAACCCACTCTCATACGCCGTTTCCCAAACAACCGCCCTACAGGCATTGTTTATCCCGACCAGCAGCACAGTAACGCTGCCGACACCAACACCAACACCAAAAATAAACGAGTTTTCATCTGCAGCTGCTATCATCACGGTTTTGGCATTGGTCATAGTTGCATTTGGGACATACGCATACACCAAAAAAGCAAAAAAGTAAAAACTTCCTTCTTTCTTTTTTTTTAACTTCAAAATAATAATGTTAAGGCTGAAAAATGAATGACCGCAACCTAACGGTTGCAGTATTCTCGTCAAGTTTTAATAAAGAAGCTTTTTAGTTTATTAAGCGAATGTTAAAATTTTAATTTACATTTAATTTCAATGTGAACTGTATGTAAAGTGCTGGCGTCATATCTTGTTTGAGCTAGCAGGCGCCTTTGGCTTTGCATTTGCGTTTATGCTAAAGGAGGCGTGATGGTGCTCTGCGCCTTTTTGATCTAATATTCAAACTAAGCTAAGATGGCTTTGGGGCTGTGGTCAGGATTCGGACCTGCGAATCCCTGCGGGAAAGGATTTCCCATGCCGTCGCAGGACTACTTGGTTGAAGAAGCCTTAACAGTGTTAGCTTGGCATTGGAGCATAAAGTAAAATTCCTTTGAGTATTTCGTTCTTGTCTTTTCTAATGGTTTTTCTATATCCAAAAAAACAGTTTGTACATAGAAAGGCACCATTTCATGTTGAAAGTGCGCGACGTCGAGTTCATGCACATCTATGTTGAATCATATTTGGAGCCTAATAGGATCATTTAGTAGACCGGGTATAGGCTGAGCACACACAAAATGCTCTAAAGACAAAAGTCAATTCAATAGCTACCGAAGGAAGCGCTGGATTCCAGTTGCGGTTTTTTAGAGGTTATCAGAATTAAATGGTTGTTCACCAGCCACAGAAGCCAAGATTTTTTCGGCAGTATCCTCCTGTTCTTTTGTGCCAGTAACAGCGAGCCAGCATGACCCTTCCGCGCCACAAACTCCGCCAGCAGCAATTAATTCAACAGTAGCACCTGTCAAAGCGGTCAAGGCGTCCAGTTCGGTAAACACTTCTCCGGGAACGGGCAGCAACCGGCTTCCGCTTGCCCCGGGCGCGTTAAGTTTTTCGGCTAAAGCGAATAAATCTCCGTTTACCCGTTTCTCCACTCCTACTGGTATTATGAGTTTAACTCGGCGCCCAACAACGGCAGGCAAAGCTAAACCTATGGTTCCCGCTTTCGGGTGCCCGATCAAAATAGCCGCTTGTCTACGCGTTAAGTCCAAGGCGTTTGCGCCCTTCAAGATAACGTCGCCTTCCTTAAGCGAATCAACGACATCTTCTATAGACTTGCCTTTTTGCCAAACGCCCTTTACTATCACCACATCACCGGGAAAGGCGCTCACGTCGGACAGTCGTCCCGTTCCAGTTAAGGATCTGGTTGAAGGCAGGGTTATTCCTCGGAAAAAATGCTTTCTAGAAAAATCGTTGACTCCGAGCGTGTTTAATATTTCTTCTGCTACATAACCGTTTGTCGTTCCAGCCACAATCACTATTGTGCCATTTTTAAGCGCCTTTCTTATAGCTGGGTGGTTTGCCAATGTTTTGGCAATTAAGCGTTTTCCCGCCGCTGGGGTAAGTACGAACTGTTTCATGCTGGTTGCTTCCTTCGCGTTCAACGTTGTTATTTGAGGCGCAAATTATAATAATTGTGGTTTAAAAAAGGCGTGAACAAGCCAAAATAAATGATAAAAAATAAAAAAGAAAATAATTAAGGACGAAGTTAAGATGTTCAAGCTTAATGAGCTTAATATCTTCTTGGTGGTCTTCGTTTTGCGTAGCACTCACGGCAATAAACTGGCCTTGAGCCGTCTGGTTTGAAAGGAACTTCACATTCTTTTCCGCAGTCAGCGCAGGTTGCCTTGTGCATTTCTCTGTTATTATACATTCGCTATTTCAACTCCTACTACATTGCTGTGCAAAAAACTGCTTCTTGCACAGTACCTTTAACGTGTCCTTCATGCTTATAAATTGAATGCTTAATATTTTTAGATTAAACATCGTAAAGGTAGTCCTCATGATTTCACCTAAAATCTTTTCAGAAACCCAAAGAAAAATAAACTCTCCCTATAGATAAATTTCTGAAAAGCCTTCGTAGACGCGCCGCAGTTACCTTTTGAGAATTTCTCCTTTGCTGCCAAAAGTGTTCAAGTCGCCATCGACAAATTGTACATGCGCTCAACAGAGGAACAGTAAAGAATGAAACTAATAATATTTATTAATACTCAATACACAAACTTAATAGTGGGCAATAAAATGGTTGAAAAATTACAAGAAAGCGCGCAGTCTTTAAAATGCTTAAACAACATAGAAATCGAAGCTTTTAGACTTTACGAAACGTTAGCCAAGAAAATAAACCCACCCGAAAGCAGCTTTATTATAGGCTTAGCCTACGACAGCTTAAAATGCGCGAAAATTATCCAAGGAATACTTGATTACATTGACCTGCCTGAAACAGGAACCATGAACTGCAAAAAGAACCTGACAGAAATAGCGAACAATATTTCCAAGTTTACCAAAAGAGCAGCCAAAACTAACAACCTAAATTACGAGATTTCATGCGAAATACTGAAAGAATTAACTGACATAGAGGATCAACTCAGCAAAGTATACACCAATTACCTGCAATCCCCCTCAATTATAAATATAGCCGATGAATTTTCAAAGCTAGCATTAAACTTGCGCGAACGCAATTTCAAGAAGATCTTTGAAACCTTCATAGAGCAAAAACAAAAACACCGAGAAACCCTCATCGAAATCATATATTGCTTCGAAGCCAAAGAATCAGAAAGACTCCGAACCATGGCGCCATCATTCAAATATAAAAATCCTGACGCATGGATCCATGAATCAACACTTCATAGCTTCATAGACATAGAAGCCAAAGAAAACATTTGAAAATCAAGTTCCAATCAACCGCCTCAACCTAAACAGGGTAGTTATAAAGAGACGCTTAAAATTTAAATATCGAATTATTATCCCAAACTTTTCTTAAATAGGAAGGGCAAATAAAGAAGAGTATTTTGAACGTTTCATTATGATAACAAGGTTTGAAATTTCCTTAAAAATTCAGGAAAAAAGGCTTTTTATACATTCAAGCTAATATAGGTACGCTTCGTTATATTGTAGACATTCAAAATATTGAGAGAAAGTATGGAACACTTTGCGCTTTGCTTTTTCTCTTTACTCTGACATGACACATGGGAGAAGGAATGTGAGACAGAAAAAATCAACTTTAGGAGAGCACATTGCTCTTCTTTCAGTAAAACACAACATTTACCCCTCTGAAGTCTTCCAAGCGCTTATTAAAGCAAGAGACAACGAAAAAGCTGTCTGCGGCAACCTTACAGTTGAGTACAGGGGTAAGGTGAAAGATGAAATAATTTTTCTAATAAAAAAAGACAGTAACGCTGTGGCTCAGTTTAGAGTTGATGAACAATTTCTGCTGAGAAAGGATAATCCTTTTGAAAGGTGGATGACAACTGATAAAATATGCAAAAAAATCGCTAAACAAAATATAGATTCGGTTTTTACTGCGATTCACGATTTGAGAGCTTGTATGAAACGGGTTAATGTTAAGGCTGAGGTTCTTGAGATTCCTAAGCCAGTGCAGGTTCACACGCAATTTGGCAATACTGTCAGAGTAGTTAACGCTTTGGTTGGAGACAAAACAGGAAAAATCAAACTTTGCCTATGGGAAGGACAAATAAACACAGTTGCCGTGGGAGATAACATTGTAATAAAGAATTCACACATATGTGTTTTTAGAGGCGAGAAGCAACTGCGCCTTGGAAAAAAAGGAGTTATCAGCACATTACAAAGCCCTGCTGAAGTATTAAGCAGCAGTTAGCACCGCAACAGTTAGATAAACTCCATCAGTTATATTTCTTTTTGGGAGGACTATTTTTATACACGAATTAAGCATTGCGTTGAAAGAAGTGGGGTCACTAATACTTTGACACTTATTGTTGACGATGCAGGCAGCGGCGACTTACTTTTCGGCGTAGTAATCGGCGCTTACCGAGAAGAAACAGGCGAATTCAAATACGACCTGATTGACGTAAGATTCTATCAAGAAATCTTCCGCGAAAAAGAGTACCTGCAAGAATCCTCACGCATCGTCTCTAAACTTGTCTCATGGTTTAACCTTAAACCAGACGAGGCAATTCACATTTGCCAAGGCTGCATCTTTGACGTAGCCGCCGAGGAGCTCCGCAAAGTTTACGGCGAAGACCGCATTAAACGCATCAGAGTTGTCGGCGAAGCGCAGAGGTTAACAGAAATCGCTTACCTAGACGAAATCCGCAACTTAGGCTATGAACCCTTAGCTGAACGTGAAGAAAAAAGAGGTAAAAGCTTCTTCCACATGATGCGCTGGCTAAAAAGTAACCCTGAAATGCTACGTTACGCCAAGACAGGTTGGCCACGCCTCAAGAACTACCATCTATTTAGCCAATTTCACCAAGAACCAGTTTACACCGCCGTTTGCAGCGATTGCGGCTGCGAATGCAGAGTGCCATTTCAACCCCATTCAGACCGCCCTGTGTACTGCCAGAAATGCTGGCTGGTCCATAAGTCTCACAGGAACGGGGCAAAAAACATGGCGCCTTAATCCAAATCATTTTTATGTGATAGGTACGTTTGATGCTGGGCATGAATATATTATTTGATTATAACTCAAGCTGGTATGTACTTTTCTTTGGCTTCCTGCCGCGATGCATGCATAGACCAACAAAATAATACTTTTTTACGGATTCAAGGTGAACAGTTTCGTATAGTTTTCATAAAGGGTTATCGGTGAACTTTTAACTGTAACTGTTAGAGTTTTGTTTTCAAACACTGGTACATTATTGTAAACATAAGAAAACTCGCTATTCGTTTGCACTGTTCCTTTACCTCCATGCCACACCAACAAGTAAGTAACGCCACCGTTGGTTGGCTGAGTACTTTGCACTGTAAAATTACCCGTTAAAGCGTACCCTGGAGGAGCCTCGGTGTAATGAAAACCAGAAAGCAGTATTAAACCGCTTGATGCTACAGCGACAATTATCACTGCAGCAATTAATTTGTTGAATTTATCCATTTTACAGGTCGTCCTTTAAGTTATTTGTAGTACATTAAATCATAGTCCTTAGATTTACGTAGTATTTAGAAGTTTTCAATATTATTGGACAGATTTTCTTTTTTTAATGAATATGATTGCACCAAAACCAATACCAATTAAGACAGATCCAAAAATAATAAGAGTTGCTGTCATTGGTCCAGCATAAAGTAACCATCCACCCACTTTTGTATAAATGCTAATGCTTGACCAAGCATGGCTGAATCCTGTAACTGCTCCAACAATAAAAAGTACAAACCCCACTGAAAGAGCGACAATACCAGAATTCATATGTGCATTCATATTTTATTAAATTGTCAATTCTAAGGCTTAAAGTTTACCGAGCTTCCCAAATAAGTACATTACAAGTCTTAAGTTGTACTCAGTAAAAGATTTATTCTGATAAGTCATGATTAAAGAAGGGAGTAAAGATTTGCCATTGATAACAAATCCCTTAGTGACAAAAATAAATTTCAATATCAAAACTATTGTCATGCTAAAATGTTTCCAGTTCCTTGTTTGTCAGAGTGCTTAACAGATGCCGTACAATGAACTGAGAAAAGATTACTTACTAAACCGTTGGGTCGTAATCGCAACAGAACGAAGCCGCAGACCCACGGATTTTGCTAAACAAAAAACTGAAACAGCCCAAAGCACGGTTTGTCCAATGTGCGTTGGCAACGAGAACATGACGCCGCCAGCCTTAATGCTATACCTAAAAGAGAATGGCGAAATAAAAAAGGCTAAGGATCCCTTGGTTGGCGAACGCCCAAAAAACTGGCTTATCCGTTGCATCCCAAACCTTTACCCAGCGTTCAGTTCACCCAAACAACCACAGGATGAAGCGCAAGTTTTTAAGAACGAATGCTTTGGCTACGCGGTCGGGCACCATGAGGTTATAGTTGAGTCTCCAAATCATGATGAGGACCCGGCTGACGCCCAACTGCCACAGTTGGAACTGGTCATCCAAGCGTATATTGATACGCTCAGAGAGTTAAGTGCAAAACCATACGTTAAATATGTCTCAATTTTTAGGAACTATGGGCAGCTAGCTGGCGCGTCGCTTTCTCATGCACACAGTCAAGTGATCGCAACACCTGTTATTCCTGTAATAGTCCAGGAAGAGCTGGATGCAAGTAAAGCATTCTATGGCAAACAGGGCAAATGCGTTTTCTGCGACATGATCGAGCAAGAATCAAAAAGTCCAAGGCTTGTTTACGAAGATTCAGATTTCATTGTTTTTGCTCCTTACGCAAGCATTAACCCGATGGAGTTCTGGATTATGCCTAGAAAACACGCCGCCAACATCCTTGACTTGGATGATGCTGAAGTGACAGCGTTTGCCAAAACCCTCAAAGCAAGCCTCAAAGGCTTAAAGGATTTAGTGAATGACCCACCGTACAATTACGGTATCCACTTAGCCCTAAACCAAGAAGCACAAGACTATTACCATTGGCACCTGGAAGTCTACCCTAAACTTTCAATTTGGGCAGGCTTCGAAATAAGCACAGGAACATACATAAACACAATCACGCCAGAAACCGCCGCTGAAAGCCTCAGAAAAGCAATAAAACCCTAAGTTCCTAAATTTTCTTTCCAGTATCTGGGTTTAACCAGTAGCACATCTTCCACGTAAGCTCTTAGAGGTTCGGCGACACTCCATGCTTGCGAGATGCAACCTCTCGGCGTGTTTGGTGAGTCGCAGTCGTATATTTCGCTTAATGTGCCCAATCCTGCTTGGTTGATTCCACTGCTGAATAGGGGCAGAACAAGATTTTTCATTGCATACTCGCGTGATTCCGTGCTGTAGCCGTTTATTTTCAAATATGCCGTTATGAATGGCCCCAGCAGCCAAGGCCAAATGGTTCCGTTATGGTAAGCGGTGTCTCTGCTTAACCTATCGCCAAAGCATTTACCGACAAACTTTGGGTCATTTAACGCTAAAGTGCGCAAGCCATATGGTGTTACCAATTCATGATTCACCATGTTGACAACTTGCGCGCCTCTGTCTTTGTCAAGCATACTAAAATCAAGTGAGACGGCGAAAATCTGGTTGGGGCGAAGTGAAGCATCAGCGTTATCAGTGTCCAGAACATCAAAGAGGCAACCAGCGTTGGCGTTCCAGAATTTTTCGTTAAAGCTTTGGCTGGTTTTATCTGCCATCCCAGCGTATTTTTCAGCTAAGGCTTTCTCGCCGAAGTTGTTTGCCAGCAACTGCATTATTCGCAGCGTATTGTACCATAAAGCTTGGATTTCCACTGCTTTTCCAACTCTTGGAGTGATCTCTTTGCCGCCTACTGCCGCATCCATCCAAGTTAGCCTTGAACCGTGCATTAGTAAGCCGTCGTAATCTAAACGAATACCAAACAAAGTGCCCCGTTCATGATAATCAATTATTGCTTGCAGATTTTCCCAAAGCTCTTCTTGAACAAACGCGGAGTCCCCAGTGTATTTTAGGTATTGAAGCGCAGCGTTAACATACCAAAGTGTGGCGTCAACGGTGTTGTAGGCTGGCTCACCCGATTTATCGGCTACAAAATTTGGAATAAGCCCGTTCTGGCAGTATTGGATGTAATTTTGAAGTATGTCCTTTGCATCGCTAAATCTGCCAGTAACCAGCATAAGGCCAGGCAACGAAATGAAGGTGTCTCTGCCCCATGGTTCAAACCAGTGGTACCCAGCAATTACGGCTTTCCTGCCGACGGTGTTCTCCACTATGAAGGAGTCTGCGGCTAAAAGAATCCAGTTTAGCCAATCGCTTATTGGAACCTCAGGGTGTAAACCATAAAATTTTTCCAGCATGTTGCTTTGCCGTGTTAATTCTTGGTTGAAAGAAGCATTAACTTCATCGATTGTGTCGCCGACAGAAGCCAGAGCTTCTCTTGCTATTTGGCTTTCATGATTCACGGCGAAGCTTACCGCAAACTCTTTTTCTTCTTTAGCTGGAACTTGAACTTCAAAATATCCAGGTTGGAAACAATCATCACTGCTGGCTTCGCCTCTTGAAGCTTCCGTGCGGTAGAATAAACGTTCTATCCAGTTGATTTTCTCCTTGAACTCTCCATCAGTTGAGCGGCACAAGACTGTGGCTTCTGGATGCTGGAAAACTGTTTTTAACTCTTTGCCGACACTTTTTTGAGTGAAGCCAAAAGGATTTTTTAACCTATCTATAACCGTGTGAAAATACCTACACGTTAAAATCGGGTAGATTTCAAGTTTAGCCTCAAAATTGTTCCTGTTAGAAACTTGATAGATTACTGAGACAGCATTCTTGTTTTTAGGCATAAAAACCGTTTTATTAACCTCAATACTGTCAAAACCGTACGTGTACGTAGGAAAAGGCGCTACTGAAAATGCCTTTAGATACTTGTAGCCCTGCGGGTAAATCGCATCCTGAAACTCGTTCGCGCCCAACTGGTAAACATCATTACCCACCAAAACATCCTCGTCAAGCTTTGAGACACACACTGTACGGTCGCCGGGCGGATGCAACGCGGCAACCAATAATCCATGATACTTCCTTGTGTTAATGCCTAAAACAGTGCTTGATGCGTAACCGCCCAGCCCATTGGTTATGAGCCACTCCTTCCGCATAACCTCGCCAAAACGGGAAAGCGTTTCTTGAGTGAAGACTATGGCGGGCATTTTCATTTTTACGGCATCAGCTTTGCAATGTTCTTGTCGCGTGGAGCACAGAAATAATTGGCTACTGGAACACATTTTGTTCTGAACAAAAGCAGATGAGGCTTCGTCAACTTGTACTCAGTAAGGGTTTCAGCATACCCCATGCCTTTAGCAAAAACCAGTTCTGCAGCATCGTAAATTTTCAAGAATTCAGGTGAAACTTCCTTTTTCTGCAAGCCAACCGCGTCGGTTCCCGTGGTTAATATGTCGTCGGCAACTTTATCCATGCCTGAGAATAACACATCGTCTAAAGTGGCATCGTTAATAACTGGTCCACCCTTAACGACGTATGTTACTTTTAAGCCCATGTTTTTTAACTGTTCAACGAGTAACATGTCAAAAACGATTTCTCCAGCGTTATCCGCTAAGTAGAGAACACTGTCTGCTTTCTTTGCTAACTCATATGCTTTGTCAATATCATCAATAACTAAATCTTTAGATGCTTCCCTAAAACAACTCGACAAATTGTTCAAGCTAAACTTGTGGCCTGGGATATCAAACTCCATAACATTCCCGACAATAGCACATAGACATGCCTTCTTGAACCTTTCCTGCTGATTATTACCCTCTTCCACAAGCTTTTTTGCACGCGGCAGCATATTCAACGCTTTCTCGTTAGCCGCCTTCTTGGTTCGAAGATATGGGTCATTGTTGCCTGTTAACTGTTTAATTATGCGGTCTCTTTTGGTGCCTAAATCCGCTGCCACAGACGTTGGTTTGAATTCTCGATTTAACAGTTTAACAACTTCAGCGAGGCATCTGAAACGTAGGGCAGGGTTTGTTGTGGCTTGGTAGGTTTGCGTCGCTCCCCTTGCAAGCAGGCAAGATTCACATTCAGCTTCAACTTTCAAGTTACTCACACGTTATTGTTTTGTTGCGTCGGCAAATGCACGTAGGATACTATATGGGTCTTTCGCTTTTACTATGCCGCTTGCAACAAGCACGCCGTTTGTTCCCAGTTTTAAAGCGACTGAGACGTCTTCGCTTTGACTTATCCCTGCACCGCATAGAATAGTTATATTTGGGTTAATTTGGTGAACAAGATTAACCGTGTTAGTGACTATCTGTGGCTGAGCTTTTGAAACTGCGATTCCTGTGCCAATAAGCTCAGGTGGCTCTACGGAAACAATATCTGGCCGTAATGCAGCCGCGGCAGCACTTACAGTGGGATTATTAGCGCATACACAAGAAATTAGCCCTTTTTCACGAGCCAACGCGATTATTGCATCGACATCTGAGAGTTTCAGTTGCCTCTCCGAATGATTAATTAAAGTTCCAACTGCACCTGCTTCCTTAACGGACTCCGCAAGAACATGACCTGTACTGTTGCCCGGCTTAATAGGGTCAATGTGCTGAGCGAACACAGGAATCTCAACCGTGTCTGCAATCTTTGCAATGTCAGCAAACTGCGGCGCTACCACAATAGATGCACCTGTTTCTTTGGTTACTTTTTCAGCGTTCTTTGCAAGTTCAACGGCTTTTTGCCCCGTTGCTTCCAAATAAGTTTTAAAATTTACAATAATTATGGGTACTTTTAGTTTCAAGTGGTTCACCTCCTTTTAATGGGTACCGTATTTGTTAATATCGTTTGCCTTTCCAAAAATGCAGTAAAGTTATTTTAAGTTAAAAAATGTTATGCGACAGATGCTTTAACTTGCAAGGCAGCCCTTTTAGCGGCATCAGCAGCATTTTCCGTTAACATGCCTATAAGCTGTCCGTTTTTAACCATGGCAGCTCGCTTCATGCCCTTTTCCTCCATAAGCTTCATGGCTGTAATCATGGATTCGTTTGCTTGAAGAATTATAAGCGGCATATAGTTTAGGTCTTTTGCTAGAGTTTTCTTGGGATCCTTTCGTTCTTCAACTATTTCCTTCAAAAGGTCTCTGTCGTTTATTACTCCAACTGGCTTATGATTTTCATTGATCAATACTGAAGTGACGTTGTTTTCTAATATCTTATCGACAAGTTTAGCAACTGTGTCAGTTGTTGAGACTTCAACTATGGGAAGTTTAGTGCCTGCTTGGTTGCTGATTTCCGAGATGTCTATTCCTCTCTTCCAAATATCACTAAGCATTTCACTTACCCTTTCTATTTGGCTGGGGTCGCTGGAGTAGAAGGTGTCAGTCAAGTAAAAGGCAGAGTCGGTTCCAAAATCGTTTAGCGGCGGCATCTTAAACATGAACAAGTGCTTGTTGTCAACCAACATCATTGTTAGGTAGCTGATTGGCACGTGCTTGATTTCATAACGGGTTGAAAGCCGCTGTGCCGGCTCAAGATTATCTAAATCTATGGATGCCATTAATTGAATTTTCAAGCCTTTTTTGAAGTAACTTATTAATGGGTCTTTTTCAGATAGACGGTTAATGCTTTGTGATGTCGTGATTATTACAATGTCTTTTTTCGCTGACTCAAGAACCTCAGTCACCTTGGACCAGGCTTCTTCAGGGTCTTTTATGATGAGCGTTTCGCCTATCGGTATTCCGCTCTTCA
>Ga0326728_10012833_pt1 | contig 18431 bp, 16 predicted proteins | sample MB3enrmetagenome_FD_207602 | JGI IMG/M metagenome (GOLD analysis project Ga0326728, IMG submission 207602) | Lab enriched peat soil microbial communities from McLean, Ithaca, NY, United States - MB31MN | ecosystem: Environmental > Terrestrial > Soil > Wetlands > Peat | place: USA: New York... | reverse complement strand
GAGCCGAAGACTTTTTTGACTAGTGGGCCGAAGAGCCAGAGGTTGCGGAAGAGGAGGCGGATGGCGAAGTGCGAGTAGGAGGATACTCGGCCCAGGAAGGTTCGTACGGTGAAGCCTAGCTTCGCCGCAGGGGGCGATGATTCAATAGAAGCTACAGCGCGGGCGAGATTGCCCGTGGCCGTCTTCTTCGGCGGCATCGAGGCGTGGCCGCCGGAGCCGAGAGCCTCGACAGTGACGTCCATGTAGCCTTTTTCGGCGATGCCGATGAGGGCCAGCGGTCGGTCCACGAAGGCGAGCAGACCGTCGGCGACCGGCCCCCCCTCGTCGAGGAGGAAGGCGGCCTTCACCTTGCGCGATGCGAAGGTCTCGCCGATGAGCCTGGCGCCGCGAGAGCCGCCTATCTCCTCGTCGCCGCCGAAGGCGAAGTAGATCGTCCGCTTTGGCTGAAAGCCCGAAGCGATGAGGCGCTCGGCTGCGTGAAGGCTCGATATGAGCATGAGTTTGATGTCCTGCGTACCGCGGCCCCAGACGCAGGACTCCGCGAGGTCGCCGGAGAAAGGCGGGTGCTTCCATTCGGCCGCGTCCAGCGCGGGCACGACGTCGAAATGGGCGCACATGATCGCGCTCTCGAGCTTCTGGTCGCTGCCCTTCCAGGTGTAGAGGAGGGCACGATCGCCTATCTCCTCGCGCGTCATGGCCTCATGGACCTTGGGGAAGAGCCGCTTAAGGTCGCTCTTGAAGAGATCGAAGGCGGCGCCGTCCTCGGCAGCCTTATCGTAGGACGAGACCGTCGCCCTGCGCACCGCCTGGGCGAGAGCGTCCTCCACTCCCGCAGCTTCTTCCAGCGCCGACTCGGGCAAGGGGAAACCCTTCGGAGCAGCTTTGGGGGTGGTGATGGCCCTGATGAGCGCTATCAGGACTATGAGGACGAAGGCGGATCCGATGCAGATGCCGACGATGGATGCGAAGCTCATGCTAGTTGCTCCTTCGGTGGATTATCGCGCCCGCCGAGGCGCCCGGTCAATGATCAGGTATCGCGTCAGGCGAGGAAGAGGAGGAACACGCCGCCGACCGCGGCGATGGCGCCCATGATTTCGCGCAACGTCACCTTCTCCTTAAACACAAGAGTGGAAGGCGCGATGATGAGCACGGGCGTGATCGACATGATGGCCGAGGCGATGCCCGTGTTCCCCGACTGCACGGCGAGGAGGCTCAAAGAGACTCCGAGAAAGGGGCCGAGGAAGGCGCCCGCGGAGAGGCTGATCAAGGCCTTTCCGTCCCTGAGCGCGACGCCCAGGCCCCTCCACGAACGCGTCGCGGCGACGATGAGGGCGAAGCCGAGCATCCCGGCGAGGACTCGCGCCTGGGTTCCCGCGAAGGGGTCCATGGCGCCGCTTCCCGATCCCGCGCCTAACTTGCCTAGGACGAGCCCGCCCGCCTGGCCCAGGGCGCCGCCGATGGCGAGAAGAAGCCCTCGGACGCGGCGCGAGCTATCATGGCGCTCGTCACCCCCCTTCTTTCCGTAGAGCACTAAAGCGATAGCTCCGAGGGTGACAGTCATCCCGAGGACGCCGACCGCCGAGAGGCGCTCGCCGAAGGCGATGAATCCGAAAACAGCGGTGAATATTGGCGTCGTGGCGTACACGAGCAGGGAGAGCCGCGCGCCTATATCGATGTAGGCTTGAAAAAGGCAGAGATCGCCAAGCACGAAACCGACGAGCCCCGAAGCGGCGAGCCACAGCCAGGCCGAGGCGGGCGCGTCGATCGGGAGGAAGAGGCCGCGGGAGAGAAGTCCATATATCCCGAGAAACAGGAAGGCCACGACGAGACGCAGGAAATTGAGCGCTAGGGAGCCGATGCGCTTTGCCGCATACTCGAAAACGATCGAAGTACCGGTCCAGGCTACAGCGGTGCCGAGGGCGGCGAGCGAACCGAGGCTAAGATGCACTAGGGCCTCCTCTGGTGAGTTCCCGATGATGGTGCATCATGCGGCCGCTTGTCAATTTAAGGAAAAGGATGGACAGGATAGACGACCTATCCTATCCATCCTATAGATCAGTTCGCGGCGCTTCCCTGCTTCTTCGTCCCTAGATACAGGAACTTGTAATCGCGCTTGGCAAGGAGCCTGATGATCGCAGGCACGATCACGAGGGCGCCAACAGCGGTGACGATCATGCAGAGGGCGACCAGGGATCCGAACTCGATGAGGGGGATGAACCTGGAGACCACCATGACGAGGAAGCCGCCGACTATCACGAACATGTTGTAGAGGATCGCCCGGCCCTTGTGAATTATGCTCCGCTCCAGGGCGGCGTTGATGTCCCCGTCCTTGCGCAGCTCATTGCGGAACCAGGTGATGAAGTGGATCGAGTAGTCGACGCCGATGCCGATGGCGACGGTCGACACCATTGCGGTACCCGCGTCGAGCGGAATGTGGAAGTAGCCGAGGATGCCGAAGTTGATGAGCAATGTGATGAAGATCGGTACCAGGGCGATGAGGCTCATCCAGAAGTCCTTGAGGACGAGGAGGAGGAGCACGAAGACTACGACGAGACAGATCTCGATGCTGGTGAAGGTCCCGGCGACGAGCAGGGTGTTGGCGACATAATAGAGATGCGAGGCGCCGGTGATCTTGACCTGCAGGTGGTTGGCCTTCAGGAAATCTGCGCCGAAATACGAGACGCAATATTTGCGCACATTCTCGACGTCGTCGCTGGACCCGCGCTTCATGTTCAAACTGATGCGCAGCTTGTCATGGTTGGGCGCCAGCACGCTCTTTGCGTCACCAGTGAAAATGAGAAGATACTGGCTGATGAGGTTCTGATCCTGGGGGATCGTGTAGTACGCGCTGGAACCGCCGTTCATCTCCTCATTCATCTTCTTGAGGATGACATTGAACGACAGGACCTTCTTGACGAAGGGAAACTGCTTCTGGACATCGGTCGAGAAGGACTCGACCTTGTTGAGCACGGCGGGCGTGGTTACCTCGACGATATCGCCGCTCGCAGCCGCGTCGTTGCGTTTCGTCGGATCGCTCAGGTCGGAGTCGAGCACCACGTTGAGGACCTGGGTGCCGGCCAGCTTCTCGTTGAGCACGTCGTCCGAGACACGGACCCATTCGCTTTTCTTGAAGAGCGCGACGTTGTTGAGCTCGGTCTTGATCATGAAAGCGCCGTAGAATGTGCCGACGGCCAGGATGATGGAGATGATGACGACGACCGGAGAGGCTTTCTGGTTGATCCTCACGAAACCGTGGAGTATGCGGCTCACCCAGCCCTTTGTCGTTGAGGGATCGTCCTCATCCTCGGAGGTGAAACTCGTCTTGGGTCTGCGCGAGGTGAGGATGAGGGCGGGTAGCACATAGAGCGCCGCGATGACGCCGATAAGGTCGCCCCAGGCGGTGAAGATACCGAAGTTCCTGACCGGCACGAAGGCGGAGGACAGGAGTGCGCCGAAGCCGACCATCACCGTAATGCCCGAGAGGGTGATTGCCAGGCCGACGTTCTTCATATTCGTATCGAGGATCGAGAGCTTGTCGGAGCGCGGGTCCAAGAGGTAATGGTTCATCTGGTGGATGCCATAGGCCGACACTATGGCTACCAGCAAGACCGGCATGGCCGTACCGACGACCGTGACGGGGATCCCGAGGAAGCCCATCGCGCCGCAGGCCCAGACCACTGCCATGAGTATGATGGCCGCGGGATAGATCACGCCCTGAATGTTGCGGAAGCAGGCGAAGAGTATCGCCAGTACGACGATCACGACCAGAGGGATGAGGAGCATGATGTCCTGAACCATGTAGCTCGAGATCATCTCCTCGATGACCGGTTCGCCGTCCAGATAGGTCTTGAACGCGGGATCGGCATCGGTCTTGAGGGTCTGCTTCAGGGCGCGGTTGAGCGAGCCCTTGATGTCGATGTCGTGTGTATTGAGCGACACGAGGACAGTCGCAAGCTTGCCGTCGCTGGAGACGAGGGCGTCCTTGTAGATCTCCCAGCTCTCCACGCGCTTTTTGAGGTCAACACCGGTGTTGGGGCCGATCTCGTCCTCGAGCAGCTTCTTCGTGACCAGAGAGTCGTCCTCGTACGCCAGGTAGTCGGCGCTGACGATGCTCTCGGTCTTGTTGATTGGTGTCTCGTAGGCGCTATAGAGCTTGCGGCCGTCGACCCTGGCCGCGGCTTTGGCGACCTTGTCGGCGAAGGGCTTGTCCCAGCCGAAGGACTCGACGAGCTTGTCGGAGGAAGTCACGAGGGGGACCAAGGTCTCCTTGTAGTTCATCTCGTTGATACCGACGCCGCGCAAAGAGTCGACGACCTTGGCCCCGTCGGCGTCTGAAAGGCGCAGGAGCTTTGCGACATTCTGTCCGGGCAGGTCGCGATTGACCGCGGCTACGGCGTCTTCGATCTTCCTGACGTAGTTCAGGGTCTTCTCGGAATAGGCGTCATCAGTGGCGATGCCGACGAAAATCATGTCGCTCGCTCCGAAGCGGTTCTCGTCCTCGTAGTATTCATGCGTCGCGAGGTCGGGGCTCGAACTCGGGAGCATCGTTTTGATGTTGTTGTCGAATTTTAGCTTCGGAATACCGAAAGCGAAAAACAAAGTCCCCAGGATCGCCACGATGACGAGAGGCCAGGGCTTGCGAAAGGCTTTTCCGCTCCATGTCAAAAATCGTTCAAGCATTGGAAAATCTCCGTTACGGGTAGTTGGGGCTCGCCCGCCCCTTGCACCCGCGAGGGCGGGCGCAAGGGACGGAATTACTCGAGCTTATTTCTTGAGGTCGTAATTCCACTTGTAGAGGACGGTGAGGTAGACATTGTTATAGGGAGAGTAAGAGCCGATCTTATCGGTCGAGGTGTTGAGGCTGACGGAATCGCTGCCTGCGTTCTTGACCCAGGCGTAGGCGAGATCGGCGCCTAACTTAATATGGAAGGAATCGACGGGCTTCAGGTCGACCTCGGGATTGAGTCCCAGATCGCCGTAGCGAGTCGCATTAGTGGTGTCGTACTGGAACGGCACCGTGTAGATGGCCGTGACCTGGGGCGTCAGAAGTCCGTCCAGGAACTCCCACTTGAGGTTGAGCGTCACGCCCTGGAGCAGTCCCTCGGTCTCGAGACCAAGTAAACTGACGGTCTGCCGCTCGTAAAACTTCAGCATGTAAGCCGGATTATAAGCATTGGCAGAGTAGAGTGCAGACAAAGGGTAGTCGGAGACAGAGCTCGAATCGTAGCCAGGGATCCAGGTACCGATGTACTGGATGTTCGCGTAGAACGAGTCGTTGGGGCCGTAGTTCGTGTCGCAGCCGAGAACGTAGGCGAGATTAGAATCCCGCACCGAGTAGTCACTGCTGCCGCTGTTGTCGGTGAGGTTATAGCAGCCCTCGAACCAGATGCCGAACTTGCCGACCGTGGTCTTCGCGTCCGCTCCGAAGCGCTGTATCCGCCTGCGGTCGAGCGAGATCGAGCTGATCCCGGCCACCGACGTCATTCCTGCCGTTGTCGTGATCTCAGGCGTGTAGAAGGCATCGATGTCGTAGAGATAGCTGAGCGAGAAGTCCACGGCGGAGGAGTGGTAGTTCAACTTCCCGCCCGCCACAGCGCTGCCCGGATCGTAGGCTAGGGAGCTGTAGTTGACGTTGGAGCACGACAGCTTGCTGACGAGCTCGTCTTTGAAATCTACCGGATAGATCGAGGCCTGCTTGTAGGGCAGGAAGACCGCCTCCACGGAAAGGTTATCCGTGGCGTACCAGTTCGCGTCGGCCGCGAGCACGGGGATCTTGTCGGCATTCCAGCCCACCGTGAAGTCGCGCGGATTGAGGTTGTCGGTGGGGTTCACCTTGTCCGCCACGCCCCAGGAGAATACTTGGTAACCGAAGGCCAGCTTGAAGGCCGAGGGGTTCCAACTTATGTAGTTCTCCAGCGGCTTCATCAGCGCACCGCCGCCTCCGATGCCATACTCGCCATCGTTACCGGTGGCGTATTCGGGAGATAGGTCCAGAGCCCAATGCGACACGAGCTTGATCTGCCCATCCTGGAGCTCTACCCCGAGGTCGTTCGTAAAGGCAGGAGACGTCATCGGCCCGTTATAGTTGTAGGGACTGCTGTACACCGGGAAGTGATAGTCGAATTCGTGGTCCCCTGAGAGCCTGAGCGTGAAGTCGGAGCCCGAGGCCGCGCTCTGGGCCGCGGCGGGAGTCTTCGCCGCAGAGGCCCCAGAATCGGCGGGCTGATCGGCGAAGAGCGCGGACGAATCGTCCTGGGCGAATGAAGGCGCGGCGATGGCTACGCCCAGCGCCGCTAAAAGCAACGCTTTGTTAGCGAGTTTCATTGTCTTCTCCTTGTGCTATTTCTCTAGGTTCTTCTCAGAGAAGAGTTCGGCATTGGCACCGACGTCGACTTTGACATCCTCCAGCGCGAGAAGAGTCTTGGTGCCGGTCTTGCTATTGGAGACAAGGGTCTGCGTGGGGACGAGATGCCCCTTCAGGGTCTCGACTTTGACGAAGAGGAAGGTCTTGAGCAGGGAACCATCCTTCTTGTCGTAGCACTCGAGCTTGTAGATGAAGTGGTCGGCCTGGTTCGCATAGGCTACGGTCTTCGAGTAGGGACTCGATGCGTCCACGGGCTTCATCTCGACCTTGTCGAACTTCATACCGTCGAAGGCCTTGTCCGCGATGGTCAGATCGCCCGCAATGAAGGTATAGGTGTTGTCCTCGAGCTGCCTATCCTCGAGATCGTAGAAGTAGAAATCGGAATTGACGAAGGCGCCGTCCTTGCCCGACGAGGATATCTTCCTGGTCTTTTTGAGGGCGGGCAGGTAGAGGCGCTGCTCGGAATCCGCGCCCTTGTGCGAAATGGTCAGGAACTTGGTGCCGGCAACGTCGGCGGGAGTGGAGAACACGAGATACGCGTCCTTGCCCGCCGGGGTCTCGCGGTAGTTGATCTCGAGCTTGCGGATCTTCTTCCCGCCCGACTTGTCGATCAGGGTCATCGTCGCGTTGGCATTCGTATCCGCGGCCTTCGAAAGGCCGAAGTACGCCTTCGCGATTTCGTCTCCCTTTGCGTCCGCGAAGGCCGAGGCGGCCAAGGCAATGCAAAGTCCTGCAAGAATCTGTCTTTTCATAAAAACCTCCTACTAAAATCTGAGGATCGCCGAAGGCGTCCCATATGATATGAATGCTTATGTTCCAACGATGGACGGAGCGGCGATCAGCGAGTCGAAAAGCCTCAAGGAAAGAGGCCGTACAATCGCCTTCAGGCCCTCCTTGTCGTTCCAGTCGCGTCCCACCAAGAAAAGGAGCATCCGCCCTATCATAAGCTCCACGAATTCCTGCACATCCCCACTAAAGCCCCCCTCGGGTCTATCCAAGAAAGGCGGGTACCTACGAACGATTGCAGCGAAGCGGTCGATACACCAGTCGTAAAAGCGGCCATACTTAAAGAAAATATCCTTAAGAATGCGCCCTTCGATATTCTCGAAGGGACCGAAGATAAGGTCCTTGAGAGCGAAGGACTCATCGACGAGCTCATCAACGAAGCGCAGGATCTTGTCATGCAGCTCAACGGCAGGGTCGTCGAAGAACGCAGCGTCATTCGTCACGATATGCGCGATGCGCTCCTCGATGATGGCAAGGACGATGTCGTCCTTGCTTTTGAAGTAGAGATAAATCGTGCCTTTCCCCAGGCCACAAGCCTTAGCTATATCGGCGACCGAAGTCTTTGCGAAGGATATCTGCATGAACAGGGCCTGAGCCTTATCTCGAATGAGCGTTCTCTGCACTTCCCCTCCGATCGTCATTGACCGTTTTCATTTTTGGTCATCGATAAGGCTAATATAGTAACTCGCCATACAAAGTTCAAGAACAAAACGCGCAAATGATTGTTTTCCTGAAAGTGAGGCTATACGATGTACTATTTCGCATTTAACGCAAGAAGATGTGTAAAAATGCATTAAGCTAAAACTCTCTCGTACTGTATTAAGTAATTATTTACATACGATATTGTAGCTTAGGCCCTGCTACATCGAGAGAATAGCTTCATTTCTATTCACCTATATTGACTTTTTATGCAGACTTTCCTTACTGTCATGCATATTTCCTAGGAGGTTCATAGATGAAGACCAGCAAATTCGCGCTCGCCCTCGTGGTCCTGGCGGTTCTCGCCCTCCCTTTGGGTGCTCAGGCTAAGCAGAAGCTCACCTTCGGCTCGGACGCGACCTTCCCGCCCATGGAGTTCGTAGACGCGCAGAAGAACGTCGTCGGCTTCGACGTCGATCTTATCGCCGCCGTGGCCAATGCCGCGGGCTTCGAGGCGATCGTAAAGAACGTCGCCTGGGACGGCATCTTCGCCGGCCTGGACAACGGTGAATACAACGGCATCCTCTCCTCGGTCACCATAACCGACGAGCGCAAGCAGAAATACGACTTTTCAGCGCCCTACATCAATGCGGGCCAGGTCATCATCGTCGCCAAGACCGAGAAGGGCATAGCCAAGCCGGCCGACCTCGCGGGCAAGAAGGTCGGCGTCCAGATCGGCACCACCGGCGACATCGCCGTTGCCAAAATCGCGGGCGTCAAGGACAAAAAGACCTACGACGAGATCGGCCTCGCAGTCGAGGACCTCTCCATCGGCAGGCTCGATGCGGTCGTCGTGGACTCCCCCATCGCGGCCAACTACGTGCTTCAGAACGATAAGTACAAGGCCAAGCTCACGATCGTCGGCAAGCCATTTACTGATGAGTTCTACGGCGTAGTGGTCAAAAAAGGAGACGCCAAGGCCCTCGACCTGATCAACAAGGGACTTGCCGCCATCGAGAAGGACGGGACACTCGACAAGCTCAAGGCTAAGTGGTTACAGTAGCAACATCGTGAGCGACTTCCATAAACAAGGAAGACGCAAAACGCCGTTGCCCTCATGGGCAACGGCGTTCTCTTCGGTGGGCTCGCGTTCGCCGGCAGAGAAAGCGTCTAACCTCACCATCAACGTCACCGACGGCACGCTGATCCCGGCCGGTGAAAAATCCATCCTCTCGGCCTGGAACATCGCCTTCTTCGGCGCCATCGTTCTCCTCGTCGTCCTGCCGATCGTCTCGCCCAAGCCCTTCCTCGATATACTCGCCTTCGTCCCGGACGGACTCATAGCGACCTTCGGGGTCACCCTCGCCTCGATCTTCTTCGCGCTGATCCTCGGTCTCCTCGCGGGGCTGGGGCGCATCGCGAAGACGCGTCCGATCAACTTGATCGCGACGGTCTACGTCGAGGTGATCCGCGGCATCCCCCTTCTCGTCCAGCTCTTCTACATCTACTACGCCCTAGGCCCCCTGCTTCACTTGAAGGGCCCCGCTTCGGCCATACTAGCCATGTCGATCTGCTACGGCGCTTATATGGGAGAAATCTTCCGCGCGGGTATCCAAGCCATCCCCAAAGGACAAATGGAGGCGGCACTCGCCCTCGGCATGTCGCGGACCCAAGCCCTCTGGCGCGTCATCCTGCCCCAGACGGTCAAGGTCATCCTTCCGCCCATCGGCAACGAGTTCATAGCCCTGCTCAAGGACTCCTCCCTCGTCTCGATACTCGCCGTCTCGGATCTACTACGTCGCGGCCGCGAATACGCGTCGACGACCTTCTACTATCTCCAAGCCTACACGATAGTCGCGCTCATCTATCTCGTCATGACCCTCTTCTTCTCGCGGCTCGTGGGCTTAATGGAAAGCAGGCTGAGAAACCATGGACGACAGCATAATTAGGATCAAGGGCGCCCTCAAGAATTTCGGCGCCGTCCAGGCTCTCAAAGGCGTGGACCTCGACATCGGCAAGGGTGAAGTCGTCCTCGTCATCGGGCCCTCCGGCTCGGGCAAAAGCACCCTCCTGCGCTGCGTCAACAGGCTCGAGGCGGTCGACTCAGGCGAGATCTGGGTCGCAGAGGACTGCGTCACGGCCAAAGGCGCGAACATCCGCAAGATCCGCGAGGAAGTAGGGATGGTCTTCCAGAGCTTCAACCTCTTCCCGCACCTTACCGTGTCCCAGAACATAGCCCTCTCGCCGACCATCGTGCGCAAGGAAGACAAAGCCGAAGTGGCCAGCCGCGTCAAGGAGCTCCTCGAGCGCGTAGGCCTCGCGGACAAGGCCGACGCGTATCCCGAGCAGCTCTCGGGCGGTCAGCAGCAGCGCGTCGCCATCGCGCGCGCCCTCGCGATGAAGCCGAAGATCATGCTCTTCGACGAGCCGACCAGCGCCCTCGATCCCGAAATGATCAAGGAAGTCCTCGACGTCATGCTCGACCTAGCCAAGGAAGGCATGACCATGATGGTCGTCTCGCACGAGATGGGCTTCGCCCGGGCAGCAGCCGACAGGGTCGTCTTCATGGACGCGGGCCAGATCGTCGAGGCCGCCCCCCCCGATGAGCTCTTCGCGCACCCCCAGGAAGAGCGGACCCAGAGATTCCTGAATCACATACTGTAAACCTAGAACGAAAGGCAACCACGGGGACACGGAGAAAAAAAGGAGAGCGCGGAGAGGAGATAGAGTTTTATCAGGCGGGAACGCCCCAAATTTTATCTCTATATCCTTTCCCTCCGTGATCTCTTTCATACTCCGTGTCTAGCACTTCGCTAGACTTCGTTCCGTGGTGAATCTCCTCCTAGGACACGAGAAGTATCTGCAGATCGCAGACGTTCGTGTTGGTCGGACCAGTCCGCAACAGCGCGCCTAGACGATCGAAGAAACTGTAGGAATCGTTGCGGCCCAGATAGTCGTCGACGTCGAGCCCCGCGGCCGAGGCGCGTTCGAGGATAGCGGCGGAGGCGAAGGCCCCGGCGGCATCCGTCGGACCGTCGCCGCCATCGGTCGAGGCCGCGAGGAGCAGAAGACGCTCGGCGTTTGAGGGAGAGCGCGCGATGCCGGCGAGGAAAGCGAGCGCCATCTCCTGATTGCGCCCTCCCCTTCCCTCTCCGCGAAGTGTGACCGTGGTCTCTCCGCCCACGAGGAGACATGCGGGAGTGCGGAGGGGAAAGCCCGAGGCCGAGATGTCCTTGCCGATGCCGAGAAGGACCTGTGCCGCCTCGCGGGACTCGCCCGTAAGGCGGGATGTAAGGACGAGACTTTCGTAGCCTAGTTCGCGTGCCTTTGCCTCGGCCGCCGCGAGGGCGATCCTATTGGTGCCGATCAGGAACGTCCGGGCCTTCGCGAACGCCCGGTCCCCGCGCTTGGGCGTATCCGGCAACTCGCCTTCCGCGCCGCGGCGCAGAAGATCGGACACCGAGCGGGGCAGCACGGCTTCGACGCCGCGTCGCCTCGACGCCGCGAGGGCGTCGGCCCAGGTGCTGGGGTCGGGGACGGTCGGTCCCGAGGCTATCGTATCGAGATCGTCGCCTACGACGTCCGATACGACGAGGGATACGATCGTTGCGGGATAGAGCGCGGCAGCGAGACGGCCGCCCTTGATCGCGGACAGATGCTTGCGGATCGCGTTCATCTCCTGGATCGTCGCGCCCGAGCGCAGGAGGAGCCGTGTGGCAGCTGCCTTGTCCGCGAGCGTGACGCCCTCCGCCGGGGCGCAGAGTAGTGAGGAACCGCCGCCCGAAACGAGGACGAAGACCAGCGTCCGTTCGTCGAGCCCGGAGGCCAGCCCGAGGACTTCGAAAGCCGCGCGCACGGAGCTTTCGTCGGGCACCGGATGCGAGGCCTCGAGGAGGCGTATGCGCTTCAAGGATTCGACATAGCCGTTCTTGACCGCCACGACTCCGCCCGAGATTCTATCGCCCAAGGCCTCCTCGAGGCCCGCGGCCATGCTCGCGCCGGCCTTGCCCATGCCGACGACGAGAATGCGATCGAAGGAGACAAGCGGATAGAGCTGCTCATCGAGAGCGGCCTCGACGACAATGGTCCCGGGATCGCGGCCTTCGACGCGGACAGCGCGGCGGACCAAGGCGGCGGGCTCGACGCGGGCGAGCGCGGTGCGGAAGATCGCCTCGGCGTCGGCTTTGACTTTTCTTTCGTCCATAGCCCGATCTCGCCGTATCGCTTAGTAGTCCACGAAGGCGGGGAATGAGAGCTCCGCGTCGGAGGCTGCGTTCTCGAAGAAGGAGAGGAATTTGCGCGAGAAAGCCCTTATGAAGGCCTTCGTCCTCTCGTCATCCAGCCCTGCGGCCCCGGCGGCCGTATCGGGCTCGAAAAAGAGCGTGTAGCGATCGGCGCGCAGCGCGAGGACTTCCCCGCCGCTTTCGGGAAGAACGTAGGCGCGGCCTTCGCCCAGATCGAAGCTCTTCCAGGTCGAGTCGAGGACGACGGCCTCGCGCGTATACCAGAGCGTCAGGGTCGGCGAGTTAGGCGCAAGAGCGTAGGCGCCCGTTAGGGCCTGAATCGCATTGGGCGAGAAGAAAGGCAGGCCCAACACCCTATCCGCGCCGATGACGAGGAATGCGCGCGACGTCGTGGCGCTTATAGGGGCCGCGAAGCAGACTCCTGTCGCGCAGAGCGCCAGGGCGACTACGAGCGACAGCGCCAGGGGCCTCGACCCTCGCATCACTCCACCGTGACGGACTTCGCAAGGTTGCGAGGCTGATCCACGTCGCGACCGAGCTCGAGCGCGCAGAAGTAGGCGAAGAGCTGCAGGGGCACGACCATCGTGAAGGGATAGAAGCGGCTGTCCATCTTGGGCACGGAGATGAAGTCGTCGACCGCAGCCTCGAGCTCCTTGTCGCCCTCGACGCCGACGGCGATCACCTGTCCGCCGCGCGCCTTCACTTCCTTAATATTGGAGATCACCTTTTCGCGCAGCGCGTCGTCCGGCACGAGGAATACCGATGGCACCTCGGGGCAGACTAATGCGATGGGACCGTGCTTGATCTCGCCGGCGGCATAGCCCTCGGCGTGGATGTAGGAAATCTCCTTGAGCTTGAGCGCGCCCTCGAGGGCGATCGGATACAATAGTCCCCGGCCGAGGAAGAGAAAGTTCGGCCTGTGCGCGTACTTCTTCGCTATGGCCTGGATGTGGTTGCGCCCGGCGAGCGTCTCTTTAACTTTGTCCGGCACCGAGGAGAGCGACGCGAGGAAGCGCTCGCCCTCGACTCGGGACATGTCGCGCATCCTCGCCATATGAAGGGTGAAAAGATAGAAGGCGGCGAGCTGGCTCGTGAAGGCCTTGGTCGAGGCGACCGCGATCTCGGGCCCCGAGTGCACGTAGATTCCGCCGTCGGACTCGCGGGCTATCGTGGAGCCGACGACGTTGCATACGCCGAGGACGTTGGCCCCCTTGCGTTGTATTTCGCGCATCGCGTAGAGAGTGTCCGCCGTCTCGCCGGACTGGGAGACGGCGAACCAGAGGCTCCCCGCCTCGACGACGGGATTGCGGTAGCGCAGCTCGCTCGCGAGCTCGGCGGAGGCCGGGATGCGCGCCACGGACTCGAGGAGCTGGGCGCCCACGAGGCCGGCATGCCAGCTCGTGCCCGCGGCGATGATCTGCACGCGGGAGACCGAGCGCTGGTAGCGGCGGTCGAGATTGAGGCCGCCGAGCTTAGCCGTACAGTTCTCCTGGTCGAGCCTGCCGCCCAGGGCGCGCGCTATGGAATCGGGCTGCTCGAAGATTTCCTTCTCCATATAGCAGGGGAAGCCGTCCTTCTCGATGGAGCCGAGCTCCCAGGTAATGGCCGCCGCCTTGCGGTCGACGGGGCTGTCGGAGCGGTCGGTGATCTTGAAGCCGGCGGCATCGATTGAGACGACCTCGCCGTCGTTCAGGTAGACGACGCGGGAGGTGCTCGAGATGAAGGCCATCACGTCCGATCCGAGGAGCATCTCGCCCTCGCCGATGCCGACGCACAGGGGACTGCCGTTGCGCGCGCCGATTATCCGGTTCGGCTCGTCGGCGTGGATTACCGCTATGCCGTAGGTTCCTTGGAGATGGACCAGCGCGGCTTTGACTGCGGCCTCGAGACTGCCTTCGTAGTACTTGGCCACGAGGTTGGGGATCACTTCGGTGTCGGTCTCGCTCTTGAAAACGACGCCTTCCTTGACGAGCATCTCGCGGAGGGCGCGGTAATTCTCGATGATGCCGTTATGGACGACGGCGATCTTGCCGGAAGCGTCGAAATGCGGATGGGTGTTGGCCTCGGTGACGCCGCCATGCGTCGCCCAACGCGTGTGGCCGATGCCCCAGACGCCGGCCATGTCCTGCGGCACCGCGTCCTTGAGCACTTGGATCTTCCCGACGCGGCGCACGGAAGAGAGGGTTCCATCCCCCAAGCCGACAGCTATACCCGCAGAGTCGTAACCGCGGTATTCGAGGCGTTTCAAGCCCTCGAGAAGAATGGGAGAAGCCCGCCGCGGCCCGACATACCCGACTATTCCGCACATTGTTGTACCCCGCCGATCGTTCAGTGTTTGAACGAATTATAGCACTCGATGAAATTGGATACAACAAAAATGGACTTACGCAGTCAAGGAATACCCGAAATCAGGTCGAAAATTGAATTTGAACAGAAGGCTCCGATCCATTAAAACTAGAGAACGATGGAACCGATCGGCATCAAAAATCCCTTCCCCGGGGCAAGCGCCTTCCTCATCGAGCGGACCGAGTCGACGCAGGAAGAGGCGAAGCGCCTCGCCGCCAAAGGATATCCTCCCGGGAGCCTCGTCGCGGCCGACGCCCAGAGCGCGGGCAGGGGGCGCTTCCCCGAGCGGCACTGGGAATCCGAAGCGGGGAAGAACCTCCTCTTCACGATCTACCTCGATGCCGCTACGGCGGCCCTAAGCGGACTGCCGCTCAGGATAGGCCTTGCGCTCTGCGCAGCAGTCTCGGACTATGCCAGCCTTTTGGGAGCCCGGTTCCCTTCCCCGCCGCGCATTAAATGGCCCAACGACCTTCTCGTCGGCGACAGGAAGGCGGCCGGCATCCTCTGCGAGGCAGGCCCGGCAGGCGTCTTCGCCGGCATCGGCCTAAACTGCAACCAAAGGTCCTTCCCCCGCGAGCTTTCGGCCACGGTGACAAGCCTTGCAAATGAGCTCGGCCGAGAAGTGCGCCGCTGGGCGCTCCTCGAGCTCTTCCTAGAACTTCTCCAGAGCGCCCTCGCGGATCCCCTCTGGCGCGAGGAAGTGGATAAGCGGCTCTGGAGACGCGGCGAAGAGCTGTCGTTCCTCCCAGGGACTGCAGGCAGGGAAAAATGTCTCGAAGGCGACGCTATAATCGGCATCCTCGAAGGAATCGACGAATCCGGCTCGATCCTGATACGGCAAAAGAACGAGGAGAAGGTTCGCTCCTATCCCGCGGGCGAGTTGACCCTGATCTCTCCGCTCTATAAAGTGGTGATATGATTAGCAAGGGCACAAACAAGCCCTCAGGCTTTATCCAGAAGCTGCTCTCGATCTTCGCAGGTATGGGCGATCCCAACGCCGAGAAGAAGAAGCTCCTCAAAGGAATAGCCAAGGACCTCTCGCACTCGCGCTACAAATTTTACAGACCGAAGGGACAAGAGGCCCTTCCCGCCCTCGCGAAGTTCTTCTACGAGATCTATAAGATAGCCTCGCCGGCCCAGCTCATCCTCGGCAACTCCGCCACCTCGGGCAGTCTCCGCTCCTTCGTCATCGAGAGCTTCCTTACGGACAGCCAGCGCGAGATCTCGGAGCGCCTGACCGAAGCGTATATCGCCGAACGCGCCAAGACGATGCCCCTCTCGAAGGTACAGGAAGAGACCAAACGCGACATGACCGCCTACTTCGTCATCTTCGACGGCGATACGAGCAGGGCGATCGACGACGCGCACAACACGCTCCTCGCTTTCATCAATTTCATCAACTTCGACTACTACTTCTTCCTCAAAAAATTCGACTCAGGCCTCCCCGAGCGCAATTTCAGCTACAAGCCAAAATTTGACGCCATCAACGGCGAGTACGTGGCCGACGACCTGCAGGACTTCCTCGAAGTCTTCGGTGCTATCGATCTCGAGGCCCCGTGGGCGCAGATCTTCGGCGCGCTCAAGGACTACAAGAAGCTCGATATCGTCTCGCTCGATTCCTGGAACAAGTTCATCGCCGCCGCCGGCGATTTGCGCAAGAGCCTCGTGCTCGAGCAGATGGTTCGGCACCTCAAGGAAGACCCCGGCTGGGAATCCAAGCCGCGCCGCCCGAACGAGCGCATAGTCGAGCCCTTCCTCCAGAAGCTCAAAACGCAGGTGGAGACGATCATCCAGGGGATCATCCAGGAGAGGCGCAACTCCAAAATCGACGAAATCGCGAAACAGATATTCGGAACCACCGTCGTCCTGCGTATGAAAAACTACAACGAGAAGGCGAATGTCGTCTTCGCGAAGAAGATGCTCGGCGGATACACCCAGGCCCAAGCCATGAACTATCTGAAGGCCTATCTCATGGACTACTTCAAGAAGGACATCCGCGAGCTCGTCGACCTCCTGATCATCCGCGGCCAGTGGACGGCGAACCTCCAGTCGCAGCAGCTCTCTGACTGCTACCACGCCCTTCTCGACATATCGGAGATGATTCTCAAATTCGACGAGGAGCTCGCGGACGACGGAGAGCTCGGCACGCGCATCCGCGCCGCCCTCGCGAAGGCGGACCGCGACAAAGACGCGCTGAAGTACCTGCGCGGCGCGCTCAAGGAAACGAACGACAAGGCCACGGGCATGATAACCCGCGCAGCCGTGAGCCTCATCGGGATCGGACGTCAGATCAAGGGGCTTATCGAGGACCTGCAGAAACCCCACCACGAGATCCTCATCAATTGGAAGGACGTGGAGAGCCAGAGCCCATACCCTCTCCAGAGCTGGCTCGTCGAGACCTACAAGAAGATCTACTACATCGTCCAGCTGCTACAGTATTTCGCCAAGAGCGAGGAGTAAAACATGGGCAGGCATAGCCATAACCGTAGCGGCAAGGGAGCGGCGGAATCCCTGGCCTCGGGTCTCGTCCTCGCGGCCGCCTTCGTCGCCTTCTGGGCCTTCGGTGGCCATCCCGGATGGGCGCTGCTCGTCGCCGTATTCGCCGGCGTCCTACCCGTAAGCAAGGGGATCTCGGGCCTCGTCGCCTCTCGCGCGGAGAGGAAGGCCCTCGAGGCGCAGAACGCCGCGCCGAAACTCGACGCCAAGAGCGCGGCGGCCCGGAGCGAGAAGGCGGTGCTTCGCATCGCCCGCGACAAAGGCGGACATGTGACGCCTTCTCTCGTCGCGCTCGAATCCGACCTCAGCGTCGCGGACGCGGAAAAGGCCCTCGACGACCTGGCCAAGAAGGGCCACGCGTCGATGGTCGTCCGAGAAGACGGCCGCATCGAGTACGAGTTCGTCGAATTCATGGGCGCACAGGATAGATAAAACAAGGCTCCTGCAAAAGGCTTTCGCATTTTGCAGGAGCCAACCATGCATCTTTTTAGGACACGATCATTGGGGCGCAGACTGAAAGTTCCGATGGACGTTTACACGCTGTCGCCCGAGGGAAGATGGCAGAGGAGGGCCTTCCCGAACTTCCCAACGTATTTCTATTGGACTAGTATCGAGTTATATGCGTATTTCGATGCTACTTGCGGTCCTGTCCGCATTCCTTTTCGGCTCTGCTACGCCGATCAGTAAGCTTCTCTTTGGCTCCTATAGTCGCGAGGAGAGGCTTTCTAGCAAAGCTGCATTCTCTAGACAGGAAGAATAGACTCTATGCGATAGGTTCAATCACTTGTGGGGGGATTGGCGGCCCCGTCCTCCTCCTCTTTGGCTTGCAGGCCGCTAAGTCGGCGTCAGTTTCCCTTTGGCTCAACCTGGAAGTCGTTGCAACGCTGTGTTTCGGGCATCTGCTTTTCAAAGATCGAATGACGCGTTCCAGTGCGTTGACCGCGCTCGGCATCGTGTGCGCGTCAACCCTCTTATCATTCGACAGAGGAGGCACCAGTGTTGTCGGCGGCTTGTTCGTTGCGGCCGCCTGCTTCGCGTGGGGCATGGACAACAACCTTACGTCGCTGATCGACGGACTCAAGCCCCAGGAAAGCACCTTCATTAAAGGGACCGTCGCAGGGGCGACCAACTTGATAGTCGGTCTGCTTGTATTTCCTACAACGCATCTTGCAATCCCGACCGTAGGCGCCGCATTGCTAGTTGGCGCTCTGTCGTACGGCCTGAGTATCGTGTTGTTCATCTCGGCGGCTCAAGGCCTTGGGGCTTCTCGCGCGCAATTGTTCTTTGCTTCTTCGCCGCTCTTCGGTCTATTCCTCATTCTCATCCAGCGATCATTCACACTCATTGGCACAAGCACAATGATATGCATAATGGGCACGAGCACTCTCACGAACCGTTGGCGCATGACCACGACCATGTTCCCGACATCCATCACCGACATAGTCACGACATAAGCTCAATTGGACTCGTGGACATGAACGATGAATTTCGCAGGGTGATCAAAATCATGATATAATACGCTTTCGTTCGGAGGCCTCAATGGCGCTTGGCTCTAA
>Ga0326728_10012831_pt1 | contig 18432 bp, 19 predicted proteins | sample MB3enrmetagenome_FD_207602 | JGI IMG/M metagenome (GOLD analysis project Ga0326728, IMG submission 207602) | Lab enriched peat soil microbial communities from McLean, Ithaca, NY, United States - MB31MN | ecosystem: Environmental > Terrestrial > Soil > Wetlands > Peat | place: USA: New York... | reverse complement strand
GGCGCGCGGTCGTAAAACGGATTGCACGCCTCCCGCGCCTGAAAGAAGACATCGGGATTTTGAGCCGTGCCCCGGATGCGGGGCCGGTCCGGGGAAAGGCCGTGATTGCGGAAGGCCTGGAGGGGCAGGGCGTACTCGTCCATCAGTTCGCGCAATTGTTCGTCGGTCAACACCCGGATTTTGGCCACTTCATGCGAGGTGCGGAACCCGTCGAAAAAATGCAGGAAGGGCACGCGCGATTCGAGAGTGGCGGCGTGGGCGATGGCGGCAAAGTCCTGCGCCTCCTGAACGGAACCGGACGAAAGCAGGGCAAAGCCGGTTTGCCGGCAGGCCATGACGTCGGAATGATCGCCGAAAATGGAAAGGGCGTGCGTGGCCAGGGTGCGCGCGCTGACATGCATGCAGAAAGGGAGCAATTCGCCGGCGATTTTGTACATGTTGGGAATCATCAGCAGCAGCCCTTGGGAGGCGGTGAAAGTCGTGCTCAACGAGCCGACCTGCACCATCCCGTGCAACACGCCGGCGGCGCCGGCTTCCGACTGCATTTCGACCACGCGCGGCACCGTGCCGTACAAATTGGGGCGGCCCTCCGCCGACCATTGGTCGCACCATTCGGCCATGGGCGACGAGGGGGTGATCGGGTAGATGGCGATGGTTTCCGTCAGACGATAAGCGACGGAGGCGGCGGCCTCGTTCCCGTCCAGCGTGGCGGACGGGGCGGCGGGCGAACTCTTGATTTTGGCAGAGGCATTCATAATTGGAAATTCGTTCATTTCTTGGGCTTTATGGCACGTCCTTTTGAATGGCAGCCTCCGTAAACTTACAGCCACGCTTCCAACCGTCAAGCCTGTAATCCCTTGATTCGGAGGACGGCCGCATCTCACTTTTTGGCAAATTCGTCGGATGACATCCCCTCGCCCCGCGTCGCGGGGAGAGGGAAAGGGAGAGGGGCATACCATGACAAAACCTCCTCTCCCCGCCCCTCTCCTCCACATGCTTGTGGAGGAGAGGGAGGAGGCCGAAGCCGCCCCAAAAGTGAGATGCGCCCCGAGGGCTTGGCCCTTCACGCGTTGCAAAATCGGTTTCGGGTCTGAATTGCACGGATTTTGGCATTTTTGGCATTTTTTAATTTTTTCCTCTATTCGATTGACAGATGAGCGGCGCCGCCGCCTGGCTATGTTTGGCTTGTTTGGCCACGGCCCTCAGCTCCCGGAAGGTTTTTTCCGTGTATCCGATGAACTTGCCATCGAAGCAGACCGGTCTTGCGCCTCTGAGCCGTGCCTCTGTAGTGCTATTCCTGAGAATCGCGCATTTTTGGCAAAATTTTCCGAACCGTCTTTCCGAATGACAAATGAGAAATTCTCAATGACAAATTTTCAATTCAGGCTCAGCGCTTTGGTTGCGGCTCTGCCGCGCTAAGGTTTTGTTATTCTTCATGGCTGATTTTGTCTTTTTGATTTTCATCATGGCACAGCCACATGGACAAATGCCGTCCATGTGAAAACATTTCGGGATTAGATACTTCGCAAATGCAGAAAGTTTTACCGTCAAAGGGCCAACATGGAACCAGCCTCCATGCGGGCAAGTGGTGATAAATGATTAAGAGATTATCCAAAAACGAACCAAATTATGGGTTGACCCCACGCCCCACGCCCAGCCAACCGTCAAGCCCATAATTACTTGCTTCTGAGGACCCTTTCATGTCGGTGTTGTCAACGCAAACTTGCTTTTTTCACTCTCTCCGCAACGCGGCGCAACATGGCCAGGGAGTGGCCTTCGTAAGAGGGCGATTCAAGGCGGCTGATGTTTTGCTGGGAGCCACGGTTTGGGCAATGGCGTCAGTGGAGAGATCCTGCCGGGCGCGCAGCCAGAGGCATTGCAGACGTTGAAAGCTGGATTTGTTGGATGTCGCCGGCATGGCTCGACGAATCATGCCAACCTGGCCGGCAGGGATTTCAGTGCGAGGGCGCATATTGCGCCCTCAACCTGATTTAGCAGCCTGTTGATTGCAAGTTAGTATGAAACCCAACGCGGCCGGTTCAATTCCAATAGCCCTCGTAAAACCTATAGCCATTGCGTTGCTGCTCCCAGCGCGGTGTGACCCACACAGAACCCGAGTGCGGCGGCAATTCCCAATGGCCTGCCATCCATTCATACCGTTGGTCGCGCCATGTCCAGTAGCCTGCCAGCCACACATGCTTGGAGGACGGCTGAGCCAGCACGACCTCCGTCTGGAGCACGGGCGGGGCTTCGGTCACGATGGTGGTGCTTACGCCGGGCGTTGCATTCGCGATTGTCACAGTGGCGGGAATCGCCACCGCGACCGGGGTTGTTGTTGTGGTGGTCGTTATCACCTGGCGATCAGGCGCGGCTGGCGGTGGTGCGGAAACCACGTGCGATTCAGGCTCGGAAGCGCAACCGGCCAGGAGCACGATCGTACCGCAACATGCAAAGACCGGGGTCAATTGCCTCAAGACTCGGACGGAGGCTGAACGATACAGGAAAGGAATATTTTTTATTTTCATATTTGGAAAAATACATCCGAATCTGTTCCCGCACAATGGGGTGTTCTACTGAGGAATGCTTGCGTTGGTTGCGCCCAGTGACCTCCCGGCGTAAGTAGGTTTGTTTTCACGGGGTCGCCGATGGTTTTGTTTTCGACAGCAACAACACGAACACTTCCTGATAAAGGTTCTGCATATCCTTGCTCAAGCCGGCCAGCGCGCGGGCGCGCTCAGGTTGAGGCTCGTTTTCGCTGGTGACCTTCGCAAGATGCCAGGCATAACTCAGCGCCTCGGTTTGGGTCAAAAGCAGGGTCAGCTCAAATTTATCGCCAGTTTCACCCAACAATTCCTTCTTTTTGGTGGACGCAATCGCGTCGCGCGCGGCTGCTTCGCCTGGCGGAAGCCGGATATCATCCAGGGTGATTGATGCGTCGTGACTGGCAAACTCTTCCAATAACTTTGCCCCGGTTCCGGAAGTAGTGGCAATTCTCTTGACAAGATTCTTGACATCGGAATGTTCAGGCTTGATGAAGCGCAGAAGGCTGACGTCCGTTTGTTCGTCCAAGACTTGATGCAGCAGGCTGTAACCATTGTTTCGCGTCGATTGCTCGATGCTGTTTCCTAAAGCGGTGCCGGCCTTGGGCGATTGACAGCCGGTGAGGACGCAAGCAACCAATAACAGCGGCGCAAGCTGAAGAAGGATGGTCTTCACAATCACAAAATTGTCGTCCTGACTGGCACGTCATGCGCGGTTCATCCGGAATCCCGCGTCGCCACCCCGGATTGTCCGCTTATTTGCAGCCGCAAGACGAAGAGGCCTCCTTGATCGTTTTTTCAACCATCTCACGAGTTTCGCCCGTGATTTTCTGAATTCGGCCAAGCAGCTCTTCCTGTTTGCCTTCGGTGTATTGCAGATCGTCATCCGTGAGCTTGGCCCATTTCTGTTTCAATTTGCCCTTGGTGATGTTCCAGTCGCCTTTGATTTCGAGTGTTGTCATAATAATTGCTGATTTGTTTGTTTCGTGTCGATTCGCCGGCAAACCTGACGGCAAAGTGTCGCCCCGCAGGGCTTTGGCATACGGAAAGTTATTGCGGGATGCAGTTTAAGGAGCGATTTTGTCACTCACCCACTGGCGGGCTTCCATGAAACTGTTCTCCAACGCGGCGTAAGCTTTTTTCGAATCGGCCTTGACGCTGTCCCAAGTGGACTCGGTGGCGTTCTGGGCGTCGGCAAGCTGCTGATTCAACTTCGCGGCTTGATCGCGCAACGCTTGCAGCTTTGGCTTGGCTTCGGCCTTGATGGCGTCGCTGGAGCTGTCAATTTTGGCCGAGAGTTTATCCAGATCCTGATCCAGAGCGGTCAACTGAGCCTGCATGGTTTTGACGAATTCAGCCTTCTCTGCGAAGGTGTAATCTTTCATGTCCTGCGCAGCCTGCTTCGTTTCGGTTTGAACCTTGTCGATCTGCTGCGAGGCGGTTTGTTCCTTGTTGCATCCCACCGCGAAAATGGCGGTGCAAATGAACGTGATGAGCAATTTTTTATTCTTCATGGCCAAGAGCATCACCTGAAAACCTGGCTGACGCTATGGGGTAAAACCCTACCGTGGGTTACGGAGAACCCTTGTCCAATGCGGTGGGATGGGCTGCTTCCGGCGAATGGGCCACCTTCAGAAGCGAGTTTCGCCCGCCAAACGGGTTGGGCACGGTTTCTCTGGCCAGGGGATCGGGCATCCAATGGCCGTCCACCACTAGACAGTATTCGTAGTTGCCGGGCGGCAAGACCGTTTCCTTCAGCCAGCGACCGTTCCCCAAAGAATGCATGGCCTTGGCTTCGGGGTGCCAGTCGTTGAAGGTGCCCGCGACGCCAACGGCGTTGGCTGTCGGATGAGTGAATTCAAAACGAACGGGCACGAGTTGGAGCCCGGCGCTCTGGGCGTTGTCATGGTTATGGTTGTGTTTCATAATTGTAAATTTGATGGGTTTCTTTGGTGGAACTCATTTACCGAACATTTTTGCTATAAAGAAGATGTGTTATTTCCTGCCGTGCTCATCGCCGCCGGTGTCCTTTTGATCAGAGCGGACTCTCTTATCGATTTTCGGAAACCTCTTAGCCATGGCCGCGTGGTGATTGGCCGGGGAGTCGTGGAAATCCATCTTCACGGAAGGCGAAGCCAGCAGCACGTCGGCGGAGACGCCCAGAGGCGCAGGCCGTGAAACCCACGCACCGCCATCCAGGTAGGCCCATTGACGCCGGGTGGTGTTATAATAAACTCCATAGTTGGGGTAATAAACATAGTTGTCTTGCGCCACGACAACAAGCGGATCAATCACAACAGGCGGTGAAACGACAACAACAGGCGCAGGGACAGTGATTCGAATGCTCTGCCCATCCGCGAAACTCAGGCATCCGGTCAGCGCTATCAGGAGCACAGTGTTGAAGACGAACCCAGCTTTGCCGGTTATAAAGAAATATTTTTTGTTATTCATGGATTGAGAATAGTCCCAAAACAATGAGGGCGCTATGGGGTCTTACCCTACTGGCTGATTCTCCGAATTAAGTCCCGCCCGACTATCGCAAGTCGGCCTGATGGCAGGCGGCGAAGATTTGATCCAGATGTCCCCAACCCGGGACTGCCTCATCAGGTCATTTCCGGCACCTTCTTGCCCCCGGAGAGCCACCCCACACGGTCGGGGTACACCCCATAGCGCAGAATCGGCACATCGCTTAGATTGAAGCAGCGACCGAGATGAGCAACAAGATGACGCATGAGGCTGCAGCGGTGATCCAGTAACAGGCTGCTAAATTGCTATGGGCTGGCGCAAAAACGCTCCGGCTGACAGTGAACAAATGAAAGCGGAAGGAATATTATGAAAAGAATTGTCGTGTTATGTTCTGTGATGATCCTGCAGGGGCTGAATGCTCTCGGGCAGACGAATGCCGTGCCGCCAACGAGCGATTCGGTTTCGCATCCTGAATTGCAAGGGCAAAAGGCGGCTGCCAAACTTAAAGCCGCGAGCGTTTCCGCCATTGCTCTCCCAGGCAGTTTGTCGCGAAGCACGGAAATTCAACCGAGGCAGATCGTCACGTTTCGCCGGATTAAACGGGAGGGCTTGTTGCTGCCCCGAATATCGAAGAATGATCCTGGGGAGGCACTAAAGGCAATCTTTTGGCGCGAGAACGATCAAATGGGCGAGACTGGCATTCGTGACACCGTGGTCACCATTTTCCCGACGGGACGATGAACTGGTGGTGGCGGGGAGTAGCCATTGACCTGCCAAATCTCACACCGTAGGGTTACACCCCATATCATATCACCAACCGATGGCGTAAATTTGTATTGTAAAGAAACAATGTAGAAAGAATTTGCTTATGAAGAAACTCATTATCGCATGCCTTGCCGCCGCCGCCCTTGTGTCGCTATCCGCCTGCTCAAGTATGAATGGAACAAGCGCGACATCCACACGCAGCACGGTCGACTCGGGAACACAAAGCCTGGTGCCTTTTCCCGACCAGACGATCACCACGACGGATCCAATGCCGATTCCTAATCCCTCTGGCCAGAGATGAAACGGGCGGTCTTCACTTTTTAAACTCGGGTGTTTTGCTAGCTCCCGGAATGTCAATATTTTGTCTGTCATGCATCGTCAACTCTGTCCAACCACAAATACTGCGATCTTCCCAATTGATCTTCCGCCCTGATCTCCGCCATTGATCCCCCAACATCACGCTGAGACTGGTGAGACTTGAGACTGGCGGGGTGGTTGGAGATGATGGCTAATTTTGCGCATTTCTGACCAGCCGCGACATGGACTGGCCGCTTATTGTGTTCGGGCGCTCCCCTTACTATATCAAGTAGCGGGCTGGGGCAGGGCTAGAGCCGTTTAAGAAATGACGTAGCCGTCACGACTGTTCAAACGGCATCGTCTGAGAGAGGAATGGTAGGGCGGCGCTGTGAAGGTTCTCACCTGATGCGTGACAGATGTTCTCACCGGATGCGTTACACTTCGGCGCGGTCGGCTGCGTGGAGGCGAGCGTAGCGAGCCGTAACGCAGCCGACCGCGCCGGATCACTTTTGGTATCGGTACTTGGCCAGCCGGATGCTCCCTTTTTCATCGTCTCGCAATTCCCCAATCAGCAATTCACCAAAATAAACCCTCCACACTCCACGGCGCACCGGCTTTAAATCACCCTAATTTGCCCTGCTGTTGGGCAAAAATGGTGGATTGACGGGATTCTGAAATTGAGTCGGATTACGGCAGCGGCAACATCTATGAATTCACGCCGGGCGGAGCAAAAAGCACCTTTGCCTCCGGGTTGGATTTGCCGGGCTTTCTCGCCTTCGAGCCCGTGCCAGAACCCTCGACTTTGGGGTTGCTGGTCATCGGCGCCATCGTTCTTCTCGGCCGCCGTCTTAAGCTGACCGCCTGGTTGTCAATCCTACTACGCGGACCACATGCGCGCCCGGACCATCATGCAGCCAAAACCCCAGCCTCCACCAGCTTCAGCCCTTTCCAAACCTCCTGCTGTTTATTCAAAGCAACCTCACCAGCTTGTCCTCTGTTAATATCCCAACATTTGGTCTGCCGCGCCCCGCCCGCTCTGTCCACCAACAAATCCGCCTTCGCCGCATCCCCCTTCGCCGGCTCGTCCGCCGTAGCCGTTGCGGCGAAGGGGGAAGCGGCTATGGCGGACGGACGAAAGTTATGAAAAACTGCCAGTCGGAGCGCCGCGACCTGATAATTGTCAACTGCAAATAATTGCCACTTGTGTAAGTGTCTGATTGACAAATCGTTATGACTTTGCAAAATGCTGAAAATTTCACGGTTTTTTTTCAGGCATATTGCTCTTGAGAAAATTAAAATTGGAAACCGGAAGAGGTTAGGACAATGGAAAGTTTTCCCAGCAACCAGCCGGGCGCGCAGCCAAAGGCGATGACGAGGCCAGCCAGGAGCGAGATTGACACCAGCGCGGCATGAGGCGGGCAAAAGACTGCGCAGCCAGCCGGGGGGTCGGTGGCGTAAATCTGTTTCAACACTTGCAGATAATAGTACAAGGAAATCGCACTGGCGGCAACCGCCACGATGACGAGCCAGAGCATTCCCAAATGGGGCGTGCCGGCCATTGCCGCCGTGAAGAGGTAAAACTTGCCGAAGAAACCGGAGAGCGGGGGAATGCCGGCCAGCGAGAGCATAAAGACGAACATGCATGCGGAGAGCAGAGGCGCGCGCCGGCCGAGTCCTGTCCAGTCGGCCAGCCGGTCAGGGCTGCCGGAATTTTCAACCACCGCCACCACGGCAAATGCGCCGAGCACGGTGAGCGAGTAAGTGATGACGTAGAAAAACAGCGCCGGAAGCATCTGCCGCGGGTTGCCAAAAAAAGCCAGCAAGGCGTAGCCACCGTGGGCAATGGCAGAATAGGCGAGCAACCGTTTTACACTGGTCTGCACCAGGGCGGCGATGTTCCCCACGACCATGGAGAGAACCGCCGCAACGGCCAGCAGCGGCATCCATCCGGCCCGAAACCCTTCCCAGGCGGCGCTGCCCTGCCAGGGGGCAAATCCAACCAATATGATTCTTGCCAGCACAAAGAAGCTCGCCACCTTCGAACCGGAAGCGATGAAACAGGCGATCGGGGCCGGCGCGCCCTGATAGACATCCGGCGCCCAGAAATGAAACGGCGCCACCGCCACTTTGAAGGCGAAGCCGGCCAGAGTCATGACCAACGCGGCATAACAAACCGGCTCGATGGGCTGTGTGGCCAATTTTTCGGCAACCGATCTGAGTTCAAGCCCGCCGGTCAAACCATAGAGGAGGCTGATGCCAAACAGAGTACACGCCGCCGCCACGCTGCCGAAGAGAAAGTATTTCAGGGCCGCCTCGGCCGAGGACAGGCTGGTCTTGTTAAACGCTGTCAGGACATAAAGCGGGACGCTGAGCAGTTCGAGGGCGATAAAAATGACCAGAAGATTCTCCGAACTGATCAGGAGCATCAAACCTGCGGCGGCCAGGAGCAACAGCGCAAAATACTCGCCGATGTGCCGCGAGAACCGCGCTCCAAACGAAAGAACCGCGACCACCAGGGTCAAGGCGAGCAGCACCATTTTCAAGAATTGCGTCAGAGGAGTCAGAGCGAGCATTTCGGATGTTCTGTAATCGTGCCAACAAGCGATCCAGAGCATGGCCGCCAGGCAACCCAGGGAAGCCATCGTGCCAATCACCGCCGCGCGAACGGCCACGGTTTTGCGCCGCACGATGGACAAGTCCAGAACCAGCGCCGCCAACGCGGACACAATCACGAGTTCTTCGGGGATCAGCGGGATCATCCAGTCCAAAGACAAGTTCATGGCGAGCCTCCCTTCCAGAGCGGTTGGAACAGGGGCGAATGGAGCGTCGGAGTGATCAAATCCAGCAGCAAACCGGGCCACAGGCCGATGAGGAGGGTGGCGCCCAGCAGCAAAAACGCTCCAGCCCGTTCGGGAATGGAAATGGGTTCGATCCGGATGGCGGCGGACTTCGAGTCGTTCTCAGCGAAAAGCGTCTTGATCCAGACACGCAGCATGAAGGCGATGCCGACGAGAATTCCGACACCGGCAAAAATAGTCAGGCGCGGGAAGACGGACCAGGCGCCCACCAGCACCTGCAATTCGGCGATAAAGCCGCTGAATCCGGGCAATCCCATCGACGCGGCCCCCGCCAGCACAAAGGTGACCGCCGCAAACGGGGCCAGCACGCTGAGATTCATCGGTTGAAGCTCGCTTAATTCACGGGTATGGGTGCGGTCGTAAATCATCCGGCCGACCACCGCAAAAAGCAGCCCAGCCACAATGCCGTGGGAGAACATTTGCAGCACGGCGCCGCTGAGGCCGATTTGCGTCAGGGTCATCAGGCCGAGCAACACAAAGCCCATGTGGCTGACGCTGGAATAGCCGATCACAAATTTGAGGTCCCGTTGCACCAGCGCGACTGTGCCGCCATAGACGATGCCGATGACAGCCAGCAGGGCGATCTCATTTTGCCAGAAGCGAAGCCCGTCCGGGAAAAGCGTCATGGCCACGCGCAACCCGCCGTAGGCGCCGAGTTTCATCACCACGCCGGCCAGCAACATGGAAGCGGCGGTGGGGGCGGCGACGTGGCCGGTCGGCGCCCAAGTGTGGAAGGGCCAAAGACCGGCCAGGACCGCGAAACCAACAAACACCAGCAGGAAAGCCCAGTGTTGAAACGCCGGCGGGAACGGAAATTTTGCCAGTTCGGGCAAATCGAACGTCCGGGACCCGGAGACGACGAAGGCGGCAATCAAACCGATCAACACCATGGCGCTGCCCACCAACGAATAGAGCGCCAGCTTCATGGCGCCGTATTCACGGCGGGTTGATCCCCAAAAGGCAATGAGAAAGTACTTTGGGATGATTGCGATTTCGTAAAAGACGAACAGGAGAAAGAGATCAAAGCTCAGGAACACTCCATAGACGCCGCCGATGAGCGCCAAATAGAGGGCGAAAAATTCCCTGGTGCGGTGCTCGATGTTCCACGAAAACAACACGCCGGCGACCGCCGCGATTCCGGTGAGCAGCACCAGTGTGATGCTGATGCCGTCGGCCGCCAGGTGGTAGCGGATGCCCAAGTCAGCGATCCAGGAAACATTCACGAGGTCCACCAGCGCGCCGGGGGGAACTTGTCGCTCGTATTGCACCGCGCCGCAAAGAGCAATCGCCAGTCCCGCCAGGGCCGTTAGCAGCGCCGTTATCCGCGCCGCGCGCCGACTCTCCGGCGGCAGAAGGGCCAGCGCCGCCGCGCCCAGGAATGAAATGTAAATGGTCCAGGCCGGCATGGTTCAAAAATGGTTCAAGATCGCCAGCGCGGCCGGATTGGACACGCTGATGAGAATCTGCGGACAAATCCCGAGCAGAAACATCAGCGCAATGACTGGCGCAAGGGTCAGGCGTTCACCGGTCGTCAGGTCCTTCCAGCCCGTCCAGCGGTTTTGCAAAGGCCCGCTGAACACCCGCTGCAAAATGGCGAGCAAAAAAACCGCCGTGATCAGCAAACCGAGGGTCGAGACCGCCGCCGCCCAGCCCACCAGCGGCAGGGAACCTTTGAAGATCAGAAACTCGCTCACAAATCCATTCAGGCCGGGCAAACCGAGCGAGGCGAACAGGGTGATGCCCATTAATCCGCAAAAAACCGGCGCCGCTTTGCGCAAGCCGCCAAAATCGTCCAGGCCGCGCAGGCCGCCGCTGCGCTGCTCGATGAGGCCGACAAAATAAAACAGAGCCGAGGCCGTCAAGCCGTGATTGAACATTTGCAGCATGACGCCGTTGAGAGCGGCGGCTTTTTCGGTGGTCCAGGCGGCGGCGGGGCCGGTCAGTTGCACCGCGGCAAAAATACCGAGCAGGCAGTAGCCGATGTGATTGAGGGAAGAATAAGCTGCCATCCGTTTCAGATCGCGCTGGGCCAGGGCCGCCGCCGCCGAAAAAACGATCGTGACCACCGCCAGACAGAGCAGAGGCGTTTGCATCGCGCGCATTTGCGCCGGGAACAGTGGCAGCAGAATTCGCAAAAAACCATAGACGCCCATTTTCGACATGGCGCCGGTCAGCAGCATGGCTGTGCCGGTGGGCGCTTCGGCGTAAGCGGACGGCAGCCATGTATGGAAGGGCATCAGCGGCGCTTTGACCGCGAACCCAAGGAACACGCCGAGAAAAATCACGGCGGCCAGAGTTTCTTTGGACTTGAAAAATGAGCCGCCCAGCCTGGCAAACAGCGCGTTCTCCAGACCGTCGTTCCGGGCCAGCCCGGCTAGTTGGCCGAAGTCAAAGAGTCCCGTCGCGGCGTACAGGGCCAGGAAGGCCAGGAGCATCGCCACGCTGCCGGCCAGCGTATAAATGAAGAATTGGTTGGCGGCCCGGGTGCGCCGGGGACCGCCCCAGATTTTGATGAGGAAAAACGCCGGAATCAGGCCCAGTTCCCAATAGATGAACCAATGGACAAAATTCAGCGCGGTAAACGTGCCGAACAAGCCGGCTTCCAAAAAGAGAATCAGCGCAAAATAAAGTTTCGGATTCGGCCCAATGTTCCACGAAGCCAGCATCGCAAAGGGAACGATCAGCGCCGACAGGAGCACCATCAAAAGCCCCAATCCATCGATGCCCAAGTGGTAATCGATCCCCAGCGACGGCACCCAGGCGACGCGCTCGACGAATTGCCAGCCGGCCCGGCCGGTGTCGAACTCCGCCCACAACAGCGCCGCGCCGGCCAGCGCGAGCAGGCTGGCGGCAAAGGCGATGCGCCGCGGCAGTTTTGTATGACTGGATGCCAGCAACGCCGCAACGCCGCCGAGGAGCGGGACCAAAGTCAGGAAGGTCAGGAAGGGAAACATTTTCATGCGCACCACCATGTCAAGGCCAGCAGCAGAAGAGCCAGCGCCAGGCCCGCGATTCGCAAATAGCGCTGGACGCGGCCATTTTGCATCCATGACAGAAACCCTCCCGCGCCGCGCAATTCGTCGCAGCCGAAATCGAAACCGGCATTGATCCCCCCTTCGTCAAAGGCGCGATTGATCCGCGCGCACACGACCGTCAATGCCGCGACCGCATTGACCGCGCCCCCCCAGATCACGCGATCCATCCAATCGGCGAAGCCCGAAAACGCCGTGTTCAGCCGGACCACCGTGGCGGCATAAAACTCGTCGATGAAAAATTTGTTTTGGAGCAGCCAGAAGAGAGCCGGCAGGGATTTTCCCAGCGGGTCTTTTTCCCGCGAACTTTCGAGGGCGGCCTTTGAATAGATTCGCCAGCCCAGGAGGAAGGCCGCGCCAACGACAAGAGTGGAAAGCAGCAGCAGCTTGAGTTGCGGGCCGGCAACAAGAGCCGCAGGCGTGAACGGGGTGTTATCTCCGTTCAAATAAGATTGGAACCAGGGCCACGCCGGCGTCCCCAAAAACCCGGCCAGCACGGCGAACACCGCCAGGATGACCAGGGGAATCGTCATCACCGCGGGACTCTCATGCGCGGGAGCATGGGAACTTGCCAAATCGGCCGGTTTTCCGAAAAACACCCAGCTTACCTGCCGGGTCATGTAAAAAGCCGTCAGAAACGCGCCCGCCGCGCCGAGACAGAAGGGAATCGCGGAAACGGGCCAATTCCAAGCCGCGCGCAGGATTTCGTCCTTGCTCCAAAAACCCGAGAAGAACAGCGGCACACCGCAGAGGGCCATCATGCCGGCGGCGTAAGTGGCGAAAGTCCAAGGCATGAGTTTTTTCAGGCCGCCCATTTTGCGGATGTCCCGTTCACCATGGCAGCCGTGAATGACGGAGCCTGCGCCGAGGAACAGGAGCGATTTGAAAAAGGCGTGCGTGATCAGGTGAAACATTCCCACGGCCACGCCGCCCGCTCCCAACCCCATCATCATGTAACCCAATTGCGAAATCGTGGAATAAGCAATGATGCGCTTGATGTCGTTCTGCGCCACAGCAATGGCGGCGGCAAAGACCGCAGTGACGGCCCCCACCCAAGTGATGACCTGGAGCGCGGCCGGATGTGACCCGGCGCTCAGGAGCGGAAACATGCGGGCGACCAGAAACACACCGGCCGCCACCATCGTGGCCGCATGAATCAACGCGCTGACCGGCGTCGGGCCTTCCATCGCGTCCGGGAGCCAGACGTGCAGGGGAATCTGGCCGGACTTCCCGACGGCGCCGGCAAAAATCAGGAGGGAGATGGCGGTGCAGACCGCCATGCCGCCGAGCGTCGTGCCGGCCGCCAGCCGCGCCAGCGAGGATTGTTCCAGGCAGCCGTGGCCGTGGTCATAAAGGAGCAGTGTGCCGGTCCGGGAATAAAGCCAGAGCATTCCGAGCAGGAGTCCGATGTCGCCAATGCGCGTGGTGATGAACGCTTTTTTTGCCGCGGCCGCCGCGGCGGGTTTCTCATACCAGAACCCGATGAGGAGGTACGAGGACAGCCCCACCAATTCCCAGCAGATGAACAGCAGAAGAAGGCTGTTGGCGATGACAATGCCGAGCATGGCGGCGGCAAAAAGCGACATAAAACAGAAGAACCGGGTGAAATTTTCGTCACGCGCCATGTAACCCAGGCTGTAAATGAAAATGAGCAGCGACAAAAACGCCACCATCAACAGCATGATGGCGGCCAGCGGATCCAGCACCCAGCCCAGCGGCACCGTGGTTTCCGCGAGATCGAACCAGGCGAAACTCCACGTCTGGCGGAAGGGATGGCCGCTCAAGCTGGCCAGAAATGCGACGCACGAGAGCAACCAGGAAACAGCCACCCCGCCAATGGCGAGCCAGGCCGCCAGCCGCCGCCGGCCGCCCTTGAGCAACGCGCCCAATCCCGCCATGACCAGCGGGAGCGCCGGAATCAACCACAGATATTGGACCACGGGTTCCATGTCTCAACCTTTCAGCGAGTCCAAACAATCCACCTGCGCGGTTTTTCGTTGCCGGTAGATGGCAATGACCAACGCCAGGCCCACCGCCACCTCGGCGGCCGCGATGGCGATGGAAAAAAGGACGAACATCACGCCGGTCAATGCTTCCGCGTGAGGGCCGTACCGCCAGAAGGCGATGAAATTCAAGTTCGCCGCATTGAGCATCAATTCGACGCCGATAAGCACGAGGATGGCGCTGCGGCGAGCGACCGCGCCCGCCAAACCGATGCAGAAGAGCAAGGCAGAGAGAATCAGATAATGGGAGAGAGGCGTGTTCATCGCAGACTCATTGCCTCATCGGGTTCAGCGCCCTTGGACGCCGGGCAGCGGGCCGGCTGTTTGACATCGGATTCCTCATGCATGGCGATGACCACCGCTCCCAGCAACGCACCCGTTAAAAGAACCCCGGCCATCTCCAGCGGCAGAACATAGCGGGTCATCAATTCCCCGCCGATTTGTTTCACCGGCGCGACCGCGGCGGACGGGGCGGGGTGTTGCAGACTGGGGCTGAGAAGGATCGCCATTGCCATTCCAGCCAGCATCAGCGCGGCGACGGCGACACCCGCCATCCAGGAAGGGGAGGACTGGCTGTGGCCCGGTCGGACTTCATCTCCGCGGGTGAGCAGGATGGCAAAGACAATCAGGATGGCGATGGCTCCCACATAGACTAGCAGTTGGGCAAAACCCACAAATTCCGCGTCGAGCTGCAGGTAGATCATGGCCAGACCGGCGAAAGCGGCGGCGGCGCACAAAGCGCAATGCACCAGGCGCCGGAGGGTCATCGCGGCGGCGGCGAAAGCCACGGTGAAGGCGGCGATCAGATAAAAGGCAATGTCATTGGGCATAACCATAGTGGCGTCGTTTGGGTGTCACACCGTTCCAATGCCGGCCGAGCCACACATACGGGACAGCCAGGAGGCCCGCGCAAAGCAGCCAGCGGATGGCCATCGCCGCCGGCAATTTCCACCAGACGGCGGCGGCGAACAGGTTGATCAGCGCGAGGGGGACAAGAAATTTCCAGGCGAAATTCAACAATTGGTCCAGCCGCAATCGCGGCAGGGTCGCCCGAACCCAAATGAAAAGAAAAATCAGCGCGCTGAATTTTGCGGCGAACCAGCCCCAGGAAGGGAACCATTCCAGCCACCGGGCCGGCGCCTGCCACCCTCCGAGAAACAGGGTCACGGCCAGCCCGGCCACCGCGAACAGCCCCAGATATTCCCCGAGAAAAAACAGGGCGTATTTGAACCCGGAATACTCTGTCAAATAACCGGCGATCAGTTCGGATTCCCCTTCCGGCAGATCAAACGGGCAACGGTTGGATTCGGCGGTGGCCGCGATGAAGAACAGAGCGAACCCGGCCAGGCCCCAAGGCGTGAAAATGTTCCATCGCGGGACCCAGCCCAAGGCGACGCCGGATTGGGCCTGGACAATGTCCGGCAACGACAACGAACCGGCCGCCATCAGGACCGGCACGGCGGCCAGCACCAGCGGGACTTCGTAGCTGATCATTTGCGCGATCGCCCGCATCGCCCCCACCAGCGAATACTTGTTTTGACTGGACCATCCCGCCATGAACACCGCCAGTTCGGACGCGGAACCAATGGCAAAAAAGAAGAGAATCCCCGCATCCAGTTCAATGGCGCTCATGTTGCGTCCGAAGGGCAGGACGGCGAAGGCCATCCAAACCGGCGCGGTCAGCGCCAGCGGCGCGAGAAAATGCAGCGTTTTATCGGCAGAAAAAGGAACAATGTCCTCCTTGATCAGCATCTTGATCCCGTCGGCCAACGGCTGGAACAAACCGAAAGGGCCAACGCGATTGGGGCCGAAACGGTTTTGCATCCGGCCCAGCGTTTTGCGCTCGAGGATCGTGGCGAGGGCGAAGCAGGTTCCGAACGCCGCCATGAGGCCCGCGATGATGAGGAGCATCGAAACCAGGGGCCGGACGGGCGCCGGAGCCAATCCCGCCAGCCAGTGCAGTGCCGAAATAAAAATGGAATCCAAAGCGTTCATGAGGCGGCCGGAACAGAGCTGGCCGCTTTTTTGGCCTGCGCCTTGCGTTGTTCTTCAGCGCGCGCCGCATCCACGGCGGCGGCTTCGGTGGGATGGATTTGGCGGAAGTAATGGTTGGGTTTGGCCAGGTCCCGCATCTGCAACACCATCCGGCGACCATCGCGGGACAACTCAAAGACGCGGTCCATTTTGATGGAATCGAACGGGCAGACTTCCGCGCAGATGCCGCACTCCATGCAGACGGCCATGTCGATGTTGAAGACCTTGGGGTGGAATTGCATTCTGCCCAGGTAATCAGGCTTTTTGGCGGTGTCCTTGACGATCTCGATGCAATGGGCGGGGCATTCCACCGCGCAGATGGAGCACGCCGTGCAGCGCAAACCGGCCAGAGGATCCTCGCCGTCATAGATCAAAAAAGGAATCGTGCGCGCGTTTTCCAGCGGCGGCAGTTTCTCCTCCGGGTACTGCACGGTGGTCAGCCGAGCGGGATCATAATAGCTGCCCTGGAAATTGCGCCAAGTTTCCATCAACCCTCGAAGGATGCCGCGGCCCAGCATTAGCGATCCACCTCCCCGAGCACAATATCAACGCTGCCCAGGATAATGACGACGTCCGCAATCGTATGGCCCAGGCACATCTCTTCCAGGACCGTCAGGTTGACAAGACTTGGAGGGCGGACCCGATAACGATAGGGCGCAGGCCCGCCGTCGCTGATGAGATAAAAACCCAATTCGCCTTTGGGCGATTCAATCCGGCCGTAGGCTTCGCCGGGTTTGGGCCGGAGATTGCGAAGCCTGACCTTGGGATCCAGGACCGGCCCGGCGGGAATGTCATGCAGGGCCTGGTCAAGAATCTTGAGGGATTCCCGCATTTCGAGAATCCGGACCATGTAACGATCAAAAACGTCCCCCCGTTCTCCGAGCGGCACGCGGAATTTGAAGCGATTATAAATCCCGTATTGGTCCACTTTGCGGATGTCGTAATTGACTCCGCTGGCCCGCAACCCCGGGCCGGTCACCCCGGCGTTGACCGCCAGGCCGGGCGGGAGCACGCCCACGCCTTCGCTGCGAGCGCGCAGAATTTCGTTTTCAGTCAGGAGGGCCTCAAACTGGTCGAGGAAGGAATCGAAACCGGTGGCGACTTCGAGGGCCTGTTCCAGCCAGCCGTCCGGGAGGTCGCAGCGGCAGCCGCTGAAGCGCAGGTAATTGCACATCATCCGCGAGCCGCTCAATGACTCGAAGAGGTCGAGGATTTTTTCCCGTTCGCGAAAGGCGTACATCAGCGGCGTACCCAGCGCGCCCATGTCCTGCAAGAGAAATCCCGCCAGACAGGCATGATTTTGGAGGCGGGTCAGTTCGCCGACGATGACGCGAATGTATTCGGCGCGTTCCGGCACGGCCAATCCGGCCAGCTTCTCGACACTCAGGACGTAGGCCCAGTTGTTGGTCATCGAGCAGATGTAATCCAGCCGGTCGGTATAGGGGATGGAGGCAAGGTAGCTGTTCTTCTCCGCGATTTTTTCGTGGTTGCGATGGAGGTAACCGAAAACTGGCGTCAGTTTGACCACGGTTTCGCCGTCCAAAACGACATTCATCCGAAAGACGCCGTGGGTGGAGGGATGATGCGGCCCCATCGCTATTTCCAGCAGGTCATTCTGAAGTTCCGGCGGCGGCGCGATCATGGCTTTGCCTCCTGATCCGCGGCCGGCACGTAATCCTTGCGCATGGGATGATCGGCAAAGTTCTCCCACATCAAGAGGCGGCGCAGATCCGGATGTCCAATGAATGTGATGCCAAAGAGATCAAACACTTCCCGTTCCTGGAACTCGCAACTGCGCCAAATGGGCGTCAGGGAAGGCAGCGCGACACTGTCAGTACGATTCCTGGTGCGCAGCCGGAGAACCAGCGGTCCGTGGCCGAGCGCCATGGAAAAGAGATGATAGACCGCTTCGAGGAATCCAGGGATCCTGCGTTCGACCAGTTCCGCGGCTTCCTGTTCCACCCCGCCAATGATCTTCCTGACTGTGACTTTCTCCTTGACAACCTTTTCCGGCCAGTCCACGCCCGTGACGTTGGAGGCGTAGTCGAAGCGCAGTTCCGGATCGTCGCGCAGAAATGTTGCGATCTCCCGCGCCCGCCCGGGATCCAGGAGCAGGGAGGGCTGATTGGCCGGGCTGGCATTGGGAATGACCTCCAGATGCGCGCCCGGAACAGCGGCCAGGATGCGGTCTTTGATTTGTTCAGGAGTTTGCATCAGGCGTCGGGGCTTTGCTCAACTGCGGCCCCACCAAGTCATGCGGTCCGAATTGCGGAACGGGAAATTCGCCGGGGACGTTTTTCTCCAGATGGCGCGGGCGCTCCGGGCCTGTGAGGCGCTGGCGCGCGATCTTTTCTTGCAGATGAATCAGGCCCTCCAGCAGCGCTTCGGGCCGGGGAGGACAACCGGGTATGTAAACATCCACCGGAAGATAGAGGTC